>Ga0316189_10005954_pt1 | contig 11684 bp, 19 predicted proteins | sample LowCovwburrow_MG_FD_204930 | JGI IMG/M metagenome (GOLD analysis project Ga0316189, IMG submission 204930) | Coastal sediment microbial communities from Maine, United States - Lowes Cove worm burrow | ecosystem: Environmental > Aquatic > Marine > Coastal > Sediment | place: USA: Maine... | reverse complement strand
TGAACAAGGGCATCTTCAAGATTTCCGCAAGTTCGTGTTTGAAGTTGTAGGCGATCATCAAGGGCTTGCCGTTGACCCCTTCGGCGATTTCTTCAAGGGCGTCGAACTTCGACCGATGGGCCGTCGCATACTTGAACCCGGCCGGTGAATCCTTTTGCTTTTCCCGCCGCCCGTCTTCGTCGATCAAGTAGACCGGGCCGCTTGCAAGCTGTCGGCATTTCATATAGGCCCCCGAAGCGTTGGGCGAATAGATTGTCGACATGGGTCGCTTCGGCTTGGAGTCTCCCAATTCGCCTTCTATAGCCCACCGTAACATAGCTTCATTGTAGTCGGCCGTTTCCTTTTCGGCCGATTCGATTTCGGCGACAAGTTCCTTTTCGAACCGCTTGTATTGCCCCTGAACCTTCGCGGGGAGGTCGACATATACGTTGTTCTGAACTAGGTCGGGCATGTCAAGATAGTCTTCACATTGCATCCGGAGGCATCGGTCTTTGATCGCGTCGTTCAGGATCGTCGCTGAACCGCCCTTGACGGCCCATTGTCGGCCTTGCCATCCTGACGGCTGACAATACATGCCCCTGAACTTCGTGACCGTACGGCCCAAGCTTTCGCCGTCGTCGACGATGAACAATTGACTGAACAAGTCTTGAAGGGAATTCGCGGCCGGGGTGCCCGTCAGGATAATCCGCTTCGGGATCGTCTTGATCATCTTCTTGACAAACCCGGTTCGCTTCGCCGACCAGTTCTTCAGGTAGGTCGATTCGTCCACGATGACGATATCCCATCGGTTCTTGTATTCTGCAAGCTTCTTGACCGATCCGAAGTTCATAAGTTCGATCGGGCGATCCATCGCAAGACCCTTATCAAGTTGCTTGTGAAGCATGCCCGACAAGTAGGGGAAGCCCCACTCGCGAATTTCGTTCGGCCAAACCGTGTAAAGGGGTCGAAGGGGTGCAATGATCAGGGCCTTATTGATCGCTTCCATTTCGAAAAGAAGGTCAAGGATCGTCAGGGAAGTTCGTGTTTTCCCCAAACCAGGGTCCAAAAAAAGACCGGCCCCCTTTTCGTCGTTCGTGTACATTCGATCAAGAACGAAGTCAACCGCCCGGCACTGATAATCGTGAAGGGGCTTTTCTTTCGCGTTGTCGTTGTGTCCGCCGATTAGTCGCATTCTATTTCATTTCGACGTTGATCCACGTCGGCCCAAGAAGGTACTTTGCGTTCGATAGGGCTTCGGCCCGAAACGTTGCTTTGACTTCGTACGTGATCATCGAATTCGTTCGCGGCCGGTGAAAACGGAAGTAGAAGGAATAGATCATAATCTACGTGCCCCCTTTTGTCAACCGTTCCTCTTTGCAGATTGCCGCGACTTCTTCGATCGACGTGACGAATTCGCATCGGAAGCCCCTAGACCGCAACCGGGCTTGCCACGTAATTTGCATGAAGTACGTCTTTGCTTGCTTCGGCCGCTTCACTTCGACGAAGATGACGACGCCGCCCGGTAGTAAAATCGTGCGGTCTGGAAAACCGCGTTCTGACGCAAGAACAAGCTTCAGGGCAAGACCGCCCAAGCCTTCGGCATACTTGCAAATTCGGTTTTCGATCGCGTCTTCAAGTTCGTTCATTGTTCCGGCCCCGATTCTATTTCGACGGTCATATCTTCAAGTTCATAACCCCTGCCCAACATATCGTGAATTCTACAATCAAGTTCGATACACGATATGCCGGTGGCGTGGAATCGGCCGCAAGTCAAAGTATATCTAATCATCAAAAATCTCCGAAAAGTCTTTCGCGACGCCGACTTCGCGATCGCGTTCAGGGTCGGCTTTAATCTTCGTCGCGATCGTATAGCGGAATCCGGGGCTGAACCCCGTTTCGCCCGCTTCGTTCTGAACGACAATTGACGATCGGAATTCACCCAAGAACCGAAGGTCGAAGGGGAATTCGTCGCCCATGAAGTTGTAAACCGCAAGGGCATAGGCCGATTCGGCCGGTTTTAGCCTGACGGGTTCGAAGGGAAGGTATTCGTCGGCGATGAACTTCGCGAAGCCTTTCATTGATGCCCGAAGGTCAGCTTCGAACCATTCCCGCGTGTACAGGCCGTGCATGTCGGTATGCGTCCAAGTGTTCGCAATGACGATGCCGGGGGTGTCGGCGTCATGGGTGACGATTGAATCGGGGTGAATCAGTTCGGCCGCCATGAAACACAAGAAGTCTTTCCTGAAGTTGCAACCGCACAAGTTGACGTCGTCAACCGTTTCGGGCATGTAGTGCAATGCGGTGATGGGTCGGTTCGGATCGCGAATCATTTGGTGTACCTTTTCGAAATGTAAGTTTCGGCCGCAAGGGGAAGACCTGCCGCCCAAGTTGGGGTTGTTGACATACAACGGTGAAGGTCGTTGAAACCTTGTTCAGTGTATTCTTCAACGTGTTCGATGACAAGTTCGTCGTGAACTGTCATGATCAGGAAAAGCCCCACTTCTTCAGCCAAGAACATTGAATTAACTAGCAAGTCTCGACTGATCGCCTGAATGACATTTTCGATCAGCTTGCCGCCGTAGGTGTCGACAATCATCTTGCCGCCGTCGCGATAGCGTAGGGCATCGCCGCCGAACCGGCCTTCGGTCAAGGCCGCTTCCGGGTAGTATAGCTTTCGCCCACTAGGTAATTGAATCGTCAGGGCGTTGCTTTCGGATTCCCATGCTAGGCGGAGATAGCGGTCGGGTGCCCCAAAGGTGCGGACCTTCGCCGCAAGGTCGGGCTTCTTGTTCTTGACGACCATAATCGCCGCCCGTTGAACCCGTGCCCATAGCCCCTTGTTGAAGTCCGCGATCAAGGGGTTCGCCTTTCGCCACTTGTCGACGATGTTCTTCGCGAAAGCTTCGTCTTCGCGAATGCCGTTCTTTTCTAGTTCGCCTTGGAACTTCGCCGCCCCCATTTGGTAGCCTAGGCCAAGAACCGCCGCCTTGCCGATTTGGCGTTCTTCCTTGTATTCGGGTAAGACCTTTATTTCGCCTTCTTCGTCCGGCCCCATCATGTCACCATAATTCAGGCCGTACATTTTCGCTGCCGTATGAACGTAGGCATCTTTGCCGTCGCGAAATAGCTGAAGGGCTTCTTCGTTGCCTGCCAACCATTGGAGAACCCGCGATTCGATGCCCGCAAAGTCGCTGACGATCAGTGTCTTGCCTTCGGGGGCCTGAATCAAGCCCCTGACGCAAGATCGGATGAACGACCCGACGAAGATATCGCGTTCGTCGCAATAGTCGCGAACCGCGTCGAAGTCGGCCGACTTGACAAGGTCGAAGATTTCTTCTTTCGGGATCTTCTGACGAAATAGGTTTTGAACTTGGATGCCCGACCCGGCCCATCGCCCGGTTGACGCCTTGTGATAAATGAATTCCCCCCGTGCCCGGTCGTCGTCTTCGATCTTGTCAAGGGCCGCCGCGTATTTCTTCGCCGCCGCCCCGCCGTAGATTTGGCGAATGTCGAGCATCTTCGCGACTTCGTTTTCGTCAGGGCTTCGTTCGGCTTCGGGTATTGTCTCGAAACGTTCAAGCCACATTTCGACGATTTCCTTCGCCAACGATGGTCCGAAGTTGACCCTTCGGTTGATCCAATCGACGACCTTCGCCGTTTGCGATGGGCTTCGAATTTCGCCGTTCGTCAATGTCTGAACTTCGACTTCGCACCGGTCATAGAGATATTCGAAAAGTTCACAAGCCGCGTCGCATAGTTCGCGATCGACCGGGATGCCCCGTTCGTTGATCTTCGAATCAAGGGCCCAAACCTTCGCTTCGGTGCCCGAATAGTCGGGAAGCTTTTCGTCGCAAGCATGTTCGACCGTGACGTCGCTTTCGTTGTACTTCGCGAAGTCTTTCAGGGCTTTCGGGTCGTCGTTCCAAAACCAAATAGGGCCGTCGGTCGGGTCTTGTTCGAAGACTTCGACGCCGTTGTCGGCAAGCCAAGTATAGGAATCGTGGCGAAGGGTACCGTCGTCGTGCTCCAAAGCCTTGACGGCCTTTTGTGGCATCGATAGCAACTTGATCAGGCCCTTGCCCTTCGCGTCTTTGTCTTTCACCTTCAGGTTCTTCGCAAGCATCGCCAAAGATCGCGGTCGGTTCGCGTGGGATGCCTTCCCGGCCGTATCACACCAACGTTCGGTCGGAATGTCGGGCCATCCCCAACGTTCGACCAAGACCCGCCGCCATATGCCGATTTCGAAGTTCGCGTTGTGGGCGTGAACGGTGACTTCAGGATCTTCGGCGAATTCGCGAACCCATGAAGGGCATTCGCGACCGTGCTTGTATTCCAACCATTGCAACGCCCGCCCGGTGACGGGATAATAGGCCGCAAGCATCAAGGGGTATGTCGAAGGGCAAGCCGCGTACTTCCATGCCCCAGTGACAAGAAGGTTCGTCAGGCTTCGGGTTTCGAAGTCGACGAAGACGTGAAGGTCTTTCATAGGTATCTTTCTAGGTACACTTGCAAATAAATTCGTCGACAAACCGGCCCGACCGCATGCCGGGTCGATTGTGGAAAACGTTTGTTGCTACGTGCCAATATTCAGTAGGTTCGCACCAAACCCATCGACCCGCGTGGTCGACTAGGGCTTCATGTTGCCACCATGTACCCCCCATCTTGACCCGACCACCGGGCCGAACCTTTCGCCAACATCCCGCCAAAATGCCATCAGGGGCGTATGTCGGTTTGTCCGCGTCGATCTTGTCGCCAACGTGGTTTTTCATATACATAGGCTTTTTTTCGTGGGACATGACATCTTTCGAAGGGTTTGCTTGTGGCCCGCCCCCGCCGCCGTTTCGTTCACTGCCGGGGTATGCCCGTCGTCGCTCCCTACTTTGGTTTTCAATCATGTCTTCGGCGACGTTGACGGGCCTTGTCAGTAGGTCAACGGGTGCCGGGTGTCACAATGTCGGCGGGACGGGTCACAAACAAACAAACTTGAAGGAAGAAACAATCCCGCCCGAAGGCGGGATTGAATGAAAAGGCATCGATCATATCGACCCTAGTCACGTTTCGATTAGAAAGCGACGTCGCCGTCTTCATCGGCGTCGTTTGGCATATCCTGAACGTCGGGGTCTTGTGCGACGGCCCCATAAGCCGCCGCCGCTGGTTTGCGTTGGCCGACGAATCGCTTGCCAACGCCGACCTTTTGCAAGCTTTCAAGTTGAAATTGCGTGCCGCGATTGGCATCGACGTCGTAAGCCGTCGCCGTGTACATTCCACGGGCAATACAGCCCGAATAGAAATCGACGTCGCTTGTTAAGTAGGTTTCGCCGTCCGCGTCGACAATTTGCGGCATGTACTTCGACTTCAGCCGAACCCCGACTTCGTCATCCTCCAAAAAGTCATAATCGTCTGACGTCTTGAAGGGTGAATTCAGTTCGTGTTCTTTCGTCTTGCCGTTCTTTTCGACAACGTACGGGCCTTTGTAAGTCTTGCAACCGAACTTTTCGGCCGCCGCTTGGTTCAGACAATCCTTCATTGCCTTGAATTCGGGGGAATTGATATCATCTTTCTTGAAGGCAAGCATCAAGCTGAACTTGCCCTTGTCGTCGACTTCGAAGCATTGATTGAACAAGACGCGACCGAAAGGGGTCGGGACGGTTCCGGGGATTGCTACGAAGTCATTTGTTGCGTTTGCCATAAGTCCTAAAGTTCCTAAAGTTGAAAAGGTGAAAAGTGTACAGCGTTAACCGTGGTACGAAAAGATTAGCTTTTTGTGAGGTTGATAATTTCTTGTGCGGCTTCACGTAGTTGTACGGGGGTGGGCCCGTCTCCCACGAAATAAAAGCTACACTTAATTATCCTCTCAATTTCTTGCAGAAGTCCCATGTCGTAAGGTTCCAAAAGGTGAAAAAGTGACCACCCGCAAGCTTTCGGGGTTACGGCCCTAAACACTTGCAGGTGATCATCACACTAAACGGCGTCGAAAAGGGCCGCTTCGGTCGCACTAGGTTTCGTGCCCACCCGCAAGACGGTCGATTTCTTCAATTGTAGCATAGAACCGAAGGTCGTGTCGAAAGTTTCTTGTGACATTCCCAAATTATCACGAAGTTTCGCCGGGCTGATCACCCCAACTTCGACAAGATCGATTTCGGGAACGTCGCCCGCCGCCGCGATATCCTTCGCCGCCGCTTCGTCGTCCCAAGATCGCCGCGTTGTGTGGCCGATCTTGTGAAAGTTCAGCTTCGCACCGGTTCGTGCCCAATCTTTCAAAAGGTCGCCCGCCGCCCCCTTTTGCTTTTCCGATACCTTCGCCGACATCAAGATCAGTTCAAGCGTTTTGACTTCTTCGTCGGTCGGCTTTTCGACTTCCTTGATCGCCGGGAACTTCGCCGCCGTTGCCCTTGCCTGACGCGTAAATTCTTCGCACGTTGTCAAAAGGGGACAATATTCGCACCAAGACGGGTCGGCTTTTCGGGTATGGTTTTCAGGATCGGCCGCAACCGCTGCCTTGATCATCCAATCGTCAAGCCAAGCCTTCGTGTATTCGTGGTGATCGACCCCCTTGAACAATGGTTGAATGATCGTCCCGGTGAAGGTTTCGGCGTCAGGGAATAGCTGACGGGCCAAATTCAAGTAAGCCCCGATTTGCATATTTTTCCGACCATCGACCGCAACCCGCCCGAACTTAAAGTCGACACAATGCAGCGACTTGTCTGCCGCCCGGTACAAAATCACGTCAGCCGTTCCGCCGTGGTTGGGTATCTTTTCCGACTTGACCTTCACTTCGAACATGATTTGATCGTTGGGGCCCATGTCGGCGATCAGGCCGCGAACGTAGTCGAAGCAAGTTAAAATTGCATCGGTGAACCATTGCTTGCCTTCGGCGTCAAGGTCGTCGACTAGGGCTTGTTCGGCTTCATCAAGGTCGACCGCTTCGCCGTTCAACAAGCATTCAACCACGCGATGACCAAGAGAACCTAGTTGTGCCATCACGCCCGGTTCGCGATCGTCGACCGCGTTCTTGCTTCCAGGGCAAAGAATCCACCTCTTCGCCCCACTGCAAGATAGCGGGAAGTGATCGGGAAGGGTTTCAACTTCAGTTTGTGACATGACGCCACCTTTCGCGATTCAGGATCCTAGTAATGTGCTGACGACTTACACCAAATTGTCGGGCAAGCTTCGACCTATTCGGTTCGGGGGAATTCAGTATATTTTGAACGTCAAGTTCAGTCAACTTCGCCTTGACATGTTTTTCGCCTTTCGGATGGGTGCCGTGTGATTCCTTGTCGGCATTGTTTTCCTTTGGGGTTCCGTACCGAAGATTAGAAGCCGAACAATTTGCCCGATTGCCGTCGTTGTGGCAAACGTGGTAACCTTTGGGGCGGGGGCCTATGAAGGCCGCCGCCACCAATGAGTGTACAAATGCGTTCCGAACTTTCCCACTGTAAGAAAAACAAACTTTCGGGTATCCATTTTTGTCGAGATTCTGACTTAGTAACCGGGCCTTTAACCTAATTGAAAGAACTTTCCCGACCCGGTTTACGAAGTAGCCGGGAAAGCCTTCGATCGGTCTGAAGTCGTTTTCTAAGATATCCGCTTCCATTTGTCCACTTCTTCTAAAAATTGTCGTTCTGTAATGACGTATATTTCGCCGTTGAATACTCGATTGAAGACGAAATAGATTTCATATTCGCCGTCGCCGCGACCGACCCCACAAAAGGTAAACCATTCGGCGTCGTCGTCGTCAAGGGTATCGGCCCCGTCGGGGCCATCGTAACAGCCCCAAACGGCCCCCGGCGTTGGTGACCAAGACCTACTACCCATTGTCTTCGGCCCCCTTCACAATATCGGTCAAGATTTCGATCACGGCGTCGCCATTCTTCGCGGGTATCTCGCTTAGCTTGACCGGGCCGCCGACGTTGACGACTGCCCGAATCGAAGCTTTCGCTTCAGGCATCTTGCCGTACTTCGCACATTTCAACGAAAGGGCCTTGATCGCCTTCGTGGTCGCCGCGTCGATCACGTCTTCGCCTTTTTCAAGGGCCGCGACAACTTCGTCGACCGTTCCTTCGGCTTCGACCGTGCCCGTCTTGACGCCGACAACGGCTTCGACAAGTGATCGGGCGTCGGGCGTCGGTTCAACCTTCGGCTTCGCCGGTTCAACCTTCGGCTTCGCCGGTTCAGGCTTCGGCTTCGCTGGTTCAGGCTTCGCCTTCGGGGCCAATACGGTTGCCGCGTGTTCGCAACCTAGGGCCGCATTGATTCCGACCTTTTCGATCACGTCGACTTCGACCTTCTTGACGCCCGCCGCCGTTTTGACCGGGTCGGTCTTCAGGATTTCCGCCCCTTTGGGCGAAGTGTAGACCGAAACCGTCGGGTTGAAGTCGCCGGGGATAGGCCCTGACGACATCGTGAAGCCACTAGGAAGGCCGCCGTCGGCTTCGGTCTTCGGGGAACCCGCCAACGCCAACAGCATCGCTCCCATCGCCTTCAGTTCTTCCTTCGTCGCCGTGTTCGTGTTGATTACAATCTTCATGGGTTGAAAATCTTTCGATTCGAGAATTCATATAGGGTTGAACGTTTTCGCCGACTTGCGACTTGACGTCGCGAATACAGCATTTCTTGAACTTCTTGCCCGACCCACAAGGGCAACGGGCGTTTCGCTTCAGCCGCTTGCCGTCGTCGGTAAGACCGGCCGAAATCCTTTGCCTGACGCGTGCCGACCGCATCATTCGGGCCTTGACTTCTTCTTGAAGATCGTCGGCAAGTATTTCGCCCGCTTCTTCAAGTTCGTTCAGTTCTGAAGGGTTCATCGCTGACGGCCTTTCGTCGCACGAGTCATAAGCAAAAGCGACTTGCTGAAGACGTCGATCGCCGCCAGGGCAATCGCTTGCCAGTTGTCGACCTTTTCAGGAACGCCGCCCCAAGACTTGAAAGCCTTGTCGATTCTTGGGTCGGGTGGGGGGATTACGGGCGATTCTTCGCGGGCGATTTCGCTAGGGTTGGGCATCTTTTTACCATAAAGTAAAAGGGTGAAAAGTAAACGCGGGGGCTTGGGTCTTGTGAACTTACGCCCCCGCTCGCTTGCAACGATTCAGGTTAATCGTCGCCCATAAGTTCAGCCACGGCCGCCATTGCGGCCGCTTCTGCTTCAGCGTGAACCGCCGTTCTTGCTTCTTCGATCAAGTCACCGACGGAGTCGGTTTGTACTTGTTCAATCTTCGCAAGCCGGGCTTCAATCGCTGTCATCATTTTCGCAAGGGTCTTCGAATTTTCGCCTTGCGTCTTCTGAACGTTTCCGACGTTCTTTTGGTTTTCGCGAATCAGTGTATTCGCCTTGCCAAGATCGCGACGAAGTTCTTGGCCTTCGCCCACAAGGGCCGAAGTCGCCGATTGAAGGTCGCCGATCACGTCGCCTTGCGACTTGCAATCGACCGCCGCTTCATTGACCCGGCCTTCGAGGGAATCGAATGCCTTCTTGCTGACGGCCGACTTGCCGCCGCCGCCCTTCATATTTTCGACCTTTTCGATCCGCGCCGTCAGGGTGTCAATAGCCCCGAAAACGCCGCCCGCTTGGCCTTTCCATTCCAATTCGTCCATCTTCTTTCGGGCGTCGACCTTTTCGACCGCCGTGGAAGCGTGACCTTCAAGCCGATCTTGATAGATTTTGTAAACCTGTTTATCTTCAGGTGACATATCACCTACGGTTCGTGACATCGTACTTTTTTCCTATAAAAGCTAACATCTTGCCGCCGTCGAGCAAGATACGTTGCGAAAATGAGAATTCGACGGCGTCTTCTTCTGCCCCGACGAAGAACATCTTCGCGGGTGCATATGGGTGTGGTCTTACTTCATGGTGTTCACCTTTTTCGACAATTTCATAGGATGCGATTGTACCGACGAAGGAAGGGGTTCCATTCGCCGCAAACTTTGGCTTCAATTCACCATAGACCGAAACCGTATGCAATTCAAGCCGTGAAGTCGAAAAAAGAATGTCGTCACGGTCGAAAGAATAGACATACCACAATTTAACCTGCGGATTCCATAGAACCCGAACCCGAAAGCCGGTGTAGTGGTTGTAGGCGTCTTCATTGGAAAGATGTAGAATCATAGGTCACCTTCAAGGAAACGTTCGAGGGCGTCAAGGTCGCAATCGACTTCGAACCCGTGGGGCAGTATCGCAAGGCATTCGCCGCGTTCAATCAATTCGTGGATTAGACGCCGACGGGTGTCAATCTTCGTCTTGTTCAAGTTGAAGATCGTAGAAATCTTTCGCATGACGTCGCCGCCGCCTAAGTAGCTGTAGTGTGTCCCCCTGCCCTTCTTTTTACGTGGTGGAATCTTCGCCATGGACAACCGCCTTCCATTTACCCAGGGGGCACCCAAGCGTCGGCTTGTTGACGCGATTCATTACAATTTCGGGGTCGTCGCTGACGAAACAGCCGCATTCAGCACAGGTGCCGCCGTTTTCGGGCAATCCGGTCGGGATGATCGTTAGGCCCTTCCACGCGACGAATTCGGGGCATGGCGGCCCATCGCCACCCCGACAATGAGTTGCGAATAGTTCGCGGGTTTCTTCGGGGTCGCGAAGCGGTCGGCCCGCTTCTATCCAATCGTCCATCGCGATCACGAAGCCCTTGATTCGGCCCAAAAAGTTCTTCATACGTGTTTCCACCTTTTGCGGTTTCGTATTTGACTGATATTCGACTTCGTGGTGCCGTATTCTTCCGCGATCACCTTCAGGGGCCGGGGGTCGGCCCGTATGGCGACGACATCGGCTTCGGTAAGCTTCGCCAACGGCCGATCTTCGCCCCGCGACGTTGTGCCGTGGGCTTGTTTATCGGCCGCGTTTTCCAATGGTGTGCCGTAGGATAAATTTTCAAGCCGATTGTCGACCGGGTTGCCGTTCTTGTGGCGTATTTCGTGACCTTCAGGGCAAGGGCCAACGAACGCTTCAAGAACTAGGGCGTGAACGTGTTTATGCTTGTCTTTGCTTCCACCTATTTGAAGCGAAACCCGTTCATAGCCGGTTCGCGAAATTGTAGGCTTCTTGAACCGAACGCCGCGACGCGTCGAAAGAACTTCGCCAAGTCGATTGACGAAATAGCCGGGGAAGTCGGGTATGAATTGAAAATCGTTCTTCACAAGATCGCCCCCGTTTCATAATCCCTGACGATCGCCGTGGGCGATGACGTGGTCGGTAGCATGTCGGCCGCCATGATGTCGCATTTCGCGACGTCGCGGGCCCTGTCCGCATTGTAGACGATCGACCTTGCCGTGTCGGCGTCAGGGATGCCCGTGATGACAAGGCACATGCGGCCGTCGGTGAAGTTGATCTTAATCCCAAACATTGAACGGCCCTTTCGAATGGCGATCGTCGATGACGTTGAAGCCGTCTTCGACCATTTTCGCTTTCCAAGCGTCAGCTTCGCCCGGAAAGACGAAAGTGACGCGTTCCTTTGATGTCCACTTCCAAGCCCCCCAGCCCGAAGCTGAAAGAACCCAAGTGTTTTCATTGCTGGTTGAAGTCGCCATGATGTCACCCCTTGTTTTTGAAGTCATTAAAGTATGCCTTGTGGATTATCAAAAGTCTACCCCCATTGCGACCAAAAGTCAACACTTTAAAAAAGTCTAGACTGCCTCTTTCATCAATACCCTAGACCAATGGTCACCATAGCCTACTTCAAGCACGTTCAGGGCAATGGTATTCGGAA
>Ga0316189_10005953_pt1 | contig 11686 bp, 10 predicted proteins | sample LowCovwburrow_MG_FD_204930 | JGI IMG/M metagenome (GOLD analysis project Ga0316189, IMG submission 204930) | Coastal sediment microbial communities from Maine, United States - Lowes Cove worm burrow | ecosystem: Environmental > Aquatic > Marine > Coastal > Sediment | place: USA: Maine... | reverse complement strand
GTTGGCTGGCTACTTCGAATTAGAGGCTACTTTAATTTTATAGACAGTTTTGTCTAAATTATCTCTTGATACAAAAATTTAACAGATTTCGTTTTATCAGGCAGCTAATCCCCCAACAATCACTCCGCCTTCAGCGAATCAACAGGATTTTTCACAGAAGCTCTTAACGTCTGTGAGCCAATTGTCAGCATCCCTAATACAAAAAGAATAACTGTGCCCAGTAGAATAGTGCTAAATCCGAATTCGACACGGTTGGCGAAATTTTCTAACCAAAGGTTATTTAAAAAGTAGGAGAGGGGTGCTGAAATTAATACTGAAATGGCCAGCAGTTTTATGAATTCTTTTGAAAGTAAATAGGCTATGCTGTAGTTCTCAGCGCCAAGCACTTTTCTGATGCTAACTTCTTTCATACGTCTTTCAGCAGAATAGGTAGCCATTCCAAGCAAGCCAAGACAAGCGATAGTAATGGCGAGAAATGCGAATACGCCGATGATCGATATCAGGTCAACAAATATCTGGTTGGTGTTGGCCAATTGTTCATCAAAGAACTGGTATTTGAAAGGGTGCACTTTGTCTAGTGATTCCCATTTGTCTTCCAGTTTTGTGATTGTACCCATCAAATCAACTGATGCGATTTTTAAATTCAGGTAACTAAATTCTTCCGGTTGATTTCTTAGCACCAAAGGTTTTATTTCATCATCTATCATCAATAAACTGTACCTGAAATCTTTGACGACACCAATTACTTCCAGGCTTTTTTCATTTTTCTTGACTTCGAAAACCTTTCCAATGATATCAGCAGGTTGCTCATAGCCAAAATGCTTCGTGGCAGCTTCATTGACAATGATGTACTTATCACCCGATTGATTAATTGGTGGCAGGTTTCTACCAGCAATGAGCTTCAAATCCAGGTTTTCCAGATAATTTTCATCAACCGGTAATCGATTTAAACTTTCATATTCATCCTGGCCCTCTTTCTTTAAACTAATTCCATATGAAATGCCAGTGGCAGGAATATAGCCGCAAGCAGAGATTGCAGATACTCCCGAAACCGAACTAAACTCATTGGCAGTTATGATATGGTCATTGCTTTGCAATTCAATATTGACAATATTTTCGGAGGTAAATCCGTACTCAAACTCTAGAAAGTGCTTAAGCTGGTCATAAATGAGTATTGATGTTACGATAAAGAAAAGGGCAAAAACAAACTGCAATCCAATCAATATTTTTCTTAATCCAAGTTTGCCCGCCCTCATTGTATTAAAACTATTGAGCACTTTGACAGGCATTAGTTTTGACATTTGAAAAGCAGGAAATACCCCGGCAAAAATCCCAACTATCAAGGCAAATGCGGCGAATAAAAAGTACACGGTAAAGTTCTCCTGCAAATCGAAATTCAGGTACTGATTGACCCAAAGCCCCATAAAGGCGGGTTTTATTAACAACAAAAGGCCAATGGCAACCAATAATGCCAGGAATGATATAAGGACCGATTCTATTAAGAACTGAATAATCAGGTTTTTACGGGAAGCCCCGGTTACTTTTCTCACCCCAATTTCTTTAGCCCTGGTTAAAATCCTGGCTATCGACAAATTGGTATAGTTGAGGCATGCTGAAGCCATTACGACAAAGGCAAGAAAAGCCAAAAGGTAATAGCCTTCGATTGGCAAACTAAAGCTGGATATATTGCTCATTATCGGTCCAGGTGTAATTTCTCCAATAGCTTGAGGTGAAAGGTTAAATTCCTCAAAACCCTCTAATTCTGGGTAATTATCAGCAGCCAAAGCATTAAGGGCCTCTTGAAGTTCATTCTCATTCTTTTTTTTATCGAGAAGAACATAGGTGTAGCAGTTAAAATGATAATCCCAGTCATTCCGGTGATCTTTTAACTTATCATCCCGAATCAAAGATTGCATGGTAGAGGCCGACAGTAATGCATCAAATTGAAGATGTGTTTTCAGGTTTTCATCTTTAAAAACCCCTGTGATTGTGAATTTTCCCCAGTCCACCGGTGGGCTGTCAACCCCACTAATTTTTAAGTGCGGCAACCCCCGATCATTAAATTCCACGCTCTTGCCAATGGGGTCCTCAGTTCCAAAAAGCCTGCTTGCAAATTCACTGGTTATGATTAACGAGTTTGGTTTTTGCAAGGCATATTCCGGGTTTCCTTTTTCAAGCTGGAAGCTGAGCACATCAAAAAATGCAGGGTCAGCAAAAAAACCACGCATAGTTTGAGTATGTTCATTGTAAGTCGCATCTCCGCCTAATCCCATGATTAGCTGTGTAGTCTTTTCGGCAACCAGATGTTTAGTTTCAAGGGCATCTGCCAATGGTTCCGGTGAGGTTGCGTAAGGCAATGAACCAGCTTCTTTTTGTGAAATGATCCGGTAAATCCTGTCTTTTTTGACATGAAACTGGTCGAATTGCATTTGATCTGCCAGCATGAGAATAATTAAAAGGCAGACCGACATGGCGACTGCAAGGCCAAATACATTAATGAAAGAAAAGGCCTGATATTTCTTGAAATTCCTGAACGCGATGAGTAGTGAGTGTTTGAACATGGCAATGTAGTTTGAGTTTTTGTACCTATTAAATGACCTTATATTTCTTAGCCTTAGGGATTTGATCACGTCCCAGGTGAACTGCCTTTTGGCCTTGCGGGGAGATTCTTCAGTTCGTTTTTCAAATAGCTCAATCAAATCTCCTTCGATTTCATCGATGTAGTCTTCCCGGCAAAACCAGCGGAGGAACCTTAGGGTTCTATGGGGGGGATGAACTTCCATCATCCAAAAGAGATTTCAGGGATTTGTTGGTAGAGGCTGGTTCGTAGGGAATATTGCTTGTCCAAAATGCTTTTGCCCAGGGCCGTAATCACATAAAACTTTTTCCTTCTGCCTCCCCGGTTGCTGGTAATTCCGCCAAATCGTGAGACGACAAACCCTTTATCTTCGAGCCTTTTAAGGGTGACGTGTATGGCGCTTACATTTACTTTTTTGCCCTGCTTCTCTTCAAGGTTTTCAAGAATTGACACGCCGTATGCGTCGTCATGCAGGGCTGCTACCATTAATAAGACAAGTTCTTCAAATTCCCCTAGTGATGTTTCCTTCATTCAAAAAGATATTTACTTAACAAACGTAAATGTAATACATTAGTTTTATAAATGTTAAGTAAATAGGAGGGGTATATCTAAAACCTCAATTTACCTGCTGCCAGTAATCAAAATGCTGGCCACCAAATGTTTTAATAATGATATTCCTTGCTAATTCTAATCCGGCAAATCTAGGTTTGTTAACCGTCAAAGACATAGGTCCGCCATTCATCAGAATCACTATTCCATCACCACGTTCCGGCCATGCTACAAACAGGGCTTGAAAGCCTGGATAATTCACTCCCCAGTGCCATACCGCCTTTTCTTTCCCATTTTGAATGCCCAATCCCAAACCCCAGTCATTGTTGTCATTCACCCGAACCTGCGAACTTGTCATTTCTTTCACTAGCGCATTATCAACAAAATCCTGATTCATTATTGCAATCAAAAATTTAGCATAATCCTGAGCTGAAGTTTTTAAACCAGCTACTGGAGAAAAAGTGGATTTGCGATCTTTCAGAGGCACTGGTGGTCTGAACCATACAGAATATGCCAGGATAACAAAGCTTAACAGACCTATTGCAGCCCAGGCATATCGTTGGGAGGTTTGCAGATGCTTCTGCCATGTTTTGAAACCTTTGATGACCATAAATACGAATCCGATGGTTGCGATATTGACCATTGCAAACCTTAGCCCATTGTTATTGCCAAAAAACATTAGTGGAAGAGCTACGCTAATCAGGCAACTAATCAAAAACACATATTGTTGGTGACGACCTCCAATTTTCCTTTTCAACAGACGGGTTCCGATCCATAAAATGACCGTTAAGAGCAGGGTAGAGAGTACCAACAAAATGGCACCGATTGCCTGTGGCATTGTGACAGCAATGTGCGGTTTGACTTGATTTGATTCATTATTTCCCTCTCCGAAATAGCTATGGTCCATTCCCAGGTCATTCAATATAATTTGGTTCATGTAATCATCAAATAGCATTCCTGATATTTCAGTGATCAAAGCTCCCAACTTTATATATCCCTGACCTGAATAGAGAAAATCGCCTTGTGTTTTTGTGAGCACAGTTTCCCTTCCCAATTGATTATCAAAGCCTGCGGAATGGCTGAGTAATTGTCTAAGTGTGTAATTTTTACCGGCCTCATGGAATGAACTATCCAAGTCGATCTCTTTTTCTGAAATAAGTTTTAGGACGGCCCAGGCTGTTAGGGGTTTTGATAAGGAGGCCGCTTCATAGACACTTGAGTCGTTGATGGCATCACCCGAAAGGGAATAAGTTTTTCCATAATTGAAGCCACTGTTGAGTTTTCCATTCTTTATAATAGCAATGGATAATCCGGGTACTCCTGCACTATGCATAGCCACAGGAATATAATCGTTCAGTGTCTTTCTCAGGTCTTCCAATTTCCAATCAGAACTATAAGGAAGGTCAACAGGTTTAATGTGGTTATTGAAATCGAAAAGCACAAGGAGCAGGATTATCAACCCAATAAATGGAAAATAAATGTATGACCAGGAGAATTCCGAATAGTTGATTGGTTTGGTTTCAGCCTGAATATCCATATTTACTGCTCTTGGACTACTCCATCCCAGATAAGGTTACAGACTGTTTTCAATCTTTCAGGTTTTAGTTGCAGCCATTTGACTGGAACAGCTCTGACTTTATTTGTTCCATTCTTTTCGCTTCAATTTTTACCTGTTTCATATGGCCGTAATTAGTGGCAAAATAAATTCCAGGATTATACAGGTTGCCCATTGATCGTTTCAGGACTGACGATACCTGATAAAATTTCTTCTTAGCATTGATTTTGCCCATTTGAAGTTCATAAGGTGTCATGTTCTGTGGTTTGAAGACGACAGTGTTATGATCGTAATACCTCCAGTCTGTAGTTGTCAATCGGCCCTCGTTTTTCAGGTCTTCATAAATCTTGGTTCCGGGATAAGGGGTCAAAACATTAAAAGAAACAGTACATACTTTGTTTTTAATTAGGAAGCGGACTGTCTCATCGAAAATTTCTTTTGTATCGCTGTCAAAGCCAAAAACCATTGATGCATGAATGAGAATGCCCATTTTTTTAATCTTTTTCAGGGCACTTTCTAATTGCTTAATTTCATTGAGTGCCTTACGCATTGATTGCAACTGAGTCTCAGAAACGCTTTCAATTCCGAAGAAGAGAACTTTACATCCACTTTCGGCGGCAAGCTGCATCAGTTCATCATCCCTGACCAACAACGACACGGAAGCCTGGCCTCCCCATCTAATTTTTAAAGGTTTTATTGCCTTGAACAATGCTTTTGCATATTTGGCGTGGCCAATAATATTATCGTCCAAAAACATAAAGTTCCGGGCACCAGACTCCTTGATATCCCTGACAACATTTTCTATGGGTGCATGCCTTATCTTTTTCCCGAATAGGTTAGTGACACAGCAAAAATCACAATGATAAGGGCAGCCCCTGGTTGTCATTATAGGGATCATTTTGAACAACCTTTTTTTGTTGATTTTACTGTAATCTTTCGGGACGTGTTTTTTTAGATCCGGTACAGGGTTGTGATACTTCCTTTTCAGGTTATTAGCCTGATAATCGCTTAGTAATGTTTCCCAAACTCCTTCTGCCTCACCGACAACTACACAATCAGCATGTTGCAAAGCCTCGTCAGGTAGTATGGTAGGGTGTACCCCTCCAAGCACTACAGTCTTGCCCCTTTTTTTAAATTCCCCGCAAAGATCATAAGCCCTGGGGGCGTTCGCGGTCATGCAGCTTATCCCAACCAGGTCGCAGTCCTGTTCCAGGTCGATATTATCGACCTCCTCTTCAATAATCGTAACTTCATGCTCGGGTGGTGTTAGCCCTTCTAGAATACTGAGGGCAAGTTGAGGCATCATGAGCCTTTTATTGGTTCTTTTTTCAGAATCAATGGTAGGGGAGATAAGGAGGATTTTCATCTAAAAATTTTATGCAAGATATTTTTTGCATAGCTGATATTTTAGATGATTTGCATCATGGGTTTAGGGTTATTCAACAAATTATAACCAATGTCATTAATTGAGCATGATCATTTTGCTAAGAGTCCATTGCCATAGGGCTCTACCACGAACTTTAATGTAAGCAGAATACCAGATTGTTATCTCATAACCTGCTTCAAATTATTGGTCAGGTGTTAACATTAAATTCCTATCGGAAGGCAGATCAATATAAGAGTGTACGTCATTCCTGCGAATGCAGGAATCTCCCGGTGTCAGATCTACTCATTGGGATTCCTGCATTCGCAGGAATGACGCTGCTTTTTTGTCTTCCACTAAATTCGTGTTAGTGCCAAAAAAATAAAAGCTAATATAAGATTTCAACCTCACATTAAGGCCAAAGCCATCCAAAAGTACCTGCAGTTAAGAGTGCGTAAATCAAGCCATCAAAGACAAACTTTAGGGTAGTGGACCATTTGCGTTTGAACCAGATTGAATCCTGGAAGAGGGCAATGGAATAACCCAGGAATGCGGTGGTTCCTGAAAACCTGAAGACATCAAGATAGTAGGCGTCAGGCCCGTAAATTCTACCAGTTACATAGGCGCAGAATATTCCTATAAATAGACTGTATACAAACCATTGAATCAGGCTTCCGGTCATCGACCATGGGCCATTGGGCATGATGGTCATGAATCCTACAGGGCCTTTTTCCAGTTTTGCTTTGTATTCGTCCGACTTCATGTCAGCGGCACTTTCGGCTTTAGGAATTACATATTCACCAGGGGGGATGTTGAATTTTCCCAGAGCTTCCCCAACCTCATCTTCAGAGGGTAATTTCGAATAATCAGATTTGTGGTAGCTAAGAACGGTGTGGATGATGGAGCTTACAATAAAAACGAGAACAGCGGAAACCAATATTGGTAACCAGAGAGCAGCGATTGAAATCATATTTTTAAATTTTTGATGTCATATAAACATAGATAAATAGCTGTATCCAAGCAAGCATTTTCTAGTCATGGACAGTTTACAACTTTTATTGAGGGTCAATACCGCCAATCATTTTAAAGAACGTTGAAAGTTTTATGAAATATTCATGTAATTTTTAACTTGCTGATGTTTGAATCTAACTGATCATATGCGTACTGTATTACCATTCGTTTTATTGGCATTCTTGGTTTTTGATGTGACTGCCCAACAATCTTACATGGGATTCAAAGGAGGGTTTAACTTATCAAAATTTGATTCAGAGGGAATTTCGGATATAGAAGTTGATGACAGGAAGGCCTATAATTTTGCTTTTGTATACTCGTTCATTTCCAGGACGAACCCACCTTTGGGATTGACTATTGAGCCTGGATATACACTTAAAGGAACCAGGTTTAAGACCGGGATGATTTTGAACGATACTTTACGGGCGATTTCCGGCAATAAGTTGCACTATATCAGTTTGCCGGTCTTATTTGATTTTTACCCTATAAAAAACCTTAAAATTAGTGTTGGCCCCGAAGTTGCTTTTCTGGCGAAAACCAAACTTATGATTGCAGACACCACTCAGAGTATTTCAAGTACCTATAACAAACGGTGGGAACTTTCAGGAACAGTTGGAATAAGTTATTCTATTGACTTCTTCGTCGACCTTGGATTGAGGTATAATACTGCATTTACGAAAGTGGCCGAAATGGATGCCATTCTGAATAGACAAAAGCTTTTCAATCAGTATTTACAAGTTTATTTGATGTTTAAGATAGCCAATTAGTAGCCGTTATCGAACCGGAAAATTGAAATAAGTATCCGGGTAAGGTTCATCTTGAAGCGTAAAGTGCCACCATTCCTCCTTTAGTGGTTTGAAGCCATGTTTCGTCATAACATCACGAAGCAAGTCCCTGTTTGATTTCTGTTGAGCGGTTACCAACTCTGAAGAAGGCCATGATTTTGTACTAAAAAAGTCCCATGGGGTGCCCATGTCCAGTTCTTTGCCTGTGTTTTCTCCTGCTACATAAATAATTGTGAGATCCAATGTACTCCCTCTGGTGTGCCCCGATCTGGCCGAGATATAGCCTCTTTCAAAGAGTTCGCTTTTGGGGACCTCCGGGTAATATTGATTTTTATTTAAAGTATCAGAGAGGTCTTTGGCCCATCGAACAAAATGATCAACCGCTTGCTGAGGCCTGTAAGCATCAAATATTTTCAGCCCAAGCCCATTTTCATTCAATTCAATCTGCACATTCATTAGCGCTGCTGCAGCCTTACCAGTTATGATACACCTTGGCCCTTCATAGCCATCGATAGTATTTCTTATAAAATTATTGGAGGAGAAGTAGCGCAGTTCAATCGTTATTCCGGGTATGACATTTTCCAGGTAAACAAAACCTATTGGTAGATTTTGTCTGGTTGAAATGCTTCCTGATAGTCCAGTTAATGACAGGATCACTATCAGTATGAGTTTAATCTTGATATTTTGATGTGTTCTCATAAGGAAATCTGTGATCTATTAATTGTATATTTTTCAAGGCCACAAATAGGTAGTAAATATCGAAGATGTTTTTATCCTAAACTAAGAAAAAATATTGTTTGAGACTGTAATTTTGAAGATATTGGTTCGAACAAATCAAGCGATACATTATGAAAATCAAATTGTTACAACTTAGTGCCATTCTTTTTTTTGCAGCTGCGATAAATGTACAGGCCCAGACAAGGGTAGGTGCAGGGTTAGCTTATGGCACTGAAATAGAAAAAATGGGCATAAATGTCAATTCGCAAATTTTTGTAAAAGAAAATATCGCAATTGCACCCGGAATAGTTTACTTCTTTCCAAAAAACCTTGGCAGCGGTTTTGATTTCAATTGGTTTGATATCAATTTAAATGGACATTATTATTTCGCTTTAAATAGTGTCCAACCATATGCATTAGCCGGATTAAATTTTGCCATTTTATCCATAGACAGTGGTTTTGGAAGTGCTAATAATACTGAGATAGGCTTAAATCTTGGTGGAGGGGTAAATTTCTTAATTGGCGGAAAGCTAATTCCCTTCGGTGAGCTAAGAATTGTTGTTGGAAATGCAGACCAGTTAGTCTTTGGGGGAGGTGTAAGATTGAATATCAATGGTTAGTACTCATGAATAGAGTTTTACGATTATCCTCACTCCAATAATCCAGCTTGCCGAGGCCTGTAAGCATCAAGTATTTTTCAGCGCAAGCCCTTGTTCAATCAGTTCTTGTTGCACCCCTAAAGTATCAACAGCCTGATCTATCACGATGCACGTTTGACCTTCGTAGCCGTCAATGGTATCTCCAATTAAGCTGTTCGATGAATAATAGTGTAACACAATGGCTATTTCAGGGATAATATCATTGTTTAATGTTCTCTTTCTGAGGATATTGTAAATCATGATAAACCAAGCAAGAATTAATTATGAAATGGAAACTGCTACAAATTTTTGCTATTCTTTTTCTTGTTGGCGTTACCAAAATTTGGGCTCAAACCAGGGTAGGGGCAGGACTTGTTTATGGTACTGAAATTGAGAGCTTAGGCATCAATGCTAACTCCCAATTTTTCGTGAGAAAGGATATTGCAATTGCACCGGATATTGTTTATTTCCTGACCAATGATTTAGGTGGTGGTTTGGAAAGAAATTGGTTCGACATTAATCTCAATGGTCATTATTATTTTGAGGGTCGTGAAGTGCAACCGTATGTGTTAATTGGCCTGAACTATGTAATCAATTCAGTGGACAGTAATTTTAGAAGCGATAATAATACAGATATAGGAATGAATATTGGCGGGGGTGCAAATATTTTGATTGGTGGAAATCTAATCCCCTTTGCAGAAATGCGTTTTGTAATTGGCAATGCAAAACAGGTTGTTTTTGGTGGAGGGGTTAGGTTGAACATCAATGGGTAAGAAGCCTGAATAATATCAATTAACTCCAGGTTCTCACTCCGACAATTCCATGCCACAAAAGGTAAAAGCTTGCAATGAAATGTAGGCAAGAAAGGATGGCGGCATACCAATAAATCAATTTGTTGATATCGGATTTTCGGACTCTAATCACGTTTAAAATTGACCAAACTGCTGCCAGGGCAAAGAGGATGGACAAAATCATGATGGTGACTGAAACAAAACCTGGTGAGCCTAATAGAACAAAAGGGTCGTTAATTCCTATAATGATAAATATCACTGTGAGAACCAGGAGTAAGCTGGTTACCAGGGGCCATAATCGGATAGTAACACTGGGGCCAGGCTCAATTTTCTTCAGAAAATAGCGGGCTACCCAGATAAATCCATAAAGAATAGAAGAGACTAAGAATAGAACCCAAAGTCCAACAATTGCGAGTTGACCAAAAGCCATAATAGCTGAGACAGGTTTCATGACCTGGTTGTCAATCTGGACGGACTTGCCTTCAAGTGGATCTTCAACGACAGCCATGGTGATCACACCTGTTTTCTCGGCCCTGAAAAGCTTATCTGTACTAGGAATATACTTCTCCGGCTCACCTCCCAGGAGTTCCTTAACAGTGAGAAATCCATCTTCAGCTTTCAGGTGCTGAATATTCATTATTCGCTCCATAAAATAACCTCCCTGCTGCCTTGGGTTGATTGTAACGTAATAACCGGCCAAAGCCTTATGAGCCTCCGATAATTCGGTTGGTAGAACTGGCACTTTTCTTTTAAGATCTTTCGTCTCGAAATTTCTGACGAGGTTTGAAATCTTTCTGAAAGTACTGCCATCACCGGAATTGATCATGATCACATGCCCAAGGCCATATTCCGGCAGGTACGAAAATTCTGTTATACCTCCATTAACGCCGCCATTGTGCTCACGATAAACGAACTCTTCATGGGTTGATGAATAATTACTTAAACCATAACCGGCCTCTAATCCGGCTTTTGCCCCCGAGGTGGTGGAAGGTGTCTCCATTCGATTTAATGAGGCCTCGGAAACGATTTGCACACTGTCGGCCACGCCTCGGTTCAGGAAGAACATCATCATTTTGGCCATGTCTTTTGGAGAGGCATTGATGGATCCTGAAGCCCTGACTAAAATGTGCCAATAGGGTTGAGGCTCACCATCGATGTACAAAGTAGCCCCTAGCTTTTGATAAGTGTCGCTGTAAAAGTACGTCATATTCTCAACGGCCATTGGTTTGAAAAATGTCTCTTCAACGTAATCCTCGTAAGCCATTCCTGTGATCTTCTCAACAATATAGGCTGCAACAGGGGGGCCTGAGTTGCAATAGCTCATGCGAGAGCCCGGCACCCAGCGGGATATCCTTGAGTGCGGATGAAAATCAAGTCCGTCTTTTAGGCTGATCGGGTCAGGATCACTATGGGCATACTCTGTTAAGTGTATATCATCCCAACCGGTGGTATGTTCCAGTAAATGGGCTACTCGTATAGGGTCGGTCTCTTCCCATTGATTTTCAAATTCGATTTCAGGAACCAAATCCCGGGCTTTATCGTCAAGGTTTACCCTGCCTTCTTCCTGTAATTTCAGGATTGACAGAGAAGCAAACATTTTTGAAGTAGACCCAATGCGAAACATGGTGTTTTCATTCGCTTCAATGTTATTTTCGACATTTGCCATGCCAAGTCCGGCGATCCAAATTGGGCCTTCCTG
>Ga0316189_10005952_pt1 | contig 11687 bp, 8 predicted proteins | sample LowCovwburrow_MG_FD_204930 | JGI IMG/M metagenome (GOLD analysis project Ga0316189, IMG submission 204930) | Coastal sediment microbial communities from Maine, United States - Lowes Cove worm burrow | ecosystem: Environmental > Aquatic > Marine > Coastal > Sediment | place: USA: Maine... | reverse complement strand
TTCAGGCGCTTCCGGCAGAAAGCGGTCGATGGAGCCAGGGGGGCTTTCTGGGTATTTGACGAGGATTTTGATATTCGTCAGCATGTTCGCCGTGCCGCTTTGCCAGGTGCTGCGGACCGCACTGAGCTTGAAATTTTTGTCTCCGATCTGGCCAGCACACCGTTGGATATCTCGCACCCGCTGTGGCAGTTTCATGTTATTGAAAATTACGTCAACGGACCGGTTATTGTCGTTCGCATCCATCATTGCATTGCCGATGGTATCGCTTTGGTACAGGTATTTCTTTCACTGACTGATCCAACCCCCGAGGGTCGTCCGTCGGCACGTGAGCCGGATGTCTGGAAAGAGCGCCGGGCCAGCGAGGCAAAGGTGTTTCAGCGTTTAATCGATCCGGCCCGTGAAGGTCTGGATTTCGCCACGCATGTGGGTCAGCGCCTGATCGTTGAAGGCGCCAAGATTTTGCAAAACCCCGCTGTGGCCAGTAATTATGCTGCTGAGGCAGGCGAGATCGTCCGTGAACTGGCGCATTCATTGACTTTGGAGAATGATCCTGTCACCCGCTTCAAAGGCCGTCTCAGTACCCGTAAGCAGGTAGCGTGGGCAGACCCGTTACCACTTGATGAGGTCAAAGCTGTTAGCAAGGCCTTCGGGTGCACGGTTAACGATGTACTCATCGCGGCGGTCAGTGGTGCACTCAGGCAGTACATGGTCTCCGTAGGTGATGACCCGGATAATTTACCTGATATTCGTGCGACCGTGCCTGTTAACCTCCGCCCGTTGGAACATGCCCAGGAGCTTGGTAATCACTTTGGCCTCGTGTTCCTGTCTTTGCCGCTGAGTATCGATAATCCGCTTGAAAGGTTATATGCCGTCAACAACCGCATGAACGAGCTCAAGTCGTCAAAACAGGCGGCCGTAACATTAGGCTTCCTGGCCGCACTTGGATTAGGACCTTCTGCGGTACAGAAACCGGTTCTGGACATACTCAGTCAGAAAGCCACGGCGGTGCTTACCAATGTTCCCGGACCACAGCAACCCTTATACCTGGCAGGCTCAGAACTGAAAGAACTGATGTTTTGGGTGCCTCAAAATGGCAGTGTTGGCCTGGGGATAAGCATACTCAGTTATAACGGCCAGGTCTTTTTCGGTCTGATCGCCGATCACCGTCTGCTGCCGGAACCTTCAGCTGTCATTTCCCGGTTCAAGGCAGAGTTCGAAAAACTCCTGTACCTGGGCATGATGCTGCCACTCGAGGGCCGGCCGGGTTCGGATATTGCCAAAACCCTTTTGGATGACCCGGAAATGCCCGACTAGGTAATTTATTCCAACTCGGCCAATGCCGTTTCAATATCCAGTTTTTCCATGGCGTCCATCGGCTCAAATTCACTGGCCTTTACATATAGATCACTGACTTCATCAATCTTGTTGTCCTCGTAAAGAAGATAAAGCCCGTTTCCATATTCTATATGTGCAATCGGTGAGTCCGGGGTAAGTTCAAGCGCACGATCGAAATGCTCAAGGGCTTTGGCCGCACTGGCGCCATAGGTCATCTTGCCAAGCATCTTGCCAACCTTGTTGATGATTTCAGCGTGATACATACCCATGGCAGTGTGCGCTTCTGCATGATCCGGTTGAAGCTCAATAGCGTTTTGAAGACTGCTTTGAATCTTGCCACCAATGCCCTGACTTAGTGCCTTGATAATAGAAATACTCTGGCTGTAACGTCCAAGGTTGAAAGCATGAAAGTAATGACTGTTCGGATCGTCCGGTAAGACTTCAATGGCAGCCTCAGCGCGCGCTATAGCGGCCAGGTAACAGGCCTGTTGCTTCGCCTCATCAGGTTCAAGGTATGTTGCATATACCCCTGCAGCCTTGTTTGCCGGTGCGTGAGCCAGATGTCCACATTGTTCGGACAGCTGAACGGCCTTCTGAAAATCACCACTGTGGAAACAACGCCAGGCATCCTGGATTGTCGTTGCCAGCGCAGCGAAATCTCCATCGAAGCCATCGGGTGCTGCCTCAGGATACTGTTCCAGTGTCTGTTCTACCCAGTCACCATCCGGGTATTCCACACAGTCCCCGCGGTGCAGGTCAGACCATGATTCAAGCAGACTTTCGCCTTTATATAGGTAGTCGGAGTTGGTGTGGGGGAAGCTGTTCCATCGGGACATAGTTATTCTCACTGTATTAGTGTGTTTGCTCTAAATATTGAGCCTACCATAAGACCATCAATATTCAATCCTCACTCGATTAAGGAGCACGAGATGGTAAGCAAGACATTGAAAAAGAAAGTACCGGCCAAAAAGGCTAAAAGCGTAAAGACAGTCCCTGTTGTTGATTCGGCAAAGGAAATCTGGTTTGCCGGTCTGGGCGCGTTCTCTGTTGTACAACAGGAAGGTGAAAAACTGATCGGGCAAGGCACAAAGCTGTTTGACAAGCTGGTGTCTGAAGGTGCCAGGGTAGAAAAGGAATCTATTGATTTCGTTGACTCAACCGTTGATGACATCAAACACGATGTTGAGAAAACCATCAAGGATGCCCGCAAGCAAGCCAATGAAAGTTGGGACAACCTGGGCAGTGTATTTGACGAACGTGTTTCAGGAACCCTTGAGCGTCTCGGTATTCCAACCACGAAAGATCTGAGCAAGCTTTCAGGCCGTGTACAGAACATGACCCGTAAAGCTACCAGTAGCTGGAAGGAAGTCGAAAAGGTTGCCCGTGAAGCGACAGACAACCTGGGTAAACTGGAAGGTGAATTCACAAAACGGGTCAAAGCTGTGCTGGAAAGTCTGCATGTCCCGGGTATGGATGATCTGAACAAGCTGGAGTCCTCAGTCGAAAAACGTGTTTCTGACACATTTGGAAAACTCGAAACCACGACCACTGGTGAGCTTAAGAAGCTGAATGACGGTGTGCAGGACGTATCCCGCCAGGTTTCTGATAACTGGGGCAAGTTGGAAAGCATTGTTGAAGACCGCGTCAAAGTAGTTTTGGGTGGTTTAGGCATTCCTAGCTCTGACGACATCAACAAGCTGGCTACCGAGTTGAAAAAACTTTCAAAGCAAGTAGCAGATCTGGATAAAAAGTTGAATGCCAAGGCCAAGGTTGCTCCAAAAAAACCAGCGGCTAAAAAGGCGCTGACCCCAAAAGCTGGGACCACCATGACGGTTGCAGAGAAAAAGAAAGCGGCTGAAGCAATCAGCAAGATGAAACCGGCTGCCAAGACAGAAAAGGCAAGCTAGGATCTTAAGAAAATGATCAAGGCCGGCCGTGGCTGGCCTTGATCACCCAGGAACAAGAAGCTTTAGTGTGTTTGCTCTAATTAATCTAATTAACATACACACATCAGAAATTAACGCTCAATTGAGCAAGGAGTTTGAAATGGCTAAGAAGACACTGAAAAAGAAGGTTATGAAGAAGAAAGTCCAGGCGAAGCCCGCGGTACCTGTAGTAGATTCCGCACGTGAAATCTGGTTGGCCGGCCTCGGTGCATTTTCTGTTGCACAGAATGAAGGCGCAAAGGTAATCGAACAGGGCAACAAACTGTTTGAAAAACTGGTGTCCGAAGGTGTGAAACTTGAGAAAAAGACCCGCAATGTTGCCGAGTCAGCTGTTGGTGATATCAAGGGTGAAGTTGAATCAAAGGTAGGCGCTGTTCGTAAACAGGCCGTTGATAACTGGGACAAACTTGAAACGATTTTTGAAAATCGTGTAGCAAGAGTTCTGGGTCAGCTTGGCGTCCCAACCGCAGAAGAGGTCAATAAACTCTCCGAGCGTGTTCAGACCCTGGCAACCAAGGTTACTTCAATGAGCAAAACTGCAAAGCCTGCTCCAAAGAAAGCAGCGGCTAAAAAGCCAACTGCCAAAAAGCCGACGGCCAAGAAGCCAGCCGCTAAAAAGGTAGTAACCAAGAAAGCAACAGCTAAAAAGCCTGCGGCCAAGTAAGTCAATAGTTCCCCCACTTCCCACATTGGGAATATTAGGGCCGACACCCAGTCGGCCCTTTTTTTATGTTCAGGAAATGTCACAAGAGTCTGTCAGGACTAAGCGGTGCTGCTGCTTGAGTTGTTCCGAAATTGCCTTCTGTTAGTTGCAAGGTTGGGGTCGCTGCGATTTGTGTTGTCTTACCTGGACAGGTGCTGTGCCCAGATCAGTCTACTGAGTAGTTCAGAAGGTTGGCTTTTGAATATCTGCAAAGTTGGGGGAGCTGGGATGTGTATTAACTTCCCAGGACTCGCTGCGAATACATCCATGTACGCTCGGGCTTTCAACTTCGGAAGCAGTGCAAAACTGAACCAGTCGCTCCTCGGCAACTGCTCCTGCGTTGCTCTACCTCCTGCATCCCTGCAGTCGTGCGCGTCCTGCGCCCGAGACATACCGTTCATCCTGAACATAACCCCAGCTTAATATCAAACGACGTGCATCTTTCTGAGATCACTAGCCCAAATATTCGCAAAACTACGAGACTTTCAAATTCAGATTCAAACACTGTTACCTAGCAGAAACCATTGACCCCTGCATTCGCACAAAGCCAAGGGGGTGCAGTAGCTTATGCCGGGACCTTGAGCGACATGGATGTCGCGACAGAGCCTACAGGACGTACTTGTGGCGTGTCCCGGCATAAGCTACTGCATGGCCTTGGCTTCCCCAATGATCAATTGTTTTTTTCCACCGCTGAGTCCTGAAGTAGGCCCCCGCATAGCCTCGGCTTCCCGACTAATCAAAGGTTTTCAACCTGTGAGCCCTGAAACAAGCACAAGCAAATCGCAACAAATATATTCAGCGACTAAGTACAATAGAAAGCATAGTCAGAGGAATGGTCATGAATACACAGGAAATTTTAAAATTTGGTGTGGCATTTGTCGGAATCGTTCTGATAATTAGTGCGATACATAATTTGCGCACCGGCTATACCTTTGGGTTAACCGGCAAGGGGAAGTTTTACCGGGAAGACGAACCCGGTCATTTTATGTTTCTGTTCTTCAGCAGAATTTTATTGGGGTGTTTATGTCTGGCACTTGTATACTTTGTACCATCTTAAATAGCTGCTGATGACGCACCGGGTTCCCCAGTGAGTGAGTCAGCTCAGTGAGAAAGCGGGTAGGGGTTTCATTGGGCTTCACGGGTGGGTTGAAATAGCGTAATCAAGAAACTCGTTGGAGATCACAATGAAACAATTCGACATGTCTGGAAAAATCGCCGTGGTAAATGGTGCATCGCGTGGTATAGGCGAGGCTATCGCAAAGGGTTTGGCGGACTGTGGTGCACTGGTTGTGTTGACCAGCAGACGCCAGGAAAGCGTGCAAAAAGTGGCCGATGAAATTGTTGCTGCCGGTGGCAAAGCCGTGGCGAGAACCTGTCATGCAGGGCATTTGGATCAGATCGACGCTTTGTTTGAATACGTCAAGGAAACCTTTGGGCGCCTGGACATCCTGATCAACAATGCAGCCACCAACCCCTATTATGGCCCTGCCACAGACCTGACGCCGAAAGCCTTCGATAAAACAGTGGATATTAACCTGAAGGGCCCCTATTTCATGCTTTCCAAAGCCGTGCCCATCATGGCTCAAAGCGGTGGTGGGAGTGTTGTAAATGTGGCCTCTATTGCAGCGTTGATTTCGTTACCAGGTCAGGCTGTTTACTCAATGACCAAGGCGGGCCTGATCAGTATCACCAGGTCTTTTGCGAAGGAGTATGGGCAGCAGGGTATCAGGGTGAACGCCATCCTGCCCGGTGTTGTTGAGACACAACTGGCGTCAGCGCTGATTGAGGATCCGGGTGTTCAGAAGTGGTTGTCCCGGTTGCCAGCAGGCAGGGCGGCACAACCGCAGGAAATGGTGGCCGGTGTTCTCTACCTGGTGTCTGACCAGGCAGCCTATACAACCGGTACGACACTGGTGATGGATGGTGGTGCAACTCTGGGTTGAGATAAAGATGTCGACTGCTAACATGGATTCAACCATCCCGGTAAGAAAAGGTGAGGATCTTGACTGGCCTGCCCTGGACCGGTATTTGAGATCCGCACTTCCCCACCTGGCAGGAAAACCGACGGTCAGTCAGTTTGCAGGAGGCAAATCCAACCTGACCTACCGGTTGAAATACGATAATGATGACCTGGTGGTTCGCAGGCCCCCGTTTGGTACAAAGTCAAAAACAGCTCACAGCATGATACGCGAATACCGTGTGATGAGTGATCTGAAGCCGGTTTATCCTTGTGTACCGGAAACGCTGTGTTATAGCGATGACGAATCTATCATCGGTTCCGAGTTTTACGTGATGCGAAAAGTCGAGGGGCTGTTGGTAAGCAATCAAATCCCCGTCGAATGGAATTTTACCGCTGAAGATACCCGCCGGTTTTGCACCGGGTTTTGGGAAAAGCTGATCGAGTTACACCAGGTTGATTATATTGCTGCCGGACTTGGAGATTTTGGCAAGCCACAGGGTTATGTTGAACGCCAGGTACTGGGTTGGAACAGGCGATTTGAAAAAGCACTGACACCCGATGTACATCATTTCAGGGGAGTTCGCGAGTGGTTAGTAGCCAGTATGCCGGCCGAGAGTAACCGGCACTCCATTTTGCATGGCGATTTTCGTATTGATAACGTTATCCTGAATGAACAGAACCCCCGTGCTGTGCTGGCGGTACTCGACTGGGAAATCTGTGCACTGGGTGATCCGTTAATGGATCTTGGTAACTCATTGGCCTACTGGATACAGGACGATGACCCGCGCGAAATGAAGCAGTTGTTAGTTCAACCCTCGAATGCACCCGGAATGCTGAGTCGTAGTGAGATTCTCGACTTGTACCAGGAGCGCACAGGTATTGACACCTCCGGCTTTAATTTCTATCGGGTTTATGGTTACTGGCGTCTTGCCGTGATTCTGCAACAGATCTATTTTCGCTATTTCCATGGGCAGACAAAGGACGCGCGCTTCAAAACTTTTGGACAAGCTGCTCAACAACTGGGCGAACATTGCCAAAAATTGATTTCTATTTAGCCTCGAGGTCAAGCGTTTTATATTGGACAAAGAAACCTGAGCATTTAACCTACACATGATAGCCAGTTAATCGGAGCAGTGTTTTGAGTGGTTTACGACAACTTTTACTGATGACCCTGCTGATCAGTGGCCTGGGAACTGCATCAGCGCAAGAACCACAAATAAATAACGAACTGAGTCAGGAACTGGTATCGGCGAGAATTCAGACGCTTAGAGACAGCGGTAGTCAGGAAGGCGCTGAAACCACGATTGGAAGCTACGAGGCAGTTCTCAACTGGCTTGGGGAAGCCCAGGTACATGCTGCCTCTGAGAAGACCTACGTGCAGGCTCAGATCGATGCACCTGTAAAAGAGGCGGAAATACGTGATCGTATGGAAACCATGGAATACCGCTCGGCTGACATCGATTTGGAATCCGTTGCGAAACTCTCGGAGGAAAAGCTCGAAGAGCAGTTGACGTCGCTCCGGCTAAAGCTGCGTGAGTCTCAGACCAAAAAGGGACAGTTGGATGAGAAAGTTCTGTCTGAACAAAGCAGTGCACCCAGCATCCAGGTTCGGTTTGGCGCGATAGACAACCGGCTTCAGGAACTGCCCGGCACACCCATAATTATCGAACCAGATTTGCAACCGTCACAGTTCGAGGCGTCACAGTGGGCTGTGCTGGCTGAGCGCCGGGCATTAAATGCTGAGCGCAGGGCCCTGGAAGCCCAGTTGTCCAGCCAGTCTGTGCGATACAGCAGACGAAAAGCGGAAAGTGAAGAGCTGGCTCTGATTCTCGATGGACTGACCTTTGAAATCGCTGCGCTGGAGAAAGAGCTTGCTTCGAGGGCAAAAATTCAGGAATCAGAAACCAGTATCGGCCTGGACGAAAGCACACCGGGATTCGGCTTTATTCAGCAGTTGGTAAATACCAACTCGAAACTGCGGGAGCAGGCCGAGGCTCTGGACAAAACGCTGATAGCTTTGAAAGCAGAGAAGCAGCAGGTGGAAAAAGAGTTGTTGTCTTTGAATGACCGTTATGAAGGGGTCAAAACACTGGTTTCACTCGCGGAAGACAGTACCTCTCTGGGTCCTGTCCTGATGGTTCACTGGCACCAGACGGATGGTTTCAGACTGTCTGATACCTCCTACCTGACACCGTCTGGAATAGGAGATCATGTTATTCAACGTACCCGCTACGAGGATACGCTGAACACCCTTTCCAATACGACAAACTATGTTGCGAAGGGGCTTGCTGCAGAGGTTGGTAGTCCGGCACCCGAGCTTGATGAGAAGCTGGTCGAAACAGCCAAAGACCTGGTCCGCTCGCAACGCGAACTTTTGGCAGCATTGATTGCCAGTGAAACTGAGCTGGTCAATACGCATTCAGACCTCGAACGGAGCCGCACAAAGCTGGGTGAGCAGGCTGAAGAATACCAGGCATACCTTGGCAGGCGAATACTCTGGGTGCCCAGTCACCCGCCACTGTCTTCTGATGTTTTGGACAAACTCAGCCAGGAGACCAGGGGATTCTTTGACACGCTCTCCGCGTTGCGTTTTGCGAACCTTAGCAAAAATAGCGCGTTTGTTTTGATTTTGGCAATCACCCTGCTGGCGATACGGGGAAAAATAGACTCGCGTCTTAAAAACATCAACAAAAAGATAGGCAGGGTTCGTGATGATTCCATTCTTTTCACACTGCAGGCGGCGCTACTCAATTTCATCCGATTATTGCCCGTACCCTTACTGCTGCTCCTGTTAGCAAACAGTTTGCAAAGTCCAGACCCGGAAACAGCTCCCTACCTCGCACAGGGCCTCGAACAGTCAATCAAAATTTTATTGTTACTGATGCTGGTGCGAACCGCATGCCTTGAGTTTGGTATTGCCCGTACGCATTTCGCATGGCCGGCGGAATACTGTGACAGCATGCGGCGTCTGAGTACCCGCCTGTTAGTCTGGTGGTTCCCATTAGTGGTGATAACGGCCTTTATTTTTAAAGTAGAGCTTAATTCGATCAGTGCGGTACTGGGTCGTCTGCTTTTTTGTGTGGATATGATCATCTTTACGGTCTTTCTGTTTGGTTTTCTGGCATACGATTCAAAGTCGCTGAAGAGCCGCAGTCATTTACGTTTTTGGTTATTGGCCCTGACACTGGGTGTCGGCGTCTATTTCATTGGAAGCAGTATCTTTGGCTACCTCTATTCAGCCCAGGTTGTTTGGGGGATGTTGATCAACTCACTGGTCGTCATTATCGTTCTGCTTTTCTTTTATGACATCCTGCACCGCTGGTTGCTCGTGGTGCGTCGGCGCCTACGGTTCAATGAGATGCTGGCCGCACGACAAGCGCCAAAAGACGGCGAGACACAGGAGCCTGAGCACGAAGAGGTCAATCTCGTCTCTCTCAGTGAGTCTGTTTCAACCCTTTTACGAGTTGGTACGGTCACTACAGGCGCCTTCCTGCTTTTCTTTATTTGGGCACCCTTGTTCCGTGCGCTGGAAGTTATGCACAGCATCACTCTCTGGACGATTAACGACATGGCAGAGGGCGAAGCTATTTTGACCAGTATTACGCTTGCGTCTTTGGTCATGGCTTTACTGATTGGCGTTTTTACCATTGTTGCTGCACGCAATATGCCGCCTTTGCTGTCATTGATCCTCAGAAGTCAAAAAAACGTGTCCCAGGGGACGCGTTATGCCGTGGTGAAGTTGTTGGGCTACCTGATTATTTCTGTAGGTCTCCTTGCATTCCTTTCCACTCTAGGGCTCAGGTGGGACCGGCTGCAATGGCTGGTGGCGGCACTTGGCGTGGGTATTGGTTTTGGCTTACAGGAGATCATCGCGAACTTTATCAGTGGTTTGATTATCCTGTTTGAGCGCCCAATCCGGGTTGGAGATGTAATTACTGTCGGTGAGAGCTCAGGGCAGGTGATCCGTATCAGGATTCGGGCGACCACCATTCGTGATTTCGATGGCAAAGAGTTGCTGGTTCCCAATAAGGAGTTTGTAACCGGGCGACTACTGAACTGGACTTTAAGCGATTCCAGCATTCGAATGACGCTGGATGTCGGTATTGCCTATGGCAGCGATGTTCGAAAGGCAGTCGCTATTGTTGAAGATATATTAGACAAGCATGAACTCATTGCCGATGACCCCGAACCGGATGTGCTTTTTAACAAATTTGGTGATAGCTCGCTTAATCTGACCGCACGGTACTTTTTCACCGATGTACAACAACGCGGCTTTTTACTCAGTGATCTGCATACCAGGATCAATGAAGCTTTTGCCGAGGCCGGAATCGTAATTGCCTTCCCGCAAATCGATGTGCATTTTGACCGGGAGGACAAAACAGACATCCTGGAAGGTGAACCGCAGGCGACTTGATGACTGGGCCATGCAGTTGGCAATGACCGGGTTCCTTTCGAAACGTCAGGCTTTCGAATTCGCCCTGGTCCCGGAGCGGAGTGATTTGACATAGGGTCTTAGTTCCTGGCGTGCAACCACCATTCTGTGCACCTCATCAGGCCCATCCGCCAATCTCAATGTCCGCGCTGCCATGTACATTGCCGCTAATGGGAAGTCCTGTGATAAGCCATGCGCGCCGTGCATCTGGATAGCATCATCGATAATATCCAGGGTGATTTGTGGAACCACTGCCTTGATTTTTGATATCCACAAGTGGGCCTCTTCAACACCTTTTGTGTCTATTACCCAGGCAGTTTTCAGGGTTAACAAACGCGCCATGTCGATATTCATACGTGCATCGGCAATACGGTCGTAATTTCCACCCAGCTTGGCCAGTGGCCGGCCGAATGCTGTACGGTTTATAGATCGGTGGCACATGAGCTCAAGAGCCTTTTCTGCCATGCCAATGGCGCGCATGCAGTGGTGTACGCGACCTGGTCCGAGCCTGCCCTGTGAGATTTCGAAGCCACGACCGGCACCGAGAATGATGTTTTCTTTAGGCACCCGGACGTCGGTAAATTTCATATGCATATGACCGTGTGGCGCATCATCCAGTGAAAAGACCTGTAGTGGACGGACAATCTCAACACCAACCGAGTCCATCGGCACCAGGATTTGTGAGTGTTGCTGATGTCGGCGGTTTTCCGGGTCGGTTTTGACCATGACGATCAAGATTTTGCAGCGTGGATCCCCTGCACCTGAAATATAAGACTTCTCACCATTGATAAGCCAATCGCCATTATCCAGCACGGCACTGGTGCAGATATTGGTGGCATCAGAGGAAGCAACTTCCGGTTCGGTCATTGCAAATGCAGATCGAATGCTACCGTCCAGTAACGGTTCAAGCCACTCCTTTTTCTGCGCATCGGTACCGTAGCGCTCCAGTACTTCCATATTGCCGGTATCCGGTGCACTACAGTTAAAGGCTTCGGCGGCCAGGTGGGCGCGTCCGGTTTCCTCTGCCAGGTAAGCGTATTCGACAGTGCTAAGGCCATAGCCCCGGTCACTGTCGGTTAGCCAGAAATTCCACAAACCCTCTTTTCGGGCGGCTGCTTTGAGGTCATCCAGGATGTCGGCCTGGCGATCGGTAAATGTCCACCTGTTGTCCTTTTCCACTTCCGCCAGAAATTCAGCGTCTGCGGGGATTACCCGCTCACTGATAAACTTCCTTACCGCTTGAACAAGGGGACGAACCCGCTCTGACATACCAAGTTCCATAAGTAATTCCTGTTTTACCTGTCACTGAAT
>Ga0316189_10005951_pt1 | contig 11688 bp, 7 predicted proteins | sample LowCovwburrow_MG_FD_204930 | JGI IMG/M metagenome (GOLD analysis project Ga0316189, IMG submission 204930) | Coastal sediment microbial communities from Maine, United States - Lowes Cove worm burrow | ecosystem: Environmental > Aquatic > Marine > Coastal > Sediment | place: USA: Maine... | reverse complement strand
ACCTGGATTGGTGGAGTCGTACGAGGCGACTTCGGCGAATCATTGTGGGAACGACGCCCGGTAACGGAGATCCTGTGGGAACGGTTCCCGGTGACCTTCGAGTTGGCCATGCTCTCGATTTTTATCGCCGTGACGCTTGGCTTGTTGATGGGAGTGGGGTCCGCTATTCGGCGGGGCTCGCTGGCCGACAATTCCCTCCGGATCACCGCCGTGCTGGGCCTCTCGGTGCCCAACTTCTTCCTGGCACTGCTCATGATAACCCTGATGTCGGCGTGGTTTAACTGGGTAGCACCGCTCGGTTATCAACGCCCCCAAGAGAGTTTGTCAGCCAACCTCCAACAGATGGCGATGCCATCAATTGCTCTGGGCCTCGGTGTGGCTGCCGCCATTGCCCGTATGACGAGATCCTCGATGCTGGAGGTGTTGGGCGCCGACTATATTCGTACGGTTCGGGCCAAAGGGGCCGGGGACACAACAGTGAATTTCCGCCACGCACTGCGTAACTCGATGGTGCCCGTCATCACCCTCATCGGCTTACAGTTCGGGGCGTTATTGGGAGGCACGGTGATCCTCGAAACGATCTTCAGCCTCCCGGGTATTGGATCCCGGGTGTACCGGGGCGTACTCGAACGGGATTACCCCATCATCCAAGCAGCCGCTGTGCTGTATGGCGGAGTTTTCATATTCGTAAACATCGTGGTTGATGTGGCCTACGGCTGGATCGACCCCCGGATTCGACGGAGCTGACAGGCCATGACCACTGTTGAACCCGAGGCCGACCCAACCGGGGGCGAGCCCAAGGACACCGTGCAGATAGAAGAGGGATTGTCGACCCTCACCCCCGACCAACAAGCACTCCCTGGCTCCGGTCGAGCCCGGTTGGCCGCCAGCATGAAACACTTTGTGTCCAGTCAACCACTGGGGACCATTTCGGGGATGATCATCATCTTGTTGTTGGTGGCATCAGTGGCAGCACCGTTGTTGGCCACCCATGATCCGTCAGCGATCGGTCGGGTCAGCCAACTCGATGCGCCCTCAACCGCCAACTGGTTTGGCACCGACGAGTTGGGGCGTGACATCTTCAGCCGAGTGCTGTTTGGTTCCCGGGTGTCGTTGATCGTCGCCACCTTTACCGTGTTGTTTTCAACGGTGTTCGGAACCGTCTTCGGGGCGATTTCAGGATACTTTGGTGGCTGGATCGACATGGTCACCCAGCGGATCGTTGACGCCGTGATGTCGATCCCGGTTCTCATCTTGGCGTTGTTCATCGCAGCGCTGCTCGGGGGCAGCGTCCGCAATGTGGTGATCGCGCTCACCGTGGTCTACACCCCCCGATTTGCTCGGGTGGCCAGGGGCGAAATGTTGCGGGTGAAAAACGCCGAGTATGTGACTGCGGCCGAGGCTTTGGGGGCCTCATCATGGCGCACAATACGCAAACACGGTATCCCGAATCTCCTGGCCCCGATCATCATCTTGTCCAGCCTCACCTTCGGACAATCAATCGTGGCCGAAGCCGCCCTGAGCTTCTTGGGCGTAGGCGCCCCAGTCACCGAACCCTCCTGGGGCATGATGCTTTCCCGTGGGAGCGAGTACACCCGTGTGGCGTGGTGGGGTGTGGTGTTTCCAGGTGGAGCCTTGAGCCTCGGAGTGCTGGCTTTCAATCTCTTTGGTGATGCCCTTCGCGACCATCTCGACCCAAAACTCGTGCGCTAATTTTCGCCACTTTGTTCGCTGTCCTCATTGTCAGACAACCCAACATCCAAACACACAAGGGGAAACTATTTATGACAACCAAGAAATGGATCCGACTACTCGCCCTCTTCAGCGTCTTCGCGTTGTTTGTTGCGGCGTGTGGCGGCGGATCAGACCCAGATGAAGATGCCACCACCGACGACACCGTAAGTGCCGAAGGCGAAGAAGACGAAGACTTCGATGACCGCGCCGCCGCTCAGCAAGAAGGCGAAGACGAAGCAACCCAAACCGATGCGTCGGATGAGGGATCGGGCGATCCGGTACGGGGTGGCCATCTGATTATCAGCGGCCCCTCCGATATCGGCAACCTCGACCCAATCACCTCGTCGTCGTTCAACACCCAATACCGAATCGGTCGGGTATACCAGAAGCTCCTCACGTTTGAGACCGGCCCCGAGTTTGGCTACACCCAAAACTCGTTGAAGCCGGAGCTGGCCACCGACTGGGAGATCTCCGACGACAACCTCACCTACACCTTCACCTTGCGTGAAGGGGTGAAATGGCATGATGTGGCCCCGGTAAGCGGTAGGGAATTCACCTCCGCCGATGTGAAAGCCACCTTTGATGCCATCCTGGCTGAGGGCCACCAAGCTGCCCTGCTGGAACGGGTCGAGTCGGTCGAAACTCCCGATGATTACACGGTGGTGCTCAACCTTTCGGCTCCGTTTGCGCCGTTGCTCAACAACATGGCCAACCACTTCATGTGGATATTGCCGGCCGAAGCGTTTGAGGAAGGCTACGACCGCAACGCCACCTTCATCGGCACCGGGCCATTCATGCTGACCGAGCGTGAGGTGGATGTGGTCACCAAATATGAACGTCATCCCGGGTATTGGGAGATGGGCGTCGACGGTGAAGCTCTGCCATATCTGGACTCGATGGATTTCATCGTGATGAATGACACCCAACAGGTGATTGCGGCGTTCAAGGCGGGCGAGATCGACCTTGTGACCAACGGGTTCCCGAAAGAACTCCGTACCCAGCTAATGGCTGACTTCCCCGAAGCCCAATACGGTGAGTGGATCGACGCTGGCATGGGTCAGGTGGGCGTCAACATGAATCGTGAGCCGTTCAACGACTTGCGAGTCCGCCAGGCCATCAGCTTAGCCATCGACCGTGAGGGCATGGGTGCCGCTATCCGAGGTGGTGGCACGATCCCGTCGAACGTCGCCCCGGCTCAAGCCGACTTCGCCCTTCCTGAACAAGAGCGGGTCGAGCTTCTTCCCTACGACCCAGAACGGGCCAAGGAGCTTTTGGCCGAGGCCGGTTATCCCGACGGCTTTGACGCCACCTTGATCGCCACCGACCGTTACGGTGCCCTCTACACCCAGCAGACTGAGTGGCTGGTAGAGGACCTGAAGGCCATTGGCATCAATGTGACCCTAGACATGCTCGACTACTCCACCTACTTCGGCAGCCGTTGGCCCGACGTGGAATACGACCTGCAGTTCGGGCCCCAAACACCATTCCTGGAACCCGATGAATGGCTGCGAGGGCAGCTCCAAACCGGCGCCTCCCGGAACTGGTATAACATTTCCGATCCGACCCTTGACACCATGCTCGATGAACAGCTCGGTCTGACCGATGCCGGAGAACGAGCAGCGGCGATCCAGGAAATTCAGCGTTACGTCTTGGAAGAGGTGATGAACCCCATCCCCGTATGGACCTACCTCACCCAATGGACCAGCGCCCCGGACTTCCAGGGTTACTACCGTCACAACGCCTACGGCTTTACTGGCATTGAGTATGCGTGGCTCGAGCCCGAAAGCTAACACCTAGCTGATAACGGCTTGTGTTTCCGCCGGTGTCGTCCCCCATCGCCTTCCCCCGGTTGGCTAGGGGATGACACCGGCTTCTTTGTATTCACCGATAGTGTCCCAGTCGTACCCTAACTCGGCCAGAATCAGCTCGGTGTGTTGTCCCAACTCGGGTGCCGGTTCCCGCACCGTCCACCGACTGGCAGAGAAATCGATCGGTGAGGCCACCATCTCCACCACGCCTCCGTCGTTGGTTGGCACCTCCACCCAGCACCCGGCGGCTCGGGCTTGCGGGTCGGACTGCATATCCAGGGTGGTCTGCAACGGTGCCCACCACACATTGTGGTGGTCGAGAATCGTGGCCCACTCGTCGCGAGAACGCTGGCTGATCACGTCACCAATCATGGCGACCAGATCTGCCGAGTGCTCCAGGCGAGCTTCGATCGTGGTAAAACGGGTATCGTCAGCCCACTCGGGATGCTCCAGCGCCGCGAGAGTTGGCGGCCAGTGCCGATCGGCTTCCAGCCCTAGGAGCCACACCCATGACTCATCCGCACATTGGTAGGCGTTGATAAGAGGGTTGGGGGCCGAGCGTCGATTCCAGGGAACCGTTTCGCGTCCGGTGAGTGCGGTGATGTTGTGGTCCCAGCCCAGCATGTAGGTGCCAAGACGCAACAGTGATGCTTCAACCCGCTGCCCCCGTCCAGTTTTTTCGCGATGGTACAACGCCGCCGACACCCCGGCTGCCGCCGACATACCAGTGAGGTGGTCACCCATGCCCCCACGCTGATAAGGAGGATCGTTTCCCTCGGGCGTGAGTGCGGCGGCAATACCAGAACGGGCCCAGAACGCGCCCACGTCGTAGGTGGGCCGGTCACGTTCTTCACCCCAAAGCGACAGGCCAGTCACGCTGGCGTACACCAGCCGAGGATAACGCTCAGCCAGGGTCTCGTAGTCGAGGCCCAACCGTTCGAGCCCACCGGGCCGGTTGTTGGTGATGAACACGTCGGCGTCAGCCAGCAACCGGTGCAGCACCTCGATCCCTTGGCTGGTGGCCAGATCCAGGGCCAACGAGCGTTTGCCGCGGTTGTCTAACTCGAAAGGGGGATTGCCTGCACCGTCAAATAACCAGTCCAACGATCGAAACGGGTCGCCGTCGGGAGTTTCGATCTTCACGACCTCCGCTCCCCAATCGGCCAGAATCCCACCGCAAGCGGGGCCCGCCACCCACACCCCGAGCTCTACTACCTTCACTCCGTCCATTGGGCCAGTCATGGCTCCCCTTTCTCAGATCCTTATTGTTTCCCCAGTTTGCGTTTCGGCGTCAAACCCAGCGTCTGCTAAAGCTTGTGGTATGACCACTGTGGCCCAATTGTTCGCCTCATCCCGTTCAGTGATCCATCTGGACCCGGCAGGTTCGTCCGCCCCAAACCCAGGCCCGCCCCAACTCACCGTACGGGCTGACGAAATCGCCGCCCAGGCCCAGCCGCTGGCCGACCAGCTGATCGCCGACGGGTTGGAACCCGGAGATCGGGTAGCGGTGTGGGCCCCAAACGGACTCGGCTATCTCCTGACCCTGGCGGCATGCGCCACCGCCGGGTTTGTGGTGGTGTCGGTGAACACCCGCTACTCCGCCACCGAAGCCCACGAGCTCATCGTTCGATCAGGGGCCAAGGCCGTTGTCACCTCGCCCGAGAACGTGGCCCGCTTGGAAGAACTCGAATCCGACAGCCAATGGCTGAAGGTACCGCTCCCACTAGCCACCGCTCCCATCGGGTCGTTGGAGCGGCTTGAAGCCCCAACCCATACGGAGGCCCCCACGCCTACCAGTCCCTTTGTGGTGTTTACCACGTCGGGAACCACCAACAAACCGAAGATGGTCCTCCACCAGCACCACTCGATTTATCAACATGCCCACGATGTGGCCCGCACATTCGAACTCGACGCCGAGTCTCGGATCATGCTGGCGCTCCCGTTGTGCGGGGTATTTGGTTTGGCTACCCTCACCTCCGCTCTTGCCGCCGATGCGTCAGTGTGGATTCCCACCGCCTTCGACGCCGATGCTGTCGCCCAACAAATCGCTCGCCACCACATCGATGTGATGCACGGCGCCGACGAGATGTTTCATCGTATGTTGACCACCGGCCACGACCTTTCCTCCATCCGACTCGGCGGATACGCTCGGTTCAATCCCTCGCTCAGCGACATTGCCCGGCGGGCCGATGAGGTAGGCATTACCCTCACCGGCCTCTACGGCATGAGTGAAGTGCAAGCCCTGTATCTACTGCAAGATCCGAGCGGGCCGATCGAGCGCCGGGAGGTAGGCGGAGGGAATCTGGTGTCACCGCAGGCCGAGGCCCGAATCGTCAATCCCGACACCGGTGAGCCGCTCCCTGCGGGAACCGACGGCGAGATGGAACTGAGAGGCCCCAGCCTCTTCGCTGGTTACCTGGCGGAGGGTGGAGGCGCCATCGATACCGCCCTCACTGACAGCGCCCATCGGGTTGATCCCAATGGTACGCGCTGGTTCGCATCAGGCGACCTCGGTCGACTCGAAGAGGACGGCACCATCAGCTACCTCACCCGCATGGGTGATGTGCTCCGACTCGGAGGCTTCTTGGTGAGCCCAGCAGAGATCGAGTCGGTGCTGTTGGAGTTCGACGAGATCGCCGACGTTCAGGTTGTTACTGTTTCCCTATCAGAGGGTGTTCGCCCAGTAGCGATGGTGATTCCCAGCCAGTCCAACGGGCAGGCCGCCCCTATCGACGAGACTGCGGTGATCGCCCACTGTCAGCAACGACTGGCCCGGTTTAAGGCCCCTATCCGCATTGTGCCGGTGGCCGAATTCCCGGTTACTCTCAGCGCTAACGGCACCAAGATCCAACGCAACAAGCTCCAGCAAATGGCGCAAACCATTGTCGACGGCGCCAACTAACTTCGGTTGCGGCGGTGTCGAACACCGACCCTGCTGGAGCCACACCCTTATTACAAACAACCCCAGAAGGTTTGAGTAGCCCTATCTTGGCGTAGAATCCCCAAGTGGCAGACGTACCCGCTTTCCGTTGGGCCGACCATGGCGCCGTGCTGTTTGACCTTGACGGCGTGATCACGCCGACCGCTGAGGTGCATGAACGGGCGTGGGCTGAACTCTTCGCCGACTTCGACTACACCCCCACCGATTACCTTCGGCACATCGATGGAAAACCCCGCTACGACGGGGTGGCAGCGTTTCTTGCCTCTCGGGGGCAGTCACTACCATGGGGCACCCCCAACGACCCTCCCGGGGCCGACACGGTGTGCGGCATGGGGAACGCCAAAAACGATGTGTTTGCTGCGATCTTGGCGGCCGAACCCATGGCCCCGTATCCAGGAACAATCGCCACGATGGATCTCCTCGACGGCTTGGGCCGCCCCCAGGCCATCGTATCTTCGTCTCGTAATGCTCGAATGGTGTTGGAATCTGCGGGCTTGCTCGACCGTTTCAATGTGATCGTTGATGGGATGGTGGCCGCCGAACGGGGCCTTCCCGGAAAACCCGATCCGGCCACGTTCATCTATGCGGCCGCGCTTTTAGGGGTCGATGTGTCTACTACCGTGGTCGTTGAAGACGCGGTTTCCGGCGTCGCCGCTGGTGTTGCTGGAGGGTTCGGATTCGTTTTGGGGGTTGACCGGGGCAACAACGCCTCGCCGCTACGCGAAGCCGGAGCCCACCTGGTAGTAGAAGACCTTGCTGAAACCCTCGACTGAGACCATCCACCACCCCTACCGATAACAGACCAGATTCAACCCAAGGAAGAGAACGCCAACCGATGAGAACCCGGATCACACCCGAGCAGTTTCCGCGCCACCGGTTTCCCGTCGACGAGTGGCGGTTCTACGAAACCGAATACCACGGCGCCGATCTTGGTCTCACCGAAACAATCTTTGGGGTCAACAACGGGTACCTCGGGTTGCGGGCGAACCCCAGCGAAGGGCGCGACGCCCACAATCACGGCACGTACCTCAACGGTTTCCATGAAACATGGGATATCCATCACGCCGAGAACGCCCATGCCCTAGCGAAAACTGGCCAGACACTAGTAAACGTGCCCGACGCCAAACTCATCAAGCTGTACGTAGACGACGAACCCCTATTGTTGGCCGATGCTGATCTCGAGCACTACGAACGCGGTCTCGATTTCGCCAACGGACATTCCTACGTCAATCTCCGGTGGCGCACTCCCGCCGACAAACTGGTTGAGGTCCGTTCCACCCGAATGGTGAGCCTGGTCCATCGTCACCTGGCGGTGCTGACCTACGAGGTCGAACTGATCAACGAAGCAGCCCCAGTCGTTATCTCCTCCCAACTGCTCAACCGCCAAGACGGTGAAGACGAGTACCATGTGGAAGACGCAGCCCTCGGCGAAGGGGCCGATCCTCGGCAAACTCGCCGCTTCGATTCCCGAGTGCTGAGACCCACGCTTCGGTTTCCCCTGCACCCTCGCCGCAGCGGTCATATGCTGGTCAACGACGATCCTATCGGAGCAGCCCTGGACGAATCGGGCGCCAGTCCCGCTGCGCCCGGCGATGCCCTCGATGTGGACGTGATTCTGGGTTACCGCACCGGGAACTCTCGGATGACGATGGCCGCGGCCTACCGCCACGAACTAGAAACCAATTGTGAATACGCGGTAACGACCTTCACCCAAGACGATCTGGCCAAAACTGAGTTCCGGTGCGACGCTGAACCCGGCAAACCAATCAAGATCACCAAGTTTGTGTCGTATCATTCGTCGCGTGGTGTTCCCACCGAAGAACTGGCTGACCGATGCCGTCGCACACTGCACCGGGCTGCGGAGACCGGGGTGTCCCGACTCCGGGAGGAACAGCGAACCTATCTCGACGACTTCTGGGCTCGGTCGGACATCCAAATTGACGGCAACCGCTCCCAGCAGCAACTGGTTCGCTGGCACCTGTTCCAGTTGGCCCAAGCATCCGCCCGCACCCACGAGAACGGGATCGCGGCCAAAGGCGTAACCGGAGGCGGCTACGACGGACACTACTTCTGGGACACTGAAGTGTACGTATTGCCGTTTTTGGCCTATACCAACCCGGCCGCCGCCCGGAAATTACTTCGGTTCCGCTGGAAGATGTTAGACGCCGCTCGGGCTCGGGCTCGAGAACTCAGCCATCACGGCGCCCTGTATCCGTGGCGCACAATCAACGGCGAAGAAGCGTCGGCCTATTACGCCGCTGGTACCGCCCAATATCACATCAATGCCGCGGTGACTCAGGCGCTGCAGCATTACAGCCGGGCCACCAGCGATACCGACTTTCACTACAACGAAGCAGCCGAGATCTTGGTAGAGACTGCGAGGCTCTGGGAAGACCTGGGGTTTTATGCCGTCAACGGGAAACGACAGTTTCACATTCACGGCGTGACCGGACCAGATGAATACACCACCGTCGTGAACGACAACTTGTACACCAACGTGATGGCTCGCTTCAATCTGAGTTTTGCGGCGTCAACGGTGCGGGAAATGGAAGCCAAAATGCCCGCGGCGTTCGAGAAACTCCACCGAGCTACCGGGGTGAACCTCGACGAAGTGGCCACATGGGAGGCTGCGGCCGAAGCCATGCATGTGCCCTATGACCAGGACCAAAAGATCCATCCCCAAGATCAGAATTTTCTTGAACGGGAGCGGTGGCCGTTTGCCGACACCCCCGATCATCACTATCCCCTGTTGCTCAATTATCATCCGCTCACCATCTATCGGCATCAGGTCCTGAAACAGGCCGATGTGGTGTTAGCGATGTTCCTCCAGCCAGAGCATTTCACGGCCGACCAGATGAAACGGAACTTCGACTATTACGATGAGCTCACCACCGGCGACTCCTCGCTCGCGGCTTGCGTCCAATCGATCATGGCCGCCCGGGTAGACCGACGATCGCTCGCCCACCAGTACTACTACGAAGCCCTCTACCTCGATCTCGTGGACGCCCACGGCAACACCGCCGATGGGGTCCACCTGGCGAACTCCGGAGGAATCTGGGCCGCACTCGTCCACGGTTTCGCTGGCATGGATGATCACGGCGACTATCTCAGCTTCGCTCCGCACCTTCCCCCTGACTGTGAGGGCTTGCGGATCCGGTTCGTCTGTCGGGGTTCGGTGGTGGAAGCAAACATCGGATCGAACGATTACGCCCTCCGAGTAATTGACGGCCCTGCACTCTCGGTGAAGGACCAAGACGGGGCCACCCACATCGTTGACAACAGCGGGATGACCTTCCCCCTTCCTTCTGAAACTGGGGCGTAATCAGGCTTCGGGTGGCGCGAAGTTAACAAACTCTGCTACCGATCAGGTATGTCAACTACATCGCTCGAGTACTGCGAAGTCCAAAAATCCGACCACATCATGACGGTGACGATGAATCGGCCCGACCGACTCAATGCCCTTCACTCACCGGCCAACCGAGAACTCGGCGAGGTATTCGACGAGTTCGCCGCCGACGACGAACTCTGGGTTGCCGTTATCACTGGGGCCGGACGCGGATTCAGCGCCGGCAACGATCTGCGTTATCAAGCTGAAGGCGGCGAACGATTTCCCACTCCACGAGGTTTCGCCGGTCTCACGAGCCGGTTCGATCTCACGAAGCCAGTAATCGCCGCCGTCAACGGGGTGGCGATGGGCGGTGGATTCGAGATTGCGCTCGCCTGCGACCTGATCATCGCTTCGGATCAAGCCCGATTTGCCCTTCCCGAACCCAAGGTGGGGCTCGCGGCCTTGGCTGGCGGATTGCAGCGTCTGCCCCGTCAGATCGGGGCGAAACGAGCCCTCGGCATGATCCTCACCGGTCGACATGTCTCCGCCGACGAAGGCTACGACCTGGGTTTTGTCACCGCCGTAGTGCCCCACGATTCGCTCATGGAAGAAGCCATGAATTGGGCCAACCAGATCAAGGACTGCGCCCCACTTTCGGTCCGGGCGAGTAAAGACGTGGTGTACCGCAGCCTCGACATAGCGTCGCTGGAAGAATCGATGCAGCATAAGTACGAATCGGTCCGGGCCATGGTCCAAAGCGAAGATTTCGTCGAGGGCCCCAAAGCGTTCGCCGAGAAGCGTTCACCCCAGTGGAAGGGACGTTAACCTTCTAACTTTGCGGGGTTGACGGTGTAAGAACGGATCGTCAACCCCGCTACACGTTCACTTCCGTCGGCGTAGACCGACACCACCATCAGCCAGTAGGCGCCGCTGGCAACGGGCATCGGCTGGGCCATTGATACGGTGTACCCATAACGGGAATCAGCATCAATGGATGTCTTGGCCTGAAACCGCCCGTCGACGTCAAACACCAAAACCCGCACCGATAATGGCTTTCTCCCCTGGCTCCGGCCCTGCACCCGCACCATAGCCTCACTGGGTTCGTGGCCCAGAAACACGTCCACCGACGTCACGCTGTCGAGGGGGGAAACAAAGTGCGGGGCCAACGGCCCTTCACCCCCTCGATAACCACTCGAAGATTGAGCCACCACGTGTCTGATGCCCTCGGTAGAGAGATAACTCATTTCGATCCTGTCACCCGATATCGTGCGGGGGCTCACGGCGCCTTCGATGTGGGGGTTAAGCATCGAGGCCAAAGCCTCGGCCACTTGCATCTCCTCGGGGGCCGCCGTCCAGGAGATCTCGCTACCAGTGTCGGGGGTTGCTGTGGTGGTGCTCGATTGCCGCCCCCCATGTGCTTCCACGGCCTCACCAGAGACACCGTTGGAGTCTGTGCTTACACCCGTTGATTCATCGGGAGCAACAATGTTTCCTCCGGTTGGACTCTTGGTTTCAGTTGCCCCGGCGCTGGGCTCTGTCAGGGGCGGTCCCTCAATAGCGTCGGCAAACCCACGGAAGTCGCGGGCCGGGAGTGTCGTCGAAGTGGTGCTGGCAATCTCGTCGCCGCGGCCAGGGCCCGTTGCGCCACCTTCCTTCGTTGCATCTCCGACTGCGGCAGGGTTCGGTCCCGTCACATCAACCACCCCACCGCGTTCAAACTGCCAGCCTCCAATCAACAAACCCATCGTGCCCATTCCAGCCACCGCGGCCACCATTGCCACTTGTAAAGGAAGGCGCGTGCTCGTTACCAAACGAAGCACTCGCGGCCCTCGGAAACGGGGAACACTGTCAGCCCGATACTGCAAACGGGCATAGGC
>Ga0316189_10005950_pt1 | contig 11688 bp, 12 predicted proteins | sample LowCovwburrow_MG_FD_204930 | JGI IMG/M metagenome (GOLD analysis project Ga0316189, IMG submission 204930) | Coastal sediment microbial communities from Maine, United States - Lowes Cove worm burrow | ecosystem: Environmental > Aquatic > Marine > Coastal > Sediment | place: USA: Maine... | reverse complement strand
TTTGAGCGGCCTGGCCCGGGTATCCTATGGGAGCGTGGCGGCAGGGGTGTTGCAAGCGGCCGATATTCCAATTTTGCTGATCAGATCCTGTACCGACCAAAAAGAGGAAACTTGTGGATCTTGATAAGAGGAGTCTTAATATGTTGAAGAAATGGGTATATCTATTTAACGAGGTTGATCTGGCCGAAAAATATGTCGGCGGTGAGTGGGAAAAGGTGCGCGGTCTTCTCGGCGGCAAGGGTGCCAATTTGGCGGAAATGACTCGTATTGAGGTCCCGGTGCCACCCGGTTTTATAATAACCACTGAAGCCTGTAATGCCTATCTGACGTCCGGGGAGACCTTCCCGGAAGGAATGTGGGACCAGGTCCTGCAGGCGGTCGCAGATTTAGAAAAACAAAGCGGAAAAAAGTTGGGCGATCCGAAAAATCCATTACTGGTGTCGTGCCGTTCGGGCGCCAAGTTTTCTATGCCCGGCATGATGGATACCATTTTAAACATCGGCCTCAATGATGAAACTGCCCAAGGTCTGGTCGAATTGACCGGCAATGAACGCTTTGTTTATGATTCTTTCCGCCGACTGATTCAAATGTTTGGCAGTGTCGTGACCGGCATACCCGATGAAGTCTTTGAAGAAAAAATTTATGAAAGTCGCTCTAGAGCCGGCGTTAAAACCGATGCCGAATTAGTCGCTGAAGATTTGAAAGCATTAACGCAAGAATTCAAACGAATCTTCAGACGCTACACCACCACTAATTTCCCCGGCGAGCCGCACGAACAACTCAAAATGGCCATCGATGCTGTTTTTAAAAGCTGGAACGGCAAAAGAGCCGTGGATTACCGTAACGCATCCGCTATTCCCCATGATCTGGGAACAGCCGTCAATATTGTCACCATGGTCTTCGGCAATTCAGGTGACGATTGCGCGACGGGTGTGGCGTTGACACGCAACGGTACCACCGGGGAAAACCGGATAGAAGGGGATTATCTAATAAACGCCCAGGGTGAAGATGTGGTGGCGGGCATCCGTCAGACCAATGACCTGTCACAATTAAAAAGTGAGATGCCGGATATCTATGCCCAATTCGAACAAATTGTTCGACGATTGGAAACGCATTATCGCGAGATGCAGGATGTGGAATTTACGGTTGAAAAAGGAAAGTTGTGGATGCTGCAAACCCGCAGCGGCAAGCGCACCGCCCAGGCTGCGGTTCGCATTGCAGTCGAAATGGCCGAAGAAAAATTGATTACCGAACAAGAGGCGGTTTTACGTATTGCGCCGGAACAGGTCGATTTCTTTTTACACCCCCAGTTTGAACGTGAAGCCGAAGCCGGGGCCAAAGCCAAGGGGGCCATGTTGGCCACTGGTCTGAATGTTTCACCCGGTGCCGCGGTGGGAATCGTTGCCTTCGATGCTGATTTAGCTGAAATCTGGGCCAAAGAAGAGAATAAAGCAGTCATTATGGTACGGCCCGAAACCAAACCGGATGATGTCCACGGTATGCTGGCAGCCCAGGGAATTTTGACCAGTCGGGGCGGGCGTACCAGTCATGCCGCACTGGTTGCCCGACAGTTTGGAAAGCCTGCTGTGGTCGGCGTATCAGAGTTGAAGATCGATATCAACAAACGTCAAATGAGCATCAACGACGACATCATCAAAGAGGGTGACTGGATATCCATAGACGGGACGGCCGGAGAAGTCTATCGTGGAAAAATTAAAACAATAGTGCCCGACATTATGGATTCCTGGTTGATTAAGCTGCTTTCCTGGGCCGACAAATTTCGACGTCTCGGTGTCTGGACCAATGCGGACAATCCTGAGGACGCACAGCGCGCCCGAACTTATGGCGCTGAAGGAATCGGCTTGTGCCGCACTGAGCACATGTTTTTTGAAGCCCGACGGCTGCCTTATCTGCACAAAATGATCATGAGCGACCTGCCGATTGAGCGGCGTGAAGCCCTGGATGCCCTGCTGCCTTTTCAAAGAGATGATTTTGCCGGTCTTTTTCGGGCAATGGATGGGCTGCCGGTCATCACCCGGCTGATTGATCCCCCGCTGCACGAGTTTCTGCCCGATCATATGGAGTTAAACCATGATCTGACCGATCTTAAAATTCGCCTCAAGCATGCCGATACCCTTGAAAAAGTCGATACACTTTTGCAACAGATCAAAGAAAAAGCTCAGGTTTTAAAGAGAGTTGAAAGCTTGCACGAGAGTAATCCGATGCTGGGTCTGCGGGGTGTGCGCCTGGGAATTCAGATTCCGGAACTGACCACCATGCAGGTGCGTGCAATCTTTGAGGCTGCCTGTATGGTAACAAAGGAAGGTGTCGAAGTACATCCGGAAATAATGATCCCGCTGACCAGCCACGTCAATGAATTAAAAGCCCAGCGTGAAATTTTGGAGATGGAGGCTAAAAAGGTGATGCGGGAACAAGGCATTGAAATAGACTACAAGTTCGGTACCATGATTGAGATCCCCCGGGCTGCGCTGACCGCCCATCAGCTTGTCGAACATGCGGAATTTTTTTCTTTCGGTACCAATGATTTAACCCAGACAACCTTTGGCATGTCCCGAGATGATGCCGAATCAGGCTTTTTGATAAGATACATGCGAACGGGCATTTTACCGCAAAACCCCTTTGCCACCCTCGACCGGGATGGCGTTGGTCGGCTTATGGCACTTTGCGTAAAAAAAGCCCGATCCGTTAATCCTGAATTGGAATGCGGGATCTGTGGCGAGCACGCCGGTGATCCCAAATCAATTTCATTTTGCCATGAGATCGGTTTGACGTATGTGTCGTGTTCCCCTTATCGGGTACCTGTAGCGCGTCTATCTGCTGCCCATGCAGCCCTGCTTGAAAAAACATAGAATCCACTCATCACATCCGAAAATGAAGTGACTGTGCGCAAAAAATTGCTCGATGTGCCGACGGACGAACCAAGGGACTTGCCGTTTGAATCCGGAATCTATTCAAGATAATTTCGAAATTTTGCGAATTTTTTTTGTAATTTTTCTATTTAGATAGACAAGAATTATGGCCAAAATTTTTGTTTAAATGATAATGCTCTGTTTTTAAACAATTTGTTAGTGCACCATATTTCTGGCACAGTTTATGCTCACTAGTATAGTGAAATGAAGTTTGGGAAGAAGCAAAATTTTTTCAAGAGAGAATCAGTTGGCACCATTCAAATCAGAAGGAGGAAGATGATATGTACCGCAAAATTTTAGTCCCGCTGGATGGATCAAAAAGAGCAGAAAAGATATTGCCGCATGTGGAAGAGCTTGCGATACGTTACAAGGCAAAAATTATATTTATGCAGGTCGTCGAATACAAGACGGTCCCCACACCTGAAGGCGCATTTATTAATTTAACGGACGAGGAGTTCGATCAAGCTAAAATTCAGGCCGAGACTCACCTATCAGGGATTCAGGGAGAGTTTCGGGAAAAAAATATCGAAAGTCAATTCCGCGTCACCTATGGCCCGGTGGTGGAGGGGATCATAAAGATTGCCGCTCAGGAGGGCGTGGATCTGATAGCATTGGCCAGTCACGGCCGTAGCGGTGTTTCCAGAGTTTTTTACGGCAGCGTTGCCGCCGGGCTATTGCATCGTGTGGACCGCCCCCTGTTGATTATCAGGTCCCGCGAAACGGAATAATCGATTTCAACGATATCTATTTTATATCAGGGGGATTTTATATGTCCAAAAAATTGGAGTTGACTTTGGTTCCGACGGACTTTTCCGGTCTTTCCCATGCCCTGACATTTTCACAAAGCCGGGTGGTCGGTGACCTTCCAAAATGAATCCGTGCAAATACAAAAGTGATGCTCTGTTAATGCCATAACATGCATCCTCCCGGCAACCGCATGAGCTTCGCCACCTTGTGCGGTTCCCTCAGCCCAGTTTGGAAGAAATTATTACCAACTTCAGAAAACTGGGCGTTGAAAAAGTTGGCCCTTGCCATTGTACGGGTGAGCTGGCCAGACAAATATTTAAATAGGAATACGGCAACGATTTTCTGGATGTAGGAGTCGGCAGGATGATCGAATTCGAATAGAAAGACAATTCCGGTGTCATGGATTTGCCGGCTGATGATGAAAGCGACATGATTTGCGACGGGAAAAAACAAAAAGACTCGGTATTGGTGGCGGTTGGTGAAAACCATTTGGGAAAACAGCTTGCGGCCATGATTGACAGAATGGGATATGATGTCGTTGTTGCGAGCAACGGCGAGGAAGCTTTAGATCTGAGGAGATTCAGAAAGCGGTGCAATATTTTGTAACCAAGCGTTCACGGTTACATTGTTAGCGAAACTTTTTATTGTTTATGGTTGCGTTTTATTGTATCGCATTAAACATGCCAATAAAAAGGTAAGGCAGCTCTGGAATGAAATTCATTTTATATAATCTCGCGACCGGCTGCATCAGCTTGCCCAGATGCGGGTTTTTTTTGGGGATAGGGCATGAAAGAAGCCGAAACCGAATCACGTCAATTGAAAGCCTTACGCCAGCGGGCCGAAGCATTACTGCATGAACAGCCGCAGGCGCTTAGCGATATTCCACCGGAAGATATCCAACAGCTGATTCACGAGCTGCAGATCCATCAAATTGAGCTGGAAATGCAAAACGAGGAGTTGCGCCGGGTGCAGCTGCAACTGGCCGAAGCGCGTGACAAGTATGTTGACCTCTATGACTTTGCGCCGGTAGGTTATTTTACGCTGGATAAAAACGCAGTAGTGATGGAGGTAAATCTGACCGGCGCCAATCTGCTAGTCGTGGATAGGCGGTCTTTGCTAAACAACTCGTTTACACGCTTCGTAGCACCGGATTTTCAGGACCGCTTTTATTTTCACCGTCAGCGTGTTGTCGAAACTGATAGCAGGCAGTCCTGCGAGTTGAAACTATTGAAAAATGACGGAACAGAGTTTTATGGACTCCTGGAAAGTATTACCGTGCCGGATGCTGAAGGGGATTTCAGGCAGTTTCGAACGGCAATTACCGACATCACCGAAAAGCACCGTAGCGAAATAGTGCTTCGTGAGAGCGAGGAGAAGTACCGTGAACTTTTTGAAAATGAGTCGGATGCGGTGATGATTTTTGACGCCGAGACCTTGCGGTTTGAAGATGCCAACAGGGCGACGTTAGATATTTACGGGTATTCTAAAGAAGAATTTTTGTCGTTAACCGTTGCAGAGGTATCGGCCGAGAAAGAAAAGACACGGGTTGCGGTAAAAAAAGTTAAAGACGAGGAATCAGGTAGTCAATATGTGCCGTTGCGCTATTTTAGGAGGAAAGATGGTTCGGTGTTTCCGGGTGAAATAAATGCCGGAAATTTCATTTCAAAAGGGAGAAAAAAGATTATCGGAGCCGTTCGCGACATTACGGAACGTATGAACGCTCAGCAGGATTTGAAGAAAAGTGAAGCCCGCTATCGATCGCTGTCCGAGGCAACATTTGAGGCCATCTTCATTTCCGAAAAAGGTGTCTGCCTGGATGCAAATCAAAGAGCAGTTGAATTGTTCGGCTATGAGTATGATGAGTTAATCGGAGTATTCGGCACCCATGTCATCGCTGCCGAGTCTAAAGAGCTGGTCGAGCAGAACATGTTGTCCGGCTACGAAAAACCCTATGAGGCCGTTGCTCAAAAAAAGGATGGGTCCCATATTCATGTCGAGATTCGCGGCAAAATGATGAGACATGAAGGCAGAGATGTTAGAATCACCGTCATTCGCAATATTGAGGAGCAGAAGAGTGCAGCGGAAGCGCTGCGCAAAAGTGAAAAACGCTACCGGGACCTATTTAACAGTATTCCGATTGGACTCTACCGCACCACACCGGAAGGTTCGATCTTGGATGTCAACCCCGCCATGCAGGAAATCCTTGGATATCCGGATCGAAATACCCTGCTACAGATCAAATCCCTGGAGACGTATATCGATCGCGATGAACGCAAACTATTCCAACACCTGCTGGAAGAACAAGGCTTTGTTCACGACTTTGCGGTTCGACTGCGCCGGCATGACGGAAGCAGCATCTGGGTGACCATCAATACCACCATCGTCCATGATACCGACAGCCAGATGACCTATTACGAGGGTGCCATGGCGGATATTTCAAGTCGTAAAGCGTCCGAAGAACAAATTCACAAGTTGTCACAACAACTGATTGAGGCCCAGGAAGATGAGCGTCAAATGATTTCGCGTGAGCTGCACGATACGGTGGCCCAGGACCTGTCCGTAGCCAAAATGGAGTGTGACTTAATTTATGGTGAACTGTTAAACAGCCGAGCACCGGAAGCCCAACGGGTCCAGGAAATTTGCACAGCACTGCAAAGAACGATCTCGGGCGTGCGCAATATGGCCTATGATTTACGCCCCCCCGAGCTGGAGGAAATGGGACTTGTCGAGACCATTTACCGGTACTGCGAGGATTTTACGCAAATGTGGGGCATACCGGTCGATTTTCAGTCCGCCGGGTTGAAAAACTTAAAGCTGGAATATGGTATTCAGATCAATCTATACCGCATGGTTCAAGAAGGTCTTATCAACATCCGCAAACATGCTGCCGCCGGCCGGGTAACGCTGAAGCTGACGGCGGCTTATCCAAACATTATCCTTCGAGTTGAAGACAACGGCCGCGGCTTTGATGTGCAGGCGCGAGCGGCTGCGCCCGATCAGGCAAAACGAATGGGCCTGCGCAGCATGCAAGAACGGGTCGCACTGCTGAATGGCAAAATAAAACTGCAATCGAAACCGGGGCAAGGCACAAAAGTTTCCATAAAGCTGCCCTTTGTGGGGAAAAAGAGTGGTTCTTAAGAAAACCATCTTAATCGTTGACGATCACCCCCTTGTCCGGGAAGGTTTAAAATCGATCCTCAAACCCGCTACCGAATATGAAGTGGTCGGACAGGCCGGCAATGCACGTGATGCCATTCAAATGGTCAAACGTCTTAAGCCGGATTTGGTGCTGTTGGATTTAGGGTTGCCGGACAAAAGCGGTTTAGAACTCTCTCGCGAGATCCGAAGCATCTCACCACCCACACGCATCCTGATTGTCAGCATGCATTCCAAAGTCGATTACATTGTCAAGGCGTTTCAGGCCGGGGCCACAGGCTATATGACCAAGGAATCGGCCACTGAAAGACTCCTGCAAGGGATCGCACAGGTGCTAAACGGTGAATATTTCATGGACAGTTCCGTGTCCCATAGTGTGGTCAAGAAATTGATGCAAACTCCGGAAAAGGAAATGAAAATCACAGATGTGGGTTATGAGACATTAACTTCAAGGGAGCAGGAGATTATGGTGCTGCTGGCGGAAGGGTATTCTGCCAAAGAAGCCGCCGCAAAACTTTTCATTAGTCCCAAAACCGTTGAAAATCACCGCACCAATATTATGAATAAACTGGGGCTTCACAGCACACTTGAATTGGTGCGCTATGCCGTGAGGCTGGGTCTTGTCGATGTCGACCTCTGGAAGGAATGAGGCGTTTCGGGTTACGGGGAACGGGTTGCGGGTATATTATAGTTGATTGAGTTGACAGGGTTGAATAAGTTGATTGAGTAAAAATAAAACCTGACATCTATCTTCCAATCATTCCGACTTCCCGCCGGGGCGTAGGCCTTATGCCCCTATGGGCCGGAGGCCGAATTCCCATTTCCATTTCCCTTTGGGGCGTAGGCCCCTATGGCCCCCTACGGGCCGGAGGCCGACTTCAGTTTTCTGTCATCTGACCTCTGTTTTTGTCCTCTGATAGTAGTTGCGGGTTTCTATGGAATGACGAGTGACGAATGACGATTTACAGACCCACACAGAAATACACAGACGGAAATTTTCTTCAAACAAATTGTCCGTGTGCGTCTGTGGCCAATTATTCTTAATCATTCTAACCTTCTTACCTTCTAACTTTCTTGCTTTCAGCCTCAAGCTTTGAGCTTTCAGCTTACTTCCCTAAAATCCCGGACAATTTCCCGTAAATAGGTAATTCTCCCGTTAAAATGAGGCCGTCGCTCTATGGACAAGCGCGATCTTTTTTGAAACAGTAAACCTGTCTCAAACAGTGATCTTCCCTGCTTTGGAGTTGGGTCCAAAATTTCGAATTGAAGTTCAGGAAATTAGCTTACCATGGAAACTCACGATTTAGAATACTTTCATGCAATTCTGATGAAACAATTGAATGACCTTTTAAAAAAAAGTGACGAGACCGTCTCACTCCTCCTGGAATCCACAGCGGATTCGCCCGAATTCATCGATCAAGCCACCCATGAAGCAGACCGGACTCTCAGGCTTAGAATGCGAGATCGGGAAAATAAATTGATCCGTAAAATTAATCAGTCTCTCGCGCGGTTCGAAGACGGAACCTTCGGGATCTGCGACGTGTGTGGTGAGAACATCCCAATAAAGCGATTAAAAGCCAGACCGGTGACGACATATTGCATTGCCTGCAAGAATAAAATGGAGACAATTGAGAATGTCGCCGGAGTTTAGTTCCTTTATGGAGATTTGCTATAAAATACAGTTGCTGGAGACAATGAAGACCGAGGATACTTTTAACACAAAGCCGGATTATGTCGATTTAGTCAACCTTATCCGAAGCATTCAGCGCGCTGAAGGAAATATTGACTGCTATCGCAGGGGCCGACAACAGTGTGACCGGATGAGCTGTGTTTGGCGCGATCATTGTCTTGAAGCCTTTCCCCGCCCGGGGGGGGGGCGCGTTGGTTGCGAGTCGCAGGAACAATAAATAGCAGCGAATCCGAAGCAGGAACAAGATAGCTTACACTAAAAAGCAGAATTGAAAGGTTTGCCGTGAAGAAAATCGTCATTCTTTCTCAGCAGGGGCGGGTTAACCATGAATTGATTGCAATGCTCACTGCATTGTTTCCCGAATGCGACATCAACGTTGCTGCAGCGGATAGGCAGGGGCTTGAGCCATTTCCGGCAGGCCCATTTTCAGAGTCAGACATGGCGGACGAAACAGGGGAGACGTAGTCATGCCCGAGATATTGGTGCTGGGTGAACAGCCGCAATTTCGGACCCTTCTCTCAGAAAGCCCGTGGTTTGATGGCCACCGGGTCGAAAGTGTCGCCGATGCGGCCTTACTCTGGGAACATCTCGGCAATACGCAGCCGGACCTGGTGCTGCTGAATGCCAATTCAGACGGGTTCAGCGTTCAGGGTTAAAATAACCAACTCAGCTCGAGTAGCAATTTTGCGAAACACGTATTCGAAGTTTTGCTAAACTTTAATTGCTCAACGTCATGCGGTTGCACGCGAATGCAGCTAAGTATATGTAATTATATTGATTATCAAAAATGTGATTGGATGGCACACGTTATGCAGTAAAATGAAGATAAGAACCGATAAACATCGATACCGAATACCCGATACCCAGTACCACCTGATTGAGCAATGCCCAATCAGGGTTAAATTTCTCGCAGGTGAGCACAGATGGCACAAAATTTTAAAATCAGTACCCATCGAACGATTGATAATCTATACATTCGGTTTGTCGGTCCCAATGTACTGCAGCTAGCGCCAACCTGATTCATTTTCATTGAAGACTCGAACACTTTGACAAGATTCACTCATGAAAATCTTAGCAGGGATCAAAGATGAACACCCATGTCGAAAAAAGAACTTATGAACGTCATTGCTATGCCGCCGATATTGCAATCTCATATTTCAATAAGGAGGATTCTTATAATGCGCACACACTGAATATCGGCACGGGCGGTATGTGCTTTAAATCGAATTTATTTCTTCAACCCGGGGCCACCCTTTATGTCCGCTTAAAAGAAACCCATCCGGATAACTCCTGCAGCGGTTTTTGCGAGGGGTTGCACATCGTCACCCTGGCGGAGGTAAAATGGTGCCAAGAAGTGCCGAATGGCGAAGCCTTTCCGTACGGCGTCGGCGTTAAATATTTTGAAAGTGCTTATTAGCTGTCCGATAGCAGTACACCCACTGAGCCACCCAGTCACAAAGCAAAGGTGAGCGACATGGATAACATTAATTATATCAACGAAGACGATCCCAAACAGTTGTTCGATGGAATCGTGATGATTGAAGACGGTTACGATCCATGTGGAATGGAAGATTCACCATTGGGGGGTTTGGATGACTCAGATGGGAAAAAGCGGATTGAGTATCGACATCACCAACGATTTAAACTGAACAAAGATGCGTTTGCTTTGATCCGGTCCTTCTCCACCGCACCCCTGAAAATTAAAGGTAAGAGCATGGGCTGCATCGCCTGCGCTGTGTTCAATGCCAAACCGGCCAAGCTAGGTAAAATTGATAACATCAGTATGGGCGGACTTATGTTCTATCACGTTGATAGTAAGGCACAATTACGCCAGGCAGTTGTACTGGATATCTTATTAGCTGATTGTGGATTTTATCTGGCAAATATACCGTTTAAAACCATAACCGATGTTGTAATACCTGATGAGATATCCAGCGATGCGGTTGAATTACGGCGGGTTCGTCTGCAATTTCAAAAGCTGAACACCATCCAGCAAGCGAGGTTGAAGGATTTCATTAAGAACCATGGCACAGAAATAATTCAAAAAATCTAAAACTCTGCTTGCATAAATCACAATAATCCTCATATTTGTGCCTTCGTTTTTGAACTTTTACCAATAAGAATTGCCTCTCCACAGAGTTTCTTTTCTTAAAAAATTGTCTCATGTTTGATCCTACCTGACAATTTTAAATTAACGATTTAAAGTCTGCGAAAGTCTGCGTTTGTTTCCGGTTAATCTATACTCTATGCGATATTTTTAAATTGGCGATTAAAGGGGCGAAAGCGCACCTGTGCTGCTGTGCAGAATTTTGAGGATTTGCGAAAATAATATTCTAAATTTTTCGAGATTTCACTGATTGTTACAACTTATTTTTTGCAAAGAACCTCAAAAATCGTATCTCTCATGCATTTTAGCCAGACCAGAATTAGATGGCATATTTAATGCATTTAATGTTGAAGTAATTTACCATAGAGAAAAACAAATGGATATTTTCAACAGAATTAAAAATATGAAAATCCTGCTTGTTGACGATGATGAGTGGATTAGAGACTCGCTGAGTTTATTTTTTGAAACCGAGGGATGTAATTTGCTGACATTTGAAACCGCTGAAGAAGGCCTGGAAGCTCTAGAACAAAAAGATTATGACATCGTAATTTCAGACTACAAATTGCCCGGTATGGACGGTTTAGAGTTTCTTAGAAGGGTTAAAGAAAAACAACCGAATGCATTTGAAATCCTTATCACGGCCTACGCGAATAGTGAGATTTTAAAAGAAGCAAAAATGTTGGGTGTTAAGGATATTATTCCAAAACCCTTTTCATCTGAAGATGTTGAAATATCTCTGGGTCGAATTGTCGAAAACAGTGCCTAAAAACGTTTGAGCAGAGAATTTAAAACGGATTTATCAGTGGTGAACACTGATACAACCTTAGGTTAGGGTTAACCTTAAATGCAGACCGAAACCCAAAGGAGGTGTGAAATGGATAAATATAATCGGCGCCAATCTCCTCGGCAAAGAAAAGAGGCGACTATTCAGGTTGTACTTGCTTCAGATGATCTCAAAGGCCACAGGGATAGCAATGATTTGATCCCTGTTAAAATGTGCAATCAAAGCGATGAAGGACTCTATATTGAAATTGATCATGCCCTCATGCCCGGATCGA
>Ga0316189_10005949_pt1 | contig 11688 bp, 10 predicted proteins | sample LowCovwburrow_MG_FD_204930 | JGI IMG/M metagenome (GOLD analysis project Ga0316189, IMG submission 204930) | Coastal sediment microbial communities from Maine, United States - Lowes Cove worm burrow | ecosystem: Environmental > Aquatic > Marine > Coastal > Sediment | place: USA: Maine... | reverse complement strand
GAGCAGCAGCTTGACTCGCCCGTACACCTCACTCGTCCGCCCGACTCGCGATGATCGCCGCGAGCGAGCGCCCACTCGCAACGATCGAGTTCGAGTTCGAGTTCGAGTTCGAGTTCGAGTTCGAGCGTCCTGACGGCCGGCATGAGCGCTCCGCAAGGCCTGCCCCGACGGCCCCCCCCGATGTCCTGCCCCGACGGCCCCCCCCGATGTCCTGCCCCGACGGCCCCCCCCGATGTCCTGCCCCGACGGCCCCCCCCCGATGTCCTGCCCCGACGGCCCCACCCGATGTCCTGCCCCGACAGCCCCCCCCGATGTCCTGCCCCGACGGCCCCCCCCGATGTCCTGCCCCGACGGCCCCCCCCGATGTCCTGCCCCGACGGCCCCCCCCGATGTCCTGCCCCGATGTCCCGACCGGACGGCCAAGACCTTGCCCACAGCGATGCACTGCTGCACTCTCAAGACCATGCGTCTCCCACGCAAGGGCATCCTGATCCGCATCGTCATCTACGGTGGACTTCTGAGCTACTTCGGCTGGCAGGCGCTCGAGCACTACTTCGCCGCGAAGGAGGCGGAGGCGAGCACCACCGCTGAGACCGATGAGAGCGGCCTACCGAGCCGGCAGTACAAGCTCCCGGACGGCCGCTCCGTGGAGGTGCTCGAGATCACCCCTGAGCAGGCGGAGCAGATGTACGGGGTCTCGCCCTCCGTTATGCCCGGAAACCCGGAAGGCGACGCTCCGGAAAAACCCCCCGCGAAGGCTGCAGCTGACGCAGCCCCCGATGCGGCCCCCGATGCGGCCCCCGACGCAGCCCCCGATGCTGCCCCCGACGCTGCCCCCGATGCGGCCCCCGACGCTGCCCCCGATGCGGCCCCCGATGCGGCCCCCGATGCGGCCCCCGATGCCGTCCCTGACGCTGCCCCCGATGCGGCCCCCGATGCCGTCCCTGACGCTGCCCCCGACGCCGATCCCCCCGCTGCCGATTGACCGGACCCCGGACCTCTCGCAAGCTCCCATCACCATGGACGCCAAGCTCTTCCACAAAAAGTCTGCCGAGGCGCTCGAGCACATCGACGAGCACCTCGGAGACCTCGAGCATGACGACCTCGACGTCCAGCTCTCCGGAGACGTTCTCCAGCTCACCTTCTCCGGCGGACAACGCTTCGTCATCAACGCTCACGGCGCGGCCCGTCAGGTCTGGATGGCCGCAGGGACGACGGCCTGGCACTTCGACTACGATGCAGAGAAGGATCGATGGATCGCTCACCGGACCGACGAAGAGCTGATGAGCACAGTCGCGCGAGTGGTGGGCGACAAGCTCGGAGCGTCGATCAGCCTCTAGCGTTCACAAGCGCTCCCTCCACGAGGACTCTCTGCGCGGAGCCTCCGCGGGCCCTCGGCCTCATACTCCTCAGCGTCGGTCTAGCCTCGCCGGCCCCCGCTTGCGCCCAGCTCACGAGCGAGACTGAGGTTCGCCTGATCCCCCACGCGGACCCCTCCTCGACACCTCCGCCGCGCGCCGCCGAAGAGTTCTTCCGCCGGACGCTCACCGCGACCTGGGAGCAAAACGGCGACAGGCTCGACGTCACCCTGACCGAGCATCGCCGCTGCAAGACCCTGACGATGGTGCCGATGATCCGCGAGGAGCGGACCACCCGGACCCTCGATGCGGGCGTCTACTGGGAGTTCGGGATCGCCGCGGTGACGGCCGCCGTCGCGACCTACGCCTTCATCCACCCAGAGGCTTTTTCACGGCCCCTGCTCAACGCAGACGGGCAGATCCTCCGCGACCCGAGCGCGGGCTACACGAGCGGTGGAATCTTCGCTGGAATCGCAGCTCTCAGCCTCGGCTCCGGGATCTACGACACGAGCCGCGCCCGCGATTCGACCACCTACAGCGACGCTGAGGCGCGCATCGAGGGCCCCGAGGCCCCCTGTCATCCGCCCGAAAAACCCTGGTCGAAGCGGACAATCGCCCTCATCGTCGACGACCGCCGGATCGCGGCGGCGATGACCGACGGGGCCGGCCGCGCGACCTTCACGCTTCCCCACATCGACCCTGCGTCCGCGGAGCGGGGGATCGTCCAGGCGTCGATCCGCGCCGACGACGAGCACGCGGTGGCGATCGACCTCCAGCTACCCCAGCCCGCGACCGTAGGCCCAACGCCGCCGCCCTAGGAGGCTCTAGCCGCTCGCTCGCGGCGCTGGACTCGACCGGACGTCCACCTCCGAGGCCCCGGCCTCTTTTTGACGAGCCGCGCGCACGACCACTGTGCTAGCCTCCGCGCCTTCAGGCGGATAGCTCAGTGGTAGAGCAGCGCCCTTACAAGGCGCGGGTCGCAGGTTCGATCCCTGTTCCGCCTATTCTCTTCTCCTCTCTTCCTCCGGCGAGCTCAGCCCAGGCGCCAGCGCAGGGGTTTGGACCTCTCCCGGAGCACCTCGCCGGTGAGTTCGAGGTCGAGCTGGACGGTCTTCACCCACCAGCCGGCCTTCGCACCGCCAGGGAAGAGTTCTTCGGGGAGATACGGCTTCACGGCCTCAAACATCTCGGCTTGCGTGAGGCCCGGCTCGCGCCTCGGGAGGACCCTAAGCAGGGCCTTCTTCATCGCCGTGTACTTGCCCGCGTCGACATTGGTGCGGTGACCCGGCACGTTGACATTGCCGACAGAGATCTTTGGCGCTGCTGCTCTCTTGCTGACCATCAAGGCTCCTCTCGTGGGGCGATCCGGGCCCCGCTCTCGTACCCCGCTCTCGTGCCCCGCTCTCGTACCATGGGTCCTCCCCCAGGAGGCCCCCCCTAGGAGTGCCGCGGGCTCTTCCTCACCTGCTCAGCCCGGACCGACGAAGCTCAACGAGGCGGGGCAGAGCGCTGGACCCTCGCCGAGTCTGTGACGGCCGAGCTGCGACGAGGCCTCGTGACCGGAGACCGCGGCGACCTCGTACTCCCCGCTGCTACGGTGATAGGTGAGCTCGACGCGCTGCTCGCTGCGCGTCGACTCCACGTCGGCGGGTTCATCCTCCAGCATCGGCCCGTACTCCGAGACGATCGAGGTCTTCACGGCCCCGAGCCAACGCGGCGTGTCGCCGTCGAGGCTGAAGTGGACCACGACCGTCTCGTCGCCGAACTCCATCGTGTTGTCGCCGTAGTCACCGTCGTGATGCTGCCAAAGCGCGGTGAGAATGACCTCGGGACGCCCGCCAGGGACCAGCTCGTCGGAGACCACCGACTTCACCTCGAAGCTCTCGCCGATGTAGCCGACCCCGGGGTTGTACTCCCCGCCGAGGGTACCGACGTACCAGTGATCGGGGTAGAGGAGCGCCACGTAGGTCGTCCCCATCTCCCCGCCTTCGGTCATGTTGCAGGTCACGCCAAAGGTCGCGACCTGGACTCCGTCGCCGAGATCGAGGGCGATCCGGGTCGCCTTCTCGCCGCCGTAGCGGTTCCCCGCGGCGTCCTCGGCGACCTCGGTCACGTACGTGTCACGCTCGTCGCAGGCGATCGAAGCATAGTCTTCGCTAGGGCTGAGCTTGCCGGCCATGAACGCCGCGCAAAGATCGAAGGGCGGAGGACCATCCAGCTTCGTCAGCTCGCACTCCTTCTCCTCGGCCTGCGCCCCTTCGCCCTCGAGCGTGGCGAGACGCTTGGCGACGACCGAGTTGTCGCGAAGCCGCAGGGAGCGGGTATAGGCGGTCGCAGCGGCCACCTTGTCGCCCAGCTCCTCGTGGATCCGTCCGAGGTTGTAGAGCGCCGCGCCGCGGGTCCGGTCGCTCGCGCCGGTCGAGTCGATCGCCCGCCGAGTGAAGCGCTCAGCGACCCCAAGATCGCCGCTGAGAAACGCCGCCCATCCGAGCTCGGCGAGCGCCGACGGATGGTTCGGGTCGATCTTGAGGGCGGCCTCGAAGGCCTTGATCCCCTCCGCGTAGCGCTTCGCCTTGACCTCCGTGCGACCGCGGTCGAGGCCGTCGCGAAAGGCGCTCTCCTGGGCCTTCGCCTCGTCGGCCTTGAACGACTGCGCGGCCCGCTCCTTGGCCGAAGGCTTCGGCGCAGCCGGCTCCTGCACTGCCTTGGCGCCCGTCGCCTTCGTCGCCTTCGCCGCCTTCCCAGCCGACGCATCGACCCTCTCCCCGACTACCGCTGACGCCCCTGCCTTGGCCGCGGAGTCGCCGCTCGGGCTCGGTCCAGCGCCGCCACAGGCGCTGACGCCGAAGACCAAGAGAGCTGCGCTTCGCGGCCACCGAAGACCACAGAGGAGATCAGGCGAGAGGAGTCCTTGCACCGCCGCAGTATCGCCGAGAGTCCGGGGCCTCTCCAGGGCGGCGGCGGTCGATGCGCGAAACCCAACAGGACAGACACGAGGAAGATCACGAGGCCGCAGGCGAACCACCGGCCACCGGCCCGCCCGCGAGACGGGCCCCCGAAGGGCCGCTCCACAACCCCGACAGACCCGCCCGAGTTCCGTCAGGACAAGCGAAGGCTGGCGCGCTAGGGTTGGCCGCGCTGGCCATGGAAACCGACCTCACTCCTGCGAGCATCGGCCGATACCGGGTCCTCTCCCACATCGGCAGCGGCCGTATGGGTGTCGTCTACGCCGCCTACGATCCGCACCTCGACCGCCGCGTCGCCCTCAAGGTCGTCGAGCGCGACCTCATCGAGCTCGCCAGCCCCGACGACACGGGCATCCGCCTCCAACGCGAGGCTCAGGTCATGGCGAAGCTCTCCCACCCGAACGTGGTCCCGGTCTTCGAGGTCGGGGCGACCCACCAGATCGTCTACATCGCGATGGAGCTGGTCGACGGCGTCGCGATAGGCGAGTGGATCAGCCAGACCCCGCGCTCCTGGCGGGAGATGATCTCAGCCTATCTCCAGGCCGGGCGCGGCCTCGCAGCGGCACATCGGGCCGGCATCGTCCACCGCGACTTCAAGCCCGAGAACATCCTCCTCGGCACCGACAATCGGGTCCGCGTCGTCGACTTCGGCCTCGCCCGGCCCTGCCCGCGTGTCGACCCCTCGACCGCGCTCGGCCTGAGCACCGCCTCCTGGGGCGATGAAGACGCAGAGGGCTCCAACCGGATCGTCTACGGCACCCCCGCTTATATGTCGCCCGAGCAGCATATGGGCCGCCCCGCAGATGTCCGCGCCGATCAGTTCGCCTTCTGCGTCGCGCTCTACGAGGGCCTCTACCACCAGCGTCCCTTCGCGGGGCGAACGATCTACGCGATCGCCGACAACGTTCTCGCCGGCAACCTGCTCCCACCGCCAGCCAGCACCCGCGTCCCCGGCTGGCTCTTCCCGATCCTCGCGCGGGGGATGAGCGTCGAGCCTGAGGCCCGCTATGGGTCGATGCGCGAGCTCCTGGCGGCGATCGTCTTCATCGCCAGCATCATGTAATAGGCCGCGCGCCTTCGCCCTCTGCGCCGCCCTGGGCGGCGCGAATTCACGACGCCTCCGCGGACCCTTTCGCGCCTCGCCGCGCCCATTCGATGGCGTGAGGAGACAGGTGATCCGCATGAGATCACCCCGCCGCGATAGATCCTTCTGGGAACGATGGCGACGATCTGCTCGATAGCGACTGCGCCTGCGCCGAAGCGAGCGACCAGACCCCCTGGGATCGAGCATGGGCGAGCGAGAGTGCGCCAGAAGTCCCTCAATCGCCCCAAGAGCGCGTTTTATCGCGACATGTGAAGGGATGACCTAAGCCTTGATCCGCCCGCGCTGGCCGATCCACCGTTGTAGTCGGCCTGGTGATCGCCGCCCGCCACGACCTGGCCAAACCACCAGGTGAACTGTCTCCGAGACCCCATGTTGACTCGCCTCCCCATCTTCGCCGCTCTGGCCGGGCTCGTCCTGAGCGCCGGCTGTGACGTCCCCCTCCAGGATCAATACGAGCTGCGGAGCTCGACCTCTGTGCCGAAGGGGATCGCCTACGACGCGGAGCCGCAGGTGTTCTACGCGACGGCGCTGAGCGGCGGCGAGATCACGATGATCACCTCGCTCGGCCGCGAGTACCTCTTCTACGCCAGCGACGAGCCCAACCTATCCTTCACCGGCGCCGCTGTCGACGTCGAGCGGCGGCTCCTCTGGGTCTGCGCCGTCGACCGCAAGAGCGAGCCGGCGCTCCCCCACTCGGAGCTCCTCGGCCTCGACCTCGAGGATCGTGAGGTCGTCCACCGCGTCGATCTTCGCGAGCTCCGCGACGACTACGCGCCGAACGTCTGCGAGGCCCTCGCCGTCAGCGACGAAGGGGTCGTCTACGTCGCCGACGCGCTCCAGCCGGCGATCTACACCTTCGGCCCCGCGACGGGCCATACCTCGATCTTCATCGAGGATCCCATCCTCGGCTCGGCGCACGACCACGGCGTCGGCCTCAGCGGCATCGCCTTGCACCCGAGCGGCGAGCACCTCCTGGCGGCCAAGAGCGATCCGCCGGAGCTCTTCGTGGTGCCGCTAAAAAGCCCAGACGAGCTGGAGCAGGTCCGCTTCCCCGGCGAGCCGCTCGGACGGATGGGCGACCCGCGACTGCCGGCCGCTGGCGGGATCGGCTTCGTCGACGAGACCCTCTACGTCACCTTCCCCGGCGCCGTCCAAGAGCTCACCTTCACCGACCGCGAAAAGCTGCGGACGGCCCGAGTACGGACGACCACCGCGGTCCCCAGCGGGATCTCGGCGGTGACCGCCGCGGACGGAGCCCCCTACGCGATCGACAGCGACGCCTACCGCGTCGAGCAGCTCGGGCTCCGACCGGACTCCGGCTTCAGCATCGTCCGCGTCAGCGACCAACTCTTCCGCGATAAATAGTCGACGAGTCGACGGCCCCTCTCCTCAGCAGCCCCGGGGCGGCGAGGAGGACCCCGCGAGTATCGCCGAGCTGGGCTGCCCCGTGGTAGTGGTAGAAGCTGCGAAGGGCCCTTCGCCCGCACGCCGCGCATATGACGACCGTCCGCTTTCTCCTCAACGACCGTCCCATCGAGGTTGTCGGCCTTTCGCCGACGACGACGCTCCTCGGCTACCTCCGCGCGAGCGGCTGGACGGGGACCAAAGAAGGCTGCGCCGAGGGGGACTGCGGCGCCTGTACAGTCGCGATCGTCGACGCCGAGGCCCCCGGCGGGCCCCGCTTCCGGGCCGTCAACTCCTGCCTGGTCCTCCTGCCGATGGTCCAGGGCCAGCGGGTCTACACCATCGAGGGCCTCCGCCGCGACGGCGCCTACCACCCGGTCCAGGAGGCGCTCGTCGACGCCCTCGGATCGCAGTGCGGCTACTGCACGCCCGGCGTCGTGATGTCGATGTTCGAGGCCTGCTACCGCGATGACCTCGACCAGCCGTGGAAGCTCGACGATCAGATGTGCGGCAACCTCTGCCGCTGCACCGGCTACCGGCCGATCCGCTCGGCGACAGTGACGATCGCTGGACGCCGGCCGAGCGATGACTTCCGCAGCGCCCTGGACGAGCCAGCCGGAGATCGCAGCTTCCGCAGCGAACGCCCGGGCGCCGTCTTCATCACCCCCAGCAGCGAAGCGGAGCTGTGGGAGGCCCTCTCCGAGCACCCGAGGGCCAAGCTAATCTGCGGCGGCACCGACCTCAGCCTGGCCGTGACCAAGCGCTTTGAGGAGCTCCCCGAGGTGCTCTCGCTCGAGGGCCTCGCCGACCTCCGAAAGATCGAACGCACGGCCGAGGGAGGCTGGCGCATCGGCGCGACCGCCCTCCTCGCCGACATCGAGGCGGCGACGGAGGGCAAGCTGACCCCGCTCCACCGGATGCTCCGCTACTTCGCGTCGCGACAGATCAAGAACCGGGCGACGATCGGCGGCAACCTCTGCAACGCCTCGCCGATCGGCGACCTCGCGCCGGTCCTCCTCGCCCTGGACGCCCAGCTCGAGCTCCGCTCCGCCGGCGGAAGCCGGGTCGTCGGCATCGACCACTTCTTCCTCGGCTACCGAAAGACAGCGCTCAGCCCTGGCGAGATCCTCGCGTCGATCTCCGTCCCGCCGCTCGCCGCCGACGCTCGCGCCTCCTCCTACAAGGTCTCCAAGCGCCGCGAGCTCGACATCTCCGCCGTCGCGGCCGCCTTCCTCGTCGAGCTAGGCCCCGCAGGAGAGGTCACGACGATCCGCGCCGGCTACGGCGGAGTCGCGGCGACGCCCGCCCGCGCTCGTCACTTCGAGGCCGCGCTCGAGGGCAAGCCGTGGAACCGAAGCTCCGTCGAGGCCGCGATCCTCGCCCTCAGCGATGACTTCACCCCCCTCGACGATCACCGCGCTTCGGCCTGGTACCGCCGGACCGTCGCCGCCAACCTCGCCCGCGGCTTCTTCCTCGAGACCGAGGGCGTAGAGACCCCAGACCTGCCCGATCGACCCTCTGGAACGGTCGCCGTGGAGGTGAGCCGATGACCGCCCCCCCCGCCAACCAAGACCCCGACATCGCCACCCTGGCCATGCTCGACCACGACCCCGAGGAGAGCCCGCTCCACAAGCCGGCGCGCCACGAGAGCGGCTATGCCCACGTCTCCGGGGACGCCCGCTATGTCGACGACCTCCCCCCTCCCGCGGGGATGCTCGTCGCCATGCCGATAGGTTCGCCGATCGCCCGCGGCCGGATCACCCGCCGCGACGGCAGCGCGGCCCTCACAAGCCCGGGGATCCGCGGGGTCTACTTCGCCGACGACCTCCCGGCCGAGCGATACATCGGCCCGGTGCTCCACGACGAGCCGCTCCTCGCGATCGACACGATCGACACCGTCGGCCAGCTCGTCGCCCTGCTCGTCGGTGAGTCGCTCGCAGCATGTCGCGCGGCGGCGAAGCTGCTCGAGATCGACTACGAAGAGCTGCCGCCGATCCTCTCGATCGACGACGCGATCGCGGCCGGCTCCTACCTCGGAGAGCCCCACCGGATCCGCCGCGGCGACGCCGATACGGCGCTCGGCCGCGCGAGCGTGAGGATCTGCGGTGAGGTCCGGGTCGGCGCCCAGGATCACTTTTACTTGGAGACCCAAGCCTCCCTCGCGATCCCCGGCGAGGCCGACGAAATGCTCGTCTACTCGTCGACCCAGCACCCCACCGAGGTCCAGTCGCTCGTCGCCGCCGGCCTCGGGATCGGTCGCAACCAGGTCGTCGTCCGGGTCCCGCGGATGGGCGGAGGCTTCGGCGGCAAGGAGTCGCAGGCAGCCCCCTTCGCCGTGCTCGCGGCGATCGCCGCCCGCGATCTCGGCCGCCCGGTGAAGATCTGGCTCAACCGCGATCAAGACATGGTGATGACCGGCAAGCGTCATCCCTTCCTCGCCCGCTTCGACGCGGGGCTCGACAACGAAGGCCGCATCATCGCCGCCAAGATCGAGATCTTCGCCGAGGGCGGCTGGAGCCTCGACCTGTCGACGCCGATCCTCGACCGGGCGATGTTCCACCTCGACAACGCCTACTACATTCCCGAGCTCGAATTTCACGGCGCCGTCACCCGCACCAACAAGTCGTCGAACACCGCCTTCCGCGGCTTCGGCGGTCCGCAGGGGATGGTCGTCATCGAGACCATCCTCTCCCGCGCGAGCGAGCGCCTGGGCATCGACCCAGCGGAGATCCGCGCCCGCAACTTCTACCAAGAAGGACAGCGCACGCCCTACGATCAGGAGCTCACAGATATCCGCCTTCTGCGGATCCACGATGAGCTCCTCGCGAGCTCGGACTACCGCGAACGCCGGGCCGAGATCGCCGCGTTCAACGCGAACTCTGAGCATGTCCGCCGCGGCATCTCGTTTCAGCCGGTGAAGTTCGGCATCTCCTTCACCAACTCGATGCTCAACCAGGCCGGCGCGCTGGTGCTGGTCTACACCGACGGCAGCGTCCAGGTGAACCACGGCGGCACCGAGATGGGCCAGGGCCTGCACACCAAGATGCAGGCGATCGCCGCCCACGAGCTCGGAGTCCAGGCCTCGTCGATCCGGGTGATGACGACCGCCACCGACAAGGTCCCGAACACCTCGGCGACGGCCGCGTCGAGCGGCTCCGACCTCAACGGCGCCGCGGTCCGCGAGGCCTGCGAGACCATCCGCGAGCGCCTGCGCCCGGTCGCGGCCGACCTGCTCAAGATCGCCGATCCTGAGGCCCTAGTCTTCGTCGGCGGCGACATTCGCCACCCGCTGACCGGCGCGTCGCTCGGCTTTCGCGAGGTGGTCAACACCGCCTGGGCCCGCCAGGTCTCGCTCTCCGCGACCGGCTACTACTCGACGCCGAACATCCACTACGATCGCGCAGCTGGCCGTGGAAAACCCTTCCACTACTTCGCCTACGGCGGGGCGGTCTGCGAGGTCGAGGTCCACGCGCTCACCGGCGAGCACCGACTGCTCCGGGTCGACATCCTCCACGACGCCGGCAAGTCGCTGGTGCCGACGATCGACCGCGGCCAGGTCGAGGGCGGCTTTGTCCAGGGCCTCGGCTGGCTGACCTGCGAAGAGGTGCTCTGGGACCGAGGCGGCAAGCTCCTCACCCACGGCCCGTCCACCTACAAGATCCCTGCGCTCGGTGACCTGCCGCCGGACGACCATTTCCGGGTCGAGCTCCTCAGCCGCGCCGATCAGGCCTCGGTCATCCACGGCTCCAAGGCCGTCGGCGAGCCGCCCTTCATGCTCGCGATCGGCGTTGTCACGGCGCTCCGACAGGCGATCGCGACCTGGGGCAGCGCCGGCCAAGAGGTCGCTCTCGCCCTCCCCGCGACCCCCGAGGCGATCCTCCGGGCGATTGAGGATCTTCGCTCCCCGGCCGCGGACCTCGCCGTCGCGGCGCAATAGGCCGCCCCCCGGACTCGCCTATGCGGGGCGCGATACGACGAGACCGAACATCAACGGCATCGACGCGGTGCCCTCGGGGACGCACCAGCGCCGATCCCCAGCGCCGCTCTCGACCAGCCCCGGCTGCACCCGACAACCATTGCTGTAGGGGTACTCGCGCAGGAGCTCGATCCGCAGACCCGCGCCGGCGAACGCCGTGACCAGCTCCCCGAGCGTGTGCTGCCAAGAGACCGCCGGGATGTCGTTGCTCCCGGCAGGTCCGCAACCATCCGCGCTCAGACCCGCCCCCGACTCGGCGACATAGTCGCCGACCGGCTCGAAGAAGGGGACGCTCTGGAAGTAGTCGTCACCGCCGCGGAGATCGACCGCCTCGCCCAGGCTCCAACACAGCGGGTGGAACTCGACATAGACAAAGCGCCCTCCCGGCCGGAGGATCCGCGCGACACCGCGGGCCCAGGCGTCGAGGTCCTTGATCCAACCCGTCACCCCGTAGCTCGCGAAGGCGACGTCAAAACGCTCCTCGGTGGTCGACATCCAGGCGATGGCCTCGCCCAGCTCGAAGCGCGCCGGGATCCCCGACTCCTCGCTCAGGCGCCGCGCGAAACGGATCGCCTCGTCGGAGAAGTCGACGCCGACCACCTCCACCGCGCCGAGGCGGGCGATACAGAGCGAGTCCTGCCCCGAGTTGCACTGGACGTGGACCACCCGCTTGCCCCGGAGATCGCCGAGGAGCTCGATCTCCTCGGTGAAGAGGGTGTCCCCCCCGCCGCGGAGAAAGGCCGCCTGGTCGCCCTTGTGGGCGTTGTGGTTGGCGGTCGCCCGGTTCCAGCTCCTACGGGTCTGGTCGAGCTCCGCGTCGAGCTCGAGGCCGACCCCCTGTTTCCCTGTCTCTTCGCCTTGCATAGATCGCGCTCTCTC
>Ga0316189_10005946_pt1 | contig 11692 bp, 11 predicted proteins | sample LowCovwburrow_MG_FD_204930 | JGI IMG/M metagenome (GOLD analysis project Ga0316189, IMG submission 204930) | Coastal sediment microbial communities from Maine, United States - Lowes Cove worm burrow | ecosystem: Environmental > Aquatic > Marine > Coastal > Sediment | place: USA: Maine... | reverse complement strand
GATCGTTGATGAGTCTTTCGCTCGGAGCCGTCGGTCGAGTTCGTAGGTGAAGAGCAGGTTTGCCAACTTGCTGGCGTAGTAGCGCTTCTTCGGGTGGTACTCCTCGTCCGCCTTGATGTCATCCCAGTAGAGGTCGCCGTCGCCCATGCGGTGGCCTCCGCTGGAGATCGTCACCACGCGGCTGTCCGGTGTCGCTTGCAGCAGGGGGAGGAGGAGGCCGGTGAGGGCGAAGTGCCCGAGGTGGTTGATACCGAACTGGGATTCGAACCCGTCGCTGGTGATGGTCTTCGGGTTCCACATGACCCCGGCGTTGTTGATGAGCACGTCGAGCCTCGGTTCCTGCAGGACGGCTGCCGCGGCAGCCCGTACGGACGCGAGATCCGAGAGATCGATCTGGACCAGGGCGGTGTCCGCTCCGGGATGGGCGCCGGCGATGCGGTCAAGCGCGACCTCGCCCTTCTTCGGGTTCCGGGAGCCGAGCAGGACCCGGCCGCCCCTGGCAGCGAACACCTTCGCGGCTTCGAAGCCGATACCGGTGTTGGCGCCGGTGATGAAGAACGTCTTCCCCGACTGGTCGGGGATGTTCGCTGAGGTGAAGTCTTTGATCATGTTCTGAGTTCCTTCTGTGGTTGGTGGTTGGTTGATCTCGTCCGAAGGCCTCGGGCTGCAGGCCTAGGGGCGAGTGACGGCTCGCCAGGTTGCGGTGACGAGGGTGTCGAGTTCCTCGTCCTTCAGACGTGTGCCTGCGGCGACGAGGCGGACGGCCACGCCCAGCGACAGGGCATAGATGACCTCGCCGGGCAGATCCACGAGGAGTTCCATGATCTCCTCGCTCTGAACGGCGGCCAACAGCGCGTCTCCAGATTCCGAATGGCGAGCGTGGGCCTCCTCGTAGTAGGGAGACTCCTCGAGTTGGGTGAGGAACCGCGCACGCTCCGGCTCCTCTTCGAAGAAGCGATAGGCCGCCTTGAGGAGGTGGCTCCACCTCTCTTCAGGACTCGACTCGCCGTCGAAACCCTCGAGGACCCCATCGCCCAATGCTGTCTTGATCTCCAGGTAGGTCGCAAAGACGAGTTCGTCCTTGGACTCGTAGTGGACGTAGGCCGTCCCGGTAGCCACTCCGGCCTCGGTGGCCACGGCACCCATGGAGGCCCCGTGAAAGCCCCGTTGTGCAACGAGGTCGCGGAGCGCCCGCCGGATCGCTGCGGGGCGATCGATCGTGGGTGTCATGAGGCATCCTCTATGTCTCCGAAGTCGAGGGCAACGCCGGTCTCGCGTTCGGAGACCTCCCAGAGGGTCTCGATCCGGGCGTCGGTGCCGGGGCGGAGAACCGGCTTGCGGACCGGTGCGCCGTTGTTGCCCCAGCGCGGTCCGTAGAACTCCCCGCCCTTCGCCTCGGTGTCCGTGGCGGCCTTCAGTTGGGGGAGGGCACCGTCTGCGGCGGACATGCCGGTGTGTGCCGCCAACCAGGCCCAGAACGGTGCCGAAGGTCCACCGCCTCCTTGCTCAACCGTGTGGACCTGCAGGTTCGTGTGCGAGAGACCCGGATGGGCGATGAGGCTCTGCGCCTTCAGGCCCCGCTTGGTGAACTCTTGCTGGAGACCGATCCCGAAGTCGAAGTTGGCGAGTTTGGAGCGTCCGTAGGCGCCCCATGCCGAGTACTTGTCGCCCATGTTCATGTCGTCGGGACCCACCGAACGGCCCATGTGGTGGGCGGTGCTCGTGACCGTTACGACCCGGGCTGAGTCGGCCGCGAGGAGCGAGGGGAGCAGTCCGGCCGTGAACGTCCAGTGGCCGAGGTGGTTCACTCCAAACTGCACCTCGTAGCCGTCTTCCGTTTGCCGCTGCGGCATCGCCATCAGTCCGGCGTTGTTGATGAGGATGTCGATGGTGGGGTGCCGGTCGGCGATGGTCGCGGCCGCGGCCTTCGTCGATTCCTGGGATCCGAGATCGAGCTCGACGATCTCGAGGGATGCGTTGGGATAGGCCGCTGTGATCTCGTCGAATGCGGTCTGCGCCTTCTCCTGGTTGCGGGCTGCCATGACGACGTGTGCGCCGGCGCCGGCCAGTGCTTTGGCTGACTCGAGGCCGAGGCCTCCGTTGGCTCCGGTGACGACGGCGGTCTTGCCGGTGAGATCGGGGATGTCGGCTGCGGTCCATGCCATGGCGAGAAGCTCCTAGTGAGTGAACGATCGTTCAATATGAATGATCGTTCACTTCCTGTCAAGTCTGATCGGAAGAGGCCTCGCTCGGCTACAGGCTGGGACCGCCGCCAGCCGCGTCTCGAGTCACCGTCCGGTCGAGCCGTATCCCCTGCGGTTGGAGAGCACATCGATGATGCCGAACACCACGATGGCGCCGGCGACCGTGATGCCGACCAGGGAGATGAGCATCTCGGGCCCACGGGCGTCGAACGCTCGACCCACGACCCACGGAAGGGTCATCGAGCCGAGTCCGGCACCGACGATGAGGAGCGACGTAACGCCGCTCGTGATCGGCATCCGCTCCTCGGTGTAGTTCATGCCGCTCGCGAAGATCGAGGCGATCGACACACCGAACCCGATCGTGCCGATCCACAGCGCCGGTGACCAGTCGGGGAGGAGGGCAATCAGGCCGATGCTCGCCGCTGCGCCCACGAGGTCGAGAAGGAGCATCGAGCGAGAGGACAGGCGCATCGACAGCGGGATTGCGAGGAGACGGCCGATGACCAACCCTCCCCAGAACACCGAATTGAGTACCCGCCCGGTCGTGTCGTTCCCGATACCGATCTCGTCGGCGTACGAGAAGATCCAGCCACCGTATGAGAGTTCTGCCCCGACGTGCATGAAGAAGAACAGTGCCATGAGTCCGAGGAAGAGCGCGTATCGGCGGAGTACCTGCCCGCTGGGGGCGTCGCTCACCGCGTCAGGCGGCGGAGGGCTCTGGTGCCGCGTGAGGGCGAATGCCAGCGGCAGCATGAGCACAGCGAACAGCCAGTAGGCGGTTGTTGCGTCGTCGTTCACGACGGCGAAGCGATCGACGATGAGCGGAGAGAGGAACGCGCCGACAGCGAACGACAGGTGGAGGGCATTCATGTACGGAGGGACGTCACTCCGGAAGACCCACACGATGAGCGTGTTGGTCCCGACGTCGATGAACCCGAGCGCAAACCCGAACGCCGCGAAGGCGACGATGAGGAGCCAGGTCTCCCCGATGAACGGGATGAGCACCGCGACGACAGCCGTCCAGACGAGAGCCACCGCCAGGACGTAGTTGCCGGGGAGGCGACCGAAGCTGCGACCAGCGGCAAGCGATCCGAGGATGTAGCCGAGTGAGTTGGCCGTGAACAGAATCCCGATCGCTCCGAGCGTTGACCCGGTCCGATCCCGCAACTCGGGGAGGACCGGACCCACGGACGAAAGCATGATCCCTTCGAAGAAGATCGCCGTGTAGAAGAGCAACGCAAGCCGGAGCTTGGGAGATGCGAGGCCGCAGTCGTTCATGTGGGGTCCGGGCACGCAGATTGACGGAAGCGGCCGAGCACGATCCTACTTCCCTCCGTCGGGCCCCAATCCCGAAACCACCTTCAGGCGATGGTCAGTTCCAGGACTCCGTGGCGCTCTCGCTAGACGTCGCCACCGGCGAGTAGGGCCTCGGACTGTGCGACCGCCTCGGCATGCTCTTTCTCGCCGAGATCGTTCAGGAGGTCGTTCATGTGGTGGAAGCCGAGCTTGACGCCTTCGAGCTTCAACTGGTAGCCGGCCGCCAGGCCGGAGCGCAGCGGAGGGGGCTGTTCTGGCCTGTTAGGTCCGGGCGATCTGGACGCGGTCGCCGCCTGCGTGCTTTGCTTCGTACATCGCGGTGTCTGCGGCGAGCAGCAACCCGTTCATGTTGGCGCCGTGGTCCGGGTACACAGCGACCCCGATCGTGAGCGTGACTGGGCTCAGGACCGAGCCTTCGAGCGCGATACTGAACCGCTTCGCCGCCCGACGGATTTCCTCCGCCCGCTGTTGCGTGACGTCGAGAGAGGTCTCGGGCAGAAGGACCACGAACTCGTCTCCTCCGTACCGGCACGCCGCGTCTCCATCCCGGGTGACGGAGTGGAGCAGGCCGCCGAGTTCACGCAGCAACGCGTCGCCTCCGGCATGACCGAACGCGTCGTTGAACTCCTTGAACCGGTCCACGTCGATCATCATCAGCCCGACGGGTTTCCGGCTGCGCGCGGCGCGACTGATCTCTCGTTCGAGGGTCACCTCCATGTACCGAAGGTTGAACAACCCGGTGAGCGGGTCTCGAATCGACTGTTCACGGAGGGATTCGCGGAGCCGAGTGTTCGCGAGGGCCAACCTGAGGTGCTCGCACACCGATACCGCGAGTGCTTCGCTCGCTGCGCTCGAGGGCGGCGTATTCGAGATGCTCGGAGTCCCCGAGTCGGCGAGCACGAGGAGACCGGTTTCGTACCCCTGAACGATGAGAGGAATGCACAGGAGGGCTCTCACATCATCGGCTGCGTGGAGGCAGCGAGGGGAGTCGTCGGGGGTGAGGCTGCCGTGGCGCTTTCCACGGCGGATAGCCCAGCATCGCTGGGGTGCGAACGACCGGTCGCCCAGGCCATCGTCGCCCCAGGTACTCATCGCTTCGACCATGGCCCCGGATTCGCTCTGGAGGAAGAACCCGCCGGACAACGTGCCGAAGAGACGTTGGCAGAAGCTTGCAGCGATATCGAATACCCCGCGCGACGACTCGGCGGCCTGGAGATACTCCACCATTTCCCCGATGAGGATCAGCTCCTGATTGCGCCGTTCCAACTCAGCTTCCACGCGAACATGCCTGGTCACGTCTCGCCATACGACCGCCAGGCCGTCGCCGACTCTTTCGGCACGAACCTCGAAGGCCCGGGTGATTCGATCGCCATCTCCTGCGGTGTCCTCATACTCCACTGATTGCGTGAACAGCGGTTCCCCGGTCTCAACGACGTGGCAGAACTCGTCGAACAGATCCTGCCCGTGGCGTTGCACGAGGGGTTTGGCCGAGCGATCGCCGATGTCGCTCCGCGGTTCTGGTGGGGCGATGGCACGTGCCCGCTCGTTCGCGTAGTCCAGGCGGAATTCGACGATCCGGTCGGAGCCGTCCCGGAGAGCGGTGAAGGCAGCAAACGCATCCAGAAGGTGCTCGAATGAGTACCGGATCCGTCGCTCAGTCCCGGGGGGCCGCACGACGGGTCCGTCACCTTTGATGTCGATGATGGAGCCCCTTGGGATGGGTCGCTCGCTGACTGACATCGTTGAATGCTCCGTTTTCACCACTGACGCTAGCGATGATTCGTTCCCGTGGCGGGAATGATTGAGGAAGCGACAAGCGGTTGCTCCCGACGCGGCCAAGCTGATGCTTGGCCGCACAGGAGGCTGCTCTCGCAGGAAGGTAGGAGCGCTAGAGAGCGGCCGGTCGCGGCCCAGGGTGGCGGGATGAGGGTTGAGATTCTTCATCCGGGGGCCATGGGGGCCGTTCCCGCGGGTGTCGCCACGGTTCCGGGCATGTGGGCCGGCGAGGGTCGCTCGGCCGACACGGTGGACCGAGCCAATCAGTATGGCCTCGTCCACCAGGGTTCGGTCGCCGATCCTCTCACAGCCGCAGACACGCTGATCACCGTGTCTCCTCCGCACGCAGCGATGGAGCTGGCGACGCAGGTGGAGCGTCTGGGGTTCGACGGTCTCTACGCCGAAGCCAACGATGTGGGGGAAGCCTCGTCGCCGCGTGGGAGATGTCGATCCCCGGCCTCGCCGAACGGGTCGAACGGACCGCCAACCGTATCGGGCAGAACGCGTGGCGGTTCGAAGGCGAAATGGCGGAGATCGCGGCGGCCATGGAAGCGGTCGGGCTCCCCACCGGATTTCACGACGCCGCGCGAGGGTTCTCCTGCCGGCTCGCCGACCTGAAGGGGTCGGAAGGCGGATCCATCGAGGACCTGAACCGCAGGCTCCTCGGCTCGTAGACCACGCCGGGGCAGTCGGGAACGTCTAGAGATCCGACGCTCGTAGGAGAGGGATCGCAACGGCGACCCCGGCGATGAGCACCAGCACACCCATCGCGATCATCATCGAGTGCTCCGAACCCTGGTTGAGGAGATAGCCGGCGAGGACCACGCCGATGGTCGGTCCGAGGCCGAGGAACACTGCCGAGAAGACGCCCTGTCCCGTGGTTCCCAACCCCTTGGGTGAGAGCTTCGCGGCGCCCATGACGCCTGCAGCCAGCGGGAGCGAGAACGTGAAGCCGTGGAGGAGTTGCGCTGCCAGCGCCCATCCGACCGACGGCACGAACCCGAGAATCAAGAGTCGGATCCCTCCGGCCGCGACGCCGAGCAGCATCGTTCCCCCGACACCCAAGCGATCGATCACACGACCTGCCGACGAGAATGCGACGACTTCACTGAGCGTCGCGATGGCGAGCGCCAGTCCCATGGTCAGCGAAGATGCTCCGAGTGATCGAAGCAGCAGGAACAGGTACCCGATAACCGTTCCACCGGTGATGCCTGCGACCAACGCGCCGCCGAGCAGCGGAATCCATCCCCGGGAGCTGGCCAGGGCTGCCTTCAGCCTGCCGGTCAGGCGTGCGCCGCGAATGGCTACCGGCATTCGGCGGGTCATGATCAGAAGTACGAGCATTCCCGCGGCAAAGAAGACCGGGGCGTAGCCGAGGCCGAGACGGTCGATACTGAAGCCTGCGATCGGAGCGGCGAGACCCCATCCAAGCGCTCCCCACAGGCGGAGTTTCCCGTAGCGGCTGGAGTCGTCGATTTCCGCAACCGAAGCGGCGTCGGTGAATGGCACCACCGGAGCGATGGCGAGGGCAAACATGAGCATGATCGCAGCGGTCGCCGCATATGCCGCAGTCACCCCGAGTGCCAGGGCGGCGGTACCGGATCCGGCGAGGGCGAGGGCAAGCAAGGCTCGGCCGCGTCCCGTCGCGTCGGCGACGGCGCCCCACGTGGGTGCAGCAACGATCGACATCGCGGGCGGAAGGGCGAGAAGCCAGCCGATCTGGCTGCCGCTGTAGCCGGCGTCGTCGAAGATCAGCGGAAGGTTCGGGAGGAGAATCGCAGCCGACGCGAAGTAGACGAAGTAGAAGCCCGAAATGAGACGCCGGTAGTCGGTCACCGCGCGGCTGCCGATCGAATCAGGGCGGACGTCACGTTGTGGTTCCGGAGCCTCTCGCCTCGCACGGACACGGCTGATGGTCGATCCGGCACACCCGTGGGCCGGTTGGATCGGGGCCGGATGGTACCTACCCAAAACGGGTGTAGCGCGCTCCGCGGCGAATGCCTCATGCTGGCTGTGAGGTAGCGTGGTTCGAACCGGTCGACGATTCATGGAGCGGAGGCATTGTGCGCACGGAAGAACAGCCGGAATCAGGAAAGGGACGACGGCGCGTTCGGATGATCGTCACGATTGGGGTCGTCGCCGCCGTCGGCTGCGCCGCGTACGTGTTGTGGAAGCGGCGCCAACCGCACCTCATCGCAACTCCGGAACGGAGGGTCTCCTCGAAGCGGCCGGTGCTCATCATCAACCCCGGAAGCGGCGGGGGGAAGGCGGCAAAAATCGACCTCGTGGGGTCGGCAGCCAAGCTCGGCATAGAGACGATCGTCCGCAAGAAGGGCCAGAAGCTGCAGGATCTCGCCCACAGCGCGGTGGACGACGGTTGCGATCATCTCCTCATTGCCGGGGGAGACGGGTCACAGGCCCGTATCGCCAAGGTCGCGATCAAGCGCGACGTCGCGTTCTCGGCCGTGCCGTCGGGGACGCGCAACCACCTCGCGATGGACCTCGGCCTCGACCGATCGGATCCCGCGAAGGCCCTCGCGGCGGCATCCGAAGGGGTTGAGTTCTTGATCGACGTCGGCAAGATCGGCAAGCGTGTCTTCGTCAACAACGCTTCATTCGGTGTCTACGCCGAGGCGATCGCCGACCCCGACTACCGAAGCCACAAGGCGAAGAGCATTGCCGATGCTGCTGCCGCCAACGCCGAGCATCCTGACAAGGGCCTGTCGGTGACCGATCCCGATGGGGTCGTTCACGACGAGATCGGCATGCTGCTGGCATCGAACAATCCGTACCAGTACATCGGCGCACCTGACTTCGCCGGACGGGCCGCCCTGGACACGGGGACGCTCGGCGTGATCGTGGCTGACCGTGAGGCGGTCGGCGGAGATGGCCGTGGCGAACTCAAGGAGTGGACGACCCCGAAACTCGTCATCGAGTCGACGGAGAAGAAGGTCCCGGTTGGCATTGACGGTTCTCTGCGCACAGTGAAGGCGCCGGTCAAGGTGAGGATCAAGCGTGCGGCGCTGCGGGCCGTGCTGCCGACCGATGTGGTGAAGCGTCAGATCCAGAACGCGCCAGGAATGACGGAAGAGGCACTGGCCCATTTGAGCGGCGTCGCTGCCTCGGACGACGAGGAATGAGCCGGGCGTCGTCGCTGCTCGACCAGGCGGAGGAGATGGATCGCTCGGTGTTCGACACCGTCGCCGGCTGGGAGTCGCCGGTCCTCGACCGGGTCATGCCGGGCCTGTCGACCGCCGCGTCGTACTCGCGAATCTGGATGGCGATTGCCGCGCTCCTCGCCGTGTTCGGCGGGAAGAAGGGCCGGAGAACCGCCATCGAGGGCATCGCTGCTGTCGGCGCGACGTCGTTCCTCGCCAATATGGTGCTCAAGGGACTCACGCGCCGAACGCGTCCGACCGATCCGGTCCCCGAGGAGCGAAGGTTGAAGCAACCCGACTCCTCGTCGTTTCCATCCGGTCACACCGCCTCCGCCGCAGCGTTCTCAGGCGTCGTCGGGCGTTCCTACCCGGCACTCTGGCTTCCACTGAACGCGCTCGCCGGGGCGATCGGGTCCTCACGGGTCTACACCGGCGTGCACTACCCGGGTGATGTCGCCGCCGGATGGCTCCTCGGCAAGAGCGTTGCGTTCGCGGTCAATCGTGTTGGTCGACACGTCGGCGGAGTGGGCCGGTCGACGTCCGAGGGGTAGCCTCGCTGCCCGGTCAGCCGTGCTCAGCAGACCGGTTGTGGCGAGATGCGAAGCGCCGTACGTAGAAGGTCTCGTCCCGATAGGGGGCTTCGACGAGATCGCCATCGGCGACGAGACCCTCGACGACACCCCATGGGGCACCGGTTCGGTCGAGGAGTTCATGGATGGCCGAGGCCCGCATCGGGTGTACGGCCGTGACACTGAGGATGTCGGCCCGAGGGTCGCCGCTGGACGCGAAGGCATCCCCCTCGTAGCCGACGAGATACTCGACATGCGGCACCTGTGCCGCGAGCGCGTGGTAGGCACGGTTCACGGTCTGCTCATCCGGCGCGGTGATGGCCGCATAGGGGGTCGGCCGGGTCGGAATCGAGAGGTATGCCGTGGCGAGATCGATGCTGCTGAGATATGCCCCAACGGCCTCAACCGTCTCGACGCCGTCGTTGAGACCGGACACCAACATGGTCTCCGATACGAGGCGGCCGGGGAACGTTGCGGCGAATCGGGTGATCCCATCAAGGACCATTGCGAAGTCGAGATCGGGGTGGGGCCGGTTGACACGCCGCCAGACATCGGCATCCGCGGCGTCGACCTTCACCGAGACCCAGTCGGCATCGTTGAGGGTCGCCCGAACGTCGTTCCGCCACAGCAGCGTGCCGTTGGTGATGACTGCGACTTTGATGCCGAGTGGGCGCAGCAACCGGATGATTGCTCCAAGGCACGCATCGAGGGTCGGCTCACCGTCGGGCACGAACGTGAGATAGTCGATGCGCTCTCCGCGAGATAGCACCCGCTCGACGTGGGCCGCAACGTCGTTGGCGAGTGCTTCGGGTTCGAAGAAGTCTCTGGGCTCGATGGCCCGATCGAACGTCGGACCCACCTGGCAGTACACACACGCGAAGGAACAGACCTTGGGTGGGATGTTGTTGATCCCGACGCTGCGCCCAAGACGCCGTGATGGGACCGGCCCGAATACGGGGGGCGGAGGCTCGCCAGCGCTGCAGATTGTCATGTGACGCTTCGGATCCACGTGGCCAGGTCACCAATGACTTCGTCCCGGTTCGTCTCGTTGAGCACTTCGTGGCGGCCACCGTCGTAGAGACGGACCGTTGCATCATCAGTAGGCATGGCGTTGACCGCCTGTAGCGACCGCTCGTAGGGGACGAAGGGGTCTGCGGTGCCGTGGAGCAGGAGAACCGGCATCGTGAGGCGGTCGAGGTTGCGGGCGTAGGTGTCGAGTGCCTCGACTTCGGCGACGAGCAACGGTCGCTTGTACTGGCCGTGATAGACCAGCGGGTCTCCCGCGTAGGCAGCGCCGGCTTCCGGATCGCGCGAGATGGCGTCCGGGTCGAACGGGACAAAGGGAAGGTCGGTGTCGGCGAGCACGTCACGAGCCCACTGCCAGTCACCGATCACCGCTCCGCAGAACGCGACCCCGGCCAACTCCTCGGGCCAACGCTGGGCGTAGCGAGCCGACAGCAACCCTCCCATTGAGTGTCCAACAAGGACGAGCGGGAGGTCGCCGTGGCTGCCGCGGGCGATAGCCGACAGCGTGTGGAGGTCTTCGATCGCATGGTCGAAATCGGTGATGACGGCTCGCTCGCCATCCGAGTGTCCGTGACCGATGTGATCGTCGGCATAGACGACGGCGCCTTCCGCGGTCAGGGCTGCTGCAACGTGTCCGTACCGCCCGCCATGCTCCGCATATCCGTGGACAATCTGCACGATGCGTCGCGGCTCGGCCGGCGGATCCCAACGTCGGTAGAAGACCGTGCCTTCGGTGCCGGCGAACGTGGCCTCGAACATCGGTCGGCTCCTTTCAACCATTCCAGCATACGTTCGCCGCCCGCGTCTGGAACCGGGAGCGGTTCACACGCTTCTCCAACCTCCGGACCAAGCACACCGCTGCCGGCCGGTCCGCTTCGGCCGTGACTTCTGGCCCTTGGGTTCGACGATCTCAACTAGTGTCGAAGGTGAGACGTTGCCCGACACGCGAAACGCGAGAAGCGAGAGTCATGACCACCGAACTCCATTTGGGTGCCGTGTTCGACGACCGTGCCGCCGCCGAGCTCGCGGTCCTCGAACTGCGCCGGCACGGCTGGGCAGATGACCACTTGGGAGTCGCGATCCGCCAAGCGGACACGTATGTGTTCGAGGAAGACGTGACCGCTGATATCTCCCACGGTATCGAGAAGGGCGTTGCCATTGCCGCACCCATCGGGGCGATCGCCGGGATGGCCATCATGGTCTTTGTCATCCCCGGCGCCGGCCTCCTCGGTGTGGGCGGGATGTTGGCCGCGGGTGGGATCCCTGGAGCGCTCGCCGGGACGTACTTTGGTGCGCTCCTCGGTCTCTCCGCCGAGGAGCACGAACTGGACGAGGAGTTGGATTGGGAGCGAGTTCCGCTGGAGTTCGGACAGGTGCTGGTTGTGGTCGCCAGCCATGACCACCCCGACGAAGTGGCGGATATCCTTCGGCGCAACAACGGTGATCTCGTCTCGAAGCCGCCCCATCTGGGCTGATCGTCGACGAGCATGATTCTCGAGACACCAGTCCAGGAGCGGCTCATCGAACTACGACAAAGGCACCACACATGGAATCGTTCAACACCACACGCACCGTCACGATCACACGCAAACAGGAAATCTTCTTCTCGTGGATGTCGGATGTCCTGATCTACACGGTCGTG
>Ga0316189_10005945_pt1 | contig 11693 bp, 11 predicted proteins | sample LowCovwburrow_MG_FD_204930 | JGI IMG/M metagenome (GOLD analysis project Ga0316189, IMG submission 204930) | Coastal sediment microbial communities from Maine, United States - Lowes Cove worm burrow | ecosystem: Environmental > Aquatic > Marine > Coastal > Sediment | place: USA: Maine... | reverse complement strand
CTGGGGCTTTCTTTTGGGGGCCTTTTTGAACAAAAGGGGCAGGTCACAGAGTTAGGAGGGAACTATGGTAGCGGGCAAGCGAATGACAAAGGCCCAGATCATGAGCGAACTGGCCGACAAGAGCGGCCTGACCAAGAAGGAAATCACGAGTGTCTTCGGTGCACTGCAAGATCTCGTGAAGAAAGAGCTTGGTCGCCGTGGTCCGGGAGAGTTCGTCATTCCCGATATGATTAAGCTCAAAGTCCGTAAGATTCCGGCGAAACCCGCTCGGATGGGACGCAATCCGGCAACCGGCGAGGAGATGATGCTTCCGCCCAAGCCTGCGTCGAAGAAGATTCGCGCAACACCTCTCAAGAAGCTCAAGGACCTCGTCCTCTGAGTCACTGAGACGACGAATCGAGAAAAAGGGGCCCTCAGGGCCCCTTTTTTGTTGGGCGGGTGCCTTTGCGGCCGCCACCGGACGAGCTGCGCAGCCGTCCTTCCGCGTAACTCAGGATGAAGCGAATCTGGTCTGCGTTGAGCTTGAAGGAGACTTGGATTCGCTCCTCTTCGGGCGCGAAGTCCATCCGTCGCAGCGTCTTTCCAAAGCCAGCCAAGGACATGATCAGCTGTTGCGAATAGAAGGTAGCGACCTTCTTCCAGTAGACGGACGCCTCTGTTGCCAGCTCTTCGCTGGCGTACGTTGCCAGGACGGATACCGTCGCTTCGTCCGTTCCGGTTTCACGCACGGCAAGCCGAATACGGATCGGCACGTGCTTGATGTTGCCCCTCACGAAGCGGTGCAGGCCCTCGACCTCGAGAGAGATCGCTTCGTCCGGTCCCATCGACAGGAGTGCGTCCGGCCCACGCGCCGCGACGAGCCCCTCCTTCCTTGCGTCGCGAAGCTCGCGTGCCTTGGCCATGGCGAGGACACGCTCGAGGTCTTGTCGCCGGCTGATGCTGAAGTGCCGCGTGCCAAGGAGCGCGATGGTGCGCGGGGTTTGATCGAGGTTGTGCCAAGGCGCCGTGGCAACTCCGTACCGTTGCCGCCAACGCATGGCCTTGCCACGCGAGCCGGCGAGGCGTTTCACGCTCTTGCGGGCAAAGCTTTCATCGCGACGGTGCCTTCCGGCGAGCACCAGCCTTGAGCGCTCCAGGTTGGGTGTGGCGACGAGCAAACGATCCAGGTCGACGACGGGATCGATCCCAGAGCCCTGGAGCAGGAGCTGCCAATCGGGAACCCCGCGCAAAAAGGTCGTGACATCCGCGGCAAGAGGCGACTCCCGAACCCGTTTCAAATCCACGCGAAGAGCCAGCTGAGCGCCGGGCGGAATGCGGGAGGGGCCGGAAAGCGTCGAGGGGGCGACGAGCTCCGGTTCGGTGAGCGAGTCGGTGTCAGGATCAGCGCCAGTATCCGTGTCGGGGTCCGCGTCCGTCACGGGGTCGGGATCGGTGTTCGGGTTCAGGGGGACGCCAGCGTCGATGGTCGAGCGGTCCGAATCGCCCGCCTTCGGTGCAAGGTCTCCCCACCTCGGATCGGGCGAGCCCGTCGCTCTCGGCGGAGCCGCGGCCATTGCCATCTCGCCGGTGAGACCGAATTCCACTTCGGTGGGTAGCGTGAGCTCGAAGTCGAAGTCGTACTGGGCGGTGGCGCTTGCGAGATAGGCGAGGGCGGCTAGGTGGACCGCGAGGGATGCCACGAGTCCGAACGTCGTGGAAAAAGCTTCGACGTGTTGACCCGTGCGCATCCTAGTGACAGTTCGTAGCAGACCGAGGCTGTGCAGCGCACACGACGACCACTGATGGACCCGGGCCGCGTTTTTTCAGGCGCTCTTGCTTTTCTCGTGTTTGTGTTGGCGGGTTGCAGCTTCGATGATCCGCTTGCGTTCCTCGACATCGAGATCCCCGAGAGGGCGCGCGATCTTGGACCGCCGCAGCGGATTTTCGCGAAGCGCTTTGTCACGCCAATTCGATCGGCACCCAGCTCGGAGGGTGCGCGTCTGGGCTATCTGCGCGCAGGGGCCCTGCTTCACTCGACTACGACCGAGCCCGTTGGCTATGAAGGTTGCGAAGAGGGCTGGTACGAGCTCGACACCGGCGGCTTTGCCTGCAGAGCGAGAGACATCATCGTGTTCTCGGGCGAACGACTCCCGGAGCTTCGAGCGCGGCAAGCCGACCGCGACGCGCCGATGCCCTACGAGTACGTGACCGTTAGACGAAAGACGCCGCTCTACAAGCGAATACCCAAAGCCGATGAGGTGTACCTGATCCCGCCGGAAGCTCCGGAACTCATGGTCGAGAACGCGTCGCCCGAGGAGCCCGACGCGCCGGATCCCGAGCAGAACATCACCAACCCACTAGTGCTTCGGATCCTCCGGCCGGGCTTCTACGTGAGCCTGGATCGGCGCTTCGAAAGAGATGGCGAGACCTACTGGCGCACCCAGCAAAACGGCTTTGTGCCGACCGAGAACCTGCGTCGCAAGGAATGGAGCCAGTTCCGGGGACAGGTGTTGGGCACTGGAGCTTGGGAGCTCCCTGTGGCCGTGACCCGGCGCGCGCAGACGACCGCGTACCGGCTGAACGATCGCGGAAAGCTCAAGGCCATTCGTGAGGGCATCGAGAGTCGGTCCTGGCTTCCGGTACGGTCCCGCCGCCGCATCGACGGTAGCGTCTATCTGCAACTTGGAAACGGCCGGCTGGTGCGCGAGGCCGAAGTGACGGTCATCGAGCCGCGCACGCCGCCGGAAGGAGTCGGGGAAGGGCAGCGCTGGATCGACGTCGACCTCAGCCGGCAGGTCTTGGTGGCGTATGACTGGAAACGGCCTCGCTACCTGACCCTTGTCTCGACGGGGCGTTCGAGGACCCCGACCCCGGAGCAGAGCTACCTCACCCCAAAGGGGCTGCATCGCATCCGTGGGAAGCATCTGACCTCCACGATGGACAACGATGAGCCGGGCGAACCACCGTACTCGCTCGAAGACGTTCCCTACGTCATGTACTTCAAGGGCGCGTACGCCTTCCACAGCGCCTTCTGGCACGATCGCTTCGGCCGTCCGCGAAGCCACGGCTGCATCAACCTGGCGCCACACGATGCCAAATGGCTGTACAACTGGGCGGGACCGGACCTGCCCGATGTCTGGCACGGAGGCATGGCGACCGAGGAAAACCCGGGAACTTGGGTGTACGTCCACGGGGAGACCCCTTGACCGGCGGCCGCCGGTCTTGCGGGTCTACTTGGCCAACGCCCCTTTGACTGCCTTCAGCAGTTTCTGGCCAGCGGGGCCGACCTGCTTGGCGACGTTCTCCGGAACGCCCTTTTCCTTGTCCTTGAACTTCTGGAGCTCGGCTTTGCTCGGGTCGTGGATGTCGTACCCGTAGCGGACGAGGTTCTTGATGAGAACCGGCTCCATCTTGCGGACTTGCTCACGGCCCCAGGTCGTGAGGTCGTAGGGGACGTTGAGGAGGACCTTCTGGATGTCTTCAGGAAGCGTGTCGAACCACTTCTTGGAGTACACGACGATGCCCGGCTGGTACGAGTGCTTCGAGAGGATCAGGTTACGCTCCTCGTCGTCGAGACCCTGGTACCAGGTCGTTGCCATTGCGAAGAGCGGCGTGTTGTCGAAGCCGTCGACGACGCCGGTCTGCAGACTGGTCATCGTGTTGGCGACGTCGATGGTCACCGGGCTTGCCCCAAGCGCTTTGTAGGCTTCGACGTGCGCGACGGCCTCTTGCGAGCGGTAGCGAATCCCCTTCATGTCGTCCGGGCTCCGAATCGGGCGCCGGCTGAAGTAGGAGCGAAAACCGTTCTCGCCCCAGAGCGCGAAGACCAGCTTCTGCTTTGCGAGGATCGCGCGAACCTGCTTCAAGACCTCCGGGTCATCGAGGGCCTTGTCCGCCTGCTCGACCGTGTCGAACACGTAGGGCGCTTCGAGCACGTTCACCTCGCGAACGATGGAGCTCAGCCCACCGACCGAACCGGCGAAGCCCTGCTTGCTTCCCATTTGGGTCCGCCTGGCTAGGGAACGCTCGTTCGAGCCACCGAGGCGAAGCTTCACTTTCACCCGGCCACCCGTCTCTTCTTCGACATACTTCTTCAGGCGCTTGAGCTGCAGGGCCCAAGGGCTGCCCGCGGGGACGACGGTCCCCATCTCCAAGACGTATTCCTGCGCCGATGCTGGAGCGGGTCCGGCAAACAGGAAGGAAAGGGCGCAAAACGCCGCAACACAGACAATGGACTTACGCATTGGATTCTCCTCGGGCTGGCCCTGTGGACGCTGTAGCGCTTGGGCCTATTCAGATCAGAAAATGTCGTCGATTTCGGCCATCAGCTTCGCGGCTTTCCGCTGCTCGCACTGGCTCTCGGGAACGATCTCCGGGATCACGTTCGGGTCGCCCTCGAGAACGTAGTTCACGAGCTCTTCGAAGAGCGGTCGGTTGTCCTCTTTGACCGCCCATTCTTCGGCCATGAGGATTCGCGTCCCGTAGTAGTTTGGGTACTCGTCGATGGCAATGTTGAAGAACGAGGCCGCCTTCTTCATGTCGCCGCCAGCGAAACCGGGCGCCTTGGCGTAGAAGATGCCGAAGTATCGGTTTGGCCCACTGTAGAAATAGTCTGGGTTGTTCGCGAGGCAGAACTCCATGATCTCGCGGATCTCGTCCTTGTACGAAAGAAGCGTTGCGAAGCTCTCGAGAGTGGCCCAGCGACCAAGATTCGAAGAGCGCCAGTAGAGGGCGGGCACCGCCGAAGCGTTGAGGACGCTGATGGCGTCTTCGATGCGCTCACCGGAAGACATCTTCTCGGCGAAGGCGGGCGACATCGCCGACAAGGCGCGTTCGGCGGCGCGCGTGCCTTCTTCGTGCATGTTCTTGTAGGCCTCGGGGTTGTCCTCGTCGAAGCGAAGGTGACAATCCGAGTAGAAGTAAATCGCGTGCGTCAGCTCGTTGAGCGCGGTGACGTTTTGGGGATCGATTTCGGCAGCCTTGGTCCAGGCATCGATCGCGGCTTTGGCTTGTGCGGGGTCGCCCCGGTTCGCCCAAGCGGCGTCGGCAGCAGACATCAGCTCGGCGACCTGCGCCCGAGCCGCATCATCGAGCTGAACGGCACCCGTGCTGGTGTCCCAGGCGGACTCACGGGTCGACCCACAACTCGCAACCAAGGCCGCCATGCTTACAAGGGCAACCCAGTGCCCGATCTTCAACGAACGCATCATGCTTTCCTCCTGCTCCCGCGCCGATCCGGCGGGGCTACTGGCGGGGCATACCAAGATGCCTTTCACACTGTCAACGACGCAAAGCATCAAGCGGTCGGTTTGCTTGCGGGGGGTGGGGCGCTGTGGTAGATGGCTGCCTGAAAATTTGGTTTGCCTCTCTTGGGTGGGCCGCCACGGCCCGCCCATTTTTCGTTTAGCGACCCAGAGTAGAACTTGACCCCGGCCACTGAACAGCTAGTCCACGCGTTGGAGCAGTTAATCGACCCAATTTGCCGCGCCCACGGTGTGGACCTGGTCGACGTCCGCTACCTGCGAGAGCCAAAGGGGGCAGTGATTCGGGTCATCATTGACCGCGAAGTGCCAGGCAAGGAAGTCGGCAGCGGTGTGTCCCTGGAAGATTGCACTGGCGTGAGCCGCGATATCTCTACCAGTCTGGACGTTCACGAGGACTTGCTTCCCTCCGGGGCGTTTCGGCTCGAGGTGAGCTCTCCAGGGCTCGAACGGCCGCTGGTGAAGCTCTCGGACTTCGAACGATTCTCAGGTCGCGAGGTCAAATTGAAGACCCAATCTCCAATCGAACGGCAGCGTCGCTTTCGCGGAAAGCTGCTTCGGGTCGTCGATCAGAGCATCGAGCTCGATCAAGACGGCAAGATACTTTTGATTCCACACGCGGACATCGCTCAGGCGAACCTCGTGTACCGATTCTCGAACTAGGTGGGTAGATGGCAATGCAGCAAAGCGCGCTCTCGCTTCAGCATGTGATTGAACAGGTCAGCCAAGAAAAGGGCATCGACGCCAAGATTCTCGTGGAGGCGACCGAGCAGGCGATTCTCACGGCCGCGAAAAAGACCTTTGGTCCTGACCGCGAGCTCGAAGCGAGGTTCAACCCGGAATCCGGCGCGGTGGACCTGTTTCAATACATGACCGTCGTCGAGTCGGTAGAAAACAGCGAGCAGGAGATTTCGGTCGAAGAAGCGGAGACGCACGGCCTCGAAGCAGAAATCGGCGAGGAGCTCGGGTTTCAGATCTTCTACCTCCCTGAAGATCGGGACAAGGCACGCGAGCAGGACAAGCAATTCGGCGAGCTGCTGAGCCTCGAGCAGAGTCGAAGCCGATTTGGAAGAATCGCCGCGCAAACCGCAAAGCAGGTGATCATCCAGCGCGTTCGTGATGCTGAGCGCGAGCGGGTGTTCCTCGAGTACAAGAGCCGCCAAGGCGAGATCATCACCGGCGTGGTGCGCCGCTTCGAGCGTGGTTCAAACATCATCGTCGACCTGGGTCGCGGCGTCGAAGCCGTGCTGCCGCCTCGTGAGCAAACGCCGCGTGAGAGCTACCGCCCCGGCGATCGCATCGTAGCCCTCTTGAAGGATATCGACCGTGAGGCCCGTGGCCCGCAGATTATCCTCTCTCGCACCGACGTAGGGATTCTCGTGAAGCTCTTCGAAATGGAGGTTCCCGAGATCTACGAAGGTATCGTGCGAATCGTTGCCGCAGCCCGGGAGCCGGGCGCACGATCGAAGATCGCCGTAAGCAGCCGCGACTCGGATGTGGACCCTGTCGGCGCTTGCGTGGGCATGAAGGGCTCACGCGTACAGGCCGTGGTTCAGGAGCTTCGCGGCGAAAAGATCGACATCGTTCCCTGGGACCGTGACCCGGCCCGCTTTGTTTGTAACGCGATTGCTCCTGCCGAGGTCGTCCGCGTCGTCATCGACGAAGGCAACTCCAACATGGAGTTGGTCGTGCCGGATGCGAAGCTCTCCCTGGCGATCGGCCGCCGCGGCCAGAACGTGCGGCTCGCCTCTCAGCTCAGTGGCTGGAGACTCGACATCGTGAGCGAGTCTCGCTTCCAGCAGATCGAGGAAGAAGCAATGGAGGCGTTGTCGCGCCTGAGCACGGACGAAGAACTGTCACGATCGCTCTACCGCATGGGTTTCCGTAGCCTCGATGAGGTTGTCGAAGCCAGCGAAGGCGAGCTTGCATCCGTGCCGGGGGTCTCGGCAGACGATGTCGCGAAGCTTCGAGAGGACGCCGCGAGCGCAATGGAGGCGCTTCGCATAGAGCGCTTGGCAGCGATGTCGGAAGCGACCGAGGCGCCGAGCGAGCGCGACAAGCTGCTCCTGGTGCGTGGGGTCAACGCTCGCGTCGCGGACAAGCTCGAGCAGAACGGTTACACGTCGGTTGATGTCATCGCCGCCGAAGAGGACACCGATCGCCTTGCGATCAAGTCCGGGCTTGGCGCCGCAAGAGCGCAGGCGCTCAAAGCCGCGGTCGCCGATTTTGTCGGGGCCGAGTGGCCGCCCATCGAGGTGAAGATGCTGCAGAGCATCGCGGCCGCCCAAGCGGAGGCGACGCGACTGGAAGCGGAGGCAGCGGCAGAGGCGGCGGCGGCAGAGGCGGCGGCAGAGGCAGAGGCGGCGGCAGAGGCGGTGGCAGAGGCAGAGGCCGGCTCGGACACCGAGACGGGTTCCGAGATCAGGGTCGGCTCCGAGCCCGAGACGGGTTCCGAGACCGAGTCGTTCGAGGAGACCAAGTAGGGTAAGCGTCGATGCTGGGTGTCATGGGCAAGAGCGAACGAGACAAGCCTTCGACGCGGATGTGCGCCGGATGCGGCAGTCGCACCGACCGGGAGGACCTCGTGCGCCTGGTAGTCGGGCCCACTGCGCCTTTTGTGGCCGTGGATCTCGGTCGGCGTCTTGGCGGCCGCGGGGTGTCTGTGCACCCAAGACGGGCCTGTATCCGCTCCGCTTCACTCCGGGGCGGCTTGGCTCGCGCGCTTCGGGGCGTGGCTCAAGTCGAGCCCGAAAGCATCGAACGCATGGTGGTCCAGCAATTCGAGCGGCGTGCCCTGGGTCTGCTGAGCTCGGCCCAGCGCACCCGCAGCCTGGCTCTCGGGGGGGACGCGGTTCGCTCTGCTCTGAAGGCAAGCAAGGGGAATCTACTGATCCGCGCAGAGGATTCGCGTGGTCGCGGGGATGAGCTCGCACATGCTGCAACGGCGCTTGGTTGCGCGACGGCGACTTGGGGGACAAAGGCGAGCTTGGGGGACGCATTCAGCCGTTCGGAGCTTGGCGTCGTCCTGGTGATGGATCGGGGTATCGCTCGAGCGGTCCTCGATTGCCTGTCGCACATAGAGGCCCTATCGGAGGATGGATGACTAAGGTTCGAGTCTACGAGGTCGCCCGAGAGTTGGGGGTCGAAAATCGCGACCTGATCCAGCGGATTGCGACCCTTGGGATCCAGGTGCGCAATCACATGAGCGTTCTGGATCCGGTCGAAGTGGACCGCATCAAACGATCGCTCGGTAAGGATCGAAGTGAGGCGATGGTCGAAGAACGAATTCGGCCGACCGTCGTGCGTCGTAAGCGTCGCAAGAAGACCGAGGAAGCAGAGCCGGTCGTGGCGCAAACGCCGGCGAGCGCTCCGGTCGAAGAGCCTTCGCTTGCCCACACACCGCCGCCCGCTGCGCCCACACCCATCCCGGAGCCCCAGCCGATGGTCGAGCCCGAGTCGGCCCCGAGCGAAGCGCCGGCGTTGGTCGCCGCCGAGCCGACTCCGGAGCCTGCCGCCGAGGCGCAGCGACCCCAGGAGCCGCCGCGTGCCGCACAGCAACCCGCTGCGCCGGAGAAGCCTTCCGAAGAGCCCGGCGAGCAAGGTCGCTTCTCTCATGATCCGCTGCCGCCCGGCGTCATGCGACGCGGCAAGGCCAAGGCGCCAAGCGCCACACCGCTTTCGGAAGGCGCGCGTCGCCGCATCGTAGCGGAGCACGCCGCGCAGCGTGAACAGCATGCGCCTCGGCGACGGGAGATTCGCGGGCGTTCGTCGATCGGCCCCACCGGCCGCCCACAGGGACGCCCCGGAAAGAAGCGTCTTCAGCCCGGCAAGAAGCCGAAGCAGACCGAGATTACGGTGCCAGGCGCAGCGAAACGCCTGATTCGAATCGAAGACAACGTCCAGCTTCAAACGCTGGCCCAGAAAATGAGCCTCAAGGCGACCGACGTCTTGATGAAGTTGATGGAGCTCGGGGTCTCAGGGGTTCACATCAACAGCACGCTCGATGCGGATACCGCTGCTGTCTTGGCCGGCGAGTTCAACTACGAGGTCGAGAACGTCGCTCTGAGCGAGGACCAAATCGTAGGCGATGCGCGCGGCGAGTTCGAAGACAAGGCCGATGACCGAGCGCACCGCCCTCCGGTCGTCACGGTCATGGGTCACGTCGACCACGGCAAGACCTCGCTCCTGGACAAGATTCGCGCGGCCGATGTCGTTGCCGGCGAAGCCGGCGGTATCACGCAGCACATCGGCGCGTATCGGGTCGACACCGACCGGGGCACCGTCGTGTTCCTCGATACGCCGGGCCACGAGGCGTTCACGGCAATGCGTGCCCGCGGCGCTCAGGCAACCGATATAGTGATTCTGGTGGTTGCCGCCGACGATGGTGTCATGCCTCAAACCAGAGAGGCCGTGGCTCACGCTCAAGCAGCCAAGGTGCCGATCGTCGTCGCGGTCAACAAGATCGACAAACCAGAGGCAAATGCGGACACGGTTCGAAACGAGCTCGCGGCCCTGGGTCTGCAGCCCGAGGATTGGGGTGGGGAGACGGTCTTCGTCCCATGCTCTGCCATCACCGGTGAAGGCGTCGATAGCCTCCTCGAGAATGTTCTGCTTCAAGCGGAGCTTCTCGAGCTCACCGCAAATCCGAGCATTCCCGCCGAGGGCGTCGTGCTCGAGGCATACCTCGATCGCGGCCGAGGTCCCGTCGCCAACGTCTTGGTTAGAGACGGTTCTTTGGACGCAGGCGACTATGTAGTGGCCGGCGGGTCCTGGGGTCGCGTTCGCGCGATGACCGACGACCGCGGCAACCAAATTGCGAGCGCGGGCCCGGCCACGCCGGTCGAGGTGCTGGGTTTGGCGGAGCTTCCGGCAGCCGGCGACCTCTTCTACGAGGTGACGGACCAGCGCAAGGCCCAGCAGGTGGCAGGCGCGCGAAAGAAGCCAGGGACGGCGAGCGTTGCGCCGAGCGGTGGGCTTCGGGGCCTCGATCAGTTCCAGGCTCTGATGCAGAGCGGCGACGTCCAGGAGCTTCGGCTCGTGGTCAAGGCTGATGTCCAGGGATCGGTCGAAGCGCTCCAGGGATCGCTCACCGACCTGGCGACCGAGAAGGTCAAGGTCAACGTCATTCACACCGGCGTCGGGGGTATCACCGAGAACGACGTCATGCTCGCCAGCGCATCGCAGGCCATCGTCCTCGGCTTCAACGTGCGGCCCCAGGGCAAGGCCTCGTCCACCGCCAAGAAGGAAGGCGTCGAGATTCGGACCTACAGCGTCATCTACGAGGCCATCGATGAGGTCAAGTTGGCAATGAAGGGGCTCCTGGCCCCGAAGATCGTCCAAGAGGACCTCGGCAAGGCAGAGGTTCGGCAGACATTCGGCATCCCCAAGATCGGAACCATCGCGGGCTGCATGGTCCTCGAAGGAAAGATCAACCGCGGGGCCAAAGCCCGTCTCGTGCGTGACGGAGTCATCGTCTGGGAGGGGCCGATGGGCTCGCTCCGACGCTTCAAAGAGGACACCAAGGAAGTCCAGGCCGGCATGGAATGCGGCATCGGACTCCAGGGGTTCAACGACGTCAAGGAGCAAGACATCATCGAGTGCTATCAAGAGAAGCAGGTCGAGGCGACTCTCGAGTGAGCTGAGCGCCGAGAGGTCTGAACATGGTCGTTGGCGTTTGCCAGATTTCGCTTTCATTGCCAGGGGTGACCTCGCTGAAGGCCAAGCGCTCGATCGTGCGCAAGGTCCTCGACCGGACCTCCAATCGGTTCAATGTCGCAGCGGCCGAAGTCGGGCATCACGATGTGCATAGGCAATCCACGCTCGGTTTCGCGGTGGTTTCCACCGACCGGCGTCACGCCAATTCGATGCTCGACGCGATTGCGGAGTTCATTGAGGGCTCGGCGGACACGCTGGTCTTGGATCGCTCGATCGAGTTGCTCTCTTTGGGCGAGCTCGGAGATGGGACGGGCTGAACCGATGGCGCAGAAAGGTTTTCGAAGGGCGGACCGCGTTTCTGAGCGCATTCGAAGTGAGCTGATGGAGCTCCTGCTTCGTGGAAGCGTGCGCGACCCGGCCGCCAGGGACGTCGTGGTCTCCGCCGTGCGAATGACTGACGACCTGAGCATCGCCCGAGTCTACGTACGTGTGCTCGAAGAGATCGACGCCGACCGCCAGGAGCTCGTGGTGGGGGCGCTCCAGCGAGCCAGCGGGTTTCTTCGCCGAGAGATCGGACAGCGGCTTGAGCTTCGACACGTTCCGTCCTTGGAGTTCTACTGGGACGAGGTCGTGGACTCGGCGCTTCGCATCGAATCGATCTTGGAAGAAATACGCGAGGAGCCCGACTCCGGCTCGGAGGGTTCCAAGTGATGAAGGAGGTGCTCGAGATTGCGCGCGCTGGGGAGCGCTTCCTGGTGGCATGCCATCGCCGCCCCGACGCGGACTCGCTCGGTTCGG
>Ga0316189_10005943_pt1 | contig 11696 bp, 8 predicted proteins | sample LowCovwburrow_MG_FD_204930 | JGI IMG/M metagenome (GOLD analysis project Ga0316189, IMG submission 204930) | Coastal sediment microbial communities from Maine, United States - Lowes Cove worm burrow | ecosystem: Environmental > Aquatic > Marine > Coastal > Sediment | place: USA: Maine... | reverse complement strand
TACATCAGCCTGGTCCTGCTCATTTTTGCCGTCATCAGCATCTTTATCGAACTTCGCACGGTCGTCGACGAGGCCGAAGATCTGCACGGTGCGTCGTCGGGTTCCGATTTAAGCGTTGATTGGGATATGCCGATGGCCGTCGTCTGGAAGCGTTTCGGCTTCTATATCGGGATTATCCTGGGGGTTTATGTCTTGATCTATCTGATCGGCTACCCCTTGGCCATAAGTCTTTTCATTTGCCTTTTTTACCGCCTGGTTGCCAAGGCCAAATGGGTCGCTTCCATCGTGGCCGGCTGCGCGGGGCTTGGTTTTCTGGCCCTGGCTTCCAAGGTCCTGGGTATGGATTGGCCGACGGGCTTGCTAAAACTGCCATGGCCGCTGGGATGAGAGGTCGCGCTCTTATGAAACTTCACTAATTTTGACAGGATTTACAGGATTGTCAGGATTATTTTGTTTTCGTATAGCTAAATCCTGTCCATCCTGTCTGCCGGGGCGAAGCTTTTTGCGAAGCCTGGTTGATCCTGTCAGAAAATAGAATTGTATTTCGTTAAGTTTCTTCTTCGATTAGACCGGCCGTTTTTTTGGCCGGCGGCTGGGCTGACACCTGAAACCTGGCGCCAAGTACAGATTTGATCTATGGCAGAGCCCATCATCTCTGACCTGACCCAGCTTCCGGCCCGTAGGGCCTACAGCCCGGAGGGAGGACCAGGCTTTCGATTTTGAATTAACACTTCCGACTCACACAAAGTCTCAGTATTGTCGCCTGACAAAGGCGGTTGTGGATAACCCGCTTAACCAAAAAAGGGAGATCTCATGAAGAACGAAAATTATATTCGTGAATTTCAAACCGGCGGTCAGACCTACGCCATGTTTAACATTCAGCAGTTGGAATCCGGAGGCATTGCCGAGATTGGGCGTCTGCCGTTTTCCATCCGTATTTTGGTAGAAAATTTGCTGCGCAAAATGGACGGCGAAATCGTCAAAGAGGAAGACCTGCTGAACATCACTCGCTGGCAGAAGACATACGACACGCCGGTGGAAATTCCTTATCACCCGGCCCGGGTGCTGATGCAGGATTTCACGGGGGTGCCGGCCGTGGTGGATCTGGCCGCCATGCGGGATGCGGTTAAGCAGCTGGGCGGCGATCCACGAAAGGTCAATCCGCTGGTGCCCGTTGACCTGATTGTCGACCACTCGGTCCAGGTGGATGCCTTCGGCACCAAAGATGCCGTCGTGGAAAATGTCCGCAAGGAATACGAACGCAACGGCGAACGATACGCTTTTCTGAAATGGGCCCAGCGGAGTTTTGACAACTTCAAAGTCGTCCCGCCTCGATCCGGCATCTGCCACCAGGTAAATCTGGAGAATGTGGGCCGCGTCGTGCTGGCGACCGAAGAAGGCGACCGCACGGTTACCTATCCCGACACCCTGGTGGGACTGGACTCCCACACCACGATGATCGATGCCCTGGGCGTTATGGGATGGGGCGTCGGCGGCATCGAGGCCGAAGCCGTCATGCTGGGCCAGCCCTATTATCTCTCCATCCCCCAGGTAATCGGGGTCCATTTGACGGGTGAACTTCGGCCGGGGATAACGGCCACCGATCTGGTGCTGACCGTCACCGAGATGCTGCGAAATTACGGCGTGGTGGAGAAATTTGTAGAGTTTTTCGGAGCCGGAATAAAAAAGCTGACGGTTCCCGATCGCGCCACCATTGCCAACATGACCCCCGAGTTTGGTGCCACCCTGGGCTTCTTCCCGGTGGACGAAAAGACCATCGAATATCTGCGGATGACCAACCGCGGACAGCAGGCGGACCTGGTGGAAATCTACACCCGGAAGAACGCCCTGTTCTTCACCGGCGCGGAATCCCCGGAGTATACCGATGTACTGGAATTGGACCTGGAGACGGTTGAACCGTGCGTGGCCGGCCCGGCCCGGCCCCAGGACCGTATCCCACTCAAGGATCTCAAATCCAGATTTGCCGATATCCTGGGATGCGCCTATGATCGGGATGAAGAAGTTGCACGTGTATCACAATTTCACGACGAATCCGGCACCCGCACTTCGCGCTTGCCAAGGTGCTCTCCGGTCATGGACGGCGCCTGCGACATCGACTTGCACGGTCAGCCGGTAAAACTCCGCAACGGATCCGTGGTCATCGCTGCGATCACGTCCTGCACGAATACCTCCAATCCCTTTGTGCTTCTCGGCGCCGGACTGCTGGCCAAAAAAGCGGTCGAAAAGGGCCTGAAGGTGCCGCCCTTCGTCAAGACCTCGCTGGCCCCCGGCTCCAAGGTCGTGATCCAATACCTGAAAGATGCCGGGCTGATACCCTATTTGGAGGCCCTGGGCTTTCACCTGGCTGGTTTCGGGTGTACCACCTGTATCGGCAACAGCGGCCCTCTGAACCCGGTCATCGAAAATTGCATCACGGAAAATGATCTCAACGTGGCCTCGGTCCTCTCCGGTAATCGCAATTTCGAGGCCCGCATCCACCAGACCATCAAATCAAACTTCCTGGCCTCGCCCATGCTCGTGGTGGCGTATGCCCTGGCCGGGCACATTGATATCGACCTGACCTATGAGCCGGTGGGGATAGATCCCAACGGCCGTCCGGTCTACCTGGATGACCTCTGGCCGACCAACGAAGATATCAAAGCCCTGATCGACGAACATGTGAAGACGGAATTCTTCGAGCTCGAGTATGGGCGGATTTTCGACGGCGACGAATTCTGGCATGACCTGCCGGACGTCAAATCGGTCACCTACGAGTGGGACGATCAATCGACATATATAAAGAATCCGCCCTATTTCGAAGATTTCCAGGTCGAACCCGCCCCGGTCGGTGATATTACGGCGGCCCGGGCGCTGGTGCTGCTCGGCGACACAGTCACCACGGACCACATTTCTCCCGCCGGTGCCATACCGGAAGCCTACCCCGCCGGGCAGCACCTGGTGGCCCAAGGCGTCACCCCGGACCAGTTCAACTCCTATGGATCGCGACGGGGAAACCACGACGTCATGATGCGGGGGACATTTGGGAACATACGCCTTAAAAACCTGCTGGTGGCGGGCAAAGAGGGGAGCTATACGCTCAAATACCCGGAAGGAGACGAACGTTTTATCTATGATGCCGCCATGGCCTACCAGAAGGCGCAAATTCCCATGGTGGTTCTGGCCGGCAAGGAGTACGGCGCTGGATCGTCCCGTGACTGGGCGGCCAAAGGCTCCAACCTGCTGGGGGTGCGTGCGGTCATCGCCGAATCCTTCGAACGGATTCACCGCAGCAATCTGGTGGGTATGGGCGTGTTGCCACTGGTGTTTGCACCCGGCGAGAATGCCGCCAAGCTGGGGCTTGACGGTAGTGAAAGCTATACCATCAAAGGTATTGCAACGATCCGTCCCCGGCAGCAGCTAACCGTGACTGCCGAAAAATCAGACAGCGACCCAATAACCTTTCGGGTTACTGCGCGTCTGGATACGGACGTGGATGTGGCCTATTTTAATAATGGCGGCATTTTACCTTATGTGCTGCGCAAAATCATCGTATAAACAGATCTGAACTGAACTAATGGGCGTCCGGGGATGCTGACTGGTCGCGCTTCCGATGGCTCAGCAGCCACTGGATGATGGGAGATGTCAGAAAAGCGATGGTAACCAAGTTGATGCTCAGTGAGATGGGGCGCTCCCACAAAAAGGACATTGACCCGTCATAGATCACGAGGGATCGGCGTAGGTTATCCTCCATCAGGCCACCCAGAATGAACCCGAGCAGCAAAGGCGCCATGGGAAAGTCGAACAAACGCAGCACCAGGGCAATCACCGATATTAGGATCATGGCATTGATGTCGAAATTGTTGAATGTGATCAGGTACACGCCGATCATGGAGAAAAAAATGATACCGGGGATCAAAATGTTCCTGGGCACGGCCAGCAACCGGGCGAAGTAAGGGATCAGGGGTAGGTTCAGGATAAGCAGAAAAACGTTGCCCAGGTACATGGACATAATGACGGCCCAGAAGACTTCCGGCCGCTCCACGAACATGCGTGGGCCGGGCTCGATTCCATAAGCGATCAAGGCCCCGAGCATGACCGCGGTGGTTCCCGAACCGGGAATTCCCAGGGTGAGCAGCGGTATGAAGGAGCCGGTGCTGGCCGCGTTGTTGCCGGTCTCCGGTGCGGCCAGTCCTATGAGGCTGCCCTTGCCGAACTTTTTCTTTTCTTCGGGATTGGCCAGTCGTTGTTCCATTCCGTAGGAAAGAAAGGATCCCAGAGTGGCGCCGGCCCCGGGCAGAACCCCAATGAAGAATCCGAGCAAGGAGCTGCGGCCGATGGTGGGGGCGATTTTCCTGAACTCTTGACGGGTCACCCTGAGGTCGCTGATGCTAGCCAGGTTCTTAGCTTTGAAAACTCCGGTCGTGTCCTGCCTTTTAAGGACCATGAGAAAGCCTTCGGTGATGGCGAAGGTTGCCATGGCCAGCATAATGAAGCTGAGACCGTCGAGCAGATTCATACTGCCGAAAGTAAATCGCTGCACGCCGGAAGTCTGGTCGGTGCCGACAGTGGCCAGCATGAGACCTACCACGGTCATGAGCAGGGCCTTGAGAAAGCCGCCCGGCCCGGCGAAGGCCGATACGGCCGTGAGCCCCATGACCATGAGGGCAAAGTAGTCCGACGACTGAAAAGATTTGGCGACGTTGGCCATGAGCGGTGCGCCCAGCATGAGCAGGATCACGGCGATCGTCCCGCCGCTAAAGGACGAATATGCGGCAATGGCCAGAGCCTTGCCAGGTTTGCCTTGCTGAGCCATCGGATACCCGTCTATGGCCGTAGCCACGGTGGCCGCCTCGCCGGGTGCGTTGATCAAAATTGAACAGGTCGATCCGCCGAAAATGGCGCCGTAGTAGACTCCTGCCAGCAGTACCATGCCGGAAGCGGGGTCCAGGGCGTATGTCACCGGGATCATGAGCGCCACGGCCGTGATGGGCCCCAGGCCGGGCATCATGCCGATGAAGCTGCCAACGAAACAGCCCAGCAGCACCAGGCCGATATTGATCGGTATCATTGTGGTTTGAAACCCGATCACCATTCCGGTCCACAATCCTTCCCACATTATTCCGTTCCCCCCAAGATGTAGAAGAGTTCACCCGGCGCGATGTACATGCCCAGAACCTTGGTCAGAAGGAACCAGAGAACGACAACCAGGGGGATCGATGCGATCAGGATCACCTTGAAGTTCCGTTCTCCAAGGATCATGACACCGCAAGCCATGAAAAAGATCGATGCGATCACAAAACCAACCCAGGGCATGCTCAGGCTGTAGACGAGCATCAGCCCGGTGAGCCAGGCCGTGCGCCGCCAGTCAAGACCGCTTAGCGCTTCTCCGACTGTCGTCACTTTGTCCTTGTCGAAGCTGGGAAGAATGATGATCAGCAGCGAGATAACGATACCCGCGACAGACAAGGCATAAGGCAACGTGCGGGCGTTCAGGGCCTCCCCCTGTGAAAGAAAGATCAGGGGAATCTTAACCGCATAGATGCCATAGGCGATAGAAAAAGCCAGAATAAACAAAGCCCCCATTTTTTCCATGTTCACGTTCATTGCGCTTGGCCTCCTTGGCCGTTGTCCTGGGGAAATAAATAATGACAGGCGGTCCCCTAACAGACCGCCTGCCACGGGATCGTTTTATTTGAGAAAACCCAGCTTCTTCATCATGCCGCCAATGGCTTTCTCCTGGTTTTCCAGGAATTTGATGAATTCGGCGCCGGGTCGGTAAAGGTTCTGCCAGCCGCGGTTGGTGCGGATCTGCTCCCATTCCGCGGTCTTGTACATCTTGGCCAGCATGGCCCGGTAGCCGTCCGCTTTTTCGGCCGGCAGTTTGGGGGCGCCGAAGAAACCTCTCCAGTTGGCAAAAGAGACATTATAACCCAGTTCTATCAAGGTGGGTACATCCGGCGCTTGGGCCAGACGCTCCTCGGAAGTCACGGCCAGAATGCGGACTTCGCCCTGGCGAGCAAGGCCCAAAGCCTCGGAGAAACCGGTGGATAGGACCTGGGTATCGCCAGACAATAGACCAGCCATAGCCTTACCTCCTGCATCATAAGGCACGTAGACCAGTTTGAGCGGATCTCCGCCGGCTGCCTCGACCGCCATGGCCGGCACCAAGTGGTCCATGCTGCCCTTGACTGACCCGCCTGCTATTTTCACGGACTTGGGATCTTTTTTGAAGTCGGCGATGATCTCTTTCCAGCTCTGGTATTTGGAGTTGGCAGGCACAACGAAGGCGGCATAATCTGCGATCACAGCCGCGATGGGGGTGGTGTCCCGGAAGGACTGCGGGAAAACCCCCTGTAGAGAACGTATGATAATGGGCGTGGAATTAACCATCATGGTTCCGTGCTGGCGCCGAGCCGTCGAAATCAGGTGGTTGAGGGCCTTGCCGCCGCCGCCGCCGGACATGTTTTCGAATGAGGCATGTTTGAGAATGCCTGAGTCTACCAGGGCTTTGCCCACACCGCGGGCCGTACCATCCCATCCGCCACCGGCTCCGCCGGGAATCAGGAAGTGGACCTTCTCGGGAGTAAACTCGGCCCAGGCCGAACCAGTCACGAGCAGGGCCAAAAGCAACACGATAGGAAACTTGATCTGTTTACCGCTGAATTTAATTCCTGACATTTTCTTCATCGTTAATTCCTCCTTGTTTTTCGACGCTCATAAGTGAGGCCGGGTTTTTGTTTTTCTGGAGCAGACGCTCGCTTTAATCAACCACACGGCCGGACTGCTGTATAATAATATCCGACATGATCTGTCGATATCCTTTCAGCCTCTGATCGTGAAGACCTCATATTCACACATCAAGATGGAGTAGCTTTTGACGTCAGCACTCATGATAGCACTGAGTTCGTGTGTGACTTTTTTTTCGTTAGACATAATGATCACCTTCATTGATCGGGTGTTAGAGAAAGATGATACATCTTGGAAAGGTACTGTTCAGTCCAAAAGGGCCCAATCAGGTTTAATTTTTTATGATTCGGCAGCAGATCGGTTGTAATTAAAGAAACTTATATGGTAAATACATGATTCGGATAGGTGGGTCAAGGACTTCGCGTTTTCTATGGTTGTTGCTTTGGCATATCATTGTTTCATATACAGATATTGAAATAATCCACAATTCAGCCAATGTGGGGATTGCGTATATCTATTATACTATCGTTGATATAAATTTTATTGAGGTGTTTTATACTCTATCTTGGGGGTTATTTATTGGAGAAACTCTCCGTTCTTTACTGCTAATCCCTTGGCTGTTTATCCGGTTCTTTCTTCAATACGCTTTCAGCAGCGGCCGCGGCCGCTGCTTTGATGGCCTGGTCTACTGATTGCTCCTCATTGTCGCTTCCTGAATCGCTTTCCGTCTTTTGGGAAGAACCGTCCGCGGGGCTAGCATCCCCTTGCGATACTTCGACAATCACTTTTCGATGGGCATAGTGGATACCCCGTGCTTCCAGGGCTTCGGTGATTCGCTTGTAAGCTTCCCGGCGGATAACAAAATGGGCACCAGGTTTGGCGGTGAACTTGACGCGGATAGTCATTACCGAATCACCCATTTCTCTGACACCGCCTGATTTGACCGGTTGGATAAAATCAGGACCCATCTCCGGGTCATCACGCATTTGTTGACCGACCTTCTTAATTGCTTTCCGAACCTTGTCAATGTTCGTGTCGTAAGGAAACTGCAAATTGAATTTTACGACAATGCCGCCCCGCATAAAATTGGTGATGGCGCCCAGATCACTGAGGGGAATGATCTGCAGCATGCCGCGATGATGCCGCAGCATGACATTGCGCAGGGTGATCGCCTCCACTGAACCGGAGGCACTGCCGGCCTGAATATACTCACCCACACGGAATGCATCGTCGACCAGATAAAAAATTCCGGAAAGCACGTCAGCCACTAACTTCTGCGCCCCGAAACCAATGGCCAGACCGGCTACCCCGGCACCCGCCAAAAGAGGCCCGATGTTGATGCCCATGGAGGAAAGAACGATTAAAGTGACCATCACCGCCATAACTATGCCGATAAATTTTCTGAGGATGGGCAGCAACGTATAGCTGCGGTCCTGGGTTGCCGTGGCCCCCCATTCGTCATCAGCCTGATCTGATTCCTCTTTATCATCAGAATGATGACCGCCCCGTAAGCGATCATCATCACTACCAGGCTGTCCCCCCACATTCCCGCGTATTTTAAAAGCATGATCGCAATGTAACCTGAAGACAGAATCCATCGGTTCCATGTACTGAACATTTTCCTGACGGTGGTTTTTATTTGAGTTGAAAAGGGTAAATAACTTTCCAGTCTTGTCTCATGTCCACCACGGTCCATCCATTAGTGAGTGCTTCATCCAGGGCCTTATCCAGTCGACCAATTTTCGACTTTCTATCATAGGCCCACTCCCGCTCTGCATCGGTATGGTGGACGATGAGCATAAATCGCGCACCTTTGCCGGCCGCAGTCCACTGAAGCATCTGCAGGTCGCCATCCGAATTGCCGAAGGCGGCAATCGGACGGCGGCCGATATGCTGGTTGATGCCGACAGGTTTGCCAGCCTTGTCGTCGATGAAGTTGATCTCCGGAAGCCGGACGAGCACGGGATGGCCATTACGCATTTCAAATTTTGTCTTGATGCTCGAGCCTACCACTTGTTCCGGCGGAATCCCGTAAACACCCTCGGTCCACGGCCGCATGAACTCGATGCCCCCACCGGAGACAATGAAGGTCTTGAAGCCGTTGGCCCTCAGGTAAGCTAACACCTCTAACATCGGCTGAAAAACCAAGTCTGTAAACGGCCGTTTGAAGCGGGGGTGTTTAGCAGCAGCCAACCAGTCTTTGACGGTTTGCTCGAACTCAGTGGTTGTCATACCGGCGTGTGTGGCCATTATAAGTTCCAATAATCCCTTCTCTCCTGAAGCGGCAAGCGCCTGCATGTCGTTTTCGAGGACGGCCTTAAACGGCTGTTGGGTCTTCCATGCCGGGTTCTGCGGCGCAAGCGCCTTTACCCGATCAATGGCAAAAAAGAGCTGAAAATATATCGGCTGCTCGCTCCATAGCAAGCCATCGTTGTCAAAAGTGGCAATGCGCTGCTCCGGGACCACAAAGTCCGGACTGCCGGATTGGGTCACCCGGTTTACATAGTCAATGATGGATTGTTTAGCGGTACCTTCATTCCAGGAAGGCAACGGATCCTGGTCTCCGACAGCGACAGTGGATAACACTCCCAGTGTCAACAAAACAGCTGCCAGCGTTGAAACAGTGATGTAAAACCTTTTCTTATTCATGATCGTTTCCTTTTATTTAAAATTTCCAATTCAGGTAGAAATTGATGAAGTTCATTGACACATTCTCATAAGTCCCCGAAACCCTTCCCGCCAGAGGTCCCCGGTTGACGTCCATGTCCAGGTCCCCGCCCCAAAGAAAGGTGTAACCCAAACCCAAAGCCAGTTTTTCGGACCAGTCGTAGCGGGCACCCAGTCCGAAGCGCCACTGCTCACCCAGGGGCAGATCGGGGGTTCGGTCATCGTCGTCAACCATAGAGCTGTCGTAAGCGAGGCCGGCCGTCAAAAGCCAGGGGGCCGCCACTCGGTAATGGGCACCAACGGCAGCATGCCAGGTATCCTTGTAGTTTCGATCGACGGTAAGACTCGAGGCGTCCTCAGAGGCCACGGTGACACCCACCTTGCCGAACTCTGACCAATCCTGCCAACCCAGGTTGCCCATAATTGCCCAACGGTCGGTGAGTTCGTGGTAGGCGCTGAGCATAAGGGCCTGAGGCATGTTAAAGTCAATCTTTATTTCTGCATCAAGCAGCCCCTTTTTACGCAGAGCGGTTTCCAGCCCGGGGCCAAGGTTGCTGAAATCGGGTTTGTCTTTGAATTTCAGGTCTCCCTCCGAAAGATATGTCAGGCCGAAGCGCGTTCCCTTGCGTGGCTCCACCAAGACCCCCAGGTTCACCTGATAGGTCCAGTCATCATCCTCAATCTTGAGCTTGCCGTCGTCTTGATTCGGACCGATGTTGTTTACGGCAACTTTTTCTTCCAGCACGCCGTATAATGCCACGACCCCGGCACCGAGCGACAGCCAGTCCGTCACCTGGTAGGCCACTGCCGGCTGAACCCCCAGCGCTTGCAATTTGATTTCCTGGACGTAATAGCGTCCCACCCAGTCGTTTTCGTACTCCAATCCCAAACCGAAATACCCAACAGCGCTGACTCCGATTTTGAGCTTCGGCATCAAATTGTGGACATAGTACAGGCCGCCGGCCGGCAGCCAGGTGCTGGCATCACCGTCAGGGCCGGAGGTGGTGGTGTCGGCGTCCGGGGAAAACTCCGAATGCAGATAAAGCGGTTGGATGCCGACCAGCAATTCCGACTTTTCGAGCCGGGTCATCCCCGCCGGATTGGTGAAGACGGTTCCTGCGTCCTGGGCCCGGGCCGCCCAGCCTGCGGCAGCCGTGCCCACATCGGGTGTTCCGAGTTCGTACAAATAGAGCCCACCGGCCTGAGCCGGAGATGCGATCAACGAAACCAGAAGAATTCCTGCCCAAAAATACCTGCTTACGTAGTTCATAATAAGGGTTCCTTCTTTGCTTGGATAAACATCTAAAGGCGATTAGTAATCGTGATTCGCGGAAGATATCATACCATCATTCTCAATCGGGCGCCGATGAAATGACCAATCTGAAGCCATTCTCAATGAGAATGACTCATTAAATATCTAAGGACGACCTCTCTCTATCAATCCGAATGTCTTTGATTTATGGCGGCGGCCTGTTGTCCTGCGATCCGTCCGAATACAATGCACTCGGTCAGCGAACTGCTGCCCAGACGGCTGGCACCGTGAATGCCACCGCATACCTCACCTGCGGCAAACAGATGGGGTATCGGTCGATTATTGAGATCCATCACTTGGCCCTTTGAATTAATTCTTACACCGCCAGGGGTGTAATGCACCTTCGGCCACAAGCGGATGGCATAGAAAGGAGGCTTGACCAACGGTTTGACGCCCTGGGTAAGCGGTTTGCCGAATGAGTCCTGGCCGCCCTTCCGGACGCTATGGTTATAACTTTTTACCGTCTTTTCCAATTGGCCTTCCGGCATTTCAAATGCCGAGGCAAGCTCCGTCAATGTTGCGAAAGGCTTCACATACCCCCGCTTTAGACTGTGTTGGAGGTTTTCTGGATCTATTTGTGCGCCATCGGCGTCCACTATCCCGACGCATATGTGACCGGTCTTAAAAATAGCGTCACAACGTCGCCTGCGATCTGCCCACTCGTTGACGATACGTTGGCCGGTGGCGGGATCGATCAAGATACCGGCAGGATACACACTGTAAGATGCGAAGCTGGCTCCCCGGCCGAAACCCTTTTCATCGGCGCAGCTCCATGGGCCCAATTGTATCCATGAGAGGTGAACGGGAGCGGCTCTTAATTCTAAGGCAGCGATCAGGCCTTCGGCCGTAGCGCCTCGGTGGTTGGTTGAATCCACAGCTTCATCCAATCCGGGGTTTTGAATCATACGGAATTGAATGTCGTTACCAAATCCTCCGCTTGCCAAAATGACGGCCCGCCTGGCGTGAATGTTCCTTACAATACCGCTTTGGTTGTCGGGAAATTTATAGTTGGATCGGATCTGTACGCCGT
>Ga0316189_10005942_pt1 | contig 11697 bp, 9 predicted proteins | sample LowCovwburrow_MG_FD_204930 | JGI IMG/M metagenome (GOLD analysis project Ga0316189, IMG submission 204930) | Coastal sediment microbial communities from Maine, United States - Lowes Cove worm burrow | ecosystem: Environmental > Aquatic > Marine > Coastal > Sediment | place: USA: Maine... | reverse complement strand
TCTTGGCTATATCCAGCCCGATTGTTGTAATATGCATGGGGTGGCTCCTCTCATTCGCAGTTTATGACAGCTGCATTATGGCGCATCGCGACGCCGGTTGAAGCAGGAGCCATCCACCCCATCCCGCTTAACAGGCCTTCGCTCTTATTCCAATTTATAGGTCCTGACCCTAGGTCGGTTTTCGAACCATCATCAAAGGTACAACAGCGATAAGGATCAATAGCCGCGCAACGTGGTGCGCGGCGACGAACGTCGAGTCAACACCCATCTGAACCGACATCGCAATCATTACCTCAAGCGCCCCGGGTGCAAAGGCAATGACCAACAGCGCCATGGGCAACCCGATCATCCAAGACGCAAATGCAGCGCCAGCAACAGCAATTAGCATTGCAACTGCCGTGCTTCCGACGCCCGCCAGAAAGGAAGCACCAAGTGTTGCCAATGTCTGCCCTCGAAACCGGCTTCCGATAAGAGAGCCGACGACAACAAAGGCAGCGAGTGTCATCCAGCGGGGCAGTTGACCGGGTGTCAGTCCACTCAGATGCCCGATTGTGGAAACAGCCATTCCTGCCAGAAAAAATGCAGCCGGTGCACGCAGCCGGATCAAAACAAACCCAGCGACAACACTTGTGACGCCGACTAGTAACAACAATTCAGGCGTCATCAATGTGGCGGCGCGCGGCAACATCTGGGTTTTAGTCTCAAACAAACCCATCGCTAGCGGCACCAGCAGCGTCAGCAACAACACCCGCAAGCTCTGCACCACGCTGACGCGAACAAGATCCACATTCTTTTCCGCTCCAATGCTCAGCACATAGCTGAGCAACCCCGGAATGGCAGCAAGCATCGCGGACGCCCTGTCGAAACCGAACGATCTGCGCAAAACAAGTGCGCAAAAATAGATTGTGGCAACTGACGTAACAAATAGTGCAACAAAACTGACAGGCCAGCGCGTGGCGGTCTCCAACACTTCCGGCGTCACTCCGGCCCCTATTCCCAACCCAAGAACCAAAAAGCTGGTGTTGCGCAGCAAATTGGGCACGACTGCGGGCAATCCTAACAAGCTGGCAAATGTCACAACCAAGGCTGGCCCGGTCAGGAACGCGGCTGGAAAACCTAGGATGTTGAACAAACCCGCACCACCAGCACCCAGAACAAGCGTCAGGATTGCACTAAGCCAAATGCGAAATTCAGCGCCCATGAAAGCCCTGATATTCTATTGAAATTTGCAGGATGCAATGCGTTTCTGGCATCGTGCCGTTCCCTCAACCACTCGGCCGCATCCTGACGAGTTTCAGGCTGGACGCAAGGGGCGAGTATGTCAGTCTCCGCTGGCCAGCCTGAACGGCAGCACCTCGGCCGCGGCCCGGTACCATCGCACGATGGTTGCCCGTTCGCTTTCTTCCATCCAGCTCACATTTGCAGGCGGCATGGCGTGGGTGACCCCTGATTGCAGATAAATCTGACGCGCACTTCGCGCGATATCGGCAGGCGTTTCAAGGTGGATACCTTTTGGGGCACGATGAATCCCGTCCCAAAACGGCTCGCGTGCATGACACATCGAACAGCGGCCAAGAACAACACTCGTTACGTCTTCAAAACCAGCGGCGTTTGCAAAAACCTGCTCTGTTTCGCTCAACGGGCGCGCTTCGGATTCTTCAAGCGTGTCTTGCATCAAAGGTGCCGTTGAAAGCCACATGATACAGATGAACAGAATAGTCGTTAGCGCCCATGTCCACGTTGGGTTACCTTTCCTCGCGTGCACGCTGTTGAAATAGTGACGGATCGTGACACCCATCAGGAACACAAGACCTGCGATGATCCAGTTGTATTCTGTCGCAAATGCCAGCGGGTAATGGTTCGACAGCATCAGAAACAACACCGGCAATGTCAGGTAGTTGTTGTGAGTTGAGCGCAGTTTGGCAATCTTGCCATATTTCGCATCCGGCACCCGGCCTTCCTGCAAGTCTTTTACAACGATACGCTGGTTCGGCATGATGATAAGAAACACATTCGCCGTCATGATCGTCGCGGTAAACGCACCAAGGTGAAGCATCATTGCCCGACCTGAAAAGACCTGATTGTAGCCCCAAGCCATTGCCACCAGCAATGTGAACAACAACACCATCAGAAAGGTTGGTTTCTCACCCAATCCTGATTTGCACAGCGTGTCGTAAACCAGCCAGCCAATTGTCAGCGATCCGGCAGAAATCAAAATCGCCTGCCAGACTGCAAGATCGGCTTTGTTCGGATCAATCAGAAAAAGCTCTGCCCCGGCCCAGTAAACGATCATCAGCAAGGCAACACCACTAAGCCATGTTGCGTAGCTTTCCCATTTGAACCATGTCAGATGCTCTGGCATCGCTTCTGGTGCGACCAGGTACTTACGGATGTGATAGAACCCGCCGCCATGAACCTGCCATTCCTCGCCATGCGCACCGGCAGGCAGGTCTGGCGCTTTGCGCAGCCCCAGATCAAGCGCGATAAAATAGAACGATGATCCGATCCAGGCGATCGCGGTAATGACGTGTAACCACCTTACGGCAAATGCCAGCCAGTCCCACATTATTGCAAGATCCTGCATTGTATTCTTCCCTTAATCCGATTTGACGACAGGCTAGTCGATTACCCCTTTTTCTTGTATTACCGAAATGAACCAAGAACTTTCAAATAAAACCGTAAGATGAGGGTCCGTCATGTCTTATCTCGACAACATTCGCACCTTTGTACGTGTTTTTGAACTGGGAAGCATGTCTGCAGCAGCGCGGGACCAGCGTATTTCCCCGGCGGTTGCTTCTTCGCGGATATCTCAGCTTGAATCCCATTTGGACGTTCGACTGTTTATCAGAACAACAAGATCGCTTCAGCCCACAGAGCAAGGGCGAATTTTTTATGAAGGCGCTTGCCGTGTAATAGAAGCTGTCGAGGCGGCGGAAGCGGGAGTAAGCGATATTACGGATAATCCGCGCGGGTCACTTTTTGTTGCGGCACCACTTGGCATTGGCCGAAGATTTGTCGCGCCGACCTTACCCAGCTTTAAAAAGGAATACCCTGAAGTTGACGTTAGATTGCGGTTGTCGGACCGCAAAATCGACCTGACGGCTGAAGGTTTGGATGTTGCTTTTTTTCTTGGCAATCCAGAAGACAGCAACCTGAAAATGCGCAAGATAGCGACTTGCGAACGTATCGTTTGTGCGTCTCCTTCTTATATTTCCCACCGAGGGCATCCGATGTCCGGTGCTGAACTTGTTGCTAAAAAGCATGATTGTCTGGCTCTCAGATTTCCCGGTGCGCCCGAGTTTCAATGGGAGCTTATGACAGAGGACGGGCCCAAACGTTATGCCGTCGAAGGTCCGTTTGAAAGCGATGATGGTGACGTTCTGACCGCTTGGGCACTGGATGGTCAGGGTGTCATTTTAAAACCGATGTTTGAGGTTGCAGAACACCTGCGAACTGGCGCGTTGGTCCCGGTTGCCGAAGACACACCGCCCTTGCCCGTTCAACTTGTTTGCCTTTATGCACATCGCCGCCATCAGGACCCGAAAACACGGCTGTTCATTGACTTTATGGCTGCAAAAATGTCTGCCGCTCTTAAAGAGTGTTAAAGCAAAGCCGTCAAAAACCTTGAATGTTGCAAGTCTCGAAATTTATCGGTGGCTCAAATTCATATGCCTGTTCACGTCTTTATAGAGCAGATAGCGAAACTTTCCCGGCCCGCCTGCGTAACACGCTTGTGGGCAAAAGGCGCGTAGCCACATGTAGTCACCCGCCTCGACTTCAACCCAGTCTTGGTTGAGCCGGTAGACAGCTTTTCCTTCTAAAACATATAGCCCGTGTTCCATCACATGCGTCTCGGCAAACGGGATAACGGCCCCGGGTTCAAATGTTACTACGGTAACGTGCATATCATGGCGCATATCCGCAGGGTCCACGAACCGGGTTGTTGCCCATTTCCCCTCTGTGCCCGGCATCGCGGTTGGTGAAACATCCTGATCACTGGTGACAAAGAAAGATGGCACCTCAATCCCTTCGACAGTTTCATAAGTTTTACGAATCCAGTGGAATCTCGCTGGCGACTGTTCGTTGTTATTAACAGTCCACTTTGAACCCGGTGGAAGATAGGCATACCCACCTTCTTGCAAGGCATGATCCGTCCCCTCAAAACACAGATTTATCTGGCCTTCCACAACAAACAGAACACCTTCGGCCGATGGGTCGAGCTCTGGCTTCTCGCTGCCACCACCAGTGGAAACTTCCATGATGTAATGAGAAAATGTTTCTGCAAACCCGCTTAGAGGACGCGCAATCACCCAGACCCGTGTGGCATCCCAAAGTGGGAGGAAACTCGTCACGATATCACGCATCGTACCCTTGGGTATGACCGCATAAGCATTTGTAAAAACAGCGCGATCTGTCAGAAGCTCTGTTTGTGCAGGCAAACCTCCGGTTGGCGCGAAGTAGCGGCTTTTTGGCATTTTCGAATCCTTTACAACCGGTAGAATTACACCTCTATCAAACCCGGCCAGGCCTCAAAACCCAATGGTTAATGCGTTCGTAAATTCACACAGCATCTAGTGGCATTATTTGAAAGTCCTGAAAAACAATCCGCATCTAAAGTGAGGTTTGTTGAAAGCTAAACTACGATAACACGCGGTTTTCATGTAACCTTTTCTAAAAATGAAGCTTCGATGGAGCGTTTCGTTGACAACACTGGTGTGATGCCGCATGCCTTTGGAAACATTGGCACAAACCGAGGACGGTCATTTGAAGATAGCTATGATTGGCACAGGATATGTCGGCCTCGTCTCAGGGGTTTGCTTTTCTGATTTTGGTCACGAGGTTGTTTGTGTCGACAAAGACCCTGGAAAAATTTCGATGCTCGAAGCGGGTAACATTCCGATCTACGAGCCCGGCTTAGAAGATTTAATGGCAAAAAATGTCGCCGCAGGGCGACTAAGTTTTACCGGTGATCTTGCAAATGCCGTTGGTGACGCCGATGCGGTATTCATAGCAGTTGGAACACCAACACGACGGGGCGATGGTCACGCTGATCTGACGTATGTTTATGCCGCCGCTGAGGAAATTGCCGGCGCGCTGCAAGATTACACGGTTGTCGTAACCAAATCGACTGTACCTCTGGGCACCAACCGGCAAGTTAAGCAAATCATCCGCAAAACAAATCCGGACGCTGATTTTGATGTCGCCTCTAATCCTGAATTCCTCCGTGAAGGGGCGGCGATTGACGACTTCATGCGCCCCGACAGAGTTGTTGTTGGTGTGCAATCCGACAGGGCCGAAGATGTTATGGCCGACGTCTACCGCCCACTTTTTCTGCGCGATTTTCCGGTGGTAGTGACAGATCTCGAATCCGCTGAAATGATCAAATACGCAGCGAATGCATTTCTTGCGACCAAGATTACTTTTATCAACGAGATCGCCGCACTTTGCGAAAAGGTCGGCGCTGACGTTAAGCAAGTCTCAAAAGGCATCGGTCTGGATGGGCGGATCGGCAACAAGTTCTTGCACGCCGGTCCGGGTTACGGCGGATCGTGTTTCCCGAAAGATACCAAAGCGCTGGCACGCATTGGCCAGGAACACGCTATGCCCATGCAAATCACCGAGGCCGTTATAAAGGTGAACGAAGAGATAAAGCGCCGGATGATCGACAAGGTAATGGACCTTTGCGATGGCTCTGTGAATGGAAAAACTATCGCGATACTGGGCGTTACGTTCAAGCCAAATACTGACGACATGCGTGATGCGCCTTCGCTCACGATTGTGCCAGCCCTTGTCGGTGGCGGGGCCAAAGTGCGCGTTGTCGACCCTCAAGGCAAACACGAAGGCACAAAGCTTCTACCCGGTGTAAACTGGTGCGACGACGCGTATAAAGCTGCCCAAAACGCAGACGCGCTGGTTTTGTTGACAGAATGGAACGAATTTCGCGCACTCGATCTGAAACGGCTTGCCAAACGAATGGCACAACCGCGAATGGCAGATTTGCGCAATATATACAGCACGAAAGACGTGAAAAATGCAGGGTTTACACATTTCGCCACAATCGGGCGCGAAGGGTTCCAGAGCGAAGGCTAAGCCACGTTCAGACACTAGACCCGCAAAAAAGGCGCTGAAACAACAGCGCCTTTAAAAATCTGCAAAGTCTTGCTTTCAGATCATATCGCGCAAGATTGCTTCGAGTTTTTCGCTATCCGCAGCGAACCCACGAATACCTTCTGCGAGCTTTTCGGTGGCCATCGCATCGGCATTCATATCCCAGCGAAAAGCTTTCTCATCAAGCTTTGGTTCTTGGTTTTGCGTCGCACCTTTATCTTCAAGCTTGCGTGGCAGGTTAATCATATCGGCTGCTAGTTCGTCGAGCAGTGCTGGGCTGATCGTCAGCCGGTCACACCCAGCCAGCGCTTTAATCTCTCCGGTATTCCGAAAGCTTGCTCCCATAACCACAGTCTTGAAGCCATGATCTTTGAAATAGTTGTAGATGCTTGTCACTGACAATACGCCCGGGTCAGTCTCAGCGGTATATTCAGTGCCCGGGTTGGCCTTCTTGTACCAATCAAGAATTCGCCCGACGAAAGGCGAAATCAGAAACACCCCGGCTTCAGCGCAGGCGCGCGCCTGCGCAAATCCGAAAATCAGGGTCAGGTTACAGTTGATACCTTCGCCTTCCAGAACTTCTGCCGCCCGGATGCCTTCCCAGGTTGCCGCGACTTTGATGAGCAGCCGTTCTTTTTCAACACCTGCTTCTTTGAACAGGCTGATGATCTTGCGGGCCTTCGCAATTGATGCTTGAGTATCAAATGACAGCCGCGCATCCACCTCGATCGAGACACGACCGGGAACCAATTTCACAATCTCGCTGCCAAACCCAACACTGATCTGATCGACAACATCATCTATAACCTCAGCATCAGATTTGCCCGAGCGATCCACCCTTGCAATCGCAGCTTTGATCATGTCTGCGTATTCAGGCATTTGCGCCGCTTTAAGGATAAGCGACGGGTTTGTCGTTGCGTCAATTGGCGAAAGCCGCCGGATCGCCGCGATATCGCCGGTATCGCCAACGACGGTGGTCATTTCTCGCAATTGAGCAAGAGCAGAAGTATTGGACATTGAATATTCCCCAGACACGATGGATTTCGTCCGCTTTTACCGCTTTGCCAGCAGTATGTATAGGTGATGTTCCAACCGAGATTTGGCAACGGTGCGGTCGTCCAAAAATCAGGTGAGTTTGACAAACAAACGATACCCAAAGTTCCAAAGCAGTTAGCTGACAGCTGCCCGGATTGCTCTGATATTTTCACCATAGGGCGCTGGGTTCTGGACCGATCCGCCTTTAAACACGGCTGACCCGGCAACAAGCACATCTGCACCAGCTTTGACAACCAATGGCGCGGTTTCGGGGGTGACACCCCCGTCAATTTCGATGTGAATGGGTCGATCACCAATCATCGCCCGAAGCTTGCGGACTTTTTCGACCTGCGAGTGAATAAATTTCTGCCCGCCGAATCCAGGGTTCACTGTCATCACGCAAATCAGATCGACCATATCAAGCAGATACTCGACCGATTCCGCTGGCGTGCCCGGGTTCAGCGCAACACCCGCTTTTGCGCCTGCTGCTCGAATGGCCTGAACTGTTCTGTGAACATGCGGCCCGGCTTCAATATGCGCTGAAATCACATCAGCACCTGCTTCAGCAAATGCTTCGATGTAGGGATCTACCGGTGCAATCATCAGGTGAACATCCATGATGCCCTTGATGTGCGGGCGGATCGCCTTGCAGGTAGACGGGCCAAAGGTGATGTTCGGCACAAAATGTCCGTCCATAACATCGACATGGACCCAATCGGCACCTTCGGCTTCGATGGCTTCACACTCCAAACCGAAGTTTGCAAAGTCAGCAGACAGGATTGACGGGGCTATCTTAATGGAACGATCAAAGGACATGGCGCAGCTCTCCTTGGCAGATGGGCCCTGTTAACGCGGTTCAAAGCTATTGAAAACCTCTTCTACACGAAACTTATCGCACTTGACCGTTTGGTCAAACTTGCAATAGCACAAAACCCATGAGACCTTTTGGTTTCCCGCAACGGAGAGCTGCTATGAATAGCGAAACCCAACCCGGTTCGGCAAACCTGAACACCCAAGCAGATGTGGCGCATGAGGGCACTACACAACTGCCGCAGGTTCAAGAACCACGCAACCTAGGCACAGCACTTGATCTGGATTGGGTTTCTAGCGTCCAAGTTAACACATCTGCGGTCGAAAGACGCGCAAAAACGTTACCTGGCCGCCGCTCGGTTAAAAAAGAGTATCAGGCCGCATGGTTGCTGAAGGCGATTTCTTTGATAGACCTCACAACGCTCTCTGGCGACGACACCATCGGGCGCGTTCGCAGACTATGTGCAAAAGCGCGCCAACCTTTAAGCGCCGAAATAGTCAAAGCGCTTGGTGTTGAACCCATCACGACAGGCGCAGTATGCGTTTATCACGAAATGATCGAAACAGCGGTTGAGGCGCTTAAGGGATCCGGCATTCCGGTTGCTGCGGTCTCTACCGGATTTCCCGCAGGACTGTCGCCCTTTCACCTGCGCGTCACCGAAATTGAAGAGAGCGTTAAGGCCGGGGCGGCAGAGATCGATATTGTGATTTCGCGTCGGCATGTGCTGACCGGAAACTGGCAGGCGCTTTACGATGAGATGCACACGTTCCGCCAAGCTTGTGGAAACGCGCATGTCAAAGCCATTTTGGCAACGGGTGAGCTTGGCACATTGCGCAATGTCGCGCGCGCCTCGCTCGTCTGCATGATGGCCGGTGCTGATTTCATAAAAACCTCGACCGGCAAGGAAAGCGTCAATGCCACCCTGCCCGTCAGCCTTGTGATGATCCGCGCGATCCGGGACTATTTTGACCGTACGGGGTATCGCGTCGGTTACAAACCTGCAGGCGGCATTTCAAAAGCCAAGGACGCATTGACCTACCTGACCCTTATTAAGGACGAACTCGGAACTCGCTGGTTGCAGCCCGATCTTTTTAGATTTGGGGCCTCGTCGCTTCTTGGTGATATCGAACGCCAACTCGAACACTTTGCCACCGGCCACTATTCCGCAGCCCACCGCCACGCGATTGGATAATCACATGAGCATTCAGGATATTTTTGAAAGCATGGACTATGGTCCAGCCCCCGAAGCAGCAGGCGAAGCACTGGCATGGCTGGTAGATCGTGGCGATACCTTTGGCCATTTCATCAACGGTTCATGGACCGCACCTGGCAAAGGGTTTGAAAGCAGCAATCCGGCGACAGGTGAAACACTTGCCATACTCTCGCAGGCAAGTGCCGATGACGTTGATGCCGCCGTTTCTGCCGCCCGCAAAGCACAGGGAAAATGGGCGCGGCTTTCGGGGCATGAACGCGCGCGCTACCTCTATGCAATTGCGCGGCTCGTGCAAAAACACAGCCGCCTGTTTGCCGTTTTGGAAACGCTGGACAACGGCAAACCAATCCGTGAAAGCCGCGACATCGACATTCCACTGGTCGCACGACATTTCTATTACCATGCGGGCATGGCCCAATTGATGGAGGCCGAACTGCCTGATGCCGAACCCCTTGGTGTGTGCGGCCAGATCATTCCGTGGAACTTCCCGTTACTGATGCTGTCGTGGAAAATTGCACCAGCGATTGCAATGGGCAACACGGTTGTGCTGAAGCCGGCTGAATATACCTCGCTCACAGCGCTGTTGTTTGCTGAGATTTGTCAGGAGGCCGGGCTGCCCAAAGGTGTTATCAATATCGTTATCGGCGACGGCGCTGTTGGCGAAATGATCGTCAATCACCCGGACATCGATAAAATCGCCTTTACCGGCTCTACCTCGGTCGGACGTAAAATTCGCGAGGCAACGGCCGGGTCTGGCAAGGCGTTGACGTTAGAGCTTGGTGGTAAATCGCCCTACATCGTTTTTGACGACGCGGATATCGAATCTGCCGTCGAAGGGCTGGTTGACGCGATCTGGTTCAATCAGGGGCAGGTTTGTTGCGCCGGATCACGTCTTTTGGTGCAGGAAGGGATCGCTGACCGATTCTATACAAAGTTGAAGACCCGCATGGATGGGCTGCGCATCGGTGACCCGCTTGATAAATGTATCGACATCGGTGCGATCGTTGATCCGATCCAGCTTGAGACCATTACCAGACTGGTAGATGAACACGGGGGCGAGGGCGAGGTGTATCACGCCAACAGTGCCCTTCCCGAAACGGGATGTTTCTACCGTCCAACACTGATTACCGGGCTTCACACCTCAGCGTGGCTTATGCAGGAAGAAATATTTGGACCTGTATTGGTCGGCACAACTTTCAGAACACCGAAAGAAGCTGTCGAATTGGCCAACAACACCCGCTACGGCCTTGCCGCGACTGTCTGGACCGAGAATATAAACCTCGCGCTTGATATCGCCCCAAAACTTGCCGCTGGCGTTGTCTGGGTGAATGCAACCAACCTGTTTGACGCTGCGGCAGGTTTTGGCGGGGTTCGTGAAAGCGGTTTTGGCCGCGAAGGTGGCTGGGAAGGCCTTACGGCTTACACCCGTCCGAAGACAAAAACGAAGGCCCTCGCTCCTATTTCACCTTTTGCTGCAGGTAAGGATTTAGCACCTTCCGATGGCCTCGACCGCACAGCAAAACTTTTCGTCGGCGGCAAACAGGCCCGGCCTGATGGCGGCTATATGCAAGCAATCTGGACACGGCAAGGCGGGCTTCTGGGGCATGTTGGAATCGCCAACCGCAAAGATGTGCGAAATGCGGTCGAAGCCGCGCATAAGGCCAGCGGATGGGGAAAGACAACGGGGCATCTGCGGGCGCAAATCCTTTACTACATCGCTGAGAACCTCTCGGCCCGCGCAAAGGAATTTGCTGACCGGGTCGACGCAATGACCGGCAAACGTGGCGGTCATAAAGAAGTTGAGGCTTCTATCAAGCGCCTGTTCACCTATGCCGCCTGGGCCGATAAATACGATGGTCAGGTACATGGCGTTCCGATCCGGGGGGTCGCATTGGCGATGCAAGAACCCGTAGGGGTCATCGGTGCATTATGCGCAGACGAAACACCCTTGCTGGGCCTGATTTCCGCTATGGCCCCAGCTATGGCCATGGGCAACACATCGGTGCTGGTTGCATCACAACCCTATCCGCTGGCATCAACAGACTTCTATCAGGTTCTGGAAACATCGGATGTACCAGACGGAGTCGTGAATATTCTGACCGGCGATCATGCAGAGCTTTCCAGAACGCTCTCTGATCATCTGGATGTTGACGCAGTCTGGAGCTTTTCCTCGACCGATCTTTCAGCCGATATCGAAAAACGTTCAGCGGGCAACCTGAAACGCACTTGGGTCAACAATGGCCAAGCACGAGATTGGTTCAGCACTGATGGTGAAGGGCGTGAATTCCTGCGTCAGGCAACAGACGTTAAGAACGTCTGGATACCTTACGGCGAATAGAACACGCGCGTTGTCTGATTAACTGCCGCGATAGGTTGAAAAACTGAAAGGCGAAAGCAACAGCGGCACGTGGTATTGCGCGGCTTCTGACATGCCAAACCGAATTGGGATCAGATCAAGAAATCGCGGGTTTTCCGGGGGCACGCCACAAGCATCCAGATAAGCGCCCGCGTAAAACAACAGTTCGTAAGT
>Ga0316189_10005941_pt1 | contig 11698 bp, 9 predicted proteins | sample LowCovwburrow_MG_FD_204930 | JGI IMG/M metagenome (GOLD analysis project Ga0316189, IMG submission 204930) | Coastal sediment microbial communities from Maine, United States - Lowes Cove worm burrow | ecosystem: Environmental > Aquatic > Marine > Coastal > Sediment | place: USA: Maine... | reverse complement strand
CAATAAAATTGACTCTTGCTCAGACAGCATTGGCAAGCTAAACCCATTAGCGTTCTTCTTCCAAGAGTAGCCATAGGGTTTACTGCGATCATCACGCTCTATATCAAAGCTCTCTGTAAGACTTTCTAATTGCCGCTGTACAGTGCGCAAATTTCGATCAAAGCCTGCCGCCTGTAATTGAGCATGAAGGTCCTTAGCCGTGATCTTATGGCTCTTAGGAATTCTCTTAAGCAGCTCTAATGCAAAGATAAGCGATTGGTCACTTTTTTGACGTGGTTTCATTTGCCTATTTTCTCTTTCTCAAAACTAATTTCTGTACTAACAATATACGTCAAATAACCTCTGAATTCACAATCTTGAAAACACCGTTACCTTGTTGACCTTCTGTCTCTAATTGAATTCCAAAATCGATGAGATTTGCCATACAACCACAAACTTGGATTGGCCCAACAGTTAGTGCCCCTACAAAACCATGATGAGTTGCATTAGCCCAACAGCTCAAAAAATCGATAAAATGTTTTTTTACACCAACAATTCTTTTTTGAGATTCGGATTCACAAATCCAACCCCACTTATTGTTCGTTATTTCATAGAACACCCATAGGCAGTTTGAACTATCACGGCTGTGCAAATAGAGTTCACTCATTGTAGGAATGTGCTGCAGAATAATTCTCAAATCTCGTGAACTCGCCTGAAAAAACTAGGCGCACTTTGCCAATAGGGCCGTTCCTCTGCTTAGCGATCGTTATTTCAGCCATTCCATTCTGATCGCTACTTTCGTTATAAACTTCATCACGGTAGATAAAAAGTATTACGTCGGCATCTTGTTCAATTGAACCACCCCATTTTAGATCTGACATGCGGGGTCTTTTATTGTCTCTAGATTCCAATGATCGCTTTAATTGTGAAGTCACGATAACAGGAATATTTAACTCCCGAGCCAGCAGCTTTAATGACCGAGTGATGACACTAATTGATTCATTCCGACTGGCATTTTTATCCGACGGCTGTATCAGCTGCATGTAATCTATAATGATTACACTGAAACCATCCGCATAATCACGGTGCAATGATTTTGCACGACTGATAATTTCATAAACGGTAAGTCCGGGAGTATCGTCTATGACAATAGGGCTATCACGAATCCTCAGCAGCGCATCTGATAGCTTCGGCCAATCATCATTGGCCAAGGCTCCTAGGCGCAACTTAACGCCATTAATTTTGGATTGAGAAGCCAGCATTGTAAACGCCACTTTTACCGCAGACCTTTCCAATGAAAATATAGCAACAGGCTTTTTCTTCACAATGCCAATATGCTCCACAATATTCATTATGAAACAAGTTTTTCCCATTGATGGCCTAGCACCAATGACAATTAAATCGGCATTTTGCAAACCCGACAATATGCCATCGAGGTCTTTGAACCCCGTCGTCAATCCGCGGACAGCGACTTTGGTTTTAAACAGTTCTTCAATTTCATCTAAAGCCTGATTTACAGCTACCTCAATCGTTACCGTGCTTTTATTTGAGTTTTCTCGTGACATAGCGATTTCCAACATTTCGATCTTTTCTTGTAAGCCAACTCTTTTTCTGTTTTTAGGTTTCTGCTCTCTAAACAGCCTTTGGATTCATATTGTTATCTCTTGTCGCACAAACACCATCACCATAACTTTTTTGATTTTGACTTCGATTTTCCTTTCTTGATATCAACGGCAACTACTCGCGCCAACATTCCTTTTTCAATTGCTGCTCCGTCACCTATAACAACGGCTTTAGAGAATTTGTCTTGTGCGCTAACAATGTTAATACGCCCGATTAGCTGCTCTTCATTGCCCAGTACTTCACCGGTGTCCGGGTCAACAAAAGATTCACCCTGGCTAAAGACCTCTAGCACATTGCCTTCGGCCAGTAGCCCACTGCCGTAATTTAGTAGCACTTGTCCGGTTGACGTAACAGCAACCACTTTTATAGGAAAGATATTAGATACAATAAGATTGGTGACTCCGATAGCGGTTTTACGCATCACATTTCCTAGTAGCGCCCCCGAACTACTATCGCCCCCGGAATTAAACCCTTTCACACTAATCTTTCGGCCACCAATTGATTGCGATTTAATAGTCTCCGCAAAACCAATTGAACCTGTAGACACATCAAGAACCCGTACATCAACTGCCATAGTTGCAATTCGCTTGCCAGCTGAGAACCCAATCATCTTAGTGGCATTGTTCGATTCTCCATATTCAGAGATTGCGCCAGTAAGAATGTAATCAACGCCTTTCAGATTAAAGTCGCTCCCTTCATAACCTCCATTTACAAAGCCCTCCATGCTGAGACCCTGCTCTTTCAATATCTCGGCCATCCGATTGCGTTCGATCACTTCGAACTTTCGAGTTTTTACTAAGGCGGTTGTGACCATATCAACAAATGCCCGAGTATCTTCTCGGCTACCATTGCCATAGGCGCTGTAGCGTTTGTTTTCAGAACTATCTTTGGCGCTGTATTGAATATCGCCAATCGCTATTGTGACCTTTGCGGCCAAGGCCGGCACGCAAACAATCATCAACGCCACACACACTAAATAAACTATCTTCTTCATTTACATTCTCCTCAAAAAAGGAAAATATAACGATTGATGCGACAAGATGTGTCGCAAACAAATTTTATTTAAAACTTATGTCACTACACGTATTGCACAATTGAACTGAATAAATTAACTAGCTTCATCTGCTCTACTGAATTAACCCTTGTGTTTGTTAAACTTGGGTTGCTCACCACTATTGCCAATGTTTGCGCGCGTGAAATTGCCACATTGATTCGATTTCTATTAAACAAAAAATCAATGCCTCTTGGCGACTCATTCGCATCACTTGCACACATGCTTAAAAACACAATAGGCGCTTCTTGCCCCTGAAATTTATCAACGCTACCTACTTTAGCTTGTTCACCTAATGCCTGCTTTAACTTACTGACTTGATGGTTATAGGGTGCAACAAACAACATATCAGCCCACTCAATTGGTCGATGAACCGTACCGTCAAAAAAATCCCGACCTAGTAAATCTTTCGCGTGTTTTACAATTGCTAATACTTCTTCCTCTGAAGCTTGGGTATTACCTTCATGTTCTACTGGTATATAGATAATCCCTGCATCTTTATCTAAAGGGCCCACATAATCTTGGGGCACAGCAAGCACCCTTTGCTCAGTTTCTGGATGCGCACTAAGTTTCGCTTCGTAAATATGCTCAGATATAAAACGGTTTACCTCTGGGTGCATGCGATACGTTGTTCCTAGAAACACCCCCATGTCATCAGCGATGGTTGGCGTATCATGTAACAGGTAATCGAGTATCGACAAACCACTTTCAGCAGGATGTGTGCCCTGTGAGGGTTGGCCAAGTTGCATTTGATCGCCAATCAATATCAGGTTTGTAGCAGAACGACTCATGGCAATTAAATTAGCCACCGACACCTGACCAGCCTCATCAATGAACAAGTAGTCTAACTTGCCCGCCATATCATCTCTTGAAAAGCCCCAGGCGGTTGTACCAATCACACACGCACTCGCGGTATGGTTGGCAAGATCATTGTTCTTTAAAATCAGCACGCCTGTTGTGGCGAGTTCGGGCTCGGTATCGCTGGTGCAAACAAACTCTGCTGGTATGCCTTGTTCTTTACAATGAACTGCCGCGCTCAGTAATAAATTGTTGATGGCTTTATGGCTATTACTTGAAATACCAATTTTAGCTCCTTTTTTGAGCAATTGTGCAATGACATGCTTAGCCGTGTAAGACTTACCAGTACCGGGCGGCCCTTGTATTGGTAGGTAGCTATTGTTCAAATTTGATATAGCGGTAATAACTTGTTTTAAACGCTCCTCACTATTAGTGCTTGGTGCTATTGCCCCACCCGCAATAGCCTCAGCCGATATATTTGGTTTCGCTCTTTCAAGAAAATCAATAATCGCGCAACGACCAAGTGTGTTTGACTCAAAGCGTTTTACTACATCTGTTATGGCCGCCGGTATTGGGTCGGGCCGCACATGCTCGTTCGGCACCAATGTAACCATCGAAGGTGGCTCATGCTTACTCTGCAGGACGACCAATCCTAATTCTAAATTGCTATGCTCCTTGATGTACTTAACGCCAACTGATTTCTCATTTTCATCATCGATACCTAATAAATAGAAACTGCTATTCGTGTCTTTAAACTCTTGGGCCACATCAAACTGATATTCATACGAAAGATTCCGTGTGCGCTCAGTAAGTTTAAACGGGGCTCGTTCTGTTCGAGTGCACATCGCTAGGCAATCAAGGTCATCAAATAGTTCACTCTCGGTTGAACCAAGCCGATCAAATAAGCGCCAATACATAGGTTTGGCTTCCCTTCGATGAAATTCCAGCATCCACGCCAGGTTTTCGGTTAATTCAGCCTGTGGGATATTAGTAGTTTTAAGTGCATCCGCTTGTCGTAATAGCGTATCTCTGAGTACAGTGCGAGCAGTAATATCTTCAGGAATTTCTGGCTCTTCTACTCCAGTCTTACCAATAAAATCAATTGCGTGCTTTTGTTGTTGATCTCTCAGCCAATCAACCAGTTCTTGCGTAGAGTCGCAATCATCAATGTTGTAATCACGAATGCTCATTAACATGGGCGATTCTTGCCAAGTATCACCCTCCTCACCGCTTTGAAAACGATTTCGCCAATTTTCATAAACCACAATTGAAGCGCCGCCATCACCAACAGCCGTTTCGCGCTTACCACGATAAAGATGCTCAACATTCTTAATGGAGTATCGCGGTTCACCAATCAGCAATCCACTGCCCACAACTTTATACAAATCAACAAATACTTCGTTACGAAGCAATTGATCAACCTCGTATTCACAAACACCATAGCGGCCCATTAACTTGCGGCAAGCGGTAATCTCATAACTGGCATAGTGGTAAATATGCATGCTTGGGTCTTTTTTCCAACGAGCGAAAACCCACGCAATAAAATTTATGAAACATTGCTTTTCCTGCTCTGGATCATGTGCCCAGAAATCAATGAAATCTCGTTCACCAGATTCATTAAAGAAAGTATTACCCCACAGATACTCTAAACCACCGTCTACTAAGGGGTAGCCTTCAATATCAAAAAAAACATCCATTGGTGAATGCGCGGGCAATAATGCCAAGCCTTTTTTCTCGCCTTTGTCGGGTAGCAATATCTTGAATTTTGGTTTTTCTAATCCAATACTTTGTTTTTGAATGGCGGCTTGATCCTTCAGCCTGTTAAATATAAGCGTATTCAACTTAGGTATGCTTTTTTCGGGCGCATCAATAAGTTCTTGCGCGGTCATTATGCCGGCGTTGTTTAATTTTATTATCTGGGAGCGTTTTATATTAGCGACCATTGACAAGTGGTCTCGAGATTCCAGTATATGCGCTGCATAGCTAGACCAATCGCCCCAGCTACTTGATTCAGCCGGGTCTGGCATCTCCTTTGAGTTAAACGCAGCTTGCTCTTCTAAAAAACTGGTTTTCAAGGATTTGTAATAATTAAGACAATCATGCGTTCGAAACACTTCATTCTCGCCACTGCCCAACGATACAGTGACAAAGGTGGGTAGCCTACCTTGTGCAGCTTGCAACATCTCGGCATAGCAACAAAGTTGTATTACATGCGGAGTTTTAACGCTTCTTGATAATTTGGTGTCCCAAACTTCATAATGATAATCACCAAGATTACTCTTCCCCTCAACCCGCACTAAAAAATCGGCAAAGCCACCAAACAAATCAAGCTCAAGCCGGGCCTGAACAATTACGGCAACACCATCACGCATGGCAGAAATGGTTTTATCATGCTGCTCTTTGTAATCTCGACCCTCTACTTTTAAAACCGTAAGCCCTTGTTCAACAAATTGCGCTTCTAACAAATCCTCATGTTCATAGCCTTTGTTTTGCAAAACCCCCATGAATTCATCTTCTGGGTCTTTGTCAGGTACGTTTTCCGGATTATCAAGAACATATCTATTCATCCATGACGCAAACGGACTCGCAACATAGAGTGTTAGGTCAGATGGCGAGAAGTTATATTTTCCTTGTGACTTAAACATCTTGAATCTCTATCTCCCTAGAGCAGAAAATGCATTTAGATATCATTGTGATAAATTGACCTGATCATATTACTAAAGGGGCTCTATAATAGTTCCTATCTCAAGCGGCTTATTACACTTTACTTTAAAAATGGTGCAATTTTTGGGCTCAAAATCAAAACCTGTTCAGCATATTCCTTAAGTACATGAATATCCTCCACATCTAAATCGGTTGGGGCGTGACTTACTGGTTTCTCAGGATGAGGTCTAATATTTGCAAGGAGAATGAAGCAAATACTGCTCTCAAGAGAAAGATTGAGTAACATTTCACAGACTTTTCGCGCACTTTTGCCAAACGATAGACTTAAATCCCCAATGGTTGCGTCAATAAAAACCACTCGCAATGACTCATCGTTCAAGTTTTCCCAATGATCTATGCCTCGCTTTAAATCGGTAAGCCCTTCAAGGGTTGTTGAGTCAAAAAATATTTTTTTATCATTTAGGTAACTCGCAGCTTCACCTAACATTGGCCAATCGTCATTCTACATCCTCCCCTTGATAATACTTACAAGGTTTAAGCCTGAGTTGATGCTCAACAACAGGTCGGTGTAAAAGCGATGTTTTTGGCTTCGCGTAAAAATCAGACACCCTAAACGGCGACGTATCACGACCTTGTCGATAAATTTGATCTTGAGAGTTATCCTGCCCGCCATAATAGGTGAAGAAGCCAAAAAAATAAGCCCAGCTTCCGGCAAGCTGCTTAAAACCTGATCAAGATCAGGAATTCCCGTAGAGAACTCAGTATCGCCTCGCCCGAGATTCCTCCACTTTTCCTCGATTATATCAATGAACAACAGATTACCAAGAAGAACGACATTCCATGTCGTATAGAAATGTAAACTTTGGGCTGAAGGTGGAATATTAATTCCTACATGCATGTTCCTGAATTTGTATCTACCCCAAATAAGTTAGCCTCCTTAATAAAATTATTTTTTACCAAGTTTCTTTGCAAACTCCCTTAGAGTTCCATCAGACTCCAGCAGCGGTCCTCCGATTACCTTCGGTTTCAACGCTATAATTGGGATTAGTGAAGATTCAGCGGGCTGTGGCACCGGTGACTCGCGTACGAATTCAGGAAGGTTTTCAAGGAACACTTTTTTATCTTTTGGATCGTCGAGTTTTATTACGATATTTTGAATCATGCCCCTAATCTGGATTATTTCATCCCTGGTGAACTTGTTTGTTGTATCAGCCTCTTCCATCTTTTCAAGTTTTCTCAAAAGTCTATTAATTTTCCCTGGAATACCAAGTCGCCTTTCGACCCTGGTGATTTTATGGTTGGGAACATTTGCTTCCCTAAAAAATGAACCTTTAACCGTATCCCCAAATGAGCGAGCATCTTCTGCTAGAAAATCTAAGCCTGCTCTAAAAGAGCCATATTGACCGATACTTAAATAGAGCCCACCAAGAACGGTAAGCCATATTTTTAAAGACCCATCTTCTACCTCAAGAGAGATTGACGACCCATGTCTAAAATATTCGTTTGCATAGCGATGACCAACTTCACTCAAATAGTTAATTACCGCCTCTTTCTCTTCAGGAGAAGCACAAACATCTAAGTTTATATATAGCTCCGCTAACTTTGTCATATGTTCCTTAGCCTAGTCATTTTCCTAATAACTCCAAGTCTCATGCCCTAAGGGCATCGAATTAAGAAGCGCCCGCCTAGCTCGCCAATCGGGCATGTGCTGATCACATAATACTTTGAATCGTTCATTGTGCTTACGTTCGGTGAAATGGAGCATTTCGTGTAACAAAATGTACTCTAAGCATTCAAGCGGCTTTTTTGCCAGCTCTAAGTTGAGCAAAATACGACGCTGTTCGATATTACAACTGCCCCATTTTGTCTTCATTTTACGTACGCGCCATGCAGCGACTTTATCACCAAGGATAGCTTCCCACTTTTCTACCAAGGGCTCGATTTCACTTTTTAACTGTTGGCGATACCAATCGTTCAATAATTTTTCCTTAGAAGAAGTTATCACATTAAGCCTTACTTTCAACCTCAAACGCCCAGACCTTTTTACAGATACAGATTGTTTGCCTAGTGTTTCACAAACCTCCAGGCGGTATTGTTTCCCGAAAAAATAATGACACTCGCCAGAGATGAACTGCCTGTCAGTTTGCCTAGCTTGCTTATTAAAGTCTTTTTGTTGCCTTTTTATCCAACCTAATTTCGATACAACAGCCAAGCGAACATTTTCATCGTTTACGTGATAAGGCGCTGCTACACGTACTTGGCCATTCGGCGGATACACCGCTAGATGCAAATTTTTGATATCTTTCCGCACAACCTGTACGTCTATTCCACTAACCCAAATCTGATGATTGCTTGCTTTCACCCTAATCGTACTCAGCCTGGTTTTTAACAAGGTCCAGAAGAGCTTCTAGATCACCATCATAACCTGTTCCATCCAACTCACCTGCAATTGCGTCTTTTACCTTTTTAAGCTTAAAGATATTGGATTTCCAATCGGCTTTTTTTGTAACCCCGATCACCGCATCAATTCGGGCGGCCAACACTTCATCAAAGCCTAAATTATCGTACAACGATCGCTTCGCTTTTGAATCTATTGAATCAGGGTATTGTTTCAATCCACCTGGCTCCACAACTTTATCGGCCAGTGCTTTTACTTGCTCAAGATATTCAGCATAGCTAATGGCCTCTTCTCTGCGCTGCTTTATCAACGCATCCAACAACTCCGACATTTTTTCATAATACTTTGGATTGATAGGCTGCTCGTCGATAATCACCTTGCGCATGTTGTTCTCGATGGTTTCCGCCATCGCTTCAGGAATAGTATTTGCTTCCGCATTGGACGGATTTTGATTGGCTTTTTCTACAATCAACTCAATCAAACCCAGTTCCTCAAAGTCGATCACAGTTTCACTATCATCAGCTTTAATATAAGTATCCAATAAGCGACGCATAGCAGGCTCGTATTGCTTCATATCAACCTCGTCACCAGCGGCCAATTTGATCTCCTGACGCATTTTACTAAAGTGCGCGACTTCGCCCTTTACTTCCTGCGTTTCCTTAGCACTATAACCTGCCGCTTCCATTTCATTGGCCATATTGGCATAAGCACGCACCAGAACGGCGACATTTTTATACAATGATACCCGCTTAGCTTCATTAAGCTTCAGATCGTCACTTTTGGATACATCACCACAGAAGTAACGGATGTAATGAATCAGTTCTTTCGGCTGCAACACCGGCTCACAGAGCGCCTTGGTGGTCTCTCTCGCCTCTTCTAGCTTCTCCTTACCCTTCTCCAAGCGATTGGTTAATAGACCAACAACGTCTTCATCATCATAGGCATCGAATGCTCCACTGGTATAAACGCCCATAGAAGCCTCTAGACTATGGAACAGATCCTTGTAGTCAACGATATAGCCGTATTCTTTATCCTCACCATCCAAACGATTTACCCGGCAGATGGCCTGAAACAAACCGTGGTCCTGCATATTTTTATCAATATACAAATAAGTGGCTGATGGCGCATCGAAACCGGTGAGCAATTTATCCACTACGATCAACAAACGCATTTGACCAGGTTCTTCTTTGAAGCGTTTTTTAACAGACTTTTCGAAATCTTCGGCTTTCTTAATGGCCTCTGCTTTTGGCAGTTCAAAATAATTTGCCAGCATTTGCTGGTAAATTTCATACTGGTGCAGTTTCTCAGTTAAACCTTCGCCAGATTCTTCGCCTTTAATATCCGCTGGTGATGGCAAATAACTAGTTACGATGGCGCACTTGCCCTTTAGTTCGGTTTTACTGAATAACTCATAGACCTTGCATGCTTGGTAAATACTGGCACACACCAACATGGCATTGCCACGGCCACCCATAAGACGCTGTTTGGTATCCATATCGAGTAAAATGTCATTAACAATCTGCTCCAGACGTGACTGACTGGATAACACTTTTTGCATGGTGCCCCATTTTTGTTTGAGCTGTACCTTGGCCATATCTGATAGGCCACGAGTTTTGGCTTCAAACCACGTATCGATTTTATCTTGTGAGGTTATGTACTGGTCAATATCGCGGGCTTCATATTGCAAATCTAGCACCACGCCATCCGCCACCGCTTCATCAAACTTATAGGTGTGAATAAACGCGCCAAACACGTCGATACTTTTTTGTTTGTCTTTTTTCAGTAAGGGCGTACCGGTGAAGCCAACGAAAACAGCCTCTGGCAAGACAGACGCCATCGCCGCGTGTAACTTGCCCGATTGAGTACGATGACATTCATCTACAAACACAAACACATCGCCTTTTGCCTTGAAGTCTTTAGGTAAATTTTTGGCAAAATATTCCAGAAAATCGTCGGCCGCTTGATCATCTGAATCGTTCCCATACTCGGCACCTTGCCTGCCAAACTTGTGCACTAACGAACACATCAGCCAGGGTTCAGCCTGATTCAATTCAGCGATTAAGCCCGCACCATTTTTTGATCGACTAATCTCTTCATCAACACCCGCGAAAACACCTTCAATTTGTTCATCCAAATCGGTGCGATCAGTAACAACTAGTACGCGAGAATTTATAATATTTTCACGAATCCATTTAGCTAACCAAACCATGGTTAAACTTTTTCCCGAGCCCTGCGAATGCCAGACAATACCGCCTTCACGAGTACCCAACTTCAATTGCGCTGCCTTAACACCAAAGTACTGGTTTTGGCGACAGGTCTTTTTAACCCCTGCATCAAAAACGATGAAATTATGGATGATTTCTAACAGGCGTTCTTTTCGACAGAGGTTAATAATATCAAAGTCGAGGATGTCATCGGCATAATCCACATCGTGGACGGAAAAATGCTTTTCACTACGATCATCGGTAATAGGATTGTATGCGGGATTTTCTTCCCTCCAACCGTAGTAATGTTTTTCCGAGGTTTCGATAGTGCCGTAGCGCAATCCTTCGGTATCATTGCCTGCCATTACCAGTTGCATGGTGCTAAAAAAATCACGTATAAAGGTTTTCTTCTGGTTATCGAGATTCTGGCGAATGCCTTCAGTGACGGATACCGACGAGCGTTTTACCTCAATCACACCCAGCGCAATACCGTTTACATAAATCACAATATCTGGGCGCTTGGTGTTTTCGCCTCTGACGGATACTTCTTCGGCAATGGCAAATTCGTTATTGAATGGGTTTTTCCAATCGATCAACCAGACAGTTTTGGTATTCTCACCTTGCCCCTGGCGCACCTTCACGCCGTAACGCAGCAATCTGTAAACGTCTTTGTTGGCATGGTAGAGTTTTTTTCCATCGCCCATCGTGGCCGCTTGTTTAAACTGGCGCAGGGTATTGGTGATCAGCCCAGCCTCAACACCTTGTTTGGTCAGCCATTCGCTTAGATAACCTTCTTCGATATTGGAATTATCGGTGCGGTCTTGCCAATCACCATAGTACTGGTAATCCAATTGTTTTTGGAAAAGCGTAACAACTCGGGTTTGTGTGGCGCGTTCGCGTTGACCTACATTGCTCATCCCTGAATCTCTCCAATAAACCGTGACTGACTCTGACCTCTAACATCACCCCAAGGCATAGTTC
>Ga0316189_10005940_pt1 | contig 11699 bp, 28 predicted proteins | sample LowCovwburrow_MG_FD_204930 | JGI IMG/M metagenome (GOLD analysis project Ga0316189, IMG submission 204930) | Coastal sediment microbial communities from Maine, United States - Lowes Cove worm burrow | ecosystem: Environmental > Aquatic > Marine > Coastal > Sediment | place: USA: Maine... | reverse complement strand
GGAACGCCCGCCGACCGATCGCACCCTGTTCCGCACGAACTGCGAGCCCTGCCAGATCGCGCTGAACGTGGCGCTCGACACTGAGGGGCTCGTCTGGTTCGGGCAGCACGAGACCTGCCACGCCCTCGTCCTGCAGGCCGCGACATCCGGCAAGCCGATCACCATCGGCCATCGACACGACTGAGCCCCTGTGCTGCTCGGGATCTGGCGTCACTGCGATGCGTGCGATCACTTCTGGCAGCCGCCCGGCGACGACTTCACGTGCATGTTCTGCGGTGAGGTCGGGCTGATCTCGTTCGTCGGTCCGATGCTCGGCTCTGCCCATACGAGCCCGTCGCCGGACCGGGTCGAGACGACCTGGGAGGAACGCTGGGCCGACGGCGAGTTCGGCGTGTCGTAGCGTGTGAGACAATGGTGAGATGACTACCGCCACGATCAACCCGTTCGCCGCTGGGACGTCCCCGGCCCCGGACTGCCAGGGCTACCACCCGATCGCCGTGGTCGCCGACGGAGAGCTGCTCTGCGAGCACTGCGTCATGGACCCGACGAACCCGGTCATCGACGGTCTCGGTCAGCTCCCGGCCGACTGTGACCCGTCCGACGACCAGTGGACCGTGGTCGCGTGGACGAACTCCGGCGACCTCGAAGACGACGAACAGTGCGGACACTGCTACCGGTCCTGGACCGCGTGAGCAAGAAGCCCGAGCCGCCGTACTGGACGTGCGACCGGTGGGGGACCTCGACCGGGCCCGACTCGGACGACCCCGCCTGCCACTGCTCGATGTGCACCGCCCGCCGCTACGACAAGTCCCGCCCCAGGAAAGCCAAGAGGAAGCGATGAACCAGCCCAACCTGTTCGACCCCGTTCCCCAGAACTACCGCAACACCGACCCGGACACGTCGAGGGCCGCCGCCGCCGACAAGCCCGTCCGGCTCACCGACCGTGAACGCGCCCTCGCGTTGCATCGAGCCCACCCGGACGGTCTCACCGACTTCGAGCTTGCGGATCTCATGGACCGGCAGCAGACGTCCGCCGGGAAGCGGCGCGGTGAACTCGCTGCGCTCGGCTACATCCGCGACAGCGGCCGCCGTCGTCCTGCCCCGTCCGGATCGAAGGCCATCGTGTGGGAGATCGTCACATGCCCCACCTCGACGTCATGATCCTGCTGGGCTCGATCCCCATCTTCGCCATCGCCCTGTACGAACACTTCGAGAGGAAACCATGATCTGGATCCTGGTCGCCACCTACGCCCTCGCCGGGTTCACCATCGGCCGTATGGCGTGGGAGTTCGACGCCTACGCCGACATGCCGCAGGACAAGGCTTTCTGCTGGGCTACCGCGTTCCTGTGGCCGCTCGTGCCAGCATGGGGCGTATGGATCTGGGTAGCGAAGTCGAGGCGATGATCTTCGAGGCGATCGAGTTCGTCCGGCACGCCGTCGGCGGCGCCGTGCACGTCCTCGACCGATACGAGTTCGACGGGTGCAACGCGCTCCAGGTCGCCCGCTGCGGCCGGACCGGCCGACCCAACGTCATCGGCAACGTCAACCCGCCGCCCACGATCGAACAGGTCTGCCACCAGTGCTGGATCTCTACCCCGGCCGAGCAACGCTCGCGTCTCATCACCGCCCAGGAGGCATCGTGATCGTCACCCACAACGGCCACCCGGTGAACGGCATCGACGTCGCCAAGTACCAGTCGAGGGTCATCGACCCGCTCCCGCTGCGCCCGCAGTGGCTGTCGTTCTTCGGCGTCAAGGCGACCGACACGAAGAAGATCTCCGAGATGGGCGTCGACCCGCAGTTCGGCGCGAACCGGGAAGCGGGCACCATGTGGAACGTCCGGTGGCGGCCGATCTACCTGTTCGTCCGCAACCCGACTGACTGGGGGACGATGGCCGAGCAGTTCTCCCTGTACGCGCAGGTGGTCGGCGAGCTTCGCCCCGGTGAGTGCGTGATGGTCGACTGGGAGAACCACGACGTGACCGGCGCTCACATCGCCGAGCTGACCCGGCTGATCGAGATCGTGTACGGGTCGCGCTGGATCATGTACGTCAACGACATGACCCCGGACATGGTCAGCTGGATGGAGGCCAACGTCGCGGCCGGGTCGCCGGTGCCGATCGTGCACCCGAACCCGTACTACATCGAGGAGGCCATCCGCTTCGACGCTGCCGTCTGGCAGTGCGGTGTCGCATCCCGCACGACCTGCCCTGAGCCGTTCGCGTTGTACCCGAACTGTGATGCGATCGACGTCGACTTCGTGCTGAAACCCGACGTGATGGATCATGTCTGCCGGGGCGGGCGATGCTGACAATGTGGCCTATTGCCCTGGTGCTGCCCGCTCAGAGTCGTATGGTGATGATGTGCGACACCCAAGGAGCCGATCGTGACACTCGTGATGCAGGTCATCGTGTGGGTGTTCCTCGTGTATCTCGCGTACGGCGTCGCCGTCTCGATCGCCGAGAGTCGGGAACGTCACCGGCGTGAAACGGTCCGGCCCACTCAAGCGTGGTACCCCGCTCAAGTCCACAACTCCGCTCAAGCGCGGCGCACCGCCGTCAAGAGGCAAGGGCCTAGCCAGGTCGAGCCTCCCTCGCAAAGAGTCGGCGCGGCGTAAGGCCGAGCACTCCGAACGTACGGCCGTCAGAGAGGCGACAATCGCCCGGGCGGGTGGAAGGTGCCAAGCCGCTGGGATCGTCCCTGAGATCACCTGCTGGGGCCCTCTCGACGTCGATGAGGTCATCGGACGCGGCGTGAAGCCGGGCGGTCACCTCGACGAGTCGAACACGCAGGCCCTGTGCCGGGGCCATCACGGCTGGAAGCACGAGAACCCGACCGAGGCGCGACGGCGCGGCCTCCGGAAAGAGTCCTGGGAGGACTAGCTCTCGTCTTCGTCGACCCAGGTGGCGGACTCGCCCTGGATCACCTCGACGATCGCCTCCCACACATCCTCGGGCACGACGTCGTCGTCGAGTTCAGCCTGGCTCCACTTGAGCACCTCGGTCGCCGTCCAGACGCGTCGAGCCATCCACGGGATCAGCATCAGGAACGCGACCGTCGCGACGATCATCCGGGTGAGGGAAGCCCCTACCGGACCAGTGACCATGCCGCCCACCCGATCGCTCCAGCAGCGACCCACGACGAGGCCACCACGGCCAGCACTGCACCGGCAGCGAACAAGTCAGACCAGCCGAGCGGCCGGAGTTCGTGGTCGGTGAGGACCTTCACGAGGTCCGGGTGGGGGCCGGGGCAGGTTTCGCCGAACGCAGTCATCCACGGCTCGCGGCCGCAGTTCACGCACGCCTTGACGTCACCGTCGGCCATCATCAGGTGCTGGCTCACAGACATGAGTCTGCCACATCCTCCATGTCGACCGAGGCAAACTCGCCGAAGTCGAACGACCACATCGGGAACTCCGACGCCATCAGCTTCGAGTAGCGCTCCCAGCGTTCGTAGGCCGCGACCCATGCCAGTTCACCGGCGTGGCCCGGCATGTACGCCGACCGTTTCGGCATCGACGGTGTGTCGGCCTCGCCGTACCCGGCGACGTCAGCGAACAGCGCCATCCGCTCGCTGGTGCGAGCCTCGGCCAGCGAGTCTTCGAGGCGTTCCAGCTCGGCGCGGCGGTTGTCGACGGTGAGTTCCAGCTCGGCGATGCGGAGGCGGGCTCCGGTCAGCTTGCGGTTCATGCGTTGGCTCCTTCGGGGATGAGGGCGATGAGCTTCTCCAGCTCGTGAAGTTCGAGGTTCAGGGTGTCGGCGTACTTGAGGCGGCTGCTCGGGACGTTCTCGCCCTTCTCGTAGTCGTAGCTCGTTGCACGCTTGATGACGCCGAGTTCGACGAGTCGATCCTCGATCGCCATCGTCCGGGCCTTCTTGAGGCGGCGGTACTCGTTGAGGCTCTCGGTGGCGGCCTCGCGGGCTGCCTCCTCGGCGAGGAACTCCTCGGGCGTCGTGTTCGAGATGTGGGCGAGCGGCACGGCCTTCGTGTACCCGCCGTTGAAGCGGATGTTGGCGTAGGCGACCGAGTTCTTGCCGTACGAGCTTCGCAGGTAGACGGTGCCCTTGGGGGCGAACCCGACGAAGGTCACGATCGCTGGGTGGTCCCAGCGGCCGCCGGTGTCATACACGACCTCCTCGCCGATCTTGCCTTCGAGGTCTTTCGATTTCATTAGGTTCCTTCCTTGGTTGATCCGACACTGACAGTGTACCACGTCATGCGACAGCCTCCACGGTGTCGGGACGGTGGACGCCCGACGAACCGTTGTCCCAGGCGACACGCAGGTGCACTCCGCCACCGACCCGTGCCCGTCCGAGCACCTTCGTGACTGTGCCCTCGACCGAGCCGGGCGCGCTGTCGCGCCCACGCACTCGGGAGCCCACGGTCAGCTTCACAGTTCCGCGTCTTCCTTCCTGATCGGCCAGACCGAGGGGAACCCTTCGGCCCGGAACTCTCGGAGGAGAGGACGGTCGTCGTCGAGCGCCTCCCAGTCCATCTTCGTGCAGAACGAGCACGGGCATTCCCAGAGCGGGACCTCGGGCTCGCCGTTGGCGCCGTTGTTGGCGATGCAGAGCGGGTAGCCCTTGAGGTCGACTCGGGTGCCGTCGGGGCGGGTCCGGTACGGGACGCCGTCGGTTTCGGGGTACAGGGTCATCGGGATTCCTCGCTTGCCCAGTAGCCCTTCGAGGCGAGGGCCTCGTAGACCTCGTCGTCCCAGGCGCCCCCGCCCTTCCCGCACGACATGTTCTCGCCGGACACCGAGGCCCAGAGCGTGAGCAGTTCGGGCTCGCTGAGCGTCTCGAACCAGTCCCAGTCGTCGGCGGCGTAGGCGACGTCGGCGGCGGCGAACAGGACCGTGTTCTCGGAGCGAAGCTCCGGCCCGGTCTTGAGTGCTGCTGTCATCAGATCCTTCCTGGAGGGGGCTTTCCCCTCCACCTAAAGTGTACCCTGATGTGCGACATTCCAATCCTGTCAAGGGTCAAGAGTCCATCAAGAAGCGCAACGGATCTGTCATGATGTCCCGATGGCCCGGACCCCGTCCATTGCGGACCTACTCGACGACGTATCCAAACCGTCGCCCCTCAAGCTCGACCGGTACCTCGCGAGCCTCGAACCAGGCGTCCGAGACCGAGTCGTCGAGCACCTGCAATCGAGCATGTCGTCCCGCAGGATCGCCCTCACGATCTCAAATGACCCCTCCACCGAGTTCTCCATTTCGCCCTCAGCGATCGACAAGTGGCGGCAGAACAACTCCAATGAGGCCCCGGCGTCGTGACCGTCGCTGACGAGCTGGACTCGATGCATGACATCGAGAAGGGCAAGAAGCATGTCCAGAAGATCGCCGAGGAGATCTACCGGCGCCTGGGCGACGAGGGCCTCGAACAGATCGGCCGCCTCTCGCGCATCTCGATGTGGCAGCAGGCCGCCAAGGTCAAGCAGGACGACGGCACCGACGAGATCCAGGTCACCGACCTTCACGGCTTCCAGCTCGCACCGTCCTGGGACGAAGGCCCCGAGTGGCCGCTCGTCCAGCCGCCGCCGCCGGTCAAGATCCAGGCGAAGGGCCGCTCGAAGCGCCCGGCCCGCGACTACAAGACGACCGTCGTGCTCCCCGACCCGCAGATCGGCTACTGGCGGATGCACGACACCGGCGAACTCATCCCGATGCACGACGAGGCCGCGATGGACGTCGCGGTCCAGATCATCGCCCACCTGCAGCCCGACACCGTCGTCAACCTCGGCGACACGATGGACATGTCCGAGTGGACCACGAAGTTCATCGTCCAGCCCGAGTTCGTGATGACGACGCAACCGGCGCTCGACCGGACGCAGACGTTCCTCGCCGACCAGCGCGCAGCGATGCCGACCGACATCGAGGACCCCCTCCCGATCAAGAAGCTGCTCGGCAACCACGACGAACGCCTCGCGATCGCCATCGCTCAGAACGCCAAGGCCGCCCTCCGGTTGAAGAAGGCGAACACCCCGGACTCGTGGCCGGTGATGTCGCTGCAGAACCTGCTCGACACCGACGAGATCGGCGTGGAGATCTCCGCCGGATACCCGGCAGGCAAGTTCCTCATCGCCCGAGGCAACCGGACGAAGACGCCGCTGTACGCGATCCACGGCAAGAAGCTCGACGTGGTCAAGGTCGCGAAGGAGTCGCGCCAGTCGTACATCCAGGGTCACCTGCATCACATCGCCGAGCATCACATGACCTACGAGCTGCACGGCGAGCCGCTTCACGTCGTCGCCATCTCCGCCGGACTGCTCGGTTCGACGAAGGGCCGGGTGCCCGGGTTCCACTCGGGGCAGCACGCTGACGGCACCCCTGCCAAGGTCGTCGAGAACTGGCAGCAGGCCGTCGTCGTCGTCCACGAGTTCGATGACGGCTACTGGACCCATCAGATCGTCGAGATCGAGGAAGGCCGCGCCGTGCTCGGCGACCGAGAGTTTGTCTCCGAGGTCGAGGCGTGATCTGGCGGGTCGTGCTCACGGTCGGGATGATCTACGAAGCGATCGCCCTCTGGACTCGCCGCGTGCCGACCATCTCGAAGATCGCCCAGACCGCCCACGAGCATCCGATCGGCAGGTTCCTCGTGTGGACCTGGGCCGGGGCGTGGGCGTGGCACTTCATGGAGCCGCAGGGCCGCGAGCCCGAGAAGCCCTGAGAGCCGCCTGGTGGTACGGACCGTCCCGTCCGGCCCCTCGGTACCACTCGAACAGCCAGGCGAGCGTGTGGATGAACTGGGCGGCCTCTGCGGGGACGTCGTCACCTTCCTTGTAGGCGATCCCCTGGTAGGTGCCGTCGATGAGTAGCTTCACTCCTCGGGCGGGAGCTGGAGGTCGAACTGGTCGAGCAGGAACTTGAGCTGACGCTCGACCTCGGCCAGGCGATGCTCGGTCTCCTCCAGCCGGTTCTTGTACCGGGTCTCGCGCTTCGACATCACCTCGGTCGGCCAGATCGTCGACAGCGTCCAGGCGACCTTCGCGTTGCCTCGGGCCTTCTGCCACTTGGCGCGTTCCGGGTCCATCTCCCAGCGGCCCTGGACAGGGTTCCACAGGACACGCTGCATCGGTTCGTCGACGTCCTTCGAGTGGGCGTAGGCGAACACCGGGACCATCTTGTGCTCGTGGGGGTTCCAGATCTCGACGGTCTTCGGCGGCGGCGGGTAGGTGATCTCCACCTCTTGCACTGCGGGAAGGGTCTCGGGATGGGTTGACATGTGACCTCCTCGGGTCGGTTGGGTGTACGGGATCATTGTCGCACGGGCTGCGACACGCTCATTCTCTCATGGGGGTAATCACTCACCCCGGGCCGGACCGGACGATGTCCGAGAGTGCCGGAGCGGTGCGGGTTCTTCGGGGAGCAGGCGCGGCCGGTTGGCCCTGACTCCCACTCGAACCGTGGGAACGGGGAGCCCTCGACGGGCAGCAGCCGGATGACGAGCCCGCACGCTGTGCAGCGCGTCTTCGACTCGGGTGGGTAGGTGCCGTCCCTTCTCACTTGACCCCCGCATGGGCGGCGTCGCAGAACCCCGCCCAGAGAAAGTCCGCGACGCGCTGCGCGCCGGGCCGGGTGTGGAACGTGCCGATCAGCTCGGACTCGACGAACCCGTCGGAGCCGTGCCGGGTCACCTTCACGGTGTACCCGCGGCCCGGATCGAGATGGATGTCGACGACCTCGACGACCGGGACCCGAGGCTTGATGGTCGGCGTAGCGTGGTGCCGCATGTGGGCCTTGAGTCCCTTCCTCGTGACCGTCTTGCCGCAGTCGGGGCAGTCGACGTGGTCGGCGTGCTTGTCGATCCAGGAGGCGCCAACCGCCGTCCAGCCGGTCTGGCCGCAGTCGGGGCAGATCAGCTTGCCTCTCGGCGTGCGTTCCCAGCTTGTCGTGTCGACGCTCATTCGGTCACCCCCATGACGTCATCGGTCACCCTGAGACGCACCAGGCGCCCTTGGTCGATCCAGTCGATCCAGGAGATCACGTTCGAGTGGGCGAACGTGCCGACGTAGGAGCCGTTCTCATCGAAGAAGTCGACGAGCTGGTCGTTGACGCTCGACCAGTCGCGCAGCTCGTAGGCGGCGGCATTCCGGTAGCCGTTCATGCCGCCACCAGGAGCGTCGACTCGATGTTGAGCACGACGGTGCGCCGCTCGGAACCGATCGGCAGGAACCCGCCGGAGCGGAGCCAGTCGCGCAGGGCCAGCGCCGACTCGACCCGATCCTCCGGGTCGGCCGACTCGTCGAGCATCTCGATGTAGGTGATGTTGGGATCCATGATGTCCTTCCAGGCGGCTCAGGCGGCCACCAGCTCGGGAGCCTCGGCGCCACTGTCGGCGCCGGACTCGGTCTTCTCGATGATGAGGGCAGCGGCCTTCTCGGCGAGCGAGGCGACCGTCACCAGGTGCTTCGGATCTGCCTTGAGCACCTTGAGCCAGTTCGCCAGGTACCGCATGTGATCCTCTCGGGGCGACGAGGACAGACCCAGCGTCGACATGGCGAACGCTGCGCCCAGCTCGGCGACGAGTTCCTCGGCGGCGTAGGCGTCGTCTCCGAACCGGCCGGACAGGTCTCGGTCGAGCCTCGACGAGTGACCAGTCCAGTGGACCAGCTCGTGGACCATCGTGCCCCAGGCGCCCTCGATGTCCTTCCACCGGTCGGCGGCGGGCATCGTGATGACGTCGAGGGTGGGCGAGTAGGAGGCCCCGGCGTAGGCGTCGGAGCGAACCTCGGCGCCTGCCAGCTCGGCGAAGGCGAACACCTCGACGATCGACTCGGCGTCGACCAGCGGGGCCTCGGGCTCGACGACCGGGATCGAGTAGCCGTCGACCTGGCCGGAGTGGAACACGGCGAACGGGGCGAACCCGTAGAGGCGCATCCGCTCCTCGCCGGTCTCCAGCATCTCTTTCCGCATCAGCGGGCGGAGGGCATAGGCGATCGACTTCTCGCCCTTGCGGACGCTCACGATCTCGCAGTCTTCGGAGCAGTCGGGGCGCTTCTCCTTGCGGGTTCCGGCGCCGGTGGCCGACTTGTTGCAGGCGGTCGAGTGCTTCGACAGGCCCTTCCACTGGTTGAACGTGCCCCAGTGCGGCTCGGCCCCGAAGAACATCGAGGTGACGGCCAGCATGAAGCGGTTGCCCGCGGTGTAGTTGCGGCCGGTGGCTGGGCAGTACGGGCTCATCAGGGCGGCGTCTGCCTTCTGCCAGGGCGCCTCCCATCCCTCCGGATCGACGAGGCCGTTCTCCAACGACTCGATGATCGGGGCGAGCGCCGCAGTCAGCACCTCGGCGGTGCGGTCACTGGACTTGGACATCTGGTTCCTTCCTTCTGGTTGATCCGACACTGACAGTGTAGCAGGTTGTGCGACACTTCACTCAGGTGGGACGATCCCCGCCGACCGAGCGACGATCTCGAAGTCGCCGGTCACGGGATCCCGACGGAGGACGGCTGCGCCGGGCCCGGACTTCTTGAACTCCCGGATGGCGACGTCCTTCGACTTCGTCCGCTTGTCGACTCGGACGTCGAGCGAGGGCTTCAAGATCGGCTCCCCCTTCTCGTAGGTCCACCTCGACTCGCGGGCGACCACGACGTAGAAGGCGTAGCCGCCGACGACGTACTTCGTCTTCGACTTGAGGCCGTCGAGCGTTGTCGCGCTCAGGGCCAGCTTGCCTGCGGGCGTTGCCCGGGCTGAGAGTTCGATGGGTGCGATGGTCATGCTTCCTCCTCGTCCTTGTCGACCGCGATGTTGAAGTCGGCGGTCAGCGTGTACCAGGTGCCGATGGGGGCGTCCTCGTTGAGCACCTCGATGGCGAACTCGGCGAGGTACTCCCAGTTGCGGGTGCCTCGGTTGGACGGGTCGCACAGCTCGGCGAGGTCGGTCGCGCTCGGCGTCCAGCCGGTGCTCGACTCGACGAACTCGACGAGAGCGATCACGCCTCGACGGGTCGGCACGTCGGCCGCCGTCTTGAAAGCGATGGTCATGCTGTCTCCTTCTTGTTGATGGGCTTCTCCGACCCCCGGTGACCGTGCTCTCGGCTGGGGGCCATTGGCCGGGCGAGTGTTTCAGGACCCTCGCTGTCCGATCTGTCGGGCCTACGTTCCGATCACGACCCACCCGTGGACTCTCGCCTCGGAGGTCTGAGAGGGTTTCCCGCTCTCGTGGTCGTAACCGCTCCACGCCAGCCCGTGGCGCCACGGACTGACTCGGCCCGAGCTTTCTCTGCAACCTTCCCACCTAGTGCCTCGGACCTTGCGGCCAGGACCGGTTCCATTCGCCGGTACGTCGGTGGGAAAGCTGCAGACACAGCTCGGATCTTCCTCCTGCACTCTCAGAGCCGTACGGGTTACGATCCCGTGCGCCTCACACCCGTTTCCGGTGGGGAGCGACCCCGTTGTGTGAGTCACGCTGCGTCGTCCGGTAGCGATCCGGCATTTCGCAACGCTTGAGCGTTCCAATCTCACGGCCCTGACAATGCAGGAGGAACTTCGTCGCTCGGCGTCACGTTCCGGCTCAGATACGGAGACCGCAGTCGAACGCTCCGGGGAGCGAACCTGGGCTGCGGGCGTGGCCCGTGACTTGCTCGTGGTCGAGACTCCGACCGCCGAGCGACTTGATCTTCGGTTTTCAATGTTCTCGCCGGGCTGGGGCTTCCTCCCCGTCCCTGCACCATTAGTGTACCAGGATGTGCGACAGTCCCAACGTCGAGGGTGGGTCTTGACGAGGTCTTGAATGTCCGCTTTGTCCCATATCGTGGTACAATGTAGGTGGAGGGGGAAAGACCCGCTCCGGGAAGGAAGGTCGCATGAACATCACCACGAAGGAGGTGCACCGCACTCCCCCCGAGCACGTGAAGCTCGCCGGGGACCGAGTGCTCCACGTCCTCGACGTCGAGGGCCTCGAAGTGCGAGTGATCGTCACCGCCAAGGGCCTCGGCTTCTCGATGGAGGTCAACACCGTCGACCCGGTCGTCGCCTCCGCAGTCATGGGCCACGTCGCCCTCAACCCGATGGCAAACTAGGAAGGAGAGTCATGATGCGAACCACGAGGCCCAGGTCGATCCCCAACGTCCCCGCGGACCGGTTGGTCGCTGACGTCGCCACGTTGTCGCATCGGTTGGCTCACGGCGACGACCCCCGGGGCAACATGGTCCGGTTGGCCGCCAAGCGGTCGATGATGGTCCACGAGTTGCGGGCCCGGGGCGTCGACTTCGATGTCGACTTCCCCGTCGGCGATCCGGCCGCCTGCGCGGCGTTGTTCGCATGACCTACCCGCCCGGCACTCGAACCGTGTACGTCGACTTCCGTCTCGCGCTCCCCGCCCGGATGCGCGCGACGCAGGTCGGCCTCGCCACGCTCGGGTGCCAGGCGAACCCGCTCGGTGCCCGCCCCCGGCTCGACGAACGGTTCGAGTCGGCCGACGACGCCTTCGCCACCGTCGACACGATCCGCGAGTACCTCGACGGCTCCGAGCGTTGGGCGATCGACCGCGACGCCTCCGGTGACGAGATGGACGAGTGGGAGCTGGTCAAGACGGCGGGCCCGTACGAGGTCGAGGAGACCGACGCCGGACTCCGGCTCACGTGCGCCTGCGGGTGGAAGGGTAAGACTCGACCGCTCCGGATGCGGAAGACCCTGAACGCGGACCAGGCGGCGCACGCCTGCTGAGGAACATGTCGCATCATCTGATACACTTGTCGAG
>Ga0316189_10005939_pt1 | contig 11700 bp, 7 predicted proteins | sample LowCovwburrow_MG_FD_204930 | JGI IMG/M metagenome (GOLD analysis project Ga0316189, IMG submission 204930) | Coastal sediment microbial communities from Maine, United States - Lowes Cove worm burrow | ecosystem: Environmental > Aquatic > Marine > Coastal > Sediment | place: USA: Maine... | reverse complement strand
ATGTCAATCGTCCTGGCAGTCATCAAAGGTACTCGGATCCACATTTGCTGTCTTTCACGATTTGTTGACCTTTCCAGGCCTGCCATCGTTTATTATAGATGAGAGGTGTCCGATCTGGCCAATTTGGTTGGGTTATTTGGGGGGATACGGATCAACAAGGGGACTGCCGCTGCGAGGATCTAGTTTAGATCCAATTCTGGAGGTTTCCATGAGATTAACGCTGAGTCTGCTAGCCTTGTTTTTTTTGGGAGGATCCGCGCTGGCCGGAACCCATAAAATTGTGGAGGCGCTTCTCTATGGCGATGTGGCTCAGGTGCGTACCTGGCTGGAACAGGGTGGTAAACCCAATAAGCGCATTCGTGGCAAGGACACGCCGCTGTTGCTGGCGGCCGAGGGTGGTCACCTGGCGATCATCGACCTGCTGTGTAACCATGGTGCCGATATGGGAACGAGGGGCAGGGACAAGGACACGGCCTTGATCCGCGCGGTAAGCATGGGGCGGGTGGCTGCGGCGGAATCACTCCTGGCCAGGGGCATGTACCCGGATGAAACGAATAAGATGGGCCGAACGGCTCTGATTCAAGCGGCCGAGACCAATGAGAGCAGCATCATTCGCCGCCTCCTGGATGCGGGTGCCAATCTGGACAAGACAGACTATCGCGATAATACGGCGTTGATGGTGGCGGTCAAACACAGTCAGGTTGCTGCGGCATCCCTGTTGATTAACGCGGGTGCCGAAAAGCAGGCACGCGATTACCTGGGCATGCATGCTCAAGAGTTTGCAGGGCACCTGAACCATCGCGAGCTGGAAGGTCTCTTCGACGGCACTTCTTACGATACGGGTGAACCCGAGCTGTTCCGCGCTATCGCCGCGCGCGACAATTCACGCATGGTGGCGCTGCTCGACTCGGGCCAGGAGCTTGACTTGATCAACGGCTATGGCGAAACGCCGCTTGTTTTTGCGGCCCGCCATGGGCTTCGCGATCAGGCCGCCCTGCTCATCGAGCGCGGGGCCAATCTCAAACAACACGACGGTTATGGCATTACCCCGCTGCTGGCTGCGGTCAAGGGGGGACGTACCGAAACGGTGGCGCTCCTGCTCCGTTCCGGCGCCGATGTGAACCAGGCCAATCCCAAGGGCTGGTTGGCCCTCGAATGGGCCAACAAGTTAGCAGATGCACCCATTGCCCAACTGCTGATTCGCAATGGGGCGATCGGTCCTCGCGGTCGCAAGAGCAAATCAAAGCGGGGCAGGAACCTGGAGCAGACGCGGGTTGCCAGGCTCATGGACAAAGCATTGGGTGGACCTGTCAGTCGTGTCAGAATTCCTGCTGTGGGGGACCCAGGTATCACTCCGCCAAGACAAATTATGCAGGTAACCCCCCTTTACCCCAAGCACGCGGAGAAGGCACGCTACAGTGGAGTGGTTGTTCTCAGCGGCGTATTTGGGGCTGATGGCCAGATCCATGATATTCAAGTCTTGCGCGGCTTCTACAACTGGCAATACGGTTTTGAGATTGAAGCGATTAAAGCCTTTAGTGGCTGGCGTTTTGTGCCAGGCAAGGCGGCGGGCAAGAAAACAGACCTGCGGGCAATTGTGAATATCAGTTTTGGCCAACCCTCGCCGGACTTAAATGACCCCCGGAACCGCTCCAGAAACGGCATTTTCGACATCCCCTAACCCAGACGAGCTGGAAAAGGTTACGACAACTTTATATTTCCGCCTGGCTCGTCTGGGAGCATTCAGCGATCAGCAGTCAGGTTTCAGCTTAGAGGGCTATAGGCGCTATAGGCCCTATTTTATCCCATTTTGTCTTCCTGCTGACACCTGACAGCGGCAGTTATCAACGAAGTCTTGCCAAAAATGGCAAGGACTTCATTGGTAAGTGCCTGACAGGTTGGCGCGGGCGCAATACCACACTAATCTGCGTTCATGGTTTCTCAGGAGCCGGCAGAAAGGCAAAAGCGGATTCGTGCAGACTGCCCAAATAGAGGGTGCCATCATGTTCCTGGATGGAGGTGATCATGGCAAACGGGTTGCCGTTGGGTTCCTGAAGGTTATAAACGACCTCGCCCTCAGTATTCAGGCCAAGGATGAATGCGTAACGCGCATTGGTCGGCTGCATCCAATGGGGTAGCCGGGTAACAACTTTGCGCAGGAAGGGTTTGTCGGCCATCTTGTCTATAACGGGATTACGGACCGTAGGCAAGGCCAGCCAGTAGATTCCCTTCCCATTCGACGAGATGCCGTCTGGGAAGCCAGGCAGGTTCTCGATAAAGGGTTCAGAGCTGCCTTTTTTCTCACCCGTCAGCCAGTAGCGGGTGACACGATACTCCCAGGTCTCGTTTACCAGCACAAAATCACCGTCGGCGCTGACGGCCACCCCATTGGCGAAGTGCAGATCGGCCAGCAGGACCTCGGTGGTCTTGCTGGCGGGGTAATAGGCGAGCAGGCGTCCATTGGGACGGTGCTCTATGGCATCTGCCATCCAATTGGCCTGATTAAATTTAAACGACGCGTCACTGAAGTATACCGTGCCGTCTGGCCCGATATCTAAATCATCGGTAAAGGCAAAGGGCAGGCCACCGACCTCGGTGCTCAGCACGGTGATTTTGGCGGCCGCATCAATGGAGAGCAGGCCCTTGAAGGCGTCGGCGACAATCAGGTTCCCATCTACATCGAAGTGCAGGCCCAAGGGGCGTCCCCCCGTATGGACAAAGGTTTCCCAAGCAGAAGAGGTGGGTTGGTAGCGCATGATGCGGCCGTCCTGAAGGCCACCATAAATTCTACCTACATCATCCACAGCCACATCCTCCGGCCCATGACCATCGTCCAAGTCTACACGGGTCATGGCGCCAAGCCGGGAATTGGCCGCGTAATCACCTGTCATGGCGGGCGCGGTCGGAGGTGCCCAGACAGCAGGGTCCACGGCAACCGGCCACAACGCCAAATAAGCAACCAGCAGCAGGAAAAGACCGAGTAACACCCATAGAATCCTTTTCAAGCGACGCCTCCAGGCCATACAAATGGGGTTCCAGGCAGGGCAAGGCAGAGCAAAGGGCCCGGAAAAGTACGTAAACAATAACAGCGCAAGAGAAAATAATCCAATTGAGCTTTAAGACTTTCTCAGCGAGAGGAAGCGTACTTTTTTTTTCTGCGTCTTTCCATTAGATTACGCTTGAAGGTATAATGGCAGCAAATCGATGGCGTGAACGCAGTGACCGCTCTAATAGCCTTCCAAAATGTGTTTCAGGTCATAACACGACGGGCGTGCATTCGATTAGGCTTGAAGAGACGCGAGCGGGATGGCCTGCCGCGAGGAAACTCGGGTGGTGACCAAGAATGATATTTTATCCTTCCGGTGAGACTAAAACAAGGCGGAAGTCCCAGCCTTGGGCTAGCCTGTTTCTGGCGCTTCTAGCGGTTGTCGGCTATTTCCTGGTCGTTCGTCCCTTGGAAGCTGATTTTGACGCGGATCTGGTCCGCGCGAAACAGGCCTTTACTCAGGCGGTAGAGCGTCAGTACGACAACGGTAAGGGAACTTTGGAAGGCAGTTTTTGGACCAAGGCACTTGAGGATGCCTCTGTTGTCGGAGAAGCGAGGAATAGAACGATCTTCTCTGAAGAAGTTCGCAAAGCCTATCGTCTTATGGTGGAGCAGGTGCTTCCCCTGGAGCGTCTGAAGTCAGCAGGTCGGCAAAAGATTCTCCTGCTGATTGCGCCCCATCATGTGCTTATTCTGATTATCGGGTGCCTGGCCCTGTGGGTTATGGGCTATCTTTTCGAGCACCTTTATGATCGCCTCGTAGCTGTCGGCATTTTTGTGCTGAGTGGTTGGGTGTGGCTGGTTTTAGACCAATTCGTTCCTTTTCCCTGGTGGCCCTCCCCCGCCTTTTACTGGTCTTACACTCTGATCGTTTATCTGTGGGTCGCCTGGTTGGCCGCTCCCGGTGCCGGAATTGAGCTTACGCTGCGAGGCTGGTTGGGCACCTTTTTCAAATTTCCGGTCCAAATTCCCAGTCTGATGGTTCCCATTGTGTTTTCTCTCGGCCTTCTTTTCAGCGGGTACTTTGGCGCCTACAAACAGAGCTTCTCTCTCTTTAGCCTGGTGATTATTCCCATTGAAGTGGGCGTCTTTGTTCTCCTGCTTTTGTTCTTTGCGCGCAAGGGGGGAGACCGGGGCGATGATTCCGTGTCTCTGGTCAACCAGCAGATCACCGCTTCCGAAATTTTGTTCGGCGAGGAACGCAAGGAAGAGGGATGCCACCTTCTACACAGCCTTTTCGAAAAAGAACTTAGCATGCAACAGCTGAAGAAGATTCTCAACCTGGCCTGGAACCAGGATCAAATCGAACTCATTGAACTAAGTTACAAACATATTCTGCGAAAAGCCATCGCGAGCAAGGACTTTCTCAGGATTTTAGAAGTGATCGAGGAAATGGTGACCCGCAGGGTGAAGGTTCCGGGCCGATCACTGCTTCAGGTTGTCGCCAATTGCCTTCGTCGCGAAGAACTTGATGGTGCGCGTAAATTATTACCCTATCTCCGTGACAACGATGAACTGGATGGAAAAGAGGTTCTGGCCCTCCATCATCAATATGTTAAGAAAATTGTCGGCAAACGAAATCCGGACCAGGATGTTCTTCGCAGTATTCGCGATTGGCTGTTAAAACAGCACCCCGATTCCGAAGCCATGGAAGTCGTCGAGACTTTTTACAACAAACGCGCTCAGGCCAATCGCGGATTTGACACGATCTCCAGAGATGTGACCATGCACCGGTTGGTTGAGATCGAACTCCATAAGGTCGGTACCTCCGAGATTGTTCTCCAGATTCCGGGTTCCCGCCTCCAACATGTTCCCTGGACCGCCGTGCTGGGCATTTTCGGCTGCCATATGGCCGCCGAGAAACGCGGGTTCCGCGGGTGTATTGCCGTGAAGTTCAAACGCAAGACATTTGGTTGTTATTTCACTTCCGAGAAGATCGTCATTGAGGATCGATTTGGCAAAAACATGTCTTTTGAAGAAGTCTGGAACCTATTAGGGGCACATGTTCCAGAAGACCTGCCCTTCACTGAGATGAAGGCATTCGAGCAGATTCGGTCTGAAGAGTTGTACCGGGAAAATTTGGAAACCTTCCTTAACCACGGGCATACCAAGGCTGAAATGGAGAGTAGGTTTGGCTCTGGCTAAGCGAATGGAACGCGTCCTCAAATGGGTATTCCTAGCGCTTGTTCTTGCGCATTTGGTGGTGGTTGGGGGTAGTTTAACCCTGGCTTATCGGTCTGTTTTTAAAACACGAATTATTGCGCAAGAGGCGCGTGCATTCATCATCGCGGACGGGTCTTCCCTCAACGATGTCCTCTTGAACATGGAGCAACACCTACTGGCACCCGCGCCCATATTTGTCCGTTTGACCCTGGCGATTCGAGGCAAGAAGGTCGTGGTAAAGAAGGGGACCTACGCGCTGCCCGATACGGCTTCGACCTGGGAACTATTAGATCTGTTCGAGCAAGGCCGAGTCCAACTCATGCGCATCACGATTCCCGAAGGCCTTGACAAATGGCAGATTGCCGAACTTTTGGGCAGCTATGACTGGGGCGACGAAGAAACCTTCCGACGCCTGGTTGATGATCCGACACCGATCTTGTCTTTGGATCCAAGAGCCGAGGATTTGGAGGGCTATCTTTATCCCGAGACCTATTTCTTCCCCGAAGGTGCCACGCCAAAAGAGGTTGTTACCACCATGGTCAAGGAATTTATTCAGCGTAGCGAGCCCATGCGTTCCCAGCTTGAAGAAAGGGGACTCAACCTGCGTGAATGGGTGACCCTCTCCTCGCTGGTGGAAGAGGAATCGGCTGTTTCTTCCGAGCGAGCAACGATCGCGGGCGTTTTTGAAAACCGCCTCAACAAGGGCATGAAACTGCAATGTGATCCCACCATTATCTACAGCCTGAAGTTACACAAACGCTACAAGGGCAAGATTTACCGTAGCCAAATCAAATACGATCATCCCTACAATACTTATGTATATAGAGGCCTGCCTCCGGGTCCTATCGCCAGCCCTGGGCTGGCATCGCTGCAAGCGGCCTTGGATCCCCTGCAAACGCCATTTCTATATTTCGTCGCGAAAAACGATGGATCCCACCAATTCAGCAAGAGTCTTAGAGAACATAACCGCGCCGTCAAGAAGTATCAAAGATAGCTGGCGGCTTCTTGCTATGTCGTCGCCATCGAATCCTGCCGCGACCTGCAGGGATGACGTAACCATTGGGTGGTGGCCACATGGGCAGGTGGCAGGAAACACGGAATTGGTTGCTTGGAAGCCCGTGGATGGATAGGGGGAATAGCTCTTTTTAAGAATTTTGGCAAAACTTTACTTTTTTCTGTGCCTCTATGCGGACGTGAGGATTAGAGTTCCAGTCCCGTCTCAAAGTCATGCGCGGATTTCGCTAGATGTAGGCGGGGCAACGGGTTATGATCGGTTTATTCGATTGCCACGGGCGTGGCTTGCTGGATTTACTTGGTGCTCCGTGAAAATTTGCTATTGCCATCGGCAAAACAGATTAATGGTCCGCTTGCAATGAGCAGATAAGTTAGGATGGTGGTATTGATGGATTGGTCATCCCAGCCGCTAGCTTCTTTTGCCAGAGATCCAGGAGATTGCACATGCCGAGCCTTTTACCCATACATGGCTGTATGGTACAAAAGAATAGGAAACGCGCTGCTCTCTCTTTTATTTTTTGTCTTTCCAGTTTTTGGGCCTTTGCCAACCTGGCTTCCCAAAGCGAAATAGTTTTGGTCTTTCGACCCAATGCGGAATCTTTTTTCGATGCCCATGAAGGTTTGGTCGACGGCCTCGAAGATCGGTTCACAGTCAAGCAAATGTTCATTGAACGGGATCAGACCACCGTTCATGAAATGACGGACGAGGTTTTGAGGAGACACCCACATTTGATCGTCTTGATGGGGGTTGGCTCTATTGGTCTGTATGCAAAATACCAGCGTGCTCAACCCGAGGGGACCGTTTTCCCTCCAAGCCTGATTCTTATGTCTTTGTATGCGGATCGACCGATCCACGTGTTGAAGAACGTGGTCGGTATCAGCTATGAAATACCTGGTGTCAACAGTCTGAACCACTTGAGGATGCTGGTGGAGACACCCATTCGCAAGGTGGGCACGCTCTACAGCCCGGAACTGGAAGATTTTTTCCAGACCCAAAGGAAACTGTGTACTTCCGAGAAAATTGAATTGATCGGCCTGCCCATTGCTGCGAAGAAAAGAATTCGGGTCAAGGACATAAAAAGAGCGCTTCAAACGCTGGTTCATACCTATAAGGTCGATGCCCTCTGGGTATTTAACGATACCAACCTGCTGGGTAAACGGAAAGGCCAGGCGAATGCCCGCATCATAAAAAGAGGCTGGGAACCCACGCTGAAAAAATTCAACCTACCGGTGCTTGTCAGCGCCAAGAGTCTGATGGACCTGGGTCACCTGGGTGTTTTCCCGGACCATTTTGGCCTGGGAGAGCAAGCAGCGAATATGATTCACAAAATCCGCGAAAATAACTGGCTCATTGAGGGAAAATTCCTTCGTTATCCAATAAGTGTCACAAAGACCGTAAATATGTTGCTTGTAGAGCCTGCGGAAATTAAACTTAATGCTGAGGTTCTGGCGGAAATGGATGAAATACTCACCTATTCCGGCGCGACCCATCAATAGATCCAGGTTTGAGGACACAGACGAATACCAACCCTTCCTTAAAAAACGGCTGTGTCGGTGGAGATCTTGGAAATCTAGTGTATGATATAAGCGTGGGTCTCCGTCTGTCCAGACGGAAACTCAATTTCGTTCGAAGGCAGGATTGATGAGAGCGCGAGTGGGTCTCCTTCTTTTTGTGTTGCTGTGCACGGCTCCTGGGGCTGAGAAGCCCAAGCTCTTTGTCTATATTCCCTCCACAATCCGGCCCGCTGTCTTCGAAAAACAACTTCAAAAAGACTGTCCGAGTCTCAATGTAACCTTCTATGGTCATCACCGTCCGCTTTCCAAGGCCATTCGACAAGCCGCGCCCGCCGCCTTTATTTCACTCGAGCCGGTAGTGGACCAGACACGCTACGATATGTTCGAACGCGCCTTAACCGGCATGCGAGACGGTAAAGACTGGGAGCCCTATCTCCTGCTCTCCAGGGAAGTGATCGACAAAAGCAAGCTGGATCAAATCGATATCGGGGTTGTCGACATACTTAGTCGCAGCAAAATGAAAGTGATGTTGTCCGAAATGCTGGGTATCGAAGCCCCCAAGTATACGCCGGTAACCAAGATGGCAGACCTCCTGGCTTTGCTCCAGGTCAAACAGGCTGATGGCATCCTGGTGCGGCAGGAACTCGCCAAAACCTACTTTCGCAGGCGTACCGAAATGACCTTGTTCGACAATGTGGTGCCCAGTGCAAAAATGGGTTTGCCGGTACTTGTTGTCTTGAAGGGCGTCGACCCGGCCCAAAAACAGGCCTTAATCGATGCCATAAAGGCACTGGGCAATGAGATGAATGCCAAATTAGGCGTTGAATTGTGGAAGGAGACGCCCTAAATCCTCAAATCGTAACCCCCATCCCCTTGTATCATCACGATAGGCCCCACCAGGGGAATCATTGAGAAGGCCAGTTTTTTCAATTTTTGGGAAGAGAATCGATGACAAAAACCATCCTATTTCCGAAAATGCTAAAAACCTTTCAAGAAATGGTTGGGGATTTCCCTCTTTTTCCCGATTATAATATGTCGGACACCTGTTACCGAGGTCAGGAACCCATAAAAAGCGATTTGTCGCCTTCAAAAGCCGTTCTCGTCAACAGCTGCTCATGTCTCGTGTGTGCAGAAAATCCAAACTGGGAAATCAGGAACCCATGAGTTCCATCCGTTAATGAAAAATAACTCGAAACTGGGGAGTCGCTGAGTTGAGGGAACGTAGTCTTAAGAAAAAATTGATCATCCGAAACACCATTGTCCTTTCTGCCATGTTCGTAGCCTTCATGGTGATGCTCGTCAAACTCAACCTGGATAACACCCAGATTCTCATAGAACGGACAAGCGAACAAGCATTGAATGCGCTGATCACTCAGGGCAACTCCATGGTCTCAGATAAAGATATTGTGCTTAAAGTTGCCGCAGAGTACAACGGTTTTCCGATGGTCCAGGAGCTGGTGGCCAAGAACTACGAACAGTCGGATGTTGTTGATTTCGGCGGTTATGTGAACAATGACTTTGAACTCTGGGCTTGGGCGGATGTGGGGAACCCCAGCGGAGAGCTGGAAACACGAAAGGATCAGAACCCGATAACCGAATGGGCGCTTAGCCTGGATAAATACGGGTACCGTAAAAACTCCGATACTGGGCTCTACGAATTTTCAGCCCCTATTTACATCCCCGTGCTCGACGATAACGAGGCACCGGTTGATCGAGACGGAGACGGCGTCAATGACAGCATCAAAATGGGCGCCATTATCTACGGATTGAACACCCGCCAAATGGAGACCTTGGTCTCCGAGGCAGAGGAGCAACTCAAAAACAGCTTGTACAAGACTCTGATGATCTTGGGGGTCTTGGGGTTGATAAGCCTGGCCTTCGGAATCGTCGTCACCCAACGCTCTGCGGCCACCATTACACAGCCGTTGGAGACCCTGACCGGCGCCGCCGACACCATCGCCAGTGGTGATTACAATATTATCGAGATGGTGGCTTCTATCCAGAGTCGCGACGAGCTTCAGACCCTGGCCTTGTCTTTCGGACAGATGGCCAAGGATATCAACTCCCGAGATGCCGACCTGAAAACCAAAAACCGGGAACTCAACAGAGCCCAGGCCGAATTGGAAGACCTGAACAAACACTTGGAGGAAAAGGTCAAGGAGCGGACCAAGCAGTTAACAGAGAGTGAGAGCAAATTCCGCACCCTGTTCGAGGAATCCGCCGATGCCACCCTGGTGACAACCGAGGAACGGTTCCTGGATTGTAACCCCGCCATGTTGCACATGATGAGCTTAAAAACAAAAGCCGATTTCCTTGCCATGGACCCGGGTCGCATTTCCCCCGAGTTCCAGCCGGATGGTCAAGAATCCCCAGGAGCCATGCGCAACCACATCGCCCGTGCGCGCAGCGAGGGCAGTCAGCAGTTTGAATGGGTGAACAGGCGAATTGAAGACAGCGAGGAGTTCCATACTGAAATCGTCATCACCTCCTTCCCCCTCAACGGTGAATCTGTGTTGCACATGGTTTTCAGAGATATCACCGCACGCAAGAAGATCGAGGCAGAGCTGAAGAAAACCCAGCAGAAACTGGTGGAAACCGCACACAGCGCGGGCATGGCCGAAATTGCGACCGGTGTCCTGCACAATATCGGCAATATTCTCAACAGCGTCAATATCTCCACCGAAGAGATTGCCGGCACCCTCAAGGGCAGCAAGCTGAAAGGATTCCTCAAGGCCAATGAGATTGTGTCATCACATAAGGATGACATTGGCGCGTTTTTCACTGCCCATCCCAAGGGCAAATTGATTCCAGGGTATTTCCAGAGCCTGGGCGAGGCCATGCATGACGAGCAGGTGATAATGACCAATGAGATCGTGGCGCTGGGAGAGAAGGTCAGCATGATGCGCGACGTGATCAGCACGCAGCAAAACTACGCCAAGGCAACCCTGTACACGGAAGATGTGGTTCTGTCGGATATCATTGAGGATGCGCTTAAATTGAACATGGCGGCACTCAAGAAGCAAGGGGTCAGGGTAGACCGTGTCTACGACCAGCAGCTACGGGGAACGGTACCGAAGGTGAAGCTGATACACGTGCTGACCAATTTGATCAAAAACGGCAAAGAAGCCATGTACCAGAACGACAAGTTCAATAAAGCTCAGACGCTGAAGATTGAAGTGCGACGGTACGAATCCAATCAAGTGGAGATTATGGTTTCAGACAATGGCTGTGGCATCGAATTTGACAATTTGGAAAAGATCTTCAACCACGGATTCACCACCAAGGATCACGGCCATGGTTTTGGCTTGCACACCTGCGCCAATTTCATGACGGAAATGGGGGGCAGTCTGAGCGCGGAAAGCGAAGGTCTCAGCAACGGGTCCTGTTTCATTGTTCGCTTCCCGCTGGTATGCAGAGGCCCCAAGCAGGTTACCGAGTTAGAATCGGTGAACTGACAAGCCTCAAGGCGCTGCCAGGTGTGCGATGTACCCGACAGGCAACCGCTGCCAGCAATCCGGAACCCGTCCTGATGAGCAAAAGGGCTCCAGCAAGTCCAGAAAGCACCACGCGCGGTTAGAGGCAGACGGTTCATCGGGAGACTCACCGCGCCATGAGACTTGCAACATGCCTGGGCTTCCAGCAAGTCCAGAAAGCACCACGCGCGGTTGGAGGCAGGCGGCTCATCGGAAGACTCACCGCGCCTTGAGCCTTGAGCCTTGCAGCTTGCCTGTGCTTCAAGCAAGTCCAGAAAGCACCACGCGCGGTTGGAGGCAAGTGGCTCATCGCAGACTCACCGCGCCTTGAGACTTGAGACTTGCAGCTTGCAACTTGTAGGCATCACCGCCAGTCCACGCTCTTGGAAGGCGTGGGTGATTCGCTTTGCACCGGCTCGCGAATAAGACTGGTAGGTTTGAGAATAGTCCACCCAGTGTTGCTCCAGTTCGACCCGGGGCGCCCGCCGA
>Ga0316189_10005938_pt1 | contig 11701 bp, 11 predicted proteins | sample LowCovwburrow_MG_FD_204930 | JGI IMG/M metagenome (GOLD analysis project Ga0316189, IMG submission 204930) | Coastal sediment microbial communities from Maine, United States - Lowes Cove worm burrow | ecosystem: Environmental > Aquatic > Marine > Coastal > Sediment | place: USA: Maine... | reverse complement strand
CCAGGTGAACCCGGTTACGCTCACCACCGGACAGGTCTTTGACCCTTTTTTGCTGTTCGGAGCCACGAAAATTGAATCGTCCCACGTAGGCCCGCGATGGGGTCTTATAGGCTCCAACCTGGATGAACTCCTGGCCGTCTGCGATCTCTTCCCACACACTGCGTTCCCCGTCCAGGCTATCCCGGCTCTGGTCGACATAAGCCAGGTCTACCGTGGGACCAATGGTGATTTGGCCGGCGTCGGGTTGTTCATCACCGGTCAGCATCCGGAAAAGGGTTGATTTGCCGGCACCATTACCGCCAATAACGCCCACTATGGCGCCTGGGGGGATGCTGAAGCTCAAATCATCGATCAGCAGTCTGTCACCAAAGCCCTTGCGTAAATTTTCGATCTCGACCACCTGGTTGCCCAGGCGGGGCCCCGGTGGAATAAAAATCTCATGTGTTTCGTTACGTTGCTGGTGGTCCTGTGAGTTCAGTTCCTCAAATCGCTGCAGTCGGGCCTTGCTTTTCGCGCGACGCCCCTTGGGATTGGAGCGAACCCATTCGAGCTCAGAATGGATAGAGCGCTGACGGGCACGTTCGCGGCCTTCTTCCTGCAGCAATCGGGCTTCTTTTTGTTCCAGCCAGGAAGAGTAGTTGCCCTTCCAGGGAATCCCGTAGCCGCGGTCAAGTTCGAGAATCCACTCGGCCGCGTTGTCGAGAAAATAACGGTCATGCGTAATCGCAACGACGGTTCCGGGAAACTCGGTCAGGAACCGCTCCAGCCAGCCAACTGACTCTGCATCAAGGTGGTTGGTAGGTTCATCCAGCAGCAGCATATCAGGGCTGGAAAGCAGCAGGCGGCACAATGCAACCCGCCTGCGTTCGCCACCGGACAGGTGCATGATCGATGCGTCCCATTCCGGGAGCCTGAGTGCATCAGCGGCAATTTCCAGCGTGCGTTCCAGTTCCCAGCCGTTGGCAGCCTCGATAGCTTCCTGCAATTCCGCCTGCTCGGCGAGCAGGGCAGTCATGGCGTCATCATCCATGGATTCGGCAAATTTCATGCTGATTTCATCGAAACGCGTCAACAGGTCGCGAACTTCTCCAACGCCTTCCTCTACCACTTCCCTGACAGTTTTACTTTCATCCAGCACGGGTTCCTGTGGCAGGTAGCCAATGCGCGTACCGGGTTGTGGCCGGGATTCACCATCGTAATCCGGGTCCGCACCGGCCATGATGCGCAGCACGGTCGACTTGCCGGCGCCATTCAGGCCCAGCAGGCCAATTTTTGCCCCCGGAAAGAAAGACAGGGAAATGTCTTTGATGATGGTCCGGTTTGGGGGAACGGTCTTGCTCACCCCGATCATCGTATAAATGTATTGTGCCATGATATTTTCCGCGAGCTGTATGAACGTATTCGGGGCAAATTATGCGTGAAGCCTGCTGCGGGGTCCAGATGTCGCAGGCCGGGGCCGGTCAAATTCGGGGTCGACGGTCAGCAGCACAAAAATGTTAGAATTAAAGGCTGTATTTCCAAAACAAAAAGGATTCGGAACACGTAATGTTTGACGAAAGCTTTCGCATTAGCGGATTTGATGATGAACTGGCCAGCGCGATCGCTGCGGAACGGGTCAGGCAGGAGGAGCATGTCGAGCTGATTGCTTCCGAAAACTATGCCAGCCCAAGGGTTTTGGAGGCGCAGGGCTCGGTCCTGACCAACAAATACGCTGAAGGATATCCGGGCAAGCGGTATTACGGTGGCTGTGAGTTTGTAGACCAGGCCGAGCACCTGGCACGAGAGCGGGCCAAAGAGCTGTTCGGTGCCAGCTATGCCAACGTGCAGCCCCACTCAGGCTCACAGGCCAATGCGGCCGCCTATCTGGCTTTGCTCGACCCGGGCGATACCATTCTCGGTATGAGCCTCAATGAGGGAGGTCACCTGACCCATGGCAGTCCGGTCAATTTCTCCGGCAAGCTGTTTAACGCGGTCCAGTATGGCATTAATGTTGAAACCGGCATGATCGACTATGACCTGATCGATAGCCTGGCGCAAAAACACCGTCCGAAGTTACTGATCGGTGGTTTCTCGGCCTATTCGCGGCACATTGACTGGGCCAGGATGCGCGAAATCGCAGACTCCGTGGGCGCCTGGTTCCTGGTCGATATGGCGCACGTGGCAGGCCTGGTGGCTGCCGGGCTATACCCGAATCCGATACCGCATGCACATGTTGTCACCTCGACCACGCACAAGACGCTGCGCGGACCCAGGGGCGGAATCATCCTTTCCAGCGGCGATGAAGAGATGCAAAAGGCTCTGAATTCACTGGTGTTTCCCGGAACCCAGGGTGGCCCCCTGATGCACGCTATCGCGGCCAAGGCGGTCGCTTTCAAGGAAGCGCTTGACCCGGAGTTCAAGGTCTACCAGCGTGACGTGATCGACAATGCACGCGCCATGGCTGCCGTCATCCTGGAGCGCGGTTACAAGATCGTTTCCGGCGGTACCGACAACCACTTATTGCTGATCGACCTGATCGGAATGAATTTCACCGGCAAGGATGCTGAAGAATCACTGGGACGGGCATACATCACGCTCAACAAGAACACGGTACCCGGAGAACCCCGTTCTCCCTTTGTGACCAGCGGGCTGCGCCTGGGAACACCCGCAGTTACAACCCGCGGGTTCAACGTGGAGAATTGCCAGCAACTGGCCGGGGTTATCTGTGACGTGCTTGATGATGTCGGTAACGCGGGGGTAGAGCAAAAGGCAAAACAGGCCGCGCTGGACCTCTGCCTCAACCACCCGGTGTACGCATCCTAGCATGTGGTGCCCTTTCTGCAGTCACGAAAACACGCGGGTGGTGGACTCTCGTCTGACCCGTGATGGCATGCAGATTCGCCGCCGGCGGCAGTGCGAAGAGTGCGGTTCCCGCTTCAATACTTACGAGGCGCCGGAATTGAAGGCGCCGCGCATCATTAAGGCAGATGGCGCCAGGGAAGCCTTTTCTGAAGAAAAACTACGCGAGGGCATGCTGCGCGCATTGGAAAAGCGTCCGGTTGAGACCCGCGAAGTTGAGCGCTCGATTCGCTCATTGCTACGTGAGATTTCCAGCGTTGAGGATTCTGAGATCACCAGTTCCCTGCTGGGTGAATGGGTCATGCGCGAGCTGAGCAAACTGGACCAGGTGGCGTATGTCCGGTTTGCATCGGTCTACCGGCGTTTTGAAGACGTCCAGGCTTTTCGCGACGTCATCGAAAGCCTCGAAAGGGATGCGCCGGCAGATGGCGACAAGCGCCAGATTCCATTGCTGGATCGCGGTTCGGTAACGGGTAAACGGCGCAAGCAGTGAGCTTTTCAAAGTTTGACCATGAATGCATGGCCACGGCTCTGCAATTGGCCCGTAAAGGGCTGTTCACGACTGACCCTAACCCTCGGGTTGGATGTGTTATCGCAGACCAGGATGGTATTGCCGGGAAAGGGTGGCATGAAAAGACGGGCGAGGGGCATGCGGAAATTATGGCCTTGCGCGATGCAGGTGGCGCCGTTCGGGGGAAAACAGCTTATGTCACGCTTGAACCCTGCAGTCACCATGGCCGGACGCCACCCTGTAGCGATGCTTTGGTCGAGGCCGGGATCAGACGCGTCGTCATCGCTTCAAAGGATCCGAACCCGTCCGTGAACGGTACGGGCCTTTCGCAGCTCCAGGCAGCTGGTATTAAAGTCGAGACAGGCCTGATGGCACAGGAGGCCGAAGCACTCAATTGCGGCTTTATGTCACGGATGAGGATCGGGCGGCCCTGGGTTCGGGTCAAGAGCGCGATCAGCCTGGACGGCAGGATCGCCTTGCAGAACGGTGACAGTAAATGGATCAGCGGCGAGGCGTCACGCACGGATGTACAGCAGTGGCGGGCTCGATCATCCGCCATTATGACCGGAATAGGGACTGTTCTGGCCGATGACCCATCGATGGATGCCCGTGTCAACGGAGACGTAAAACAACCGTTGAAAGTGATAGTGGACAGCCGCTGGCGGACTCCGCTCAAAAGCCGGATTCTGGCGCAGCCGGAACGTGTTGTGATTGCAGGAAATGCTTCGATACCCGTTCCCGGGGAACTGGCCGGTAGCGGCGCACGCTGCCTGCGGACGGAGTCCGTTGATGGTGTAGTCAGCCTCGAAAGCCTGCTTATTGACCTGGCGGGCCTGGAGGTCAATGAACTACAGGTGGAAGCCGGTTCCCGTCTGTGTGGCTCGCTGCTCAAGGCGCGCCTGGTCGACGAGCTGTTGATCTACCAGGCGCCCTTGTTGCTGGGAGAAGGCGGGGCAGGGCCTTTCGCTCTCGGGCCGCTTGAATCCATGGCGGACAGAACGCATCTAACATTGTTGGAAACCGTCTACTTCGGTGATGACCTGAGAATCCGTTTTCAACCCCAATTCAGAGACTGAGCATGTTTACCGGAATTGTTGCAAGCAAAGGAACTGTGCAGAAAAAGACCCGCATAGGCGGTGACTGTCGCCTGCATATAGTCTGCAAGGAACTGAACCTGGAAAATTCGGGTGCGGGTGACAGTATTTCGGTTTCCGGGGCTTGCCTGACCATGCTGGACCCCGGATCTGAAGGCTTTTTCGCCGATGTTTCCCAGGAAACACTCAGCCTGACCACGCTTGGTGGTTTACAGGAGGGGGTAGCCGTTAACCTCGAGTTGGCACTGAGCCTGGAAGCGCGCCTTGGCGGGCACATGGTGACCGGGCATGTCGATGGTAAAGGCAAGCTGGTTGCCCGGCATGAAGATGCGCGCTCCGAGCGGTTCGAGTTTGAAGTGCCCGGTCGACTGGCCCGGTATATTGCAAAGAAAGGATCGGTTTGTATCGATGGAGTCAGCTTGACGATCAACGAGGTAAACTGCCACAGGTTTTCTGTGTGCCTGATTCCACACACGCTGGAGGTCACCACGCTTGGCGGGCTCGCCCCCGGCGATGAAGTAAATATCGAGGTGGACCTGATCGCGCGTTACCTGGAACGCCTCATGAGCCCGGAACTGCAAGACCAGGAATTGGCCCAGGAATAAGACATGACAACAACAAAACTGAATAGTATCCCGGAGCTGCTCGAGGAGTTACGCGCCGGGCGAATGATCGTCATGATGGATGACGAGGAGCGCGAGAACGAGGGTGACCTGGTCATGGCGGCCTCCAAAGTCCGGCCGGAGGATATCAATTTCATGGCGCGATTCGGCCGTGGCCTCATCTGTCTGCCGCTGACCCGTGAGCGTTGTAAGCAGCTGCAGTTACCGTTGATGGTCAATGAAAACCAGGCCCGGTTCTCGACCAACTTTACTGTTTCGATCGAGGCCGCCGAGGGTATTACCACAGGAATTTCAGCTTACGACCGGGCACATACCATTCGTACCGCGGTCAAGCCAGATGCACAGGTTGAGGATCTGAGCCAGCCAGGACACGTCTTTCCCCTGATCTCACAGCCTGGCGGGGTACTGACCCGGGCGGGCCATACAGAGGCGAGTGTAGACCTTGCCATGCTGGCTGGCCTTGAGCCTGCGGCAGTACTGGTCGAAATCCTGAACGAAGATGGCAGCATGGCGCGCCGGCCGGAATTGGAGAAATTCGCCCAGGAGCATGGGCTGAAAATCGGCACTATTGCGGACCTGATCCGCTATCGGATGGAAACTGAGAAATCCGTTGAGCATATCTCGAAGCATGATGTTGAAACCGATTTTGGAAACTTTGCATTGCATACATACCGTGACCTGATCGAGGATCGCCTGCACCTGGCCCTGATGCGCGGAGTGCCCGATCCCGACGAACCTTTCCTGGTCAGGGTGCATGTCCAGAACCCACTCAGCGATGTGCTGTCGATCAGGCGTTCTGACTTCGGCATGCCTTTACGCTCAGCCATGGAGCAGATCGATGCGGTTGGCGCCGGACTGGCACTGGTCCTTGGGGGTAACAAGGACGACGATGAAATATTGCGACAGATCCAGCAAAAGTCGGCACCCCCGATAGCACCCAGCGGTGATAATCGCCGTTCGCGTGAATTGCGGACTTATGGTATTGGCGCACAGATCATTGCCGACCTTGGGGTTCGCAAAATGAGGGTGTTGAGCGCGCCCTGGAAACTGACCGGTCTTGCCGGTTTCGGTCTCGAGGTAGATGAGTACATTGAAACACTGGCTGATAAGGCGGAATAGAGATGAAGGAAATCAGTACAACTGAGCCAGGTAATGATATGCGCGTTGCGGTCATAGCCAGCAGATTCAACCGGTTTATCGTCGACCAACTGGTCTCTGGTGCACAGGACGCCCTGGATCGGCTGGGGATTGATGGTTCGCAACAGGCCATCGTCTGGGTCCCGGGAGCCTTTGAATTACCCTTGCTGGCGGATCAGCTTGCCGCATCCGGAAAGTACGATGCTGTGATTGCACTGGGCGCCGTGATTCGGGGTGGTACACCGCATTTCGATTATGTGGCCGGTGAATGCGCCAGTGGTTTAACACGGGTTTCGCTGGACCACGGCATCCCGGTTGCTTTCGGTGTGCTGACCACCGATACCATCGAACAGGCTTTGGAGCGTGCAGGTACAGGCGAAGGAAATAAAGGGTACGATGCCGCCATGACGGCGGTTGAAATGGTTGAAACCCAGCGTTCTGTGCAGCAGCATCTCGCAGGATTGGACAGCTGATGCAGGAACAACACCGTTTTGAGCCCCGTCGCCGGGCACGCCGTCGGGCGCTGCAGGCCATATACCAGTGGCAAATGACCGGCCAGGACCCCCGTAAGATCCTCGAACAGTTTCGCGCCGCACAGGACATGACCGGAGTTGATGAACAGTATTTCGAAGAATTGCTGCTGGGTGTTTCGGCCGCACAGGAACACCTGGATGAGCAGCTCAGCCCCTTTCTGGATCGTCCCGTTGATCAACTGGACGTCATGGAGAAGGTGGTGCTCAGGATCGGAGCCTATGAAATGCTCAACTGCCCCGAGTTACCTGTTCCCGTGGTGGTAGATGAATGTGTCGATCTCGCCCATCGTTTTGGGTCGGAGCAAGGACATGCTTATGTCAACGCCGTGCTGGACAAGGCGGCCAGGACCTGGCGATCCATTGAAATGGATGACGCCCGGACTCCCTGACCGGTATGCCTGAATTTGACCTGATTAGCCGTCTGCGGGAAATTATCTGTATCCCGCCCGGCAGTCCAGTGGCCCGCTGTGAAGTCGGAATCGGTGATGATGCCGCCGTTCTGGGTGTTCCATCTGACCATGAACTGGTGGTCTGCGTCGATACGCTGGTGGAAGGGGTTCATTTCCCGGCAAACACCGCAGCTGCCGCTATCGGCCACAAGGCGCTGGCCGTCAACTTGAGCGATCTGGCAGCAATGGGCGCGGTTCCCTCCTGGTTCCTGATGGCATTGACGCTGCCGTCAGAAAATCGGGCGTGGCTGGATGAGTTTGCGGGAGGTATGGCAGAACTGGCCGGCCGGTCCGGCATCACCCTGGCAGGCGGAGACACCAGTTCCGGCCCATTGAGCATCAGCATCACGGCGCTGGGCCTGGTCGAAAAAGGCAAGGCCCTGACCCGATCCGGAGCCTGTCCGGGAGACCTGCTAGTGGTTTCCGGGACGCTGGGTTCAGCTGCGAATGCATTGCGCATGCTGCGGGAGGGCAACAGCCCCTGTGCTGCGGACCAACGGGCGCTTGATCTCCCGGTTCCGCGCCTGGATACGGGACGGGCGCTACAGGGTCTGGCCACGTCCTGTATTGATCTGTCGGATGGCCTGGTGGCAGACCTGGGGCACATTCTCGAGCAGTCTGGGGCAGGTGCATCTATCGAACTGGGGCATCTTCCTACCCCGGCCAGCCTGGAGGCCCTTCCGGAAACTACGCGCTGGCCGCTTCAGCTGTCAGGCGGAGATGACTATGAACTGTGCTTCACAGTTACACCCGGCTCGGAAAAAAAACTGATGGATATCAGCCTTGCCACCGGCGTTGAGTTGACCGTTATTGGCACTATCAACGGCCGCTCCGGTGTTGAGCTGATAACACCACAAGGTGAAAATTACCGACTTGAATCCACCGGTTACCTGCACTTCGGGACGCAACAGGGAGAGAAGCAATGATCCGCTTGTTCGATCAGGATCCGGCGGTCCGCAAGGTCGCATTGCGTACACCGGCGGGAATTTTCGCTTTTGGCTTTGGTTCCGGACTTTCGCGCTTCGCACCCGGCACCATGGGTACCGTAATGGCGATACCTTTTGCATTGTTGCTCAAGAGCCTGCCATTTGTCTGGTTCTGGCCTGTGCTGCTGGCTCTCTTTCTGGCAGGGGTTTACCTGTGCGATGTCAGCGCCCGGCAATTGGGTCAGCACGACCCGGGCGGCATTGTCTGGGATGAGATGGTAGCCTACTGGCTGACGGTGGCGTTTATCCCGGTTTCCTGGCCGTGGTGGCTGGCAGCGTTCGTCCTGTTTCGCCTTTTCGATATCCTCAAGCCCTGGCCGATTCGCTGGACTGAAAAACGGTTTGGTGGGGGGTTGGGCATCATGCTCGACGATATCGTCGCGGCAGCCTATGCGATGGCTTGCCTGGCCGTGGCTGCCCGGCTCATATAGAACCCCGGTAGTTCAGGCGGCATCGAAGGCGCTTTTAATCCAGTCCAGCAAAGTCCGGCCTTCGTTTGAACCGATTGAGATGACGTCGAATCTGCAGGGCCTCGTTGACAGATGAGGGTGGTATTGCAGGTAGCGGCGTGCTGCGTTGCTGATACGTCTTTGTTTTATTCGGGTAACGCTGTCGGCGGCTGTGCCGTGGCTATCGCTTGCGCGGTATCGCACCTCGGCGAAAACCAGCGTTCTGCCATCCAGCATTACGAGGTCGATTTCACCAACCCGCGCCAGGTAGTTTCGTTCGAGTGTTTTCAGTCCTTTCTTGTTGAGAAAGGACTCTGCAACGTTCTCCCAGTGATTGCCACGCTCGCGTGTTGTGGTCATTCTCCGGACTGTGCGGGCGGTGCCGCTTCAGGAATCATCAAGGGCACTGGTCGGCCCCGGTTGAATTCGGCCCAGGCAGGCTCCCGATTCAACATGTCCTGCCTGGCAGAGTGATAATAACCGGACTGTCCGGGAAAACTGAAGTCAGGATCCTTCTTCATCAGTTCCAGCCAGGACAGTAAGTTCCATGCATCCTGTCCTAATGCGAATAAAGACCCCAAACTGCCCCGCCTGATACTTTCCAGTGCGGGAATATCCTTGCTGGATGCATGAGTCAGTTGCCACGGCGTAGCCGGAAAACGAATGCCATTGAGGTCCTGGTTTCGTGCAGGATCGGGTTGCCCGGAGAATACCCGTGCTGTCGAATAAACCGGAATGTCTCCCGCTTCGTGAAACCGCAGCTGCGGGCGAATCAGCTTGGCTTGGGTTGGATTGGCAGCCAGAAAAATGACGTCAACATCCTGTCGTCGAACAGGCTCGAATTCCAATCTCAATTGCAAGGTGTTTTCCAACTGTTTCTTGCGTGCTTTGCTCTCATCAATTTTCAACAATCGTTCCAGGGCGGCGCTATGGTCATTCTGCGAGTCCAGGTATCGTGACGCCGCTATGATTTGCCTGTCTTCCTGTAGGAATTCGGATTCGAAGGCATAGGCCATCCTCTCGCCCCATGGGTCCTCCGGCGCCATGATGATGGCCCTTTTGTAGCCTGACTGAGCTGCATGGGCGGCAATGGCCCTGGTTTCTGTGTCCTGTGAAAGCGACATTCCGGTGACGTGACCAGCCAAACCGGGTGGAGCCGTGAATCCATCCGGAAGGTCGTTGAGTGCGAGTAAAGGCGTAGACATTCCTGCCAGGTTAAGCAGGGCCTCGACCGATTCTTTGCGTAAGGGCCCGATGATCCAGTCGGCGCCAGCGTCAAGCGCGTTGAAATAAGCGGCGATCGCTGACTGCTCATCCTCGCCGGTATTGAAAAACAGGATCTCGGCGCCGCCTGAACTATTTAAGAAGGCGCTCATCACGCCATCCCGGATCGCGTCGCCAGCAGATTTAAGACGTCCTGTCTCCGGCAGGAGTACCGCGACTTTACGCGGTGGTGCAAACTGGCTGCGGTAGCGCAACCATGTATCGAGCGCCTGCTGTTCGGTGAGCAGGTGAAACGGGTGACGGGTTTTCCAATCCTGCATGGCAGAGGTCACGCCTTCGGCGATGACCAGGTTCTGCCGAATAACCAGGGTCAGGTCCAGCCAGCCGGTTAATTGGCGTTCTCCTCTAGGGTTATCCGCGCGGACGGCCAGCTCAGCGGAGGAAACGTCCTCAAGCGAGCGGACCAGCTCGACCGAAGCCGTGGGATCATAGTAACGAATGCCCCCACTGAGCTTTGCTGCATTTGAGATGCTGCGGGATCCGGGAACCGACAACTGGTTAACCAGGCTGGTATAGAGGTTGTCATAACGTGCTTTTGACGTGGCTGGCAGGTTGGTCTGTGCTTTCCGGAGCAGCAATTCAGCTTCGTCGGGCCGTTGGTTCCGCAAGGCGAGATCGGCGAGAACCAGGTCCAGTCGGGATTCATCACCGGGAGCCAGCTCTTTTCGGTCGACCCAGCGCAGTGCGTCCTGGGCATTACCCGGCTTGCCGGCCAGTAGCCAGGCATCGGCAGCACGCACCCGCATGCTTCCGGCCTGGCGGGAGTTCGCTTCAAGGGCTTCCTGCTGCCAGGACCGTGCCGCCTGCTCGTAGTCACCGCGCGTGAAAGCAGCCCTGGCGCTCGTGGCCTGGGCTGGTCCGCTTGTCTGCGTCGAAGTGGTGCAGGACGGCGTCGTTAGTATGGCCATACAAAGCAGAAGGCTTAAAAACCCTGTGCTCAGGCCGACTCGTTTCCCGGCGCCGGATGATGAGTGATTTATTGTGTGAGTTGGCATACGTGCAAAATGATACCGCAATGCGCGGATCATTGATCCATAATGTGCGTGATATGAATGATGCACAACTTTACGTGGTAGCGACGCCGATAGGCAACCTGGAAGACATAACGCTGCGGGCCATTGAGGTTCTTGGCTCGGTGGAAGTAATCGCTGCGGAGGACACGCGCCGCACGCGAATATTGACGGCCCGGTACAACATTGCAACCCCTTTGGTCACACTGCAGGAGCACAACGAAGAGCAAAAGGCGCCGCAGCTGGTTGATCGTCTTTGCCGCGGAGAATCTGTGGCGTTGGTGTCTGATGCCGGAACGCCATTGCTTTCTGATCCCGGGTTCCGGCTGGTCCGGCTGGCGGTTGAGGCCGGCATCGAAGTGGTGACTGTTCCCGGGCCCAGTTCCATCACTGCCGCACTATCCATCAGTGGGTTGGCTACAGACCGGTTTACATTTGAAGGCTTTCTGCCAGCGCGTTCATCGGCCCGCATGAAGCGCCTTACCGCGTTGGCCGCTGAACCACGCACGATGGTGTTTTTTGAGTCCAGTCATCGTATCAGCGAAAGTCTCGCCGACCTGGCGAAAGCACTCGGTGATAACAGGGATGTGGCGGTTTGCCGCGAGATGACCAAGCAGTTTGAAACCGTACTGCGGGGTTCGCTCGCAGATGTCATTGGTCAGGTTGATAGCGACAGCAATCAACGAAAAGGTGAGTTTGTGCTGGTTGTGTCGGGTCATCGCTCAGATGATGAAAGTAAGATTCCGGAAGCATTGGTATTGGCGCAAGCACTGTTGGAGTACCTGCC
>Ga0316189_10005937_pt1 | contig 11701 bp, 11 predicted proteins | sample LowCovwburrow_MG_FD_204930 | JGI IMG/M metagenome (GOLD analysis project Ga0316189, IMG submission 204930) | Coastal sediment microbial communities from Maine, United States - Lowes Cove worm burrow | ecosystem: Environmental > Aquatic > Marine > Coastal > Sediment | place: USA: Maine... | reverse complement strand
CAATTGGTAGCTGCCAAGACACGTTATTCTGAAGTCCATCACGAGGTAAGACAATTGGTACAAAAAGCAGCAAACAAAAAACCACAAAAATGGTAAACGGCGCGGCATACTCAAGGAAGAGCATCATCTCGCCTAGCGCTGAGATAGGCACCACAATCACTAAAAATACCATCGCCGCTACAACTGCAAATACGTCGGCAACGGTATCTTTGTTAACAAACATAAAACAACAAGCAACGAGTATCACCAGCATTGCCGGAACAATCAAAATGGCAGCACCAGGGAAGAATAGACTCAAAACGCCGCCTAACAACGCCAAACATGCCCAAGAAGACATTAACAATCGGCGTCTAGAGACAGTTTTACCGCATAACCATATTGCCAGCAGCGCGCCAAACAAAGCGGCCGAATTCTGTGCGGCACGCAGAGCCCATGGATGAGCCGCAGCAAAATGAGTCTCTGCTCGAACAGCATCAATTGCTAGGGTAGCCACGAGTGCAACACCAACCCCCATAACAATTGCCACAAACGGCAGTAATAAAGATCGCACGGGCGAACCACTGCCTTTAATGAAAAACACCGCCAATGTTGAAAGCCCGGCTAACATAATCAGCGGGATACTAAATATCTGAGGTAAAGCGAGCATGACAATTCCCAAAAAGTCAGTGTAAATCCACTGTTGCTCAGGCTCGTGCCCCGACTGTTCTAGGTAAGCCTCGACTGTATTCAAAGCACTAGCACCCATGTGAAAGAACGAGCGCTTATCCAGCATGGCAAGATTATCGCGCGAGGTGTGGTAAAACTCAGGTGAGCCACCAATGGCAAAATTTCCAACGTCGATATCAAGTGCTAAATACTCGGTAACATCGGTACCATTTGGCATTCTCTGATAGACATCGCTGGCGAGGGAATTACTAGATGCGGCTTGGATATCCGACTTAAGCGCACTAACATCACGCCCATTCGGTGTACTCGTTTGAAACATTGCTACTGGCCCGCTTACGCCTCGTGCTTCCATGCTTACTACTGCACTAACCAACTTCGCGAATGGGTCTTTAGCGACAAACGAGGCGGCGCCGACGAGACCAACCTCCTCGCCATCGGTAATCAACACTAGAACTGGGCGAGCTAAATCTTTATCTTTTAATAGTGCAGCAATTTCGAGGCTCGCGGCAACCCCTGCACCGTCATCCCCAGCACCAGGGCCCGCCGGTACGGAGTCATAATGCGATGCGACCATTACCGCATTTGGCCCGTCCTCGTTAATCCAAAACATCACGTTACGAACCCGTGCGCAACGCATTGCCTTGTGCCCTTCGCTACAATGAAAATCATCTCTAACAATAGGGCTAAAGCCGAGAGAGCGAATCTCGCCGAGTAATCGTTCACGCACTCCATCATTGGATAATGAATCAACCGCATGAGGCGATTCATCGCCCAAGATTCTAACTAAGCGTGAAAACGCTCGGTCAGTCTGAAAGGCGTGACCAGCGGAAATTTCAGGCGGCCCTGTGATAATCAGCCTAATGCTAAAGATTAAAAATATACTGATAAGCAAAGCGGACATACGAACATTAATTTTGCTACTCATACAATTGCCTAGACCATCCTAATATTTAAAATTTACGCTATTCATATGTACATCGTTAATGCATTGCTGTCCAACAATAAACAAATAACACGCTTACTCGCCTCCTTAAGAGTGTGTTATTTTGAGTATCCACAGAACAGAGGTTGCTTGCACAAGGCCGCTGCGCTGCTTACTTCAGAGCGTCTGTAGTAACGCGACACAGAAGTACTATTAGTAAACTGACATTTTTGCTACAACTGCGAAAATAATTTGTTATAATCCGTCTGAAGGCGCCGATTTGACTCTGATTGCGGGCGCGAAATAAATTCAGCTAAAGTGAGCCCGCCATCGACAGTCTTTCGGTTCGCTCCTTTTTCTGATGTTTTTCGTCCATTTGGCCTCTTCTTTATATAAACACGAGACCAATAAACAATGAATACCCAACAACGCGCAGTACTGAAATTTGGTGGCTCAGTGCTAAATAGCTCCGCTGACTTTTCACGTATAAGCATTGAAATTCAAAAGCACGTAGATGCTGGCTTTCAAGTGGTAGCGGTTGTATCGGCCTACTTCGGCGTGACCGAGCAGTTAATCACGCAAGCGAAAGAAAGAAACCTGGATACTAGCAGTATTGAATACGCCAAGCTTATTTCTAGTGGCGAGTTTCAGTCAGCGGCAGAGCTGAGCGAGCACTTAATTAAACAAGGCTTCAAGGCTTCATTCAAAACACCATCTGCGTTCTCATTTGTTGCTACGGGAAAGCGAGACTGCGCAGCACCTGTCTCGGTCGACGCCGAAAAAATTATCGCTGCTCTTAAGCAAACACCAATCGTAATTATGCCAGGCTTCTCGGCGATTGATTGCGAACAAAACTGCATACTTCTGGGACGCGGCGGCAGCGACATAAGCGCTGTCTATGTAGCCCAAGCGCTTAAACTAGACTCTGTGCGCTTGCTAAAAGACGTTAACGGCCTTTACGACATGGACCCAAACAAATACATCAACGCACAGCGACTACCTTACGTAGATTACAAGACAGCGCGCAACATTGGCGGTGAACTTATTCAACCCGAAGCGATTGATTTTGCCGCCAGCAAAAACATCAGCATTGATATCGCCGCTATCGGCGAATCAAGCGCATCTCGAATCGGGCCAGACCGTGAGCCAGCACCGACGCTGAAGAAGATACCGGCCTCTGCCCCCTAATTCGAGTTTTCGAAATGATGGCGCTTCAAATCAACTTAAGCGCCTGAAGGGACTCGATGACCAATTTTTTGCGCAGTGATGCTTGCTTAATGTCACGCATCACCATATTCATAGCGAAGACAAAAGTACCGCTACTTGTTTCAATATATCCAATGTACCAGCCAGTTGCCAAGCCAGAGCCGGTCCAGCCTGACTTAGCATATAAAGAATAACCTGAGGTCTTCTCTACCAGCATAATTTGTTTCAACGTTTTTATGTAACTTTGCTGATAAGGCAGAGTGTTATTTATCAGGCGCTTCAAGAAATCTATTTGTTCGCTAGCAGAAATTTTCAAAACACCATTAAGCCAAAATAGATCAACCGGCTGGGTGACAGCTTGGTTCCCATAAGAGACCGCCGCCAGTTCCGTGGCATACCTTGAAACACCTACCTCTCTGGCTATTTCCTGATAACACCAAACACACGACACTTTAAATGCTGAGCTTAAGGAATGATTCTTATTCCAGCGTACAACATCACGATCAGTGCCATCCCATTGAAATGCTGGCTCAGCTGAATTTACCAGTTCGAACTTAAGCGCTATTAATGTATTTAACACTTTGAATGTCGATGCTGGGGAAAACCTAATTATCGACCGCTCGCGATTAAATACTCTATGCATTTCACCATCGGCAGATGCGACGATAAAAGTGCCTTCTATGTTTTCAGATTGAAACACTTTTTCAACGGCGGCTAGATCGTCGTATCCATACGCTGCATTAAAACTTAAGCCGAGAAAAACAATAAAGATAAGATGTTTTTTCATATAAATTTATATACCAACAACCAAGCAACAATTAGACCAGTTGTAATCTTTATTTACCTAAGGAGCCTCTAATTAAGTATAAACGGCCTCTGTAAGACTTAATCAGAGGCTACTTAAGCAGACTATCCTTGCTTCCTCGACGATTAAACCCAGACGGAGCTCGATTGCCATCGCGTTGGGATTGGCAGCCAATGCAGGTTTGCACACCGACAACTGCAAGCCTTCGTAACTCTGGGATTTCATCCCCACACTCGACACAGACCTTTGCACTCTCGCCGGTGGGTATTTGGCTGCGCACATGTTGCACAGCATCCGTCACGGTATCATCAATCTGATCCTGTATTGCGCCATCGCGAGTCCATCCACCGGCCATTATTTACCTCTGTAAAAATATATTTAAGTTTAACCTGGAGAGAGAATCTCACACCGAAGACTCGCAATAGTTCCGAGTTGTAATCCGGCAGCTCCCCACATAACCATCAACTGTCATCCAAGATCCGCCTATTGGTTGACCACCTACTTTGCTTTCACTTCAGCTATCCATTCCAATGTTAACTCTTCCAATAAGGCCAACGGCAAGCTTCCATTACTTAGCATCTGGTCGTGGAAATCGCGAATATCGAAATCACCAGCCAATTCTTTTTCCGCAATAGCTCGCAATTCTCGAATCTTTAATTCGCCTATTTTGTAAGACAAGGCTTGCGCTGGCCAAGTGATATAGCGATCAATTTGACCCACCACATCGGCTACGCTCAGCGCAGTGTTATCAGCTAGGTAGTCAATCGCCTTTTGACGCGACCAACCTTTTGCATGCATACCCGTGTCGACAACCAATCGGCAGGCGCGCCACATCTCATATGTAAGTCTCCCAAAGTCGCTATACGGATCTTGATAAAAGCCCATCTCTTTACCGAGCCTTTCAGAATACAGTCCCCAACCCTCACCATAGGCCGAATGGTATAATGTTTTCCGAAACTCTGGCACATCTAACTCCATCGCAATCGAACCTTGAAAATGGTGTCCTGGCTCAGCTTCATGAAAGGTTAGCGCTTCGAGGTTATATAACGGTTGGCTAGAAAGATCTTTGGTATCTATGAAATATGTGCCTGATGTTTTGCCGCTGCCGTCAGAAGCCACATAGTAGGCACCGCCACCAGGGCTGGACTTAATGTCAAAGGTACTACGTGGCAGCAAACCAAACCACTTGGGTAATTGCGCCGCCATTTTACGAGCGATGTAACTGGCCTTCTCGATCATGTCGAGCGCACTATTTGTGTAAAACTGGGGGTCGGTACGTAAAAACTCAACAAAGGCTTTGAAGTCCCCTTGAAAACCGATCTGCTTAATCAAAGCCTTCATTTCAGCACGAATCCGAGCCACTTCCTCTAAGCCTAATTGATGAATTTGGTCAGCGCTATAATCGGTGGTGGTGTGGTAACGAATAAGGTATTGATAATACTCTTGACCATTTTCGAGAGTGGTAATGCCAACATCTTTGCGGCAGTTAGGCATGTATTCTTTGGTGAAAAAATCGTAGAAGCGTTGGTATTGGGGTATCACTGTGTTACTAATTAATGTGGTCCCCTTACTAACGATTCTGTTTTTTTGGTCGTTTGCTATTGTCGGTGGAATAGCCGCTAAAGGCGCATAGAAAACACTCTCTTTTACATCCTTGACGATATGCTTTGAAATAGTTTTTTCATAAGCCTTAAAACTCTCACAATAATGCACATGTCCCCTGCTGATCGCTTCTCGTAGATCAACCAGATACTGATCAACATAACGCGGATAATCGGCTAGGCTTATCAAATAGTTGTCGTAGTCGGCTTGCGTGAGAAACGACATATTGCCAGGCGCGCCAGCGAAGTATGATGAAAAACTAGAATAATAATGTAGCGGGTATAATCGATCTAACTGAGTGTAGCTTTCGGCCTCAGCCTCGCGTTCGTACTTAAACAACCTTAGTGTCACTTGCTGTTGTTTGCTTAATGAATTGCTATCAATATCGTCTAATCGCTGTAACAGCGTTTGATTAAATTTAGCTCGACGAGTTCGACCTTGCTCAGACATGTCTGGCAACTTGCCATTCATGCGAAAAGTATCCGGGTCTTTGCGGAAAAATAGCTGCTCTTTATTAGCCGCCGCCCAGTGATCATGCAAAATATTCTCAAGGCCATCAGCAGCATGACTATCTGCATTGGCTGTTTCGACGGTTAGCACCGTGGCTAGGATAATGAAAAGAACTCGATTCATGAATGCTCTCGTATTTATAAATTAGTCATCAATAGCTAATGATGCGCTGTTGCCTATAATTCTACAAGCTAGGGTTTACACAAGTCTAGATTCATTCAGCCGACTTTATCCGTCACGCTATTCAAGGAGGCTCTGATCAAGCGAACACTGATCAAACCCTTAATCATTGATTAACTGACTTTCGTTTGTAGGTGGCGCTTCTAAAGTATCGATGCTGCCCGACCCTTATTCGACAGTGTCCACAATAGGTTCATAAAAAGGGTCGTCTGCAAGCTGCCAAGCATATTTTTTAGCGACCAACTCATAACGCTCTGTAAGCGGAAAGCTAGGTGGTCGACTGTTTTCTAAACGTGTATCGAAAACTATATTGGTTGCATAGCGCGGTTCAGTTGCGGTGATAGTGCCAACACTAAGACTGCCATAAATATTTAGAGTACCAGCCTGGCCGCCGCCTATTTGTTTTACCTGAAACCGATTTTTTGCATAGATCGCCGCTTGAATATTTAGATCGCCTTGGGGCACTACTTGACGATTCGCGTCCACCACGCTGCGGCTAGAAATGAAACCGAGAAAATCACCACCCTGATCGAGATGCTCGATACTCAAGTACTCCAAGCTCGCCTCGATTACGATTCTTTCTGGCGAATAAACCGCTATTGCGCCGTTAACAGTGCCACTTAAGAACCTCTGATTAAGTATAAATAACCCAAAAAACCAACATTCATAACAAACCAGTTGCGATTTAATCTCTAAACTGACATTCTGTCTACATTCACGGACCGGATGGATAGACATGGATGTCTCAAGCTAGGAACACAATTGTTTCTTTTGATGACACCACGCTCTATTACTACATGCTATCACCACCTTGCTGGCCGCGCTTATCTATGCAGCCTTGATCACGGCTCTAGCAACAACTCCAAACACACCGCCAGTGCTAAAAAGAGTAGCTGCCCTAGGGAGCCTCTGATTAAGTCTAAACTTCATTCGACGATAGCGATTTTCGCTATTACCGTATATGCCTACGCGATGATGAGTAATCATTCTGATGTTGTTCTGGCCGCTTATCTGTATCTACTCCCGCGAGGGGGAGGAGTCCATACATCTCCTGCATTACTTGATGATTCAGAGCTGCTTACAGTACAAGCTATATCGATCTCGTCGCCATACGAATGCCAATCCCCAGCTAACCTGTAAATATAGGGTTAAGCAAACTCAAGCTTTGTGTGACCAAAAAGTTACAGTAACACCTCAAAACTTCCTAGGTCTCGAATCTAAACCATTAAATTGACACACATTAGATCTCATCTTGGTTGTCTATTGGGTGTTTAGTGAAAACCTTTCTTTTCTATTGCATGAATAACACAAATAGAGACTGGATAGCTCTTGTTAGAAGCGCCCATTTTTTGTTATTTGCTTGGTGCTGTAATAGAGAGTAATAGTATGCGAAACAAGCCTGTGCTTTGATATCAGGGTCATTTTTAAATAGTAAATGCTACAAGCGAAACGCTATTACGGTAACAAATTGGGGGGAATTAACTTGCTAAATTTGCATCAAAGATTGTCCGCATACAGCGTACTTGGGCTAGCAAGTGCGGCCCAGATTTCACTGTTATGGCAATTAGGTCATATTAAGCTTTCAAGCTTCTTGCTAATAAGCCTACTATTATTGAGCTGTTTTTTGGTAGCACATAAACGCCAGAACATCACTCAACACAAAGGCCATACAAAGCCCGCCATGAGCTATCAGCGGTCGAGTAGCTCGCTGTTTGTCTTGGCAGTAGGCGGCTTTGGCATGCTACTAGGTTCGACGTTGGATTCTATTATTCTCAGTAAAGCCCTCTGCATAACGAGCGAGCAATTACCCGTTGGCCTAGTCTATAACCATTTTCATGGCTTTGAGGGCTTAGCTAGCTACATGGTTCTCTTGATGATGTTGTTTTGCTTGCCCTCATGCATTGTATTTTGCTCGCCTAGCCAAAACGATAAAAAAGAATTCCTACCCGAGATTTGCAAACACGCCTTTGCCGCTGGATGCATGTTGCTAGGAATGCTTTATTTACCTCACGTCACCCAGAACCTGTTGAACGCACTCAGCAATCAGCTCAACTACACCGCTCAATTCAAACAATTGCTTTCGCCACTCATAGTTCAGCATTGCTTAATGTTAGTAAGCATGCTTATCGGCAGTCTGCTCGGCTATCAACTGTTTGCTTACCTGCAACGCCATTACAACGCTAACTTCAAGCAGATTTAAGCCACACCCACTTATCCAACACGACACACTTAAAGGTTACCAATATGAATAAGTCCGAGTTAAACAACCCCAATTTTTCATCTATCATTGCTGAACCCGTTTGGGACGAGGAAGTGCAATGGTTTTTCAGGGAAGACTACGATGTTCCTCATATGAAAGGCATTATTGATCTGAGCAGTTATTCCGAAGTAAGCAGCTTAAGTGCCAAGATATACTACTACGTTTACTACAAACTCATGCCCGCACCATGGGGCAAGTATCCGACTCCTTGGAATGAAAATAAGTCGTTTTCGTTTCGAAACTGGCTGACACACGGCTGCCCAAAAAACAAACAAGAACTACAAGCCTTTAAAGACAAGCAAGCAGCTATTTCTAACGACACTAGCTTACGGCAACGTAAAAATATTAACGACGTTAAAGGTGCCGAGAAAGAAAAGCTGCTCAAAGCATTTCAAGGCATCATGGATCTAGATAACACCGACCCAAACAGTTTTTATCAACTTGGAGCCATACACTGGTACCCCGCACCAACTTATTGCGAACATCATATTCATCCCTTCTTAGCTTGGCATAGAGCGTATCTACTTCAATTTGAAAATGCATTGAGGTCTATTCCAGGGTGCGAAGATGTCACCCTGCCTTATTGGGATGTGACTGATGGAATATACCCAGAGATATTCTCTGAAGGCCCGTTCGCTAATTATACGGTTCCACAGGAATTTCTTGATCAGTATCCACAAGAAGTGAGCAATGGCTCTTTAGCCGCAGATGGCAGCATTCTTCGTTATGACAGCGCAACCTTCGAAAGTAGCCTATGGAAACACTTTAGAAACGCGAAACACAATCCAAACGATCGAAGCAAAATGTCTATTGACCAAATAGTTCAGTCACCATCATGGAATGCGTTCAATGGCATCGATGAGTCCGGAAACTATGTGGCATCGCAAGCGCTGATGCACGCGCATGATGTCATCCACAATATCAACGGTAAAACGACCGCCAATCAGGATGTAACCGGGTTTGAGCCTGTGTTTTGGCTGTTTCATTCATACTGGGACCGCATAATGTGGCAATGGCAGAAACTACACAACACAACCACGATAGAGAATTTTAAAAAGAATGTCGCAGCCTCTGGAGACAGCACCGACTGGATTGATGACGTTGGTCTGAATATCATGGACCCATTCACTGAAACCTTGGGACTAACGCTAGACCAAACCATCAACCTGCATGATATGGGTATAAACTATGTCGAGCCTCCGCTACCACTCACGCAAGCAACTAGCTTCACAATCCCCGAGATGTCAACGCTTCGTAGCGTCAATAAAGGCCAATCAAGTAGAGGCGAGTTCCAGATAAGTAATTTATCCGATGTGTCATTACGACTGAAAGGTGTAGATCGACTTAAAATACCGGGGTCGTTTACTGTGTCACTTTACGTTGGCGGCGAACTACTACAAGAGAGATTCTTCCTTCAGCCCACTGAACCAGGATCTTGCAAAAACTGTGTAAGCCAGGCACTGGTTAGCTTCGACTTCATATTCGAAAACGATATTCTGCAAAAAGCCGATGGAAATATAAAAGTCGAGGTACAGCTTTCGCAAGAAGATAAAAATGGTAAACGCCCGGTAATCCCATTTAGTGACATTGGCAATCCAAAGATAAACATCAGATTGCTGCACTAATTAATAGGCGAGTTTGGGGGTAGTGGTATGTCCGCTAACTAACATTAGCGGATTTTCCCCTCATCCCACGTGATGATTTCCTTACATATTCAAACACTGATTATTTAGGTCACCCAATAAATTGAAGGAAGTGTCTTTAACTGTTGAACCGGATACCTGAATGCAATTGCCACCACCAATCGATTGGTCGCTTAAACAAACACGACTATCTTCTCGACATCCATTCGCTTTAGTAGCCGTCGTTAAATTAAAGGTAAGTTTAATATTTTTATTGTGCGATCTCATCAAGGGGTGAGGAACACATTGCATAGGCATTTCAGCATCGCCATCAAAGCGCACGCCATAGACAAAGCCACTCGCTCATAGCTTCGTCAATCCAGCAGTTGCAATGCATTGTTCATTGAAAGCCGCAAGCCTAGCCTCGACTTCTTTATCGAGTGCATTAGGAATGATTCCTATATTTGATTCGATTGCATTTGCCAGTGTGGTGAGCCCTAGCAAAGCCCAAAGCGACAATTTTTTAAGAACGCTCATGGTTTTATTTAGGCGCTAAACCCAAGTCGTCAAGATGCATTAATATTTCCGTCTTGCGTGTATTTGCAATCTCTAACCAAGACACATTTTCTCTAGCACCGATTATTGCATAGATTGAATTTAACCCCATGCCCTTCATCGGCTTTACCTTTGCGTACAAATCATATGGGTCCATAGCCATAAAATCATCAACAGAATGGATTCCAACTTCCGCCAATATCTCTTCGCTACGAGGTCCAAACCCGTTTAAATCCTTGATTCTTTTAGGAGTCTTTAAGTACGCACTTTTCATATTATTCCGCCAAAAATCTAAGTACCAAAAAAACGGTTTCAGCTCCACTCGTGACTTGCGTTTAGTGAGGCTTCTATATATGTCTTCTTAATCGTTTGCCTAGTAATTTGCTTAGTCTTCTTGTGTGTTACCCAATGCTTTCATTTGATTATGATGATACTTTATACGATATGGTTGAGTTATAAATGTCTTACTCACCCAATCAGGAAATAACTGTTTTAACTTAAAGAGGATTTAAGAATGTATTCAAGAACGATTCGCCTAGCGACAATAATAGCAGTATTCGCCTATTTTGCCTTGGTACCCGGATTAGCTTCATCTGCTGGACCAACAGTATGCCCTCAGGAATGTATAAATTATAGTAACAATAAGATTCTTGAAGGGGATCAGCTTCAGATCAAACACCTTACGGATGCCGAAAACATTGCGGTAAGACTTGGCGGATCTAATATCGGAGACCTAGCATTTAAGAACACAAGCCCCTCAGTCCAGCTCTATGCCTCGTGTAGAACGGGCCCGAATTCCTGGGATAAGATCGGATGGTTGAGTGCACCAGTGTATACCGCATGCCGCTCTCACTACATTTCAGTAGCGGATTCATTAGGACTGACTGTAACTTACGAATAATGGCTTAGTCCTTTCCACAGCAATAAGAGCAAAACTTTAGAAAGCTTACCTAAGGAGCCTCTTATCAAGTCTAAACGCACCGTAGGGTAAGGCTTTAAACGCACATCTATGTTGTTCCCGCTCTCAGTAAGGGCTACGGCCATTAGTGAGAGCGGCGCCTAGTAGCTGTACGCTTCAAGTCTTACAGAGGCCATTTATACTTAATCAGAGGCTCCCTAAGTTACATCGAAGAACAGCCCCTTAACTGGGGCTGTTTTTTATAGTCATATCCTTAGTTTTTATAGTCACAAGGTTTTGTTAAAGTCACAACGTTAGTTAATTCAAGCCATAGTCAAGTAAAATTAGTAACGCTGGCAATGGATGAATAAATGACTTTATAAAGCATCATCATTGAAGATATCGCCCCTTAATTCATGCGGCTTAATCTTGTTGTCCACAGCGTCACAAATCGGCTTAACAAATTCAGCAGGTA
>Ga0316189_10005936_pt1 | contig 11702 bp, 10 predicted proteins | sample LowCovwburrow_MG_FD_204930 | JGI IMG/M metagenome (GOLD analysis project Ga0316189, IMG submission 204930) | Coastal sediment microbial communities from Maine, United States - Lowes Cove worm burrow | ecosystem: Environmental > Aquatic > Marine > Coastal > Sediment | place: USA: Maine... | reverse complement strand
GACGCCATTAAAACGGCCTGCTGCTTGTTCATACCGAAGGCCAGCCAGTGATCCGTGTTGAAGGCAACTTGAAGCAGGGCGCCATAGGCCCGATCCGGGCGACTGCGCAGGGGGGTGATCATGTCCATGGCATCGCCGTCCAGTGTCTTCGGCGGTTTCGGCACCTTGCCGTCGTCCACTACGCCGTCGCGATATTCCCGAACCGTGTCGAGCAGGCCCACATCTTTTTTGATCAGCCATTCACTGGTGGACCCAATGCCAACCAGGACGCCGCCATCGGCGACCCAACGCTTGAGCTTGTCTGTACCGTTCTTGCCCAATACGCCCCCCCAGGACCTTCCTTCGGGAAGAAGTAGCACATCGTACTTGCTCAGGTTGTTGCCACCCAGGTCCTCGCCGTTGAGGGCCGTCACCGGATACTGGAAGCGCTGCTCCATCAGGTAGCGCATCCAGCCCGCAGACATGGGTGCGGTTGGCCGGTTCCAAACAAGGGCCACCCGGGGCGCCAGGATGGGGCGCACGCTATTTGAGCCAAAGCTGGGCCCTTTTTCAAACCAGGAGCTGTCCACCCCCACCGCGCGAAAACGCAAGGTTTTGGCAAACTCGGCCAGCCGTGTGGCCAGATCTTCAGGATTGTTTAGGCACTTGATGATCAGAGACCCGGCCGGGAAGATCTGGCCTTCGGTGTGAATGGCTTTGTCTGCCACATGTAGGTGAATACCGGCACGTAGGAGCGTGGGGATGACCGCCGAAGTGGAGAAATCGCGGGGAATCAGAAAGCCCAGCCTGGCTTCGGCATTTTTCACGCCGTGCTCGATCTCCAGCTCCGCTTTGCTTTCGCTTTTTATTGCCTGAGGCACGAACACGGCACGCACCCCATAAAGCAAGGGCAGGGACCATGCGGTCAGATCGTAAATTTCAGGACGTTCAAGGCGGGTCAGCCGCTCTTTCTGGCGTTCTGTGAAAGCCTCCCCCATGCTTAAATGGCGGCTGAGAATGCTGCGGGCAAGCTTGCCTGCGGGTTGATCGAAACGCACGAGCACCGAACCTTTGGGAATGTCTGTTTTACCTTCGTTGGTCTGGAGCCCTGTGATGGGTTTCTTCAACTGGCTGACCTCAATGCCCTGTTCCCGCAGAAGTTCGCCGAGAATGACGGCGCGAACCGGATCCTCGCCAGGCAGGAGGAGGACGGCCTGATTGCCTTCAAGTTCAATGGCCTCTTTGCGATTCTGGTAGAATAAGCGCAGGATCTCAGGTCGTTGTTGGGCAGCATGGGAGAGTAGGGCGTAAGAAGCCAGTACCTGGTTGGTGACGCTGAAGCGGTAGGTCAGAATCGTGCCGTCTCGCCGCAAAAAGCGCAGACCGCGGGCGCTTCCCTGTTCAAAAAGTACCCCCATGGCCCCGTGCAGACTCGGCCATGACTCACCGTAACCAGGGTAGAAACTGTCGAAGGTCTCACCCTGGAAATAGTCGATTCCTCGGGAGTCAAACGCCTTGCCTATGGCGCGGCCAAATTCCTCGTAGGCCGCCAACAGGTTGTCGCCCAACAGGGGATTGGCTGGTGGCGAAGGGCGAGCGGCGAAGAAGCTGGAGTTGCTGCCCATCTCGTGGAGGTCAACGGTGACTTGGGGGAACCAATCGAGAAAGAAAGCGATTTTTGCTTTAGTCTCCGGCTGGCTCACGGAGATCCAATCGCGGTTCATGTCGAATAAATAGTGGTTGTATCGACCACCAGGCCATGGTTCATTGCGTTCGGCTGCCTGGGGATCGGGATCACCGCCGGGTGAACGGTGTTGACGGGCATAACTGATGAAACGGTCTCGGCCATCGGGGTTCTGCATCAACTCAATCACCAGAATCGAAGAATCAAGCAGGCTGTCGATCTCGGGATCCTGGATGGCAGCCAATTGCCAGGCCAGAAACAAACCCGAATCCGTGCCGGAAATCTCGTTGCCGTGCACCGACTCCTGGAGCCAGACCAAAACGGGCAAGCCCTCAATAGTAGAAGCAAAATCACTTTGTTTGGTGACACGAGGATCGGCAATTGCCCGGTAGCGCTCTTTAAATTCCATTCGCTTGTCCAGGTTCGCCGTTGACGATACAAAGAGCAGGCCCATGCCCCTGTCTTCCCAGGTCTTGCCTCGCTCCACCAATTCGACCTTGGGTGATGCTGCCGCCAGGGCGCGGGCATAGGCCATCACCTCGTGATGCATGGAGATCTTCTCACCAAAGTCGAAACCCACCACGTCTTGGGGTTTTGGTAGACTTTGATCTACCTGGGCGCCAGGCTTGATGGGTGTGGCCTCCTCTGTGGCCATCAGCGTCAGCGTCGCAAAAGTGAGACAGAGGTAGACAGAACAAACTTTCATGGCATCAATCCTCGAATTGGTAAAACTTTGAAGCAAGACGAACTCCCGTCATGTCCGCTCAAAATGTGGCTGTTCCGTTCCGCATTGGCTCGGTCGTGATCTTTTCCAAAATCATCTCAGGAAAAAGGCGTTCCAATCGAGGTATCGTACTCTCATGGAAGAGGTAGTCGTAGCCTTCCAAGCAGAAATCTTTGAGTGCAACAACCTGGGGCGTATCCTGGTGAAGGTCGGGAATGGGCTGAAAATCAAAAGGGAGTTCCGGCATCTCACGCAGGCAAGAATGACAACGTATGGGGGGGAAGCTCTCGAGCAGCGCTGTGGCCAAAGCCACGGAACTTTTTGGCTTGAAGTAGAAGTACTCGGGCTGTAGTTGGTGTTCACGCTCCCGCAAGGCATCTTCGGGGTTGGAGAGCATCAACGATTCCCGTGTCAACCAGGATGTAATACGAACCGGTGTTTTCTCGAACAAATCCGGAAAAGTGGAATTCAAAGTTCCGGCGAGCGCCTCGTCGCCAATCAGCCAATGATCCGCCAATAATGGTCTACCCCGCAGACGAGATTCCCATTCATTGGAGCCGGACATGATAATTTCCACATCTAGAATTTTTTCCAATTCCTGGAATGGCATTTCGCATGCTCGGCAGGCATTGACCACCCGATCTTTGTTGGTGACGTAAGCAAATGGTGGCGTTTTTATATCGCGTAAACGAAAATAGATCATCAGGTCGCATTACCCCGCAGGGGATTTTAACACGAACCCTTGTATGGACAAGGGTTCAAAAAGCACAGAAAGACTAATATTATGGGAGACCGGTAAGAAAATGAGAATTTCTGGATTGTTTTCGTTGCCCGCGAGCATTTTTTGATGGGAGGGTTCCATGAGTCACTCAAGAGTTGAAGCACAGCGATTAGCCGTCTATTGCACCGAAGCCACAAGGTACCAGGGAAACAGTCTTTTCGATTATCTGATCAAAGTCGCCCAAGAGATGGACCTCAAAGGGGCCACGGCGCATCGAGGCATCTGTGGCTTTGGACACCGCCACCGCCTCCACCACCAGCACTTGCTGGATCTCTCTTGCAATCTGCCAGTCATTGTGGAAGTCATCGATACCGAGAGGTGCCTGGATGGTTTTTTATTAGCCGTTGCCGATGCGGTTTCCGGCTGCACCTACACATTGGAAAATCTGTTGTGGCACCAACCGGAACAAGAAAGCAGCCAGAACGGATAAGACGGAGGGTGGACATGGCAGCCGCGATGTTCAGCCGCGCGTCCGCAATTGTCCACGCCCCAGCCTGAGAATGTCTCTTCCTACTCGTCATCTGAGTCAGGGGAATCGCCTTCGCTCCACAGTTGGTGGATCCACTGAGAAAAGGGTTCCATGTCGACCAGGTACATCTTCAGCTTTTTGTCTTTCCAAATGCCGAGCTCCGTTTTGGAATTGGGGTTTTTCTTTGCCTGATAGCGCAGTTGGTGATCAGCAAAAGGCACCAGCTTGCACACTGCGGAAAGCAAAAAAATACCTTTCTGCTTCAACAGAGTATTGGCATCCCAGTCCCCGGCCACCGTCTGATAGACCGGCATCAAGTGCTTGCGGTAATAGGGCGCAAAGACCTTCATGCGAATAACCCAATGATTCCAGATTTTCTTGACGCCCATCAGTTCCCATGGGGAGTCTCCTTTCTCACGCAAGGCTAGAGCTTTTTTCTTTATCAGAATGGAATCCAGACCCAGATGGTCTGCAATGTCCTTCAGAAAGAAAATCCCTTCCTTGCCTAACAGCTCCTCTCGCGTCCAGAATGTGTGTGGTTGGATCAGGGTCATTTCGTCGCCTGCGAAGACCATTTCAACGTTGGGCTTTTGCATAATTTCCTTCCAATATTATTTTCCAGCGCCAGCCAAACCAAGCTGGGAGAGGTCGCTGACCAGGTGTCACAACCTGACCATCTCCATGATTGGGAAAAGCGTGGTAGTTGGCGAGCCGTCCCATTGAGAGACGAATTCGCATGAGTATTTGCTTCAGCTCTTCAGGGCTCGAATAGTCGAAAAACTCGTTCTCATGGGCAAATCGGGCAATCGAAGCCGGAGAGTAGAGACAATCATCTTTCAAGTTCGCAATAACATAGTAGTATTTCATCGGACGACCGATAGCTCTTGACGCCATTGACCTGAGTACCTCCAAAATTAATTGTCCGTGGTTAAGGGCCTAAACTAAATGAGAAGGCCTTTTAAAAAATGCCATTGTAGAGGTAGAATCGCAAGGGAAAAGGCAAATTCTGGAGTCGAAGGACTTATTCTAGACTGCGAATGCCTAGAATTAATCGGATAATACTGCAATTGGGCGTCAATTCAACTGCCATGGTTTAAATGGAGGCCTCGCTCATCCCTTCTTGTGGAAAAGTGGTGACTCCTTTGATCAGGGAAATAGAGTACAAGAAGAGGGCGGAAGAGCTTTACTGAGAGAAATTTGGGGGTATTGCAAATGGGGAGAAACTGGAAATACATACTGTATAACTTTGCCACAGCCTTTTTAGTGGTTCTCGTTGGCACAGCTTTTAGGATACCCGACGATTCAATTCATATGCTAGGTGAGAAAATATATAGGAAGAGCGGGGCTGAAGCAAGTTTGGCATTTTTTCAACAAGAGGTGGTCACATCGGGAGACTTGTCGGCTTTTTTTGGTAAAGCATGGAGCACCTGGATGCTGGGAGAATCCGAAAAAGCCGTGAAAATGGCCAACTTTATTGCATCTGAAGAACCCACCGGCTGGCTTGCCGCCAGCAGCTTGCACTTGTTGGGAGAAATCAGCGGTGGGCAGGGTCAACACGTACAAGCACTTGTTCAATTGGGGCAAGCGCACAACGCCTTTCGTGATTTGGGCGACAAAAAGAACCAGTACAAAACCTTGTTGGGGTTGGCCGAGGTCAGCCTCAGGTGCGGGGATGTTAATAATGCCCGCGAGTTTCTTCATTCCGCAGAGAGATTCAAGACAAAGGCCGGCAAGTATCTGGCCCGCTATTATCAACTATGTTCCGTACTCTCGTTGACTGAGCGGAATTACTCCAAAGGTATGGAACAGTGCCGACTGGCGCTCGCTGAGTACCAGGCGCTCAAATCGGAATCGGGCGCCGCTGAGGCGACGAGTGACCTGGGTTTCTTCCAAATAATGAATGGAATGGGAGTGAAAGGGCTGCAAACCATCCGAGAGGCCGATAAAAGATTCCGAGCTCTGGGCAATGATCGAGCCTTGCACTACAACAAAATCAATATGATTTTGGGACGCCGATGCTCCGGACAAACCACGGGCCAGTTGGTCAGTGAGGTGCGCACTCAGGCAGATAACAGCAAAGATTTGATGCTGTCGAAGCTCCTGACCTTTGCACTCACGGCGGAATGCGGTAACTAACTCTCATTCATCTGGACCAGGTTTCGTAGTGCCAGTATAGTGGTATAAATGATACATGGACTCTCCACAGGTAGAATCATTTGATCAATATTGTGTTACATCTGTTCTGGCGAGTTCATCACTTTTATGTTCTTCATGTGCTTGCCCTTGGGGTCAGATGCTATTTACCGGGATGCATGTCGAGCTTTACCGAATCGATCAAGCGTATGAGGTTGTCTTCGCGATTTCCACCTGCTACGGCACCATTCAGCTCTGAGTCCATATCCACAATATGGTTGAAGTATAGGACGCGTTCTCTTAGAGAGCGACTACTAATGAAAGCGTACATGATTCGCTGTTGGGCATATTTCAGTTCGGAGCTTTGACTGCCTATCCCCTCGATCCAGGCCTGAGTTTGTTTGGCCTGGTATTGATCGTACCGGTGCTTTGCGATGGGAAAAAGAATCAGAAATAGCAACCCGACCAGAAGACCAGGCAGACAGGCATACCAGGTGGGCAAGGGCGTGGCAGGGGCGTTTCTTAAGGCCTCTTCCGGTGGGTAGAGTGCCTCTATTTTTGCCTTTGTTCCCAGTTCTTCGAGCCAACAGTCCTCTAGTTGTCGCAAGCGGCGATAGAGTTTTGGCTCGGAATGGTATTTGTCTGGCAGGGCGAGCTTCCAGCGCCAGCCAAGCCATCCGGGTACAGGAACCTTACGCCGGTTTAAAATCACTTCGTCGCAAACGTCCCCAAGATGTTTTCGCGCGAATTTTGATAGGGAATCATAAGCGCGGCGACGCATGGTGGAATATTCCTCATTATCAGAGAATAGGAGGCCCCGTTCCCTGGCGTTCTCAACGACTGCTTCGACCGAATAAACACTTTCGTTCGAGAGTTCGAGGAGCATAGAGGCATAGCGCATGGGGCGGCCTTGTCTAGGCACAGGCAATCCTTGGGTAAGAGTGCACAAAAGTTCCGCTAGGGCCGGAACAGAAGGCTAATAATCTTCATTCTAGAAGGTTTGCGTAGATAGCCAAGAGAATTCGAAATATGCATACGATATTCTTCTTAGCCGCGAATAATAATTCGGATTAACCCTTGTTAATTTCCGGGTTTTCAGTACCCGACGCCCAGAAACCTTTCCACTAATCCCCCTTTTTCCACGGACGCTTGAAGAGCGTGTAGTATGCAGGACCTTCCTGGCCTAAGCTGCCTTTCACCGGTCTGCGCGCCTGCATCTTCAGTGGAACCATCACAACCCGTCCAACGAAATCGGCTCGATGCGGCCATGACCCGTGTTATGCTTTGGCATCTGGTTGTTTATGGGTTCGAATGGAGAACATCATATATGCAAGACAAACCCGTATCCAAGGGCGTTCTAGACAATGATTACGCTTTGGGTCGCACCAAGAAACCCGAATTCATTTTTCGCTATAAGACGCGGGCCTTGATCGCTCACTGGGCCGTTCAGCACTTTTCTTCTCACGAGGGGCCCTATGTGGTGCTCGATTACGGCTGCGCAGAGGGCTTGACGTTGCGGGAATTAACAAGGTTGTTGCCCTACAGCCGGGCTTGGGGCATCGAATATTCTGCGGATCTGTTGGCCCATGCAGACCCGAGACTGCCGAGTGATATCCGTTTGCTGCAGGGAGATGTCGCGCACGTACCCGAATCGATTGAGCCCGGTTCGATTGACCTCGTTACCGCGCTCGCCCTGATGGAGCACCTGCCCGACCCGTTGGCCGCCATTAGGGAAGCGGAAAGGCTTTTGCGTCCGGGCGGTCTGTTGGTGATGACCTGCCCTCACCCCTTTTGGGACGATGCAGCCGGCATGCTAGGCCTGCTCAAGGAGGACCAGCACGAGCAGGAAATAGACCGCAAGGTCATGCACCGGCTGGTACTGGAGGCAGGCTTGGAGCATGTGTGTTATCAACCGTTTATGTGGGCCCCTGTAGGCATTCTCCCCTATGCCCGTATTCCGGTCCCGCCCGCATGGTCGCTAAAGCTGGACCGTTTTATCGGTGCTCTCAAAATATTCAACTGGTTGTTTGTCAATCAATGTGTGGTCGCTCGGAAAAAACCAGTTTGAGCCAGTTGTCCCAAGCGTCGTCTTCCTATGGTGTGACCGGACTCTTAGAGAGCCAGAGCGAAGAGGCCGAGAGCCAGGCAGTAAAACCCGAATTGGAAGAAGCGAGGTCCTTCCAAAAGGCGCATAAGAAAAGCCAGGGCAAAAAAGCCACTAAGTGTTGCGGCGACGAAACCTGCGCCATAAGCGAATAACAAATCAGTTGAAAGCGCGTCTTTGTTCGCGAACAGATCAAGCAATTTAAGTAGACCCGCGCCGCCGATAACGGGGACCACCATGAGGAACGAGAATCGGGCTGCGGCTCGGCGGTCCAAGCCCAATAATTGCCCGGTGACAATGGTGGAACCAGAACGGGAAATGCCCGGTAAGATGGCAGTCGCCTGGGCCAAGGCAATGCCAATGACGGTGCCGAACGAAAGGTCTTCAAACGACTTGCCGCCGCCTTGATGGCGCATCCCCCATAGTAAAAGCAGCCCATTGACGATCAGGAATACCCCAACCCAGCCGGGACGTGCGTGAAACCATTCCACCTGGTCTTCCAGAAGGAAACCGACAAGACCAGCGGGGATCATTGAAAGGAGCAAGTAGGGAATCAGAAGACGGGGAAGGTCGCCGCGACCGCGACGGAATAATAAGCGGAAGAGCTGGATCCAATCGGCCCTAAAGTAGACCAGAATTGCCAATAGTGTCGCCAGGTGTACAAGCACATCAAAGGTGAGATCTGGCTCAGCCAAGCCGAACCAATGGCCAAAAAGGGCCAAATGGCCAGAAGATGAAACCGGAAAAAATTCCGTCAACCCCTGTAAAACACCTAAAAGAATCGCAACAAGCGGATCCATGAGCACCTCCAAGAGCGCTTATCTTAACTGAATCGGGTAGAAGGTAACAAGCGTCTAGAGTACGGATTAACCTGCCGGGTCATGCCCGTTTGATGTTTCGCCGCGTCCCGTGGGACATATCAACCTGACGAACTGTCGCGATTCATGTGGTATGATAGGTATGCTCAATTCAATTAGGAGGATCAATATGAAATTTTCTGCCTTATTTTTATTCACTCTGTGTCTGCCAAACCTGCTCGCGACAGACCCGGCGACCCTGGCCGGTTTGGAACATCCGCCGGTCGCCGAACTGCGCAACGGCAAGCTGTTCCCGTTGCTGAAAGAGGAAGTCCTAGCCAACTGGATGACCGAAAGCGTGTTGCAAGCTGAGGATACCACCCTGCACGCCCCGGTCGATGAGATCTGGTTCGAAGAGATGGAAGGCACCCACTATGTTCGCGCCCGTGGAACCAATGCTCAGGGAACAGTCATCAATATGGCCATGAAATTAGAGGTTCAGGCCACCACCACGACCCCTGTCTTAATTCCTATTCCCGCTGGCGTCGCCTGCGTCCCTAAAGACGGAACCTGTCCGGAAACGGGTTGCGTCATGCGCGACTATGGCGATGGCAATATCGACTGCTATTGCATTCCTGCCGGTGATTGCGAGCTGAAACGCATCATTATCTGGATTCCTATCCCGATAGGTTAGCCGTTCCTCTTCAAACTGCGGGTTGGCTCTTCGCCGACCCGCAGGACCCCAAAATTCGATGGACTATGGGCAGATCCAGTCCGTCAACTCATGATGAGTGTGCTGCCTCAGCCCACGCTGCCTTAAGTCGAGAGCCTGCAAGGACCTGTTGCAGCGCGTGGGAAAAACGGGAAAGAGGAGCGAGGGCAATCCCTCTTTTCGGGCTCTCCGGCTTCCCGTGATTCTCCCTCTTATGGGGGTCGGCCCACACGGCGACCCCCATTTGGCTGCAATGTTCAGGGGTTAATTGGTCGCATGGTACTTGACCATTCGCCATTGGTAATATGCCGTCAGATCTTTGCTTTCAAAGTGGTTGTAGTTACTTAACACCCTTTCTCCATCCTGGCTGGGAATGCGTGAGGTGCGTTTGCCGTAAACCAGGTTGTTATAGCCGATCAAACCATCATCGCTAGACCACATGGAGAAGACGTAGGAACCCTCGTATCCCGAGGAACTATTGAGGTCTGTCAGGAAAGCCGAAACCCCGTAGGGGCCAAAACCATACCATAGATAGCCGGGGTAGAAGCCATTGGTAGAACCACAGGTTGGCGTGGTTGGTCCGGTGAGATAACAGGTGACCAGGCCGTGGTTCGCGCCGGATATCCCCACAAATGTATCAACCTCAGTAGTCAACGAGGAACCCACGTAATAGGAACCACCATTGGCCAGGTCACTGGCCCAACCCCCTTTGACCGCCTTGCGGCCCAGGGTAACTCCCATGGAGTGGGCGACAATGTCTACCTTATTGACCCCGGTATAGTCGAGAACAGCCTGGATAAAAGCGCGAGTGGTGGTGACGTAGTCTTTGGAATGGTACTGGGACGTGGCCAGGTCCTCGTCGGAAGGTCCCCAGGTCGTGGCGTAGAGTTCGGCGCTGGTATAACCCTGGGCAATAAAATAGTCGACCGAATCGGTCCAGCCAGTGGAATAGCCACCACCGCCGGCCATGGCCCGATCACTATTACCGTGAATGAAAATCACGGGTTGGTTCACCACTGTCTGGCCAGCCGAAGTTCGGCCACCGTAAGAACCGCCGGTCAGATCCATGCGTTCAAAGTCATAAGCGGCATAGCCGTTGGCATCGAGCCACTGCTCGAAATCAGGTGTGATCTGGGCAAAAGCATTGGTGGCAAGGAGAAGCACGAAAAAGCGAGACATGGGAAACCTCCGGGTATGAATATCTACGGGCGCAAAAAACAAATCACCTGTTCTGTTTTTACAATAACAGGGAACAAGGGCCGGAGCAACACCCTTTTTCCCAATGGCCAGGATCATTCTCTCCTTAGAGCGCTTCAACACGTGCAAAAGAAGAAAGTTACCGGTCCGCTGAATATTTTGTTTTTGTGGGTCAAAGACCAGGCGCGGCCATTATATCGTGATCGTGGGTAAAGAAAACCCAGCAATCCTCTTTCAAGCACGCCGGACAGCAGCCGCTGTCCAGAAGGCTCAAGAGCTTCGTCTCATGATCCGCCAGGCCAGGCCAAAAAGGTCCCGACCTGGCAGGCCCTTAGAGAATATAGTGTTTCAAATCGTTGCTGATGTCTTTGTCGCCTACCTGTTTGTAAACGTATTCACCGTCGACGGTGAAACGGGTCTCTTCCATATCGGAAGCCTCAAAAAAGAGTTCGTCCATTACCTGTTCCATGACGGCATGCAGGCGACGGGCACCGATGTTGTCCTGACTCTCGTTCTGAAGGAAAGCGAGACGTGCAATGGCCCGGGCCGCATCTTCGGTAATGTCCAGGTCAATGTCCTCGGTCTCCAAAAGCGCCTTGTTCTGCTTGATCAAGGAATTCTGCGGTTCGAGAAGGATGCGGAAGAAATCTTCTTCGGTAAGGGAGTCGAGTTCAACCCGAATCGGCAGTCGCCCCTGCAGCTCCGGCAGTAAATCGGAGGGTTTTGAGATATGGAAGGCACCGGCGGCGATGAAGAGGATGTGGTCGGTGCGCACCATACCGTGTTTGGTGTTAACCGTGCAGCCCTCAATGATCGGCAGCAAGTCGCGCTGGACCCCGCCACGGCTGACATCAGGGCCACCACCCTGACGGTTGGAACCCGCTATCTTGTCGATCTCATCGAGGAAAATGATGCCGGAGTTCTCAACGCGTGTCAGGGCAATTTTGACTACCTGATCCATGTCGATCAATTTTTGTTCTTCGTCAGCGCGAATTCGCTCAATGGCTTCCACGATGGGAATATCTTTTCGCTTGGTACGACCTTGTCCGAAAATGTTGGGCAACATGTCGCGAATCTGGAAGCCGATATCTTCCATGCCGTTGCCGCTGAAAACGGAGATGT
>Ga0316189_10005935_pt1 | contig 11703 bp, 11 predicted proteins | sample LowCovwburrow_MG_FD_204930 | JGI IMG/M metagenome (GOLD analysis project Ga0316189, IMG submission 204930) | Coastal sediment microbial communities from Maine, United States - Lowes Cove worm burrow | ecosystem: Environmental > Aquatic > Marine > Coastal > Sediment | place: USA: Maine... | reverse complement strand
AAAATGCCACCCGTTACCGATAAATATAGTTATGGGTGAATTGTTTATTCGAATTACTCAGTCAAGGGATACTTATAATAACGTTCATTAAGATACTGCATAACCTCCTGCTTTTCTACGTCACCCCAGCCCAGGTTAAGCCAGTCTGCAAATTGATTGACCCAGTTACCCACTTCTTTATAGTTTGATGCTTTACGTTTGGTGCGTATGTAAACCGTACTTTCGTGACAACTTGTACAATGGTTTTCATAGAGCATATGACCACGAGTCACTTCTAGTAACACTTTTGTTTCTGAATCAGGTGCAGCTGTACCTGATTGTTCATGCACATTGTCGTATGAAACCTGTCTCACATCTTCATCAGCTGTAACACCAATAGCAGCAATAGCTGGTTGATAGACTGTAACGAAATAGATAAAAATGGCTAATGCTAATCTCATGGTAATAATTCTGTTGTTGCACTAAAAATTATTAATAAACTTTATAGCTGAGTATGGAGCATCCGGCGAGTAACTTTGCAGCCAATCCCTGGTTGTGTTTATTAACTCTGGTTCTAATTATACGTCGTCAAAACCTTTTGGGCAGATTGCTACCTGATCTAATAGACAGTTTAGTCCATCGGGTTGTGTAAATAGCCTGATTCATGTGAGATTTATTGAGTAACTAAATTTCATCATATTGAGATGCTGCGCAAGTATTTTGACCGGCTGTTATTGGCCGATAGCAGACTTACCGAATATAGTTTTGGTTCTTACCATACTGTTATTGACAGAAATCCAAGTGGGATTCGTTAACGTATACTGTATTTTCAAAAATCAAACTTCCCATTTAGTTTGTCCATGCTGTTCCTGCAAGGCTGTCTGGATCTTGATTAACTCCATAATATTGTCGAGATTCACAATACCTACCAACTGACCAGCTTTGGTCACGGAAAGTAGTGTGCAGTGGCAACTCTGCAGCCGTTCCAGTACCTTCTGCAACGGTTCGTTAACGTCAGCACTTTGAATATTAGTCTGCATCAAGTCACCGACCAGAGCCTGTTCTCCCACCGCCTGCAACCCTTTCAACAAGTCATCCTGCGTGAGTACCCCGACCATAACCGCATCCTCCAGTACCGGAAACTCTTTCTGACTGCCAGCTAGGGTCAGCTCAATGGCGCGGGAAAGTACATCATCAGGCGACAGGACCTGAAAATCGGTCAACATGGCTCGACCTACAGCCGCATCAGACAGGGTTGATTTGATCTGTTCCATCCCCGCCTCGGCCGCAGCCCCTATCCACACAAACAGGGCTATGAAGATCAGGAAGGGGTTGTATAGCAGACCCAACAAACCCAACCACAAAGCCAGACCCTGCCCTACTTTGGCAGCCATCTGGGTAGCCCTGTTACGGCTCATGCGCATGGATAGCACCGCCCGTAATACCCGACCACCATCCATGGGAAAAGCTGGCAGCAAGTTAAAAACAGCCAGAATGATATTAATCACCATCAGCCTTTCCAGAAACACCCCACCAGTAAGGCTAAGTTCATCCGCCAGCACTGATGCGTTGCTCACAGAGAGCCACAGCCAAAGACCAAATGCAATTACCAGGTTAACCGACGGCCCTGCCAGTGCCACGGTGATTTCCTGTTTCGGGTCGTCAGGCATACGCTCTAGAGAAGCGACGCCACCGATGGGTAACAAGATAATATTCCGAGTGCGGATACCATAACGCCTCGCTGTCAGTGCGTGCCCCAACTCATGCAGTACCACGCAGGCAAACAGTGCAAGAATAAAACCGATGCCACTGAACACCGCTACCAGAGTGCCCTCTATCTGCCAGTAACTCAAGCCGATCCAGACGATGAGAATAAAGAAGGTAGCGTGGACGTAAACATCAATACCGGCAATGCGGATCAGTTTCCAGGACCATTTCATATTTCACTAAACCTCATCCAAGCCATGATAAAGATAATACCTAACTTCGCAATCTAAAGGAATTAAAGCGGTCGGTGACAATAGATCATTAGTGTTTTCAACTTCTTCCCAGGTAAGGCTCCGAAAATCGGAACGGAGGGATTAAATTTTAACCAGTTATGAGCGTCCACTTATGGCCGTTAGTTGACAATACTCATGAGCTAACTTGAGAAGCAAAATCTTGTTTTTTGATTGATCTTGGTCAAATTGTGCATAAGAAAACTTTGTACACTGGTTTATTGTTATATATTTTTTATAACTCACTAAGGGGGATTGATATGTCATCGCAACAAAGTATACAAATGCCCAGCATTCTTCAGGGCGACGATATTTTCTCGAACTTCAATCAGATTCAGAAGTCGATTCAAGAGCGTGCTTATCATATTTTTCATGATCGCGACTCAAATTCTGGTGACGCTATATCAGATTGGTTTAAGGCCGAATCAGAAGTATTATCTGACATTAATATGACGTTGAAAGACAACAAGGATCAAGTTGTCATTGAAGGCAACATTGATAAGTTTTTGCCGGAGGATATTGAAATCAAGGCTCAGGATGGGAAATTTACGATTTGCGGAATACATACTGAAAAAAGAAGTAGCGAGAAGAAAGGGGTGACTAGGAAATCATCGACGCAGAGTAACTTTTACAGATCTTTTGCTTTACCAGATTCAGTTGACACGAAGAAGATGAAAGTAGAGATGAAAAGCGGTAAGTTTGCGGCGAAGATACCTAAAACGTCTCATTAGATGGAGCGTAGCGGAATTACTATCGCTTTACTGTAACTTTATGGAGGCCATCCCGCTGTTTATTCAGTGCGGGGTGTTTATGACGCCGATGGATCTGGAAGGAGTATGACGATAAAGTCATCGCTTAAAAAACTCTCTGCACCATACTTACTAGCAATTACTGGTGGCGCGTTGTCATCGATCCTAGGGGCATTGGTTCTGGTCGGTTGGTATACGCATGATGAGGCTCTGATTCAGGTCTCGGCTGATTTTGTCCCCATGCAATACAATACCGCGCTTGGGTTTCTGTTGAGTGGGTTGGGGCTTCTTGTTGTCACCAGAGGGAGTTACAACGTAGGCATGGTCTGTGGCATTTTCGTGATGCTCACAGGGTTGCTAACGCTTGCCGAATACATTTTTGGCATCGATCTCAGCATAGATCAGCTTCTGATGCAGCATTACATCACGGTCCAAACCTCGCACCCAGGCCGTATGGCACCCAATACGGCGCTGTGTTTCTCGCTCACCGGAGCTGCTTTAGTCGTGCTGGCTACAACGGCAAAAGTCTGGAAACCCTACATGATCGTCAGCGTTCTGGGATCGCTGGTCTTCGGACTGGGCGTTATCTCCCTGATGGGTTATGTGCTCAACATGGAGGCCGCCTACGGTTGGGGGGAATTGACCCACATGGCCGTCCACACGGCGGGCGGTTTCGTGTTTCTCGGCATAGCTGTTGTTAGTCTTGTCTGGTATCGGGACGTCTCCGATACTTCACGCTTGCCTTCCTGGCTTCCGGTGCCGGTTGGTGTTGGTATTGCAGGGATCGTAATCAGCTTGTGGCAGGCAATTGAATCTCACGAAGCCACATTACTGAAGGAATACGGTGTCTCTGTTCACAATTCTTTAGCCGACGGAGCATTGTTGGTTGTTGGCATCGTACTTGCCATCGCACTTTCTCTGGCAGTATATCTCGCCCAGATTGCCATAAATCGAGAAAGCGAGGTTAAGGCGGTGAATCGCAAGCTCGCAGCGGAAATCGATGAACGCAAAATGGCGGAAAAGGCGCTGCGTAAGAGCGAGAAACGTATTCGGCAGGTGGTGGAAACTGTGCCGGATATTCTTTACACAGCCTCGCTCCCGGATTTCATTGCCACCTATATCAGTCCGGCAATTGAGCGCTTACTGGGTTTTACCTCCGAACAATGGCTGGCAGACCCGGAGATCTGGGTTAAGCAGATACACAATGAAGACCGCAGTCAGTTGCTGACCGCAATGGAGGATGCCTACGAGAAAAAGGAGAGTTTCGCTTTCGAATATCGATTGTGGCATAAGGACGACAAGACACTCCGCTGGTTCGAGGACAGGGGTTCATGGGAGTTTGATAGCGAGGGAAATGCAGTTGCCTTACAGGGGATTATGACCGATATCACCGAGCGCAACAAGTATATAGCCGAACTCGAACACAAGGCACTGTACGACTCTCTTACAGAACTACCCAATCGTTTTTTGCTTCAAGATCGACTTCAGCATTCACTGAAAGCAGCAAAGCGGGATTCATGGCCTCTGGCAGTCATATTAATAGACGTAGTGCGTCTGAGTGATGTCAACGACATTATCGGTCATGGTGGTGGTGATCTTGTATTGCAGGAAGTGGCCAACCGTTTATGGAAGACATTGCGCGAATCTGATACCGTGGCGCGGCTCACTGGCGACGAATTCGTGCTTGTATTGCCACGAGTGCTGTGCGAGCACATCGATGTCACCGTCGCTAAAATTCGAAGTCTGTTTGAGCAAAGCATTACTATAGAAGATACCGCGCTTGAGATAGAGGCAGCGCTGGGTATTGCGTTGTACCCGGAACACGGCGATACGCCGGATATTCTATTACAACATGCAAACATCGCGTTGCGTACCGCTAAAAAAGAGAGTCTTGAATTCAGTATTTACGATCCCGAACAGGACCCTTTCAGTTTGCGGCAATTAAAACTTTTCGGTGAGCTGCGCCAGGCACTCGCGAAAAAAGAACTAACCCTGTATTACCAGCCGCAAATTGATCTCAGCAGCAATAGAGTCAAAAGCGTTGAAGCACTGGCGCGCTGGTCTCATCCTGTTGAGGGCATGATTCCGCCCAATGATTTTATACCGATGATTGAGCAGTCAGGTTTGATCAAACCTTTCACACTCTGGGTACTGGATGAAGCCATTGAACAACTCAACCGCTGGTCACAACAGGGCATTGATCTCAGTATCGCTGTTAATCTGTCTGCTCGCAACTTGCTCGATCCTCAACTGCCGTATGCTATCGAGAAAATGCTGGAGAGCCATAGCGTTGATCCTGCGCACCTCACTCTGGAGGTTACCGAGTCTGCCATCATGACCAGACCGGAAAGTGCACTGAAGATATTAACAAAACTGCACGACATGGGATTAAAATTATCAATCGATGACTTTGGCACCGGTTATTCATCTTTGGCTTACCTGAAAAAATTTCCGGTCGACGAGCTAAAAATTGATCAATCTTTTGTTTTTGATTTAGCGAAAAATAATGAAGATACCATTATTGTGCGTTCAACCATTGATCTCGCGCAAAATATGGGGCTGAAAGTTGTTGCTGAGGGAGTAGAAGATGAGCATGTTCTGGCTAAGCTCTCGACATTAAGCTGCAACCTGGCCCAGGGTTACTACATGAGCCGACCAGTCCCCATACAGGAACTGGAAAACTGGTTGCTTGACTCACCCTGGGGTTTGAAAAACGATTAATCAGGGTATCACACCGAAAATGAAACTTGAATCCCAGCTTCCAGCGCAATACTTACAAGATATTGGATGTGGTGTATGGCAGTAAGTTACCATCGATTAACGTTTAAAAAGTGAGTCGCTATATACTGCCTTATTAAACAAGGTTGCTCGCAGCTTGAGATATCTAAAATTGCCTGCATATGCAGGCAATTATTTTATACTTGATGAATAGAAGAAGTTGAGTCACGGAGGGCTGAATGATTAGGGTAGAGGATTATTTATTTAAACATCTCTATCGCATTTGATGTTGTAGCTTACTGCAATATCTTTTTTAGCATCATGCCGATGAAGGACCGCTTTTTAGTAGAGTTTCATTGCCAGAAGAAAATGTTCAAGGTCGCCTTATGATTGATAGCGGTCACCGATTTATTACATCTCGAACGTCCGTTCATGGCCGACAGCAGCCAGTCGTGTAATTTGATCTGAACTTCATAGGCTGAGCGACTGTTGTCGACCCAAAGCGGACATTCAGCAAACTTACAGTTTCATGAACAATAATAAAAATATGAATGACCGCTTATGGCCGTCTGTCATCGACCCTTTTAATTTTCCATTCTCAGTAAAGCGTTATTTCAAACCAATTTGTTTATTCCAGTCATTGTTATCCCAGAACAAATATTCTTCTGCTATGCGACCATCTTCCCATCGAGCAATGGTTGCAATTTTAAGTCTAACCTTCTTGCCTGTAGGCTGAAGCACAGTTCCATTGGGAAGTGCAATTGGTTTAACCCACTTACCTTCAGAAATACTGATCCCTGCTGTCCACTCTCCATAGCCAAATCCTACAATGTGGTCTGTTACTTTAAAATTAAATGTGTCAAACAGAAACTTTAACTCCTCTTCGTGTGGAGGAAATGGCGATGTTTGAGTCCCATCTGGATTATGAACAATGACATTATCAGCGTGAATTTCTCCAATACGTTTCATATCACGATGGTTAAAGGCTTCCAAATCCAGCTCATCAAATATCTCCAAATGACGAGCAGTTTGTTCACGTTCCTTTTTATGGGTATCTACTTGTGCTTGTAACTCAGCAATTTTTTGCTTTAATTCAGCAATACTTTCTTCCTCAGCAAAAGCAGTGTTAACGGCTATTAATGATGTGGTTAGAGTTAAAACTAAAATTATTTTTTTCATGATTGATCCCCTGTTTAAAATGATTACTAAGTTACTGGCAGGCCGCCCCATGCTCGGTAAACTTGCCCTGTTTCATTGCCTTCAACAGATTGAAGAAAATATTCAGCTACTTGATCAGCACTTACTAGACCTTCACCAACACTTGCTGGTTCAACTACCGGCGCAGGACTTACTACATTCAACCGTATACCCTTCTTTAAAAGAGGGGCAGCTTGCTGGACGTAGGTGTCAATCGCTGCATTGAACGGGCCTGTCGCCAAGCTATATTGATTGGGATAGTGAGTCAGAAAACCGCTGGTCAAGGTTATTGAACCTCCATCTGACAGGTATTTCTCAGCGAGCTGAACTACTCTGAATTGGGCAACCAATTTCCTTTCAGCTCCATGCCTGAAATCATCGTCAGTTAATTCATGATAGGGCTTAAATACACTATCACCTCCCACTGAGACCAAAACAGCATCCAACGGAGCCAGTTCTTTCAATGCTTTCTCTACTGACGATCCATCGATGTAATCAACCGTAATATCTCCACTTCTAGAACCTATTCTGACAATCTCATGGTCTTTATTTTCAAGCTGAGACGCTACCTGTGAGCCAATCTTTCCAGTCGCTCCGAATATGGCAATTTTCATGATCTTTCTCCTGTTTAATTTAACTTGGGTCCATATTAAGCATTTTTGTTATTTTGCAGAATAGGTTATATTGGAAAATAATAATTCGTATAATGCAAAACATGAATAAGTTAAAAGCTATTGCCACATTTGTGGAGATTGCAGATCATGGCTCTATGGCCGCAGCAGCCAGAAGCCTGGGGGTTGTAAACTCTGTGGTCACTAAAAATCTGAATGAGTTAGAGAGCTGGCTTGGCAGAAAGTTAATCTTTCGTTCAACACGGAATATGCGCCTTACCAAAGATGGTTTGGAATACCTTGAGGAATGTCGCCATATTCTAGAAAGTGTTAAAAACCTCGAAGCCAAAGGCTGCAAGGATGAGGATATTATTCATGGCGAGGTAAAAATTACCGCTCCCTTTTATCTTGGCCAATATATTTTGGCCCCCATCATCGTGGAATATCACGAAGCTTTCCCTGAGGTCAGTATCAATCTCATCCTCAGCGATGATTTTAAGGATATGGTCGATGAGGGATTTGATATTGCTATAAGAGCATCTCAGATGCCTGATTCCAGCTTTATATCAAAACGTTTAAAAAAGACCAGTTTAAGAGTGGTTGCCAGTAATCAATATATTGAAAAACATGGGGCTCCATCGTCTCCCAAAGATTTGCGTAGCCATACATGCCTGATAGAGGGCGATTCAGATAATAGGCGACGATGGCAATTTAAAGGCAAAAGCAATAAACAAACGTCTGTATCCATCAATGGAAAAATTCAAATTAATTCTGGCGGCATGATAAAGGCTGTGTGTACAAAAGGGCTTGGCATTGCTCAATTGCCAGATTTTATGGTCGATAATGAGATAAGAAACAACCAGCTTGTTAGGCTTATGCCAGATTATGAATTGGATAATTTCTTTTTGCACTTGCTTTACCATAAGCGATCGACAACAAGCAGTGCCATAAAATCTGTTATAGATTTCATCTATGGAAAGTATAAAAACTAATGACTAAGAATCGATAGGGTCAGACTCGATTGAATGTCCGCTTTTGGCCGACAACAGTCAGTCGAGTGATTTAGTCAGGCTTGATGGTTTGATCGTCTCTTGTCGACCCATAACAGCCGTTCAGTAATTATTAGTAAACGGCAGTTTCCACCACAAAGCAGACCTTAAGAAGACAGTAACAAGATCACAAACCGGACATTCGCCGGAGAAAAAAAACCGCGGGTCACATCAAAGCCGCTGGCAGTATTTCTGCTGGATGCGCTGACCAATCATAATCTTTGTCAAATCGTTCGATTAAGAAGTCGATGAACACTTTTACCTTGGGCGGAACAAAGCGCTGATAGGGATGTACTGCATACAGTGCGGAGGAGGCCGGGTATGTTGGGTAAGCGGGCAGCAGCTTTACCAGTTCGCCGCGGGCGATGGGAGGTCCCATTATCCACTCGGGTGACAATATTAAACCGCGACCGAGGCGGGCTGCGGTTACCAGCATGTTGCCGCTGTTGGCCGTAAACTCGCCGCGAACCCTAACATCGACAATCTCGCCACCGTCTTTGAAGCGCCAAATATTATCGCCTGGGTTGCGCCCAAGCGCGAGACAGTTGTGGTTTTCTATATCACTAGGGTGGGCGAGGCGCGGTGCGGACGCCAGATACTGTGGGCTAGCACAAAGCCAACGGGGTACCGTGGCGAACTTGCGCGCACGCAAGGTGGAATCCTTAAGGTGACCGGCGCGAATCGCAATATCAAAACCTTCTGCCACCAGGTCAACATTGCGATCAGTGGAGGTGAGTCCAAAACTCACCTCTGGCCAACACGCCTGAAACAAGGCGGTTGCCACAACAATATGCTGTTCAAGGCTCGCGGGCAGGGTGATTCGCACGACGCCCGCGGGTTTGTCTTCGAGTGCCGCCGCCATAATGCGGGCTTCTTCCAGATCCAGCATGATGCTGCGCGTTCGTTCGTGAAATTGTCGTCCTACTTCTGTCAGGTTTAGTTTACGGGTGGTGCGGTGAAACAGTGTTGCCCCCACCCAGCCTTCAAGATCAACAATCCGACGCGAAACACTGGATGGCACTAAATTCGATTGCCGGCCAGCTTCTGAGAAAGAACCCGTTTCAACCACTTTATTAAATAACACTATCGCGCCCAACTGATCCATACCAGATCTCCTGCCTCGCTAGGATAAAATCTATTTGTTCATAAAGCGCAATAATAATTTGCGTGTTTGTGAGCTTATCACAAGGAGATTTTAAGAGTATCGTAAAAATCAATGGTCGCACGGACCGAAACGAAAACCTGAACTGAAAACTTAATCACTCAAAAAGAAGGACTAAAACATGACACAAGAAACAAACAATCAGACTCTCACCGCAATCGTAACCGGCGCATCAACCGGTATCGGTTACGCCATTACTAAGCGTCTGTTAGAAGACGGCATGAATGTCGTAATGAATGCACGCACACAAACTGATCTTTTATCTGCTTATGATGAACTCAAATCGTTAGGCGATTTGGCATATGTCCTTGGGGATGTATCTAAAAAAACAACTGGTGAAGAGCTTGTCGCTAAGGCCGTGGAAGAGTTCGGTGGCGTAGATATTCTTGTGAATAATGCTGGAGTATTTAACCCAAAGCCGTTTCTTGATACGGAAGAAGATGAGCTCGATCGCTTTTTCTCTATTAACTTCAAAGGCAGCTATTTTGCCGCGCAAGCCGCAGTACCAGAAATGAAAAAACGCGGTGGCGGCTCGATCGTCAATATCGGAACCACGCTTATCGAGCACGCAATTGCAGGTTTCCCAGCTTCTGGGGCGGTGGCTAGCAAAGCAGCACTTCACAGTCTAACGCACCAGCTTTCGGCTGAGCTTGGACCGGATAATATCCGCGTTGCGACCATTGCGACCGGTATTATTGAGACACCTTTGCATGCCAAACAAGGCATAGAAGACGCTAATGGCCTTGCCGGACTGCACCTACTGAATCGAATCGGTAAACCTGGAAACATGGCGGATGCTGTGGCAATGCTTGTCAAAAATGACTTCATCACAGGCGCCACATTACGAGTCGACGGTGGACATGCAGCAGGTCACAACTTCGGTTAATCAACTGAAAGCAAAAAATTTAACTTTATAGCACTTAATAAATAAGGAATATAACAATGACAAACGTAAACACAAACAAACAAGAAACTAGCTACAGCCAGGATTACCAAACCATACATGCTCTTTTGCAAGATTACTTTGATGGGCTTTATGAAGGCGATGTAGAAAAACTCCGCCCACTCTTTCATGACGATGCATGGCTCAAAGGAAACAACTATCGCAAAAGCCGTGATGAATGGTTGCAAGCAGTTGCTACTCGTCCGGTGCCAAAAGCTGAAGGCATGAAATACGCATTCAATACGATGTCACTGGAAATTATTGGAGACCAAGCCATGGCAAAGGTTGATGCACCACTTATGGCTGCACATTTCATTGATTTTCTTGGGCTTTTGAAAGAAGACGGTGAGTGGAAAATCGTAAATAAAATGTACACGATTATCTAATTCAAATTTGAACCATAGGACTAGATATTAACTGTTTCCAATAAGTTGGTGTCTGTTCTTCCTTGCTCCGGCATAGAAAATAGAAAAGGTATAGAAGAATGTCTAAAGTAAAAATTAAAATTGAAGCCGTACATGATGTTGTATGTTCTTGGTGTCCCATCGGATACAGCAATTTAAAAACCGCGTTAAAACGATTAGAAAATGAAGTTGAAGCACACATAACCTATCTTCCGTTTGAGCTAAACCCTGATGTGCCTGAAGAAGGCGAAACGATAGCCAATTATTTTACGCGCCGACAAAGGTGGTCATCGGCGACCTTGAAAGACTATCAAGAGTCTCTTGTGAAAACGGCACAGAACGCTGGTATTGTCATCGATTTTTCTAAACGGACGCATTATTACAATTCTCGAAAGGCGCATAAATTAATACACTGGGCTGAACAATTTAATAAGCAAACCGCTGTTAATGAAAGTTTGATCGAAGCCTATTTTAAGCAAGGCCTGGATATTAGTAACACGGCTGTTTTATTGGATATCGCAGAGCAACTAGGGATGGATAGAATTTCGACTCAGAACGCATTGTCATCGAGACAATTGGCGCTAGCGCTAGAGAAAAAAATTGAGCGACAAAAAGCATTCAAATTACACAGTATCCCCGCATTTATCATAAATGAGGATACTTTGGTTTCCGGTTCTAATTCGGTGGAATTCTTCGAGAAGACGCTGTCAGAATTTATCGACGTACTTTCACTAAACAAAAAAATCGCTATTTAATAGTCAAACTAAAAGGTAACAATCATGCCGTATATTAATGTCCAAATTACTGATGAAGGCGTAACTAACGAACAAAAACAAGCGATCATAAAAGGCTGCACCCAATTGATGGTCGATGTTTTAAATAAAAATCCAGCCA
>Ga0316189_10005934_pt1 | contig 11704 bp, 11 predicted proteins | sample LowCovwburrow_MG_FD_204930 | JGI IMG/M metagenome (GOLD analysis project Ga0316189, IMG submission 204930) | Coastal sediment microbial communities from Maine, United States - Lowes Cove worm burrow | ecosystem: Environmental > Aquatic > Marine > Coastal > Sediment | place: USA: Maine... | reverse complement strand
GATCCGTTCCCAGATCTCGGGGATTCGATCGGGGCGACGGTGACGGTGGGCATAATCAGGGTCGTCGATCCATTCCGGGGTGCCATAGTGCAAACACTGCATTTCCCAGTCAACGGGGCGGATCGATCCTGGGTTCACGAAACCGTCGAGACACGGAATCGCTCCGGAGGGAAACGCGCTCGGTGGGTGTGCACCAACCGGCTGGCGACGACGCCCTGTGTGCAGGGCATCGAAGTATACGATCTCCACGGTGGTAAGCATCGCCGCATACCAGCTGATGTCGACATGGGTGATGTCGCTTCGCAGTGCCGCCAACGCCGCGCTGGCCGCCAGCCCGCCGGCCGCGTACTGGCTTTGCCACCCCGGCAATCGGAGTGGGGCTCCGTCGGGGTCGCGGTTGAAGGCCGGAAACCCGGTGGCCGCCTGCACGAGAAGCTCTTCGGTAACGGGACCGTAGGGTGAGCGACGTTCCGCCCCGTCAGGATCGGCGGCAAACGGGTATACCGGACGATCAGCCCCCCATGGAGTTATCGTGACCAGCCGAGGCTGACCGACCCCCAAAACCGAGGGGTGCAGCGGTGTGCCTTCCAACTGCGCCAATGTCTGGTCGCTGAGGACCAGGTCGGCCCAGTCGATGTCCACATCGTCTGGTGCCACATTGAGCTTGCCCGCGTTCAGGTGAACATAAAGGGGGCTGACACCGGAGCCGCTGTGTGGTTCGTCGTCGATCGGCATGCCTCGGATCGGATCGCCGGTGTCGGGTTCGACCTTCACGACGGTGGCCCCGAACATCGCCAACAATCGACCGGCGTAGGGGGCGGCAATCCCACTCGCCATTTCTAACACTCGGGTTCCCGCTAACGGTGCTGGGCTGGGCGCTGCAGGATGGCTGACTGGCTGGGCGTCGTGGTCCATGGAGAGATGGTAATGGGTCAACGTGTCGCCCGTCGCATTGTGTGCACAACCCCACTGTCAGTACCCAGCGAACAACCGCTCATACAGCCCTTCTGCCGCTAACCGTACTGGAAGCGGCAGAAGGACCATGTCGACGCCTCGGCGTCGGTAGTAACAGGGTTCGCGACCAGGAGCTTTAGGCTCAAGGCCGCAAGATCCCGGGACCTATTCGGGCCACCCGCTGATCGACTTGACCTCGAGGAACTCCTCGATTCCCCACACGCCACCTTCGCGGCCGTTACCGGATTGGCCATAGCCACCAAAAGGAGCGCCGGCGCCGCGGCGGGCGCCGTTCATCTCTACCATGCCCGAACGAAGACGGCGAGCAAGGCGTCGGGCCCGGTCGGGGTCGGTGGTCTGCACATAGTTGGTGAGGCCGTAGCTGGTGTCGTTGGCGATACTCAACGCCTGATCTTCGTCGTCGAAGGGCATGATCGACAAAACCGGACCGAAGATCTCTTCGTTGGCAATCGTCATCGATGGTTCAACGTCAGCGAATACCGTGGGACGCACAAAGTAGCCGGCGTCGTGGCCTTCGGGACGGCCAGTGCCGCCCGCCACCAACTTGGCCCCTTCTTCTTCCCCTTTGGCGATGAGACCCTGAATCTTGTTCCACTGGGTCTCGGACACCACGGGACCGATATGCGCCCCTTCATTGGCCGCAATGTCGACGGCGGTCTTCTCGGCCACCTCAGCAGCGGTACGCACCGCTTCGTCATAGATCGACCGTTCCACCAGCATCCGGGTGGGAGCGTTGCAGGATTGGCCGCTGTTGTTGAAACACTGGCGCACCCCGCGGACGACGGCTTTCTCGTCGGCATCGGCGAAGATGATGTTGGCGCCCTTGCCGCCCAGTTCAAGCGCGATCCGCTTGACCGAGTCGGCGGCGTTCTTGCTGATGGCCACCCCGGCCCGAGTTGACCCGGTGAAGGAAACCATGTCGACATCGGGATGACCCGACAGCTGGGTACCTACCCCAAGACCGTCGCCGTTGACCAGGTTAAACACGCCGGGCGGGAAACCTGCTTCGTCAATCATTTCGGCAAATAGGAGGGATGACAGCGGTGCAATCTCCGAGGGCTTCAACACCATGGTGGCCCCCACACCAAGAGCCGGAGCGACCTTCAAAGTCACCTGGTTCATCGGCCAGTTCCAGGGGGTGATGAGCGCAGTTACGCCCACTGGCTCATAGAGGATCCTGTTGTCGGGAGCGTGATCGCCCAGCGGCTGTTCAAACGAAAACTTTTTCAGCGTGGCGATCGTGTCTTTGATATGCGCGGCACCAGCACCCACCTGAGCGGTGGTGGCCAGCGCTATTGGGGCGCCCATCTCCGAGGAGATGGCCTGCGCCATCTCACCCGAACGGGCCTTGTAGATCTCGTACAGGCGTTCAAGGGCCGCGATTCGCTCCGCGGGGTCGGTCTCGGCCCAACCGGGAAACGCGGCCTTGGCGGCAGCGACAGCGGCATCAGTGTCGGCCTTGTCACCCAGCGAAATGACGGCGACGGCCTGTTCAGTTGAGGGGTCGATAACCTCCAGATCGTTGGGGGTGCTCGGGTCGACCCAGCTGCCGTTGATGTAGAACTGACGCTTGTCGGTCAGCGAAGCTGTTGACATGGGTGCTCCTTAGAGGGAAAAGTATGTGCCTCCTATCATGGTGCCTCGGCGAAGCAGCACCAAACCCCTCGCCCCAGTTTTCAGCCGCTAATGATGGCCAAACACATCTTTTTCGACGCTTGTTTGTCGAAAACGCGAATAAAACGATCGGTTCTGCGTAAGACCTACTATGAACGGTGTGAAACCACAGCAGTCAAAGGCCCAGCAATCGGCCCTTGACCGTGCGCTGGTGATCGGGGCTCGTGACGGGGACCCCGCCTGCCACTCCGAACTGGGACGACGATCGGCCCAATACTGCTATCGTTTCGCTCTCCAACTGACCGCCGACCCTGAGCTCGCCAAAGACGTGGCCCAGGAAAGTGTGGCCCGCTTCTTCGACCATATCGACCGGTTCGACAGCAACCAGCCCATTGAGCGATGGCTCTACCAGATTGTCCGCAATCGGGTTCGCGACCTCGCTCGGCGGGATCGTGCCCGGAGCAAGTCCGGGGCAACAAGTGAGTCTCTCGACGCGTTGATCGAGACTCGTCAACTACCAACGTCGGATGCATCCACCAATCCTGCAGTCGCCCTCGAGCAAGCCGACTTTCAACGCCACCTGTGGAATGCGGTCGCTTCGCTCACCGAAGACCAACGGGAGATTTTCGTCCTACGCGACTTCCATGGTCTGTCGTATCGGGAGATTGCCGAGACCCTCAGCATCCCCACCGGCACCGTGATGTCGCGGCTTCATACCGCTCGTATGCGGCTTCGCACCCTCCTTCGTCCCCCGGAAGATGAGGGTGAAACGCCCATCCATCCGAACCGAAAGGAGTCATAATGAGCCCTGAACTACCCCACTTCGATGAGCAACTCATTTCGGGCTACATCGACGGTGAACTCACCCAACAGGATCAACAGCGGGTGCGACTACATCTCGAATCCTGCGCACAGTGCCGCCAAATCAGCCGAGACCTGCAAAACCTGACAGCAGCGGCGATGGCCACCACATTCCCCACCCCTTTTGATGACCAATGGGACGAGCGACCCCGCACCTCCCTTTCCCGATGGTTGAGTTATGCCGGCTTTGGGCTACTGGCGATCTGGACCCTGAGCCTTGTGGCGTTCCTTGTGCACCAGGCCGTCACCGACGCAACGTCAGTTCGGTTCGAAGCCCTGCTTGGCCTGGCACCAGCATTGGCCATTGTGCTCATTGTGGCGTCAACTGCGGTCGACCGACTGCAGACCCACCAATCAGATCCCTACAAGAAGGTGCAAAAATGATTATCTCCACAACCAACGAAGTCGCGGCCCATCGGGTAGTTCGAACCCTCGGGCTGGTGCGGGGCAACACAATCCGCGCCCGTCATGTGGGACGCGATCTGAAAGCATTTGGCCGTTCGCTCGTGGGTGGTGAAATCTCCGAGTACACCAAACTGATGGCCGAGGCTCGTGAACAGGCCCTTGACCGGATGGTGGAACAAGCCACCGAATTGGGAGCCAACGCCATCCTCGGCACCCGTTTCGCCACATCAATGGTGATGAGTGGGGGCGCTGAGCTCCTGGCTTTTGGTACCGCGGTAGTAGTCGAAGCGGAATAGCGACTCGCACCCTGATGTCCTAGGGTTGGTTCACAATCCCGCCGAGCCAACCCTCGAAGGACACACCCAATGGCCACTTGGACCGCCTCCGTCCACCATGTTCATCTCATGGCCGCAGACCTCGACGCATCATTAACCTTTTACCAGCGGTGGTTCGGGGCGGAGATCGTGGCGGATTTCACCTACGCCGGGGCGCGAAACGTGGCTGTCCAGATCGGGCAGGGCCGTCTCAATTTCTACGATCAGGCTCCCAAAGGCACCGACCGCAACGCCTTCAACCACATCGGTTTGGTGGTGTATGGCCTCGAGGGGCTAGCGGACGCCATGACCGAGGCGGGTGTGCATCTACCGAAACCCGTGCAGCGTTTCGACGATGGCAGCTACCTGATGGTCGAGGCCCCTGATCGGGTACTACTCGAACTTTTTGAACCGAACCCGAATATCCAGTCCCCCAAGCTGCGGCAATGGTTTGACCTCGACCACACCGGATCCTGACTTGCGACTCATGTCACTGGGCTTTGACCTAAATTTTCTGTGACTGACTGTGTCCCCAGCCGGTTAACCTCAACCATATTCCGCGGTCGTGGTCGGCTACGCACCGCCCCGTCAGGATCGACCCTAATGCCCCTAGTTTCGTTCGAGTTCTTTCCGCCAGCCACCTCTGCCGGTCACCAAGCATTGGCGTCGACCGCCCATCGTCTCGCTCCATTTCAGCCCCGTTTTGCCAGCGTCACCTACGGAGCCGGGGGCACAACCCAAGACCGCACCCTCGATGCGCTCCGGGCACTGTCCCAGCACGTCGATCATCCCCTGGCCGGTCATATCACCACAGTCGGCCAGACCGCCGATGCGGTGCACCGCGTGATCGATGCGTATGCCGAACTGGGGGTCCGCCATCTGGTGGCGCTGCGCGGCGACCCTCCACGAGGTGAAAGCGCCAGCGAACCAGCCGCAACGTCGGGGCCGTCGGCTCCGCGTTACCACACCGCAGTGGAGTTGGTGGAGGGGATCCGGCAACGACCCGACGGTCACACCTTCGATATCTCAGTCTCCGCTTACCCCGAGGTGCACCCCAAGGCAACCTCGGCCGACGCCGACCTTGAGAACCTGAAACGGAAGCTCGACGCTGGCGCAGATCGGGCCATCAGCCAGTTTTTCTTTGACCCCGAAGTGTTCCTGCGGTTCCGGGATCGAGCGGCAGCTGCCGGAGTCGACAAACCCCTCGTGGCGGGCATCATGCCTGTACTTCGCTTTAGCCGGGTACAAGGTTTCGCCGACCAGTGCGGGGCCACCGTGCCGCCCGAACTGGCGGATGCGTTCACCCAGAGTGAAGGCGATGCTGAGGTCCACCAACTGGTGGCCGCGACGGTAGCCAACGAACAGGTGAGCCGCTTGTGGAGCGAAGGGGTGGAGGAGTTCCACTTCTACACCATGAATCGAGCACCCCTCACTGCGGCCTTGTGCCATCGGCTCAGCATCATACCTACCCCAAACCTGTGAGCTGAGGAACCACCTCCGCGCCGAAAAGGTCGAGGGTGGCGAAAAGCGTCGGCTGGGGGATGCCGCCAAGGTCAAACATGAAAAGCTGGCGGGTGATCCCTAACCCTTCTCGCCAGGCCCCTACCCGGTCTATCAACTCGGCTGGAGAGCCGACGAGAGCTGGTCCGGCATAGAGGGTGTCGCGGTCGAACGGGAGGCGTGGCGCGCCCGGCGTGAACTCAGTGACCAGGTCCTGCACCCATTCCCAGTAGTTCTGGTACCAGGTCTGGAACCGGTCGCGAGCCACCTGACTTTCGGGAGCGACATGGCAATGGCAGCACGCACCCACCTGTGGAGCGGCCGCGTGACCGGCTTCGGCCCATTGTTCGCGATAGAAGTCGACGATAGGGCCAAACGCTTCGGGCGCCGCGAACACCGACGGCAACATCAACGGGGCACCGAGTCGGGCCGCCAACGCCACCGTTCGTTTCGAGGATCCCCCACCGATCCATACCGGCATAGGGCCCACCGGTCGGGGGCGGCTCGTGACTCCGTCGAACCCGGTGCGAAAATTCCCCTGCCAATGCACGTCGGTTTCACGAAGCAAACGCACCAACAACTCGGTGTTTTCAGCGAACAGGTCGGCCGAGTCGGCGGCGTCACGCCCGAAGGCGGCAAAGGTCTTTTGGAAGTAACTTCCCCGCCCGGCCACGATCTCGGCGCGACCACCACTCAACACGTCGACGGTGGCGTAGTCTTCGGCCACTCGCAGTGGGTCGAGGGTAGCGGTGAGCGTCACCCCGGTCGAGAGCTTCAACGACGAGGTTCGCTCGCCAATGGCCGCCAACACCACCGGCGGTGACGACAACATATAGTCGCTGAGGTGGTGTTCCCCCAGGTGAACGGCATCGAAACCCAGTTGTTCGGCGTGCACGGCCTGTTCAACAATGGATCGATGGCGTTCAGCCTCGGTTTGGGTCTTGCCAGTGCTGGGATCGGGCATACGGTCACCCAAGGTGAGCAAGCCGATCTCGATGGGTGGTTCGGCGTAGTCGATCATCGGAGTGCTTTCGTTCGCAGGGTGATAGGAAACTGATCTCGTCCACCCCAACCAAGGTGGTTGAGAGGCGTCGACCCTCCTATCCTCGCGTCATGACCACCCCGCCTCAAGCCGACGCCGCTACCTCCGACCCCCATGTATGGCTGGAGGAGGTCGAAGGCGAAGACGCGCTGGCCTGGGTCCGGTCACAAAACCAGCGGACGCTCGACCGACTCCAGGCCGACCCTCGTTACGCCGAGTTCGAAACCGCCGCGCTCAGCATCTTGACCTCAAAAGAACGCATCGCTGACGGCTCAATCCGTGACGGCTTCCTCTACAACTTCTGGCAAGATGAGCAAGCCGTGCGCGGACTGTGGCGCCGGGTTCCCTTGGCCGCCTATCAGTCGACTGAACCGGAGTGGGAGATACTCCTCGATTTCGATCGCTTGGCTGAGACCGAAAATGCTAACTGGGTGTTCAAAGGGGCGCACGTGTTTCGCCCCCTCGACGGAGGGTCGTTCCGGACCCTGATTTCGCTCTCCGATGGAGGGAAAGACGCCACCGTCGAACGAGAATTCGACCTTGAATCCAAAACCTTTGTGGCCGACGGTTTCGTGACCCCTGAGGCCAAACAGGGAACCGCCTGGGTTGACGCTGACACCCTGCTGATTGCCACCGATTGGGGCGACAACACCGTCACCGAATCAGGGTATCCGTTTGTGGTGAAACGCTGGAAGCGAGGCCAGACGTTAGCCGAGGCCGTCGAAGTGTTCCGAGGTGAACCCACTAACGTCGGTGTGTGGCCCGCCACCCTCCGTCAAGATGACGGTTCCCTTCTCCCGATGGCGGTGCAGGCCGACACGTTTTTCACGTCTTCCTACTGGCTGCTCACCGACGACGAACCCGTGGCGTTACCAATCCCCCCAAAGTCCACGCCTCACGGGATCACCGACGGCCAACTTCTCGTGTCGCTCGAGCAGGACTGGCAACCCGGCGACCATCAGTTCTTGAGCGGCGACGTCGTGGCGTTTGGGATGACCCAATGGCTGACGACCGGGTCGCTTCCCCCAGTCGATCTGGTGTTTCGTCCCTCCGCCACCCAAGCCGTAGAGGAGGTTGCGGTCACGTCGGAGGCCACGTTCCTGTCGATCACTGACAATGTGGTGAGCCAGGTATTGCAGATTTCTCGCCCAGAAACCCCCGGTAACGCTGCCGATACCTGGTTGAGTGAGCGGGTGGAGTTGCCGGGGTCGGGGGCAGTCGGGATCTCGTTTGCCGACCACGACGAGTCGCTGATGCTGCTCCGCTACGAGGATTTTCTCACCCCGACGTCGCTGCTCAGCATCGACACCGCCACAGGGCAGCGGGCGACTCTCAAAACCCTTCCAGCAATGTTTCGTGCCGAGGGCCTTACTGTCGAACAGCTCACGGCTACCTCCGCTGATGGCACCACCGTCCCGTATTTTGTGGTGCGGCCCTCCGACGCCCCCTTCGATGGTTCCACCCCAACACTCCTGTACGGGTATGGGGGGTTTCAGATCTCGTTGGGCCCCGCCTACTACGCCACCATCGGTCGCAACTGGCTAGAACGCGGCGGTGCTTACGTGGTGGCCAACATCCGCGGCGGCGGAGAGTTTGGTCCCAACTGGCACCAGGCCGGGCTCAAAACCGACCGCCAGCGAGTGTACGACGACTTCATCGCCGTAGCGGAAGGCCTTGTGGCTTCCGGGCTCACGACCCCGGACCATCTTGGAATCATGGGCGGGTCGAACGGAGGGCTACTGATGGGGGTGATGCTTAACCAGCGCCCGGATTTGTGGAACGCCGTGGTGATTCAGGTGCCGCTCCTTGACATGTTGCGATACCACCTGCTGCTGGCGGGGGCGTCGTGGGTGGACGAGTACGGATCGCCCGACCATCCCGAGGAACGAGCGTTTCTCGAAACGATCTCGCCTTACCACAACTTCGATCCGGCCATCGATTACCCCACTCCCCTGTTTCTCACCTCGACCAAAGACGACCGGGTACACCCCGGCCATGCCCGGAAGCTGGCGAAAAAGTTTGAAGAAGCAGGCAAAGACTTTCTGTATTACGAAAACATCGACGGTGGGCATTCGGCGGCCGCCAACCAAACCGAAGCAGCCAAACGGTCGGCCCTCGAATTCTCCTATCTCGCCCATCAACTCGGCTTGGAGTAATCGAAGAAACGGTTGAAGAAACACAGGCGGATTCCGCCGCCAGCTTGCTCAGCCCGGCAGGCTCGATTACTGATAGAGCGATGTTCCGGTCGCTGGCGGTGCCACATTTCCCCAAACTGCTCCTCGGTGGGTTCTTGTGGAACGTATGCCGATGGGGGTTCGGGTTTTTGGGTGCGTTTCTGGTCAACGAGATGACCGACTCGGCCCGACTGGTACAACTCACGGGCACCTTTTTGTGGGCGCCTTTATTGTTCGCGGGCGCCATCGGTGGTGCCCTGGCCGATCGGTTCGATCGCCGTCGCCTGGTCTTGGCCCAGTTCCTGGGGCTAATACCACTCACGGTGCTGATGGGGATATTCTTGCGGTCTGGCGACGTGCCGCTGTGGAGCATCTACGCCATGATGATGGCAGCCGGTTTCGGGTGGATCATCGATATGACCGGCCGCCGGGCACTGGTGTTTGATGTGGTCGGCCCAGAACTCATTACCAACGCCATGACGCTTGAGGCCATCAGCTCCTCAATGGGTTTGATCCTCGGCACCATCGCTGGCGGGGTTATCATCGACCAACTCGACATCGCGTCGGCATGGATGGCGGTGGCGGCCCTGCTTGGGATAGCAGTCACGATCTTGTGGCGTGTACCCACCCAAATCGTTCCGCACACGGCCACTGTCGGCTCAACCTCGGTTGTCGAGGGGCAAGGACCGGGGGCCCAGGAGCCATCGAACCATGATTCGAATCCCGGCTTCTTGGACGAAGTCATGGCTGGCCTTCGGCTCGTTCGCTCCAACCCGGCCCTCGCCAGCGTGCTGGGGGTCACCGTGTTGGTGAACTTCTTCCACTTCTCCTACTTCCCCATTACCCAGCTTGTAGCGGCCCGCCTCGATGTTACCCCTACCTTGGTCGGGGTCTTGGCTGCGGGCACCGGTATCGGCATGTTGCTCGGTGCCACCTGGGTGCTGGTCTTCACCCCCACCCGTGGGCGTTCGTATGTGTTCGGGGCCATTGGCGCCTTTCTCGCCATTGTCGGATACGCCGTCTTTGATGTGTACGCCCTGGTGCTGGGATCGCTGATCGTGGCCAGTTTCTTCATCGGATGGTTTGCGGCCAACCAGGCCGCCATCGTGATGACCGTGGTTGATGGCGCGGTGCGCGGTCGAGCCATGGGTCTGCTCACCATGTCGATCGGTTCGTTACCGGTGGGGATGTACGCATTGGGCGAGATGGCCGAGTGGGTTGGGGTGACCGCGGCACTCGTCACCTTCAATCTTGTGGGCGCGGGATCGCTCATCATCTGGCTGACACGCCGGCCTCAGGTCTACCACCAGGCCTAACACCAGCGACGCTGGTGGCTCACCGCCAAGTCGGCCCATTCTCTGGACGGGCCTGAGTTGGCACCGCGGCCACCCTCCGCTCATGCGTTGGCCGTGGCGGCGCGCCCCGATCGCCCCAATTTCCATATTTGGAGACTTCACCACCCTATCAGTGGTCAAAGCTCCAAATAATGGCGACGGCCGACTCGGCCGCCCCCTTATTTCTTCCCACCTTCAGCCCCTCCGCGGGTTTAGGTGCCCGAATCTTCCGCTGCCGGTGCGCATCAATCGTCTGAGCCACCGTTAGACAGCGGCTCAAGCGATACCTTTTTGAGCAGGCCCTCCAGTTCAGCCATTTCTTGAGTCGTGAGGGATCCCCCCACATAGTGTTCGATGCCAGCCAGGTGCACCCGCCCAGCCCGAGTGAATACGGCGCGGCCAGCGTCACTTAGCCCCACAACACTTCCCCGACGGTCGTCGTCACAGGCACGACGTTCCACCAACTTCTCTCCCTCCAACCGATCAATAAGGCGGGTGACACCACTGCGACTGAGGCGCCGACGGTCCGCGATCTCCGATGGGCGGAGCCCCTCAGGTCCGGCCTCAAAGAGCATTAACAAGATCTCGTAGTGCTCCATCGGTAGACCGCACTCCTCGTGAAGTTCATCGGCCAACTGGTTGTGGACGCTGGTGAACGTCACCAGCATGGCGCGCCATGCGTTGGCGGCATCGGTGGAACGAGTCTTCGACATGGCTCCATTCTATGGCATAACCATGACATTGTTGCATCGCGCAACTACTCAAGGTAGTTTAGTGATGCAATCATTTCGACATGCAACTACCTGCGGTCGCTACACGAGGAGAACAACGTCAATGAATATCACCTTATGGATACTCCAAGGCCTGCTGGCCGCAGCCATGCTTATGGCCGGCGGCATGAAAGCCACTCAAGGCAAAGCCAAACTCAGCGCCGACCCCAAAATGGCTTGGGTCGAAGACTTCTCCGACTCCAGCGTCCGAGGCATAGGCGCGCTCGAAATCGCGGGCGCCGCGGGACTGATCCTGCCATGGGGCCTCAATATCGCCCAGGTTCTGACTCCGCTCGCCGCGCTAGGCCTAGCCGCCACCATGGTCGGAGCCCTGATGGTGCACGTGCGCCGCAACGAGACTTCGGCGATAGTCCCTCCACTGATGATGGGTATCGTTGCGATCATCATCGCCGTCGGACGCTTCGGCAATCTATAGCGATAGCACCTCCTATAGCGATAGCACCGTCCCTTACCAGCCAACCCAAACGACCTGAAACGCTTTCAACCATGACGCAATCCCAAAAAAGTCGCGGCGAATTCAAGCGCGACATGAACTACATAGGCGACCGCATCACGCCTGACGCCACTGACGGGTGGCCGCTCGAGGCTGGTAAGTATCGGCTGGTGGTGGCCCACGCGTGCCCGTGGGCCAACCGCTCGCTCATCACCCATCGCCTACTGGGCCTGGAATCAGCCATCTCGGTGGGTTTGGCCG
>Ga0316189_10005933_pt1 | contig 11705 bp, 9 predicted proteins | sample LowCovwburrow_MG_FD_204930 | JGI IMG/M metagenome (GOLD analysis project Ga0316189, IMG submission 204930) | Coastal sediment microbial communities from Maine, United States - Lowes Cove worm burrow | ecosystem: Environmental > Aquatic > Marine > Coastal > Sediment | place: USA: Maine... | reverse complement strand
TGGCAAGCTATTGCAAACGGTGACATTGACCCGGTGATTGATGCTGATGATGCGGATTTCTTAGCCGCGGCTGCCGATGCATTGCCCCAAGGCCCTTGGGATGAAAATACTTGGGGGGCCTTGACCAAAGCCGTTAAGGAAGCTTCGGGCCGTAAAGGTAAAGGGCTCTTCATGCCCCTGCGCAAGGCGCTAACGGGACTTGAACATGGTCCTGAGTTAAAAGTTTTCCTGCCCTTGATTGGACCAAGCCGAGCTCAAGCACGCCTGAAGGGAACGCGAGGATAACACTGTGCCGATCCAACTGTTCAACACTTTAAAACGCACCAAAGAAGACTTCGTACCCATCGACGATCAGCGTGTGCGAATGTATGTCTGTGGACCTACGGTCTATGACTTTGCCCACATTGGCAACGCACGCCCCGTGGTAGCATTTGATGTGTTGTACCGTTTGCTGCGTGGGGTCTATGGGTCAGAACACGTTGTCTATGCCCGCAACATTACAGACGTTGACGACAAGATTATTGCGCGCGCTGGTGAAACGGGCGAAAGCATTGGTGACCTCACCAAGCGCACAGAAAAAGCCTTTCTCGACGATATGGGGGCGTTGGGCGCGCTGGAACCCGACATTCAACCACGTGCCACCGAACACATCGAAAACATGGTCTCAATGATCCAAAGCTTGGTTGATGCGGGGCATGCTTATGCCGCCGAAGGTCATGTGCTGTTTAATGTCGAAAGCTATGAAGACTACGGTCACCTTTCCGGTCGCAATAGAGATGAAATGATCGCCGGCGCACGTGTCGAAGTTGCCCCTTATAAAAAGGATGCCGCAGACTTCGTTTTGTGGAAACCCAGCGTTGATGATCAGCCCGGTTGGGATAGCCCTTGGGGACGAGGTCGCCCCGGCTGGCACATTGAATGTTCGGCCATGAGCGAAAAGCACTTAGGCCAAACCTTCGACATTCACGGCGGCGGACAGGATTTGATTTTTCCCCACCACGAAAATGAAGTCGCCCAATCGACCTGTTCGCATGGCGGCGCTAAGTTCGTAAACTATTGGCTGCACAATGGCTACCTGATGGCCGAAGGTGAGAAAATGTCCAAGTCTTTGGGTAATTTCTATACCGTGCATGATCTTTTGGATGAATTCCCTGGGGAAGCCATTCGTATGGCCTTGCTCAAGACCCACTACCGCAAACCCTTGGACTTCACCAAAGATGGATTGCGCGATGCCAAGGCTGAACTCGACAAAATGTATCGCGCCCTACTCGCGCTTAAGGATGTAGAACCCGAAGGCGATCAAGCCTCAAAAGAGGTTCTTAAGGCTCTCAAAGATGACCTCAACACCCCACTGGCCCTGACGCACATCCATGAGCTTATCGGAAGAGCTCCGGGTAACGAAGCCGTCATCAAGGGCCAACTTATTGCAAATGCTCAGCTTCTTGGGATTTTACAAAATGCCCCCTGTGATTGGCTCAAAGGAAAAGCCGCAACAACAGAAGGGGCTTTTTCTGATGCAGATATTGATGACTTGATCGACCAACGCAAACAAGCGCGGACAAATAAAGACTTTGCAGCATCAGATCGCATCCGCGACGAACTGACCGCACAAGGCATTATTTTAGAAGATGGGGCCGACGGAACGACTTGGCGACGTTCATAATTGAATGGCATAGATCTTATTCTCCCTTAAGCTGATTTTCATATCATACAAAAAGACTAAAATTTGTTGTTCTCCTCAAAATATCTATGATACGATTCGGCCCATGACGAAAAAAGACGATAATGGTGGCGTAAAATCCACCAAAAAAGGCTCAAAGACCCCTCCCGCAGCGCCCCCTGACTCAGGTGGATTGCAGGGTGAGCATGGTATACTGCGCACGCTAAGCCACGAGGTGCGCACGCCTCTAAACAACATTATCGGTTTTGCGGATATGATGAGTGCCGAAATCCTCGGCCCCATGGCGCAACCTCAATATCGTGAATATGCTGAAGACATTCGTAAATCGGGACAAAGCATCCTTGATCTCTTAAATGAGCTTCTTGAAAGCAAACGCTTTGAAGCTATGGCAGATGATGACGGTGAACATGCCAGCCTTATCGATTTGGCACCTGACCTCATCACCATTTGCCGTGACGATGGCATCATTCTTCAATTGAATCCTGCTGGTTGTGCGATGCTATCGGTCAAAACCGACCAGGCGATAGACTGTCCCTTAAGCGATTTTATGCATCCAGATTTTAAAGAACTCACACAAGATGGCTTTGAGTCTTTATTAAAAGAAAAACGACGCACACCGCTTAAACTTATCAGTTCTGATGGTCGCGATGTAGAAGTCGAAGTTGCGGCTATTCTCTACGAAGAAAAAACGGACAAAAACAAACATCGTCAAATTATGTTCGTTGCCCGTGATGTGACAGAAAAAAACAGAAGCATCAGAGACGTTACAGAACGTGAAGAGTTTTTACGCTCCATCATGGAAACAACCGTCGATGGCCTCATCACCATTAACGAAATTGGTGTTATTGAAACGGCCAATCCAGCCGCTGAACGCATTTTTGGCTTTCAAAAAGGGGCTATGAGTGGCGTCAACATCAACACCTTGCTTCCCAATCCACGAGGCCGCGGACAAGTCGATGCCGCCACAGTTTTAAAGAAATTACAGGCTTCTGTCGATCAGGAGAATGTCGTTCATGACCTAACTGGTTTACGAAAAAATGGTGATAAATTTCCCATTGAAGTCAGTCTAAGTAATTTCAGTTTAAGAAATCGGACGCACTTCATTGCCGTGTTGCGTGACATTACCGAACGCAAACGGACTGATGATAAATTAAAATTCCTAGCCACTCACGATTCTCTGACAAGCTTACCCAATCGCTACACCTTTAATGAACGCCTTAAAGAAGTTGCCGAGCTTTCCGAGGAAACGGGTGATCGCATGGCTGTCTTGTTTATTGACCTTGATAACTTCAAACACATCAACGATGCCATGGGGCACCCCATCGGCGATGTGGTTTTACAGTTGGTCGCCAAACGCTTAGAAACATGTGTGCGTAGCCGAGACTTAGTTGCACGCCTCACCGGGGATGAATTCACGGTGATCTTGGAATCTGTAAAAGGCGAGACCGAAGTTCAAAATGTAGCCGAACATATGCTGCAACAACTTCGCCAGCCTTTCCATGTTGATGGAAAGGAACTCTATACGTCGGGCTCCATTGGCATCATCGTCTATCCTGATAACTGTGATCAGATCGACGAAGTCTTGAAAAATGTTTATACGTCATCTCATCACGCCAAAAAACAGGGCCGAGATAACTATCAATTCTATTCCGCGACCCTGAGCGCCAATGCCTTACGCAGGCTGTCTCTTGAACGCGGTTTGCGTCATGCTTTGGAAAACAATGAGTTTCAACTGGCTTATCAGGCTAAGGTTGACCTTGGCACTGGACGCATTATCGGTGCAGAAGCACTGGCCCGTTGGACAAGCCCAGATCTTGGGCCTGTGTCTCCCGTCGAATTTGTTCCCGTTGCCGAAGAAACAGGACTCATCGTTCCCATTGGCGATTGGATTTTAGAAACGGCTATGCGCCAAGCTGCGGAGTGGATGGATAAAGGCCTCACAGATGTGAGCGTTTCGATTAACCTATCCGCTCGCCAATTCCAACAAGGAAACTTGGTCGAACGTATTGCTGAAATTATGGAACACACCGGTTTACCCTCAAAAAACCTGGATTTGGAACTCACCGAAAGTATGTTGGTGGAAAATGCCGATGAAACGGTTAAGTTGCTTGAACGCCTTAAAGGCCTTGGCGCATCCTTAAGCATTGATGATTTTGGCACAGGTTATTCTTCGCTTAGCTATCTGACGAAGTTCCCCTTGGATGCTCTAAAAGTTGACCGTTCATTCGTGACGGGACTGCCCGATAATGCCGATGCCGTAACCATGGCCAAAGCCATTGTGAATATGGCGCGTAACTTAGGTCTTAAAGTTATTGCCGAAGGTATCGAAAATGAACGCCAAGGCACCTTCTTGCACGGTCTTGGCAGTGATATTGGTCAGGGCTACTTATACAGCCGCCCCGTACCTTTCGCCGATTTTGTAAAGCTCGCAGGCGGGAACGTAACACAGTTTCCCATGAGCCATATCCGCAAGCCTTCGGCTTAACGGTTAGCCCCCAACTTCATCAGCCAATCATATGATCGATTTCGGACTGATCCATGGTCGTTGCTGAACCGTGAATGTTGGCGCTGCACATATCCAAAAGACGTTGGATCAATTTTGAAATTGTGCCCGCATTGATGCGCACCAATTCCATATCACCTGTATTGATATCCGCTTCCAGACGGTCAACAGACTTTCCAATCAGGCTGTTAATCTTTTCGATGTTTTGCTCGAACGGGTCTTTGAATTTTGGCGGGGCGTGATCAAAGGCTTCGATGGCCAGCTCTTTGTCCGCAATGGTGCTATCGCGAAAGTGATCTTTATAAGGCTTGGGCGCCCAGGCTTGAACTTCTTCAAAGAGTTCCGGCATATCGGCCAACATTTCCATCGTCATCACCAATTCATTGAAATGATTGAGATAGTCTGTCGCCAATAGGGTTTGTTCGTTAACGTTGGTGCCCGTGGCACGCTCCCGAAATTCGGGATAAGCTTCGTCGTGCTCAAAGTCAAATTCACTGCTCATATCGTACTCGCTCGTCTTTTCGAGGTCTTTGCCTATCTTGCACACCGCATGTCTTTACGCATACTATATTGTGCGGCCAAACCATAGGGATGGCTTATAGATTAAGAGAGAATATACGCTTATATAGTTTACGCCAAGTGAAGCCTGTCTAATTCATTGAAATACGCGGAAAACCTTGTGTTTTGAAGCTAATTTCGGCATGCTCCGCGCAATATAAGACTTTACGTTTGCACAATTCGAAAGAACGACCATGGGTTTTAATCGCGTTTACATATATGACACAACGCTCAGAGACGGTGCTCAAACATCCGGCGTCGATTTTAGCGCTGCGGATAAGCTAAGTATCGCCCTAGAATTGGATCAATTGGGCGTTGATTATATCGAAGGCGGCTGGCCCGGAGCCAACCCAACGGATGACACTTTTTTCAACAATCTGCCGGACCTTAAATCGGCCCGCGTGACGGCATTTGGCATGACCCGAAGGGCTGGCCGCAGCGCAGATAATGATCCTGGATTAAAGGCCATCTTGGACACCCCGGCCCGTATTCTGTGCATGGTCGGCAAAACGTCTGAATATCATGTCGATATTGCCTTGGGCATTGAACCTGAAGAAAACTTATCCATGATCCAAGACAGCATTGCCTATGCCGTTGCCAAAGTGGATGAGGTCTTGTTTGACGCTGAACACTTCTTTGACGGCTACAAAGACAATCCTCACTATGCCATGTCTTGTTTAAAAACCGCCCTTGATGCCGGCGCGCGTTGGGTGGTGTTGTGTGATACCAACGGCGGAACCCTGCCCTTTGAAATTGAGGCCATTGTCAAAAAAGTCATTCGCGTTATTCCCGGCACTAAAATTGGCATTCACTGTCACGATGATACGGGCAACGCGGTCGCAAATTCCCTCGCCGCAGTCCGCGCCGGTGCACGCATGGTGCAAGGTACCATCAACGGCCTAGGCGAACGCTGTGGCAATGCAAACTTGATCAGCATCATCCCCACCTTGATGTTAAAAATGGATTTTGAAACGGGCATCAGCACCAAAGGCTTGAAGACCCTGCGTCAAGTATCAGCTGCCTTGGATGAACGCCTGAACCGTGCCCAAAATCACCACCGCCCTTATGTTGGCGAATCTGCATTCGCCCACAAAGGTGGACTGCATGTTTCTGCCGTTGAAAAAGACCCCCGCAGTTACGAACATGTGCCGCCGGAAAGTGTCGGCAATCAACGGGTTATTTTGGTTTCCGATCAAGCCGGACGTTCCAACCTGCTCGCCCGGTTTCGCGACATTGGCTTAGACATAGATGCCGACGATCCCCGTCTGAATACCCTCTTAGACACGGTGAAAACCAATGAAATGCAGGGGTATGCCTATGACGGGGCCGAAGCCAGCTTTGAGTTGTTAGCCCGCCGAGCCTTACATAACGTGCCAGACTATTTCCGCTGCACCAGCTTTCGCGTCCTCAACGAACGTCACTGGGACGAAAACAATAACATCGTCAATTTGTCCGAAGCCACCGTAAAACTGGCGGTGAATGGGGGGCAAGAGATGGCCGTGGCCGAAGGTAATGGCCCGGTGAACGCCCTTGATGCCGCCATGCGAAAAGTCTTGTTGCCGCTTTACCCCGGCCTGTCTGACCTGCGCTTGGTCGATTACAAAGTGCGCATCTTAACGCCGGGGGACGCCACCGCGGCGGTCACCCGCGTCATCATCGAAAGCACCGATGGCTCGGGCGCACATTGGTCAACCTTGGGCGTGTCGGCCAACGTCATTGATGCCTCTTACAACGCGCTACGCGATTCAATTATCTATAAATTGCTCCGCGATGGTGCCACAAAGTCTCACGAGAATTAAAATGTCTGACAATAATACTTCAACAAAATTTCGCAGGCCGCCCAAAACCCAAGCTGCCGACATCGTTCAAGACAGCCCGGCAATTATTTTGGTTGAACCGCAAATGGCGGAAAACATCGGCATGGTCGCGCGCGCCATGTTGAACTGTGCGCTGACCGATTTGCGCCTAGTCTCCCCGCGTGACAAATGGCCCAACCCGCGCGCTTACAAAACCGCATCCGGGGCCGACGTGGTGATTGAAAATGCCAAGATTTTTGAGACCACGGCGGACGCCATCGCCGATCTCACACAGGTCTACGCCACCACGGCGCGGGCCCGCGACATGACCAAAGATGTTGTCACACCCAGAGCCGCCGCCGCCGAAATGCACACCTTCATCGACCAAGGCACACAATGTGGCGTATTGTTTGGCCGCGAAGCCGTGGGCCTACACAACGACGACGTGGCGCTCGCCGACAGTCTGATCAACGTGCCGCTTAATCCGGCGTTTAGTTCCCTAAACCTCGCCCAAGCCGTATTGCTGTTGGGCTATGAATGGTTTCAAGACACCGTTGAGCGCCCAGATACCGTCGATGAAGTGCGCTTGGATACGCGCCGCGCCAACAAACAAGAACTGCAAAACCTGTTTGAACACTTTGAACACGAATTGGATAACTGCGGCTTTTTAGGCTACGCCGACAAACGCCCAAAAATGGTCAGAAACCTCAGAAACATGCTCAACCGCGCCCGCATGACCGAACAAGAAGTAAGGACATTCAGGGGCATTATTTCAGGACTGGTGAATGGGCGGCGGGTTTAGAGAGGTTTTTGAACCACAGAGGACACAGAGTTCACAGAGAAGAAAGAAAGCGCACTATCGCCAAAAGAACTTAAATAATTCATTAGCATCCTGCACCTAAAATATCAGAAATGTTCTGATTATCGCATTAGAATCTTTGCCGTAATAATTGCAGGTTCATTTTCATAACCTTTCTTAGCCAAAGCATTGACCTTATCTTTGACATCTTCTGGTGACCAAAACACCCACCCCTTCGAGTCAAATAATTTGCACATGTCTTCACTACGCGATTGATAAACATTTCCAGCAACAAGACCGAGTTTAATGACGGTCTCCCCGTCAGCCATCTCAGTGTCGATCAAGTCTTGTTTCAACCGATCAAAAACAATGCCCCTATATTTTTCGCATGTAAAAAGTTTGTAACGTCCCTCTGGAATTTCATAAACCTCTTTCAAATCATCAATCCGAACTCCGGGCGAATCCAAGAAAGATTTCGCCTCTAAGACAATGATGTGATTTTTATTTTGGTTAAATGCGAGCAGATCGATTTCTGGTCTCGGGATTGAGTGTTTGCCTATATCTCTCTTTTCTTGCTTAGTCAGATTAACCTTGAAGGATTGGCGAACCCAAAAGCCTTCATGCTCAAGAAGAGTCTTTATGATGCCTTCAAAATAATCCATTTGAAGATCAGCCTTTCAATGTTTAGTAAATTCTCAGGTATTTTGAGGGGATACCATAAGAAACCTAAATCTTCTCAGACAACCGGATCGCCATCGACGTGCTGAACTTTACCATGCGGCTTAAGATGGGGTAGCCGGGGGCGGATTCGGCTCCGTGCTCAAGGCCTAGGTCTCGGTGTTCGAGTTCTTCTTCGCGAAATTTTATGCAGGTGTCTCTGAGTTCGGCTTCGTCGTCACCGAGTTTTGCAATTTGGTCTTGGTAGTGTTCGTCGATGGTTTCTTCGACGGCAACGGTGCAGGCCATGGCGGCTTTTTCACCTAGCAATGCGGTTCCGGCACCCAATGCAAATCCGGCGATGTGCCACAGCGGCGTCAAAACCGTTGGGCGCACGCGGCGTTCTGAAACCATTTTGGAAAAGGTTTCCAGATGAACGTCTTCTTGTTCTTTCATGTGACGGATCATGTCGCCTTTGGGGCCTTTGCCCAAGACCGCCAACTGGCCTTCATAAATCCGCACCGCACCATATTCGCCGGCTTGGTCCACACGAATGATGTTGTCGATCAATTCGTCCTTAGTTGGGTCGCCGGGCATACGACCGCCGACAGGCGTGGTGGTTTTGGTGGTGGTGCTTTTGGGCTTAGCCGACATCTCAAACCTCCCTTAGGCGTAAACGCGCGACGATGGCCGCGTGGGTACAGAAGATAGAGAATAGGACATTCCAGCCCGCCATGGAAATACCAAAAAACGTCCAGTCCACGGCGTCACAAGCTTTGGGTTGTTTCTTTTGCATACTTTGCATGAGGTCTTGAGTGGTAAACGTTTTACCCGCGTCCCCCATACACCCCGTGGCCGACGCCCACCAATGCTGTTCAACACCGAAGTGATAGGCCGCGATACCAGCCCCCCCGGCAAATGTCACAGCGGCAATAATCATAATCGGCTTAACCAAATGCGGGCGCATCATCCCCAAAAAGCCCAGCATGGCGACCATCGCATAGGGAATGCGTTGATAAAGGCACAACACGCACGGCTCGAGGCCAAAGCCAAACTGGGCGATATAAGCCATCATTAAGGCGCCGCCACCGACAACGGCGAGAAGTTTGGGATAAAGGCGCGTCTGATCCATAACCTAACCTAAACTCAAATCAAGAATTTGACCGCAACGAAGCCGCCAAACAAGACAATGAAGCCTACCGTAACCAAAAGGCCTAGGTATTTTTCGATAAACTCACGAATGGGATCACCAAAGTACCACAACAAGCCCGCAACAAGAAAGAACCGTGCCCCGCGCGACAGTATGGAAGCGATGACAAACGTTGTCATATCCAATTTGGTCACGCCACTGGCGATGGTAATCACCTTGAATGGGAACGGTGTTAGGCCTGCCATACCGACAACCCAAGCCCCCCATTCATTATACATGCCTTGAAATTCAGTGAATTTATCACCCTTGCCGTACAGATCCAAAATGGGCTGTCCAACTTGTTCAAACAAGAAGTAACCGATGCCATAACCGCCAATTCCACCAAGAACCGAGGCAATCGTACACACGCCCGCGATTTTCCATGCTTTTTCCCGCGACGCCAAAACCATCGGAATAATCAAAATATCGGGGGGGATGGGGAAAACAGAGCTTTCGATAAACGAAATAATGAACAGCGCCCACATGGCATTGTGGTGCGCGGCAAAGTCCATGGTCCAATCATATAAACGACGCAGCACGTGGGTTCTCCGGTGGTTAAAATCGAATGCTTAAGCCGTGGTCATAGCAGTCTACTCACCATTCATCAATCGCAGGTTTTAAGAAGTTTGAAAATTCCTTAGAGTATGTGTTGACCAATGGCGCGCGGTGAGTATTATGGCGCCGCATACCACCGTTGCCCCTGTGGCGGAACTGGTAGACGCGCGGGATTCAAAATCCCGTTCTCGCAAGGGAGTGTCGGTTCGATTCCGACTGGGGGCACCATTACTCTTTCATAAAAACTGAATCAAAAAGCGATCTTGACCGTGGCCTTGCCATGCCAAAATATCGCGCGTTGCTTTTTTCTTAAGGACACTAAAAAAAGTCGCACGATTTTGTGGTTATGCTAGAATTAATACGATTAAACAGTCCATTATCGCTTTTCCTTAGAGCTAACGGGCATTAACGTTATGAGTATTCGCTGGAAACTTGGCCTGATATTCTTGCTAATTTCCTTGGTTCCGTTGATCTTGTTTTCTGTTGTCAGTATCCAACAGTCCCAAACGATCATTCGCCAAGAAATTGGTTTAGGCTTTGAGCTTATTGCCCGTGAAAAGGCAATCGAAGTCGCAGATGTGCTTGACCGTCGCGTTAACGAAGCCAAAGTTCTAGCCCTTCACCCCAAACTCATCGCCGCCGTAGCAGCACAAAATGCGTCATATATTGGCAAAAGTGATGAGGAAAATCTCAAAGAGATTCTGTCTTATGACAAGGCATGGATTCACAACAAGGGGAAAACGGATCGCGCTCGTATTATCCACAAACTTCCCGTTGCAGATTTTTTAAGAGAATATCAAAGTCACGACACGAAAGAATACGGTGAAATATTTTTAACCGACCGTTTAGGCGGAACCGTCACCATGACGGGCAGCCTGACGGATTACTACCAAGCCGACGAGGGTTGGTGGAAAGAAGGCTTTCATGAAGGCAAGGGAAGTGTCTTCATTGATGACCGGGGCGCGGATCTGAGTGTAAATGCCATTGTGACCGGGGTTGTTGTGCCAATTTTGGTCGATGGAGAAGTTGGCGGCCTGTTGAAGGTCAATTTCAAGATGGCCCACATTCCAGCCATCATTTCCAATCCCTATAAAACAGACGATGTGCATATCTTTATGATGCGCTCAAATGGCAAAGCCGTTATTGACCCGACACAGGGAAAACACCTCACCGCAACCAATCACGAACTCGACATTATTTTAACTGGCCGCAAAAGTGGTTTGGCAGAAGACCGACACGAGGGCATGGATATGGTTATGGGCTTTGCCCGTGTTGACCCCCAACATGCCATTTTTTCTCGGTTCGTTCCTGACCCGTCTAAAAAAGGGGTGTCTGGGGAAAAGTGGGGGCAATCGAATTGGTATATCTTTGTGGAACGAAGCCTTAAGACGGCATACGCGCCCCTAGAAGATCTCACCCTTTTCACCGCATTCGGCACACTTGTCATAGCCGTCGTCGTTATTGCTTTTTCGGGAATTTTGTCAACGTCTTTGACGTTTCCTTTGGTCCAACTTCGCCAACATATGCAAACCATTTCCGAGGGAAACCTCGACGTCAGTGTCGGCAGTGAACGAAAAGATGAAATTGGTGAAGTGTTAAGGGACATCGACATTATGGTCGAGCGACTCAAAACGACGCTGGCCTCTCGTGATGATCTCAACCATGAAATAGAAGAGCGTCAGAAAGTTGCACAGGCTTTGAACGAACGCACGCAAGAACTTGAAATCTCCATCGCCGAAGCCGAACAGGCCAGTTTAGCAAAGACGCAATTTCTGTCTTCGATGAGCCACGAACTGCGCACACCGTTGAATGCTGTTATTGGATTTAGTCAACTGATGCAGCTCAACAAAAGCGAGCCTCTTAGCGAAAAGCAGAAAAATTATACCGACAACGTTATCTCGGGTGGTGTAACACTTTTGGAACTGATCAACGGTATTTTAGATTTGGCGAAGGTCGAAGCTGGGGAA
>Ga0316189_10005931_pt1 | contig 11708 bp, 10 predicted proteins | sample LowCovwburrow_MG_FD_204930 | JGI IMG/M metagenome (GOLD analysis project Ga0316189, IMG submission 204930) | Coastal sediment microbial communities from Maine, United States - Lowes Cove worm burrow | ecosystem: Environmental > Aquatic > Marine > Coastal > Sediment | place: USA: Maine... | reverse complement strand
AGATTGCAGTCGAGGAGATCGTCACCCTGTTGAACGAACGACACTTGGGTCACTTTCGAAAACTCGGCCGCGCCCACGTGGAATTGAGTCCGAAAAAGAAAAACCTGATGTTGTGAAGTCTGCTTGTGGTCGCTTGCAGGCCATCGGTTCTCCTAATTTCTGCTGACTGAAACGACTGCCACCCCCCCCAATTCGTGATCGCATGATAGATAGGTGTTAATACCTATATTTTCCTATCTATTGTACGTATAACTACGTACTATGTGGCCACCAAATACAACCGCACGATCTGCGTTCCTGCAGATGATCTGAAGCGGCATGAATTCGCTGTTGCGAATTTTGAAAACAACAGCAAACCAAAAACAGAGGGAAATAGAAAATGAAATTACGTTTTGCATTAGCCGGAATTGCTCTAACAGGATTCGCAAGTGCCGCAAACGCGGATCTCGATGCGTGGACGGACTATGACATTAGCTCGGGTGTTTCAAACGTTACGACGGTCAAGGTTGATTCCAACATGATCGACAAATACCTTGAAGGACTGAAAGCGACATGGGCGCCGTCGAATGATGTGGCGGTCGAGTTGGGTCAGATTGAAGGTTACAATATTTACGTAAGTGAACTGGCGAACAGCGGAGACTTCAACGTCATTTTGGTCGTAAGAATGAAGGACGCTGCGGACATGCAACCGAACCAGGCAGACTATGAAGCCTTCATGAAGAAATGGGGTGCAGAGAACCAGAAGTTGTCCGACAAGATAGTTGTGACATACCCGGATATTCGCACGATTACCGGCGAGTACCTGATGCGTGAAATTACTTTCAAATAAATTAGATTAGTTTCTTCGATCTTCTTTCAGAAGGGCCTTCCTGATTATTCAGGAGGGCCCTTTCTCGTTTGGAGGTTCGCCAGATAGGTTGCTGACAGGCTGCTTTCTGGCCGTAAGCAGCCGCCCAGGTGATAAACTGACAAACGACTGCTACTGTGAGCCATAGCGGACATTCGGATAACCTTGTACTAAGCTACATGCCTCGTCTGTTTCCGAATCAACTCAGCTCCTTCCGAAACCCGTGACAACGCCAACCATAGAAACCTTGCGCCTAACACTGCGGTCGTTTGACGCGGCAGATGCTTCGGATGTGCAGCGATTGGCCGGACTGCGTGAGATTGCTGATACCACGCTGAATATTCCACATCCATACAATGACGGCATGGCGGAGGAGTGGATTGCTAGTCACAGAGCAGAGTTTGAGGCCGGAACAAATGTTGTGTTTGCGGTCGTGCTTCGCGACAAAATGCAATTGATTGGTGCGATTGGACTAACGCTTGACGACAGTGCCAAGAAAGGTGAACTTGGTTATTGGATTGGCAAGTCGTTCTGGAGTCGAGGTTACTGCACAGAGGCGGCTACTGCTGTTCTTGACTACGGATTCAAGACCCTTGGATTAAACCGAATCAGCGCCCGACACTTTGCCCGCAATCCCGCTTCCGGACGTGTGATGGAGAAAATTGGCATGGTCGTAGAGGGAACAGCGCGACAGGATAAGATCAAGTGGGGCCACTACGAAGACCTGGTGCTTTACGGCATCCTTCGGAATGAATGGCCAGCAGAACGAAGCGAGTAAGCCTTAAGTAGCGTCTCCAGGTGTACAGGCCAGGAAGACTGCTGCACCGTGGGTGTACACGGAATCCGTGTGCCGAGTGTGCTCTCCGAGTATCGCATGCACGTGTTGCGCGGATGCGGGTTCAAAATTCAAATGCAGCAAGTCGTGCTGCTTCTGCGACCCGACCGCGAGTTCCTTACGGGAACGAGATTATTCGACGAACCAGGTCCGCCACCACAGACCGAACTGCGTGCTGTAGCCAAGATCGCGACGGCGAATTCGTCGATCGCTACCAAGCACGTAGTAGGTCGGGAATGCATAGACGCGCCAGTCTTGCGCTATTTGGCTGTTGCCGAGCACAACCGGCAGGTCGAGCTCGTGACGATTGACATAGTCACGTACCTCGTCGCGGTCTTTCCAGTCGAGTACCACGGTCAGGATTTCAAGCGAATCGTCACCCCGCAAGCGACGCAAACGCGTCAGGTTGTCGGAGCTGGCGGCGCAGATCTTGCACCATGGCGCGAAAAAGTAGATGAGCACAGGCCGGTCGCCTGCAGCGGCGATATCGTAACTGCCGCCACGCAACAGCGGTCCGTCGAGCGCGGGTGCCGCAATGTCGGATGTCGATAGCATGTTGCGTGCTTGAAATGTGCTGAGCGCAAGAAACACGGCGACGAAGAACAGCGCGTTAAGGAACAGGCTCGTACGCTGCTTCAGGAACTGTCGAATCCTCTGTTTGTGCGGTTTGGCAATCAACGGCCTCTCTCTTTCATCATCGCGGCGAACGTTGAACCAGCCGGTCCACCCCCAATCGTCAATACATCCGTTTTGTGGCGAGTCATGGGGTCTCGAAGGTAGCTTTTTTCGCACTAACAGCCTAAAGAACTATCATACATTACAAGCTGAAAACGAACATGCACTGGCGGGCGCGCGGCCGTCGAAAACAGAGTAATCGCAGAACTATTGGACGAGTCAAGCGGTCCACTGTAAGGATGGATGCCTGGTCCGTCGTCTCGAGGGTTAAATGAAAACGAAAGCACATGGCGTTAAGTTACTGTTGGTCGCTTTTGGCGTGGGTGTTATTTTCTTCCCGGAATGGGCAATTTCCAGCGAAATTGCCACTCAGGCCGCGACGGCAACCCGGCCGACAAGCACGCACATGTCGGAAGAGCTGCGTGCCTCCGTCTCCAAAATAGTGATCCTCGCGAGCGCAGGTGCGAGCAGCGAGTCTGTGACTGGCAGCTATGACAAAGCAACGCCGGGATTACTGGGGGGCATGGCCGATGGCTCCCAAATCGGCACAATTCCAGTCGAGGTTGGTGGCGTCCCCATCGGCATTCCAATCCCGATACTTCGTGAAATCGGCATGATCGCAGGCGCGATCTCAGGTTCGACGAAACGCGAGATCCAGGAGTTCAGGGACGAACTCACGGAAGATCTCAGGGATGCGGTCGATCAGCCGCTGACGAATGATTCGCTTGCAAACGACGTTTTCTGGGGGCTGAAGAACGTATCGACCCTGGAACCGAAAATCTATGCGCTGACGACACCCGTTCCTGAGGATACCGAGGCCATTCTCTATGTCAGCCTCACGGGTCTCACTATTAACGTACAAGGCAGCGAAGCGATCATCGAAGTCACGGCAACGGCCAGGCTCGAGCGGCGCAGCGATGGTTCGACGCTGTATAGAAAGCAGGTCCAGTACCAGGATCAGGACACGCTGAGCAACTGGACGAAGAACGACAGTGAGCTATGGCGCGAGTACCGGAATTTCGCGCGTCACTACCTCGGTCGCGAAATTTCTGCCGAGCTGTTTGAGCGAGTCGCATTGAATTATGAACTCGCACCAGCAAAAACGGACACCGTGAAGCCGGCGAAGAAAAAGGATGAGTGGCAGGCCGAAAGCAAGGCGCTGCAACCAACACTGGCCTGGAACTTCAATATTCTCGACGGCGATGCGTACGGAGAATGGGCAAAGAGTATTGATCCGGCAATGATCACCTGGGACCTCGAAATCTATGATCCGCGGCGACCGGTCTACGCGGCGAAACAGATTCGTGGCACGAGTCACGCACTCGACAGGCAGCTCGAGGCCTGCAAGACCTACCACTGGACTGTCCGCCCGACTTACCACGTTGACGGCGTCAGGAAGAACGGGGAGTGGATGCGCCTGGTTCCGGTTGGTGGATCCGGCAATGGCAACATTGGCAGGGACGCATCAGTGGCGCACGCTTATGTTCAGGACTTCGCTACGCTGGAGATTGACTGCCGCGCTCGGTAGCTGCAATACGTCGTTGACCTTCATACATACAACTAATCAATCTTCGCAATCCGGCCCTGTTCCTCGGAACGTGCCGCGAACTCATCCTGCCAAGCAGATCGATGCGACGCCGGTGCAATCTGAACCGCAGTTACCTTGTACTCCGGGCAGTCCGTCGCCCAATCGCCATACTCGGTCGTTACGACATTGGCGCCGGTTTCGGGGTTGTGGAACGTTGTGTAGACAACCCCGGGCTTCACACGCGTAGTGATTTTCGCGTGGAGCGTGATATCGCCTTTGCGACTGGCGAGCGCAACGAGTTCGCCGTCCTTGATGCCCCGCATCTCGGCATCGGATGGATGCACCTCAAGCACGTCTTCGCCGTACCAGACATTGTTGGCCGTGCGCCGCGTCTGTGCACCGACGTTGTACTGCGACAGGATGCGGCCGGTCGTGAGCAGTAACGGGAACTTGCGGTTCGTGCGTTCTTCGGTCGGCACATACTCTGTTTCGACGAACAGGCCTTTGCCACGAACAAACGCATCGACATGCATTATGGGCGTGCCCATCGGCGCTTTGTCATTGCAGGGCCACTGCACGCTGCCGACCTCATCGAGAAAGGCGAAGCTCACATTGTTGAACGTGGGCGTTAACTCCGCGATCTCGTCCATGATCTGTGCCGACGTGTCGTAGTTCATCGGGTACCCGAGCGCCTGGGCCAGATCCTGCGTGATGCGCCACTCGTCCTTGCCCTGTTGCGGCTCCATGACCGGGCGGACCCGGTTGATGCGTCGCTCGGCATTGATGAACGTACCGTCCTTCTCGAGGAACGAGGTGCCCGGAAGGAATACGTGCGCGAACTTCGCGGTCTCATTCAGGAACAAATCCTGAACGACAATGCATTCCATTGAACGGAGCGCGGCTTCGACGTGATGGGTGTCCGGGTCCGATTGGGCGACATCTTCGCCCTGGATGTACATGCCTTTGAACGTACCGGCGCACGCCTCGTCGAACATATTCGGAATACGGAAACCAGGTTCCGGATCGATTGTCGTGCCCCAGTGTTGCTCAAATTGCGCGCGAACTTTCACATCTGAAACAGGGCGATAGCCCGCGAGTTCATGCGGGAACGAGCCCATGTCGCAGGAACCCTGCACGTTGTTCTGGCCGCGCAGCGGATTTACGCCGACGCCGGATCGCCCGATGTTGCCGGTCGCCATGGCCAGATTTGCCATGCCCATGACCATGGTCGACCCCTGGCTATGTTCGGTGACGCCCAGGCCGTAGTAGATCGCGCCGTTTTTTGCAGCACCGTACAGGCGCGCAGCTGCGCGGATTTCCTCGGCATCAACGCCCGATATTTTCGCGACTGCTTCAGGCGAGTTTTCCGGTCGCAGGATCATCGCTTTCCAGGAATCCCAGGAATCAAGTTCGCAGCGTTCGCTTACGTAGTTTTCGTCGGCGAGCCCTTCACTAACGATGACATGGGCGAGGGCGTTGATTATTGGCACATTGGTGCCCGGCAACAGGTTGAGATGATGAGCTGCTTGAATACGGGCTGACCGTACGAGGCCGATTGCGCGTGGGTCGACGACGATCAGTTGCGCACCTTCGCGCAGGCGTCGTTTCATCTGGGACGCAAAGACCGGGTGGCCAGCGGTCGGGTTGGCGCCAATGACCATGATGACGTCGGCGTCCATGACGCTGTCGAAAGGCTGCGTGCCGGCCGATGTACCAAGCGTTGTGTTGAGACCATAGCCTGTCGGCGAGTGGCAGACGCGTGCGCAGGTGTCGACGTTGTTGTTGCCCATAGCCGCACGCACGAGTTTCTGCACGACGAATACTTCCTCGTTGGTGCACCGTGACGAGGTGATGCCGCCAATCGATTTGCGGCCGTATTCTTTCTGAATAGCCTTGAAGCGGTCCGCGGCGAACTGAATGGCCTCATCCCATTCGACTTCATGCCACGGGTCCGACGTGTTCTCGCGAATCATTGGTTTAAGCACACGGTCACGATGCGAGGCGTAGCCCCAGGCGAAGCGTCCCTTCACACAGGAATGACCGTGATTGGCCTGGCCGTCCTTGTGCGGTGTCATGCGCACGACCTGGCCGCCTTTCATCTCGGCCTGGAACGAGCAGCCGACGCCGCAGTAGGCGCAGGTTGTGATGACGGCGTGGTCGGGCTGGCCGTGATCGACAATACTCTTTTCCATGAGTGTTGCTGTCGGGCAGGCCTGCACGCAGGCGCCGCAGGACACGCACTCGGAGTCCAGAAAGTCTTCACTGATGCCGGCCGAGACCTTGGAATTGAAGCCGCGTCCCTCGATCGTGAGTGCAAACGTTCCTTGTACCTCGTCGCAGGCACGAACGCAGCGTGAGCAGACGATGCACTTCGAGGCATCAAACTGGAAATAGGGGTTGCTGGCGTCGACGGGCGCATCGAGATGGTTTTCGCCATCGAAGCCGTAGCGCACATCACGCAGGCCGACCGCGCCGGCCATGTCCTGCAGTTCGCAGTCGCCGTTGGCAGAGCAGGTCAGGCAGTCGAGCGGATGATCCGAGATGTACAGTTCCATGACGTTGCGCCGCAATTGCGACAGCTTGCTGGTCTGGGTACGAATCTTCATGCCTTCTTCGACAGGCGTCGTGCAAGACGCCGGGTAGCCCTTGCGGCCTTCAATCTCAACGAGACACAGGCGACAGGAACCGAAGGGTTTCAGGCTATCGGTTGCGCAGAGCTTGGGAATATCGACACCGGATTCGCGCGCCGCGCGCAGGATACTCGTGCCGGCTTTTACCGTCGCGGGCAAACCGTCGATCTCGACTTTGACAGTTTCCTCGACTGCGCTCGCCGGCGTACCCAGGTCTTTTTGGCGTGTTTTATTCATCGCTGCTTCTTCATCTCTTTTGCCCCGCTGCGAAATCGTCCGCGAAGTGCCTCAGTACGCTGCGGACCGGGTAAGGCGTCATACCGCCCATCGCGCACAGCGATGCATCCTCCATCGTATCGCAGAGTTCGACCAGCAAATCGTAATTCTCGTTGCGTTTCTCACCCGCGATCAGTTTGTCGATAACCTCGACGCCACGCGTTGAGCCGATGCGGCAGGGGGTGCACTTGCCACAGGACTCGATGGCACAAAACTCCATCGCAAAACGTGCCTGCTGCGCCATGTCCGCGGTGTCGTCGAATACGACGATGCCGCCATGACCGATCATCGCACCGATTTCCGTGAATGCCTCGTAGTCGAGCGGTGTGTCGAGTTGCTCTTCAGGCAGGTAAGCACCCAGTGGACCGCCAACCTGCACGGCCTTGACGGGCCGACCGCTGGCTGTACCACCGCCGTATTCCTCGATCAGTTCGCGCAGCGTGACGCCGAAGGCCTTTTCTACCAGCCCGCCACGTTTGATATTGCCGGCAAGCTGGAAGGCGAGGGTCCCTTTCGAGCGATTGACGCCCATCCCGGCATAACGTTCGCCGCCCAGGATTACAACGTTGGCAACCGATGCAAGTGTCACGACATTGTTGACGACAGTCGGTTTGCCAAACAATCCTTCGAAGGCAGGCAGCGGCGGCTTGAAACGCACGATTCCTTTCTTGCCTTCCAGGCTTTCGAGCATCGCGGTTTCTTCGCCGCAGACGTAGGAGCCGGCGCCGAGGTGTAATTCGATGTCAAAATCAAAGCCGCTACCCTGGATGTTTTCGCCGAGCCAGCCGCCTTCGCGAGCCGTCTCGATCGCGCGTGACAGTATCATGTGTGTGAGCGGATACTCGGAGCGCAGGTAGATATAGCCCCTGTTTGCGCCGACCGCGAAACCCGCAATAGCCATACTTTCGATGAGGCCGAACGGATCGCCTTCCATGAGCATGCGATCAGAAAAGGTGCCGCTGTCGCCTTCATCCGCGTTGCAGGCAATGTATTTTTGCGCGCTTTCGATATCAGCCACCGTGCGCCACTTGATGCCGGCCGGGAAGCCCGCGCCACCACGGCCGCGCAGACCGGATGCCATAACCGCTTCAATCACTGCATCCGGGCCATCTTCCCAGGCTTTCTGCAGTGCCTTGAACCCCTGGTGCAGCAGGAAGTCCTCGAGCGACAGGGCCTCGATCAGGCCGCAGCGCCAGAATGTCCAGCGGTCCTGGCTGATCAGGTAGTCGATCTCGTTGATCGGGCCAAGGCGTTTATCGTGTTCGCCACCTGCAAGCAGGCCTGCATCGAACAGGCCGGGCACGTCGCTGGCTTCTACGTTGCCATAGGCAATACGCACGCCATCGACCTCAACCTCGATGAGCGGTTCGAGCCAACACGCCCCCCAGGAGCCGTTGCGTATGAGTTGTATCGACGCGCCGGATTTCTTCGCTTGTTGTGCGACGGCGAGTGCAACCTCGTCTGCGCCAACGGAGACGCTGGTGGTTTCGCGCGGCACGTAGATTTTGACGGCGCTCATGAGGACACCCCCCGCATAGCTGCAACGAGAGTGTCGAACCGCTTCGCGTCGACTCGACCAAACGTCTTACCGTTGACCATGACGGCTGGTGCGCAGGCGCAATTGCCGAGGCAGTACACGGGTTCGAGCGTCGTGTCCGCATCGACCGAGTCGTTCGCATGTTTGGTGAGATCACGGCTGCCCATGGCCTGGCAGGCTTCGGCCTGGCAAATCTTGATTATGTGGCTGCCGGGCGGTTCGGTTCGAAAGTCATGGTAGTAGGCGACGACGCCGTGTACATCGGCTCGCGACAAATTGAGGATGTCGGCGAGCTGGCGGATCACGTCTTCGGAGACCCAACCATGCTCTGTGACGACTGCCTGCAGAATCTGTACGAGCATCTCGGGTTTTGATTCGAATCGTTGTGCTATCGAGGCGACCGCATCCCGGTCGATAGTCTGTTCACTCATTCTGCTATCCGTTCCTCTCCGGCGTACACGTTGAATGTGGTACCGCGTAGAAATCCGATCAGGGTCACATTGAACTCCCGCGCCAGCTCCACTGCAAGGCTCGACGGTGCGCTGACCGCCGAAAGCAGGGGCATGCCGGCAACGACGGCTTTCTGCAGGAGCTCGAAGCTGGTGCGTCCCGAGACCATCAGGCCGAGGTCCCGCGCGGGAAGTCGCCCGGCTTTGAGTAATGCACCAATAACCTTGTCAACGGCATTGTGCCGACCTACGTCTTCTCGCACGACGAGCAGTTCACCATCTGAATTAAAAGCAGCTGCTGCATGGAGTCCACCGGTTTCTTCAAATGTTTCCTGCAAAGTACGCAGGCGATTGGGAATACTCACGAGCACCTCGCGTGTGAATTGCGCAGGGATCGCCGGCAACGGCTCAACGCCACTCATGCGCAGCGCATCGAGAGACGCTTTGCCGCAGACGCCGCAGCTCGAACTCATGTAAAAGTGCCGCTGCAGTCGGTCCAGATCCACGACGACCCCGTCCTCCAATTCCACACGCACGGTGTTGTTGCCGTCGCAGGGTTTGACGATAGCGACGTCGTCGGGCGATCGAATGATGGACTCGGTGAACAGGAATCCGCTAGCAAGGTCTTCGTCGTTGCCGGGCGTGCGCATGGTGATCGAAACGCTGCTGGTGTGCCGTTCGCCACCGGCTTCATAGCCGAGGCGAATCTCCAGGGGCTCCTCTACAGCGACGCTGTCCTCGAGTGTTTCGCGCAGACTACCGCGCATCTTTGTGACGTTGATTACCTGGCTGCGGCCTGTCATACGTTATTTTTCCGCCGGTTTGGAAGGTCAGTATATCGCAGTGGCGCGGCATACAGCGCGTAATGAGAATCGTTCTCAAAACCCAACAAAATCATACATCTACCTCGTTATGCGGCCGTTCAGGAAACTTCGGTAATATGCGCGCGTCAAACATGCAACAGATATGCACCAAGGAGACTCCGTTGAGTAATATTGCACGCCGTAAATTCCTCCAGCTGTCAGCCGTTGCCGCTGCCGGCTGCTTCGTACAACCTGGGCGCGAAGCGCAGGCTTCGGACCTGCCGCAGCTGTCGGAAGACGATCCGATGGCGAAAGCCATGAAGTACACACATGACGGATCGACGGTCGATCCTTCGACCCGCAACAACCCCGCTGCTGACCAGAGCTGCTCCAACTGCGCGCTGATTCAGGGCGATGAGGGCGACTGGCGTCCGTGCCAGATCTTCCCGGGCAAGGCTGTCAATGCGGCCGGCTGGTGTTCGGTCTGGGCGCCCAAAGCCTGATCTGACCAAAAAGCTACACCGAGAACGCCGGCTCAATTGCCGGCGTTTTCATTTATGCGGCGTTCGTTTGTACAATGCGACCTCTTACTGGAGATCCGCCGTGTTTGAAACAATGAAAGCCGCGCCCGCCGACGTCATTCTCGGTCTCATTACTGAGCACAAGAACGACCCGCGTCCCGAGAAAGTCGACCTCGGGGTCGGTGTTTTTCGTACTGCCGCCGGCGAGACGCCCGTGCTCGATGTCGTTAAGACGGCCGAGCAGCGCCTGGTCGATACGCAGGAGAGCAAGGCTTACATCGGCACAGCCGGTGATCCGAACTTCAATGCAGCCATGCAAGAGCTTACGTTTGGCGATTCGGCAGATACCACGCGCATCTCGACGATCCAGGCGCCCGGTGGCTCGGGTTGTCTGCGTGTAGCGGCGGGCCTCATCCTGCGCGCGAATCCGGATGCGAAGGTCTGGGTCAGCGACCCGACCTGGGCGAACCACATTCCTTTGCTCGCTGGTTCCGGCTTGCAGCTCAAGGCCTATCCCTACTACGACACGGACAAGCACGTTATCAAGGTCGACGAAATGCTGGATGCGCTGACCAAGATCCCTGCAGGTGATCTCGTCTTGCTTCACGCCTGCTGCCATAACCCGTCAGGCGTCGATCCGAGCGAGGATGAGTGGCGGGCGATAGCCGATGTCATTGTCGAACGCGATCTTGTGCCATTTGTTGACATGGCGTACCAGGGTTTCGCGCGCAGTCTCAGCGACGATGCATTCATCGTTCGCCACCTTGCCGGCCGCGTCCCGGAGATGATCGTGACGAATTCCTGCTCGAAGAATTTCGGTTTGTATCGCGATCGCGTGGGCAGCCTGTCCTTGCTCGCATCCGACGAGAAGTCTCGTGACGTTTTGCACAGCCAGGTCAACAGTATTGTGCGTACGATCTACTCGGTACCACCCGATCACGGCGCCGTCGTTGTCAGCACGATTCTCCACGACCCTGAGCTGAAAGCCGCCTGGCGTGTTGAGCTAGCCGAAATGCGCGGGCGTCTGCGGGAAATGCGCGTACTGTTGAACGACGCGCTGAAAGAAAAAGCACCTGACCACGATTTTTCGCACCTGATACGCGCCAGGGGGATGTTCTGCTTCCTGGGTATCAGCGAAGAGCAGGTCAATCGCCTGAAGAAAGACTTCGGCGTTTACATGGTCGGGTCCAGCCGTATCAATACGGCCGGCATCACGGCGCATAACGTCAACTACCTGGCGGACGCGATCGCAGCCACGCTGTAGACCGCTGCCAGCTGCTCTTATCGTTACTGCTGATCAGTTATCCCGGATGATGCGGCTGTGGCCTCCAATCCCCAAGCGGCGCGCCGTGCCTGCATTGAGCTCGAGTACGTAGCGCACTGGCTCGATGGATCCCCGCGAGGCGAGTGTATGCGGCTCGGCACGATGAATGACCGATGACACCGTGCCGTCACTGCGAGCGAATATAATGTCGAGCGGTATGTAGGTGTTCTTCATCCACATGGAGTGCATGTCGTCGCTCTCATAGACGAATAACATGCCGGTGCGTTCGGGCATGCTGCGCACGAACATGAGTCCACGACGCCGCTGCTCGAAATCCTGGGCG
>Ga0316189_10005930_pt1 | contig 11709 bp, 6 predicted proteins | sample LowCovwburrow_MG_FD_204930 | JGI IMG/M metagenome (GOLD analysis project Ga0316189, IMG submission 204930) | Coastal sediment microbial communities from Maine, United States - Lowes Cove worm burrow | ecosystem: Environmental > Aquatic > Marine > Coastal > Sediment | place: USA: Maine... | reverse complement strand
TCCAATAAAACAGAATTACAACTATCAGTAAGGCGCTCATTTACTGATTTGTTACCATCTACCACTTACGATTCTTACTTTGATCGTATTTTTAGAGATTCTGAATTAAACCCTTCAAATAATATTAATACGTTATTATCTCTGGATGAGCGTTTTTTATTTTATGACTTTAATGCAAAGTTTTTATATGATATTGATAAAACATCAAAGCTACGTATCAATTTACTAAACATATACAATAACCTAGATTACAACCAAGTATTTACGACTACAGATAATAATTTTCAAGAAACCAGAAGTGCTTTAAAACAAGTGAGCTATGGGGCAAGCACTAACTATTCAAAAGTATGGAGAAATGGGATTAACACTTCTGTGGAAGCTTATTATTCTAATTACGATTTAGATGCTGAAAATAATGACATTACCAATGAGCAACGCTTAACTCAAGAAAATAAAGTTGAAGATTATGGCGTTCGATTAGATGTTTCTAAATCAATAAATAATAGTTTTAAAATTAACACTGGTTATCAGTTTAATGAAGTTGGCGTCACGAATTTTGAAGATGTCACCAACCCTTCATTTACAAGGTTAATAAAAGAAATTATTAGAACACATGCCCTTTTCGGGGAAGTTGAATGGTATTCTCATACACGTAACAGCTATGTTCGTCTAGGTGCAAGAACTAGCTATTTTGAAAAGCTTTCAGAATTTTTAATTGAACCCAGGTTTACATTCAACCAAAAATTCCTCAATAATTTTAGATTAGAAATTTTAGGCGAATTAAAAAGTCAGTCTATTACGCAGATTATTGACTTACAGCAAGATTTTTTTGGTATTGAAAAACGACGTTGGCAATTGGCTAACAATAGCAATGTTCCACTAATTAGAAGTCAACAAGCATCATTAGGAATTAGTTATAATCAGAATAATTTATTGATTTCAGTAGAAGCTTACTATAAAAACGTTGATGATATTACAGCACGTAGTCAAGGGTTTCAAAACCAGTTTCAATTTACAAATGATATTGGTTCTTATACAGTCAAAGGAATTGACTTTCTCATCAACAAACGCTTTAGTAATTTTAGCAGTTGGCTAAGCTATACTTATAGTAAAAACGATTATAAATTTCAAACTTTAAATAATGGCAATCCATTTCCAAATACTTTAGACTTGAGACACGTTGCCAATGCTTCTTTAACGTATAATCTAGATAATTTTAAAGTTGGTTTTGGTATTAATTGGCATTCAGGAAGACCATTTACAACACCTTCAGAATTTCAAGATGAGAGTAATTCTGTAATAGAATATGAATCCCCAAACAGTTCTCGACTAAGCGATTATTTTAGGACGGATATTTCAGCTATTTATAATTTTAAACTTTCAAAAGGAGCAAAAGCAGAAATCGGAGCATCTATTTGGAATATCTTTAATCAAACCAACATCATCAATCGCTATTATACATTTGATTCTGATGACTCTGTAGTTGAAATAAACAATAGATCTTTAAAATTTACTCCAAATTTAAGTTTTAGAATCAATTTTTAATTGTTAATTGTAGTGTCAACTGCTATAATCAATGTACACCAAAAACTATTTAAGATTCTGTATAACAATAGTCATATTCATTTTTTATCAAAATTGTTATGGCCAAAAAAAAAATTCCTATGGTAATACATCTCTATTTCTAATACCTGAAATTCTCGTTGGAAAAACACTTGAAGCTAACACCTTTTTCCCAGAAACTAAATTACAAAAAAACCTGTTTTTTAGTATTGGACGCTATAACTTTGACACAGATAAAGAATGGGCTGCCAGATTAAACTATCCTGAAACTGGCATATCATTAGGTTATACAGACTTTGGTAATTCTAATAAAATAGGTCATGCCTATACATTGATGCCTTTTATAGAATTTTCAATATTAAAAAAACAAATTAAAAATTTACACTTGCAGATTGGTTTTGGTGGTTCTTATACGGACACTCAATATGATGTTATTTCAAATCCGTTCAATAAAGCGATTACAACCAAAGTTAATTGGTCATTTAGATCCTTTTTGTATTATGATATTTTTAAATCTAGCACAACAGATTGGAGATTTGGATTAGGTTATTTACACCACTCTAATGGACACACAAATTTACCAAACCAAGGATTAAATTCTTTAGCCGCGAGTGTTTCTGCTAAAATCGACTCTAAACCAAGTAGAATTACCAACTTCAACAAACCTGATTTCATCTCTAAATCGCAAACCTATTTATCAGTTAGATTTGGCGTAGGGGAAAATGTTTTATCAGAAAAATTCAACACAAAAAAAGAAGTCTTTACGTTTGCAGCTGCTGCTGGTAAAATACTAAATAACACCTTTAAATTTGGTGGTGGTTTTTACTATAGATTTTATGAGCATTATTATGACTACATAAAAAACAATGAAGCATTAGTTGAAGATCAATTTCCTCACTTCACTGATAATCCTTATGGTTACGCTACTAATTTTGGACTATTTGCAACATCCGAATTACTAATAGATCACTTTGGTTTTGAATTTGAGCTTGGTATTAACATCTACAAACCATTCTACAAAATTGGTTGGCAACTTAGCCAAGGGTATTCTTATGTAAATAGAAACGGTGACACTATTGAAGTCTTAGGAGAATTAAACTGGTATTACGAAATAAAGCGAACCATATCCTCAAGAATGGGAATAAAATATTATTTATGGACAACCAATAAGGCACCAAAACATAATATATTTGTTGGAGCACATATCAATGCTAATCTTGGCCAAGCAGATTTTACTGAATTAAGTATTGGTTATGTTTATCGTTTTAATTTAAAGGAAAAAGATTACTAATTATGACAGAACAGGACTTATATAATTTAAGGTTTCCAATAGGTGAATTTAAAAAACCTGAATTAATTACTAAACAACAAATTAATGAGTGGATATCTTCTATCGAGGCATTACCTCAATCTATAATTTCAGTTACCAAAGACCTTAGCGAAGTAGAACTCAATTACAAATACAGACCAAATGGTTGGACAATTAAACAAGTGGTTCACCATTGTGCAGACAGTCACATAAACAGTATTATACGATTTAAGCTTGCATTAACAGAGGTCAAACCAACGATTAGACCTTATTTTGAAGATCGTTTTGCTGAATTAGATGATTATTCTGAAGCAATTGATGCGGCAATTTCTATTCTTATAGGAGTACATAAAAAACTAGGCATTCTACTTAAAAAGCTTAATCAAGAAGAATTAAAGCTCGAATTTGTGCACCCAGAACACGAAAAGCATTTTTCTTTAGAAGAAACTATCGGAGTTTATGCGTGGCATAGTAATCATCATTTGGCGCATATTAAACAAGCGTTAAAACTTAAAAGAACGTTTGATTGATATATAGAAATATCACATACAGCAAATCAATTTCACGTAATCAGTAATATTCCTGTTCACTTGAATTGCAATCAGACGAAAATTCAAAGCTAAATAGTAGTATTTTTAGTAAATGCTTAAGGTCTTCCACTTTTTGTTTCCTCTTCCTCTTTCTCTTTTTGCTTTTCAATATTTTTTCTTATTTTATCTATAGCAGATTGAATAGACTTATCTGGTTCAATAAGATTATATTTTCCCCAAAAATTTGGATCAGAAAATCCTGAAATAGCATCCGTAATAATTACTGTTGGTCTTAACCTATCTTTACTTTTAATTCTCTTATCCGTTGTGGTAACCTCCCAATCGGTAACAGCCATTTCACTTGACAGCGTATAGACTTTATTAAAAAACTCTCGCTTTTTATTCACTTTAAATGTCAAGCTTAAATTAGAATAACTGTAATACCACTTGCCGCCTTTTGCTTTATAATCTACTTTATAAGTAGCTTCTAAAGGGTAAACAACAACATCTCTTGGTTTTTTTCTAACCAATAAGTTTTTGGATTTACTCTTATTACTAACATCCAAAGCATAATTGGCACTAACTAATACCAAAGACTGAACATCAATATAGAGCTTACCATAATAGTTTATGTTTAAACTACTATTTTTAGATTTAAAATCTACCACAAAAACATTTCTATTGTTTATAGTCGTAGGTTCATCAAAAGAAAATTCGTAGCTGGCAATAGTTTCGTCAGTAAAAGTATATTCGGGATACTTCATTATATCTAAATAAATCGTAGAAAATGGGCCGCCTTGCAATTTTACCGAAATCGTATCTAAACGTCTATAATCTGTACTTTTTCGAGCTTTACTAAGTCTTATAACATCGGGGTGTTCCGACGTATGTGGCTGTTTTAAAATATTAACAACAGCCTCAGTTAAAGAGACATTTCTATTACGACGCTTAATGGTCTCTCTGTAGAAGGCCGTCATATATACCGCCTCATTCTGAATATTTTTATTCTTTTCCTGAAATACCTTTTTCACCAAACTCTCTGCATTTTTATAGGCAGAAATACTAACCGCGGATAACTCTGTCACTGCCTCGTAAAGTTTTATTTCATTACCAGTTATAGAAAGTTCTGATAAAAGCAATACATGTATATTATAACCCAATATAGATACTATAACTTTTGAGTCTAAATGTTTCTTAGGGACCTTAAGCGTAAACTCGCCTTCAGAATTAGTTATAGTACTAATATTAGTTTCATTAACATTAAGACTCACAGCCTCTAAAGCTCTATTAGTCCTGCTGTCAATTACTTTTCCATTATACTCAATAAAATCATTTTGTGCAGCTAAAGACATTGAAAAGAATAGTGCCAAGCAAAGAGAAAAAGCACTGGACTTATGTTTAAATATAAATCGTTCCATAATAACATACTTAAAATTAAACTACAGCAAAAATAAAACACACTGCTAGTAAAGATAAGAATAAGTGGAAAGTTCCACATCTAAAATTTAGTTAAAATTCAAGCGCTATAAGAGAAGTAATATTACATACGTTCGGGCACTTCTATGCCTAAAACGCTAAATGCATTTTTAATAGTTTGACTCACTGATTTAGACAATGCAACTCTGAACCCTTTTTCTTCTTGAGTATCTGCACCGAGTATAGATACATTCTGGTAGAAGGAATTAAAATCCTTTACCAAATCATAAGTATAATTAGCAATCAACGCAGGACTATGTTGTTCTGCTGCATTCTGTATGACCTGAGGAAATAACTCTAATTGCTTAATCAGTTGTCTTTCTTTTTCGTGCAGAGATACTTCGACTAAACTCAGTGCGACATCTTCTTTAACATTAGCCTTTCTTAATATCGACTGAATTCTAGCATAGGTATATTGTATAAACGGTCCTGTGTTGCCTTGAAAATCAATAGACTCTTTAGGGTCAAACAGAATTCGTTTTTTAGGATCTACTTTTAAGATGTAATATTTTAATGCACCTAATCCAATAGTTTTATAGAGTGCTTTCTTTTCATTTTCTGTGTACTCTTCAAGCTTACCCAGTTCTTTAGAAATCTCTTCAGCAGTATCTGTCATTTCTTGGATTAAATCATCCGCGTCTACCACAGTACCCTCTCTACTCTTCATTTTACCGCTTGGTAGATCTACCATACCATAACTTAAATGAAATAAGTTCTTCGCCCAATCAAATCCAAGTTTCTTCAAGATTAAAAATAGTACCTTGAAATGATAATCTTGTTCGTTACCAACCGTATAAACCATACCACCTATATCTGGATAATCTTTAATACGTTGTATGGCTGTGCCAATATCTTGCGTCATATAAACCGCTGTTCCATCGCTACGCAATACTATTTTTTCGTCCAGACCATCCTCGGTTAAATCACACCAAACAGATCCATCATCTTTCTTTAAAAAGACTCCTGTCTTTAAGCCTTCAGAAATAAATTCTTTTCCTAACAAGTAGGTATTACTTTCGTAATAATAGGTATCAAAATCAACTCCAATATTTTTATAAGTCACTTCAAAACCATTATAAACCCATTGGTTCATTTTTTTCCAAAGTGCCACAATATCTTCATTTCCTGACTCCCATTGTCTTAGCATTTCTTGAGCCTCTAATAAAATTGGAGCCTTCTTTTTAGCTTCTTCTTCTGTCTGACCTTCAACTATTAATTCAGCTATTTCAGTCTTATAAGCTTTATCAAACTCGACATAGTAATTCCCAACAAGTTTGTCTCCTTTTAATCCAGTAGACTCTGGTGTTTCACCATTTCCAAAACGTTGCCAAGCCAACATGCTCTTACAAATATGAATTCCTCTGTCATTAATAATTTGGGTTTTATAAACTTTCTTTCCAGAAGCCTTTATAATCTCAGCAACACTATAACCTAAAAGTACATTTCTTACGTGTCCTAAATGCAAAGGCTTATTGGTATTTGGTGAAGAATACTCTACCATTACAGATTTATCATCTTTTACCTCAGCAAAACCATAATTAGAAATATCCTTTATAGACTGAAAGAAATCTAAATAATAACAATCACTAATTTCTATATTTAGAAAGCCTTTAACAACGTTAAATCCTTTTACCAAATCAACATTATCCAACAAATACTGCCCAATTTGCTCACCAATTACAGCAGGATTCCCTTTTACCACACGCAACATCGGAAACACAACAACCGTAATATCCCCAGCGAACTCTTTACGAGTTGCCTGAAATTCCACTGATTCTAATTCTGATTGAAACAACGCTTTTATAGCTGCTTTTACATGTAATTCTAAAGTCTCTTGAAGATTCATTTCTGCTTGTGTTTTGGCATTTTAAAACGCTTGCAAAGATAGAAGTTTTATTGTTTTATTAGGATTTTACATTGACATAATTCTGTAACAATAAATCAAATTAAAACAACTATTAAAAATAGAATGATAACATATTTTAAGAAGACGGAATAGTATAATATTTAAACAAATAGCTCATGTTAAATTTATCTTAAATAACTGACAAACAGCACACTAAGCAATATATGCATTTCATCGATAAACAGGTTGTTTTTCTATGATTTGTGCCGTTAATCGATACTACATTTTTTTTATAAATCTGATCTGTCACTTCATCTAATTTATTGGTATTAAAACCTAATTATTAGTATATTCGAACTCATAATAGCATTTTCGTAAGGCTATTAATCAATGTCCCAAACATTAATGAGGCTTAATTATCAAACATTAACCCAGTTGTTATTGTTTAGTGTTGACTTACTTTTGGTATCCCTCTATAAAAGTTTTACACACCAAAACATCGCAATTAGTTTTAACGCTAAACGAAGATGAAGCAGTTACCGACATTAGCGGCTTGTCTTATATCGTTTTTTATTTTTTCACAAAATGAAAAGATAGATGAACTTACGGTACAATTAGCATATCAAAACCAAGATTCTACAAAGGTGGATATGTCGCTAATGCTCATAAACGAACTATATGCTATTGAGGAATATAGCAAAGCATTACTCTATGTTAATGAAACCTCAAAACTTTCAGTACACCTCAATTATACCAAAGGACTCGCAGAAAGCAATTACTACAGAGCTCTAATCTATACAAAGCGCAACGATTATTTTAATGCTATAGATAATTATAACAAATCCAAAAAACAGTATCTAAAGATTAGCGATACACTTGGTGTTGCTAAAGTGAGTAATAGTATTGGTCTTATAGAAATTAAGCGTGGGAATTACGCAGTAGGTCTTCAAAACTCTCTATCTGCAATTGATATTTTCGAAAAACAAGATTTAAAAGATGAATTGAGTGCTGCCTATAATAACCTTGCCGAAGCCTATTATAAAACCAATCAAATTGATAAAGCTATAGATTTTAATTTTAAAACTCTAGAAGTACGCAAACAAATTAATGATAGAACTGGCATTATCGCATCTACAAAAAATATAGCAGAACTTTATTCAATACTCAAAGAGCATCGCAAAGGCATTGAATATTACGAAAAGGTATTACAGCTTTTAAATCCTGAAACTGACCAAGATTTACGAGGCGAAATACTACCTAAACTTGGTAGTGAGTACTTACGTTTTAAAGAATATGACAAAGCCTCAGAGTATTTAGTTGAAGGTTTAAAATACAACAGAAAACAAGGCAATAGCGAAGGACTTCTTAGAGCGTTGAATGCTATTGGAAATTTAAATCTTCAAAAGCGGAAAGTAAAATTAGCTGAACAGCAATTAAACGAAGCCTATGAAATTGCTCAGAAAATCGATAATAAAACTGAGCTCTTAGAGAATTATAAGCTTCATGTTGCATTAGATTCTACACGTGGTTATTTTCAAAATGCTTTCTTCTGGAAAAACAAATATCATGCTTTAAAAGACTCACTTTCTCTAATTAATCAGCCTGTTTTCCCAACAGATGTAGATCCATTAGATTTAAAAGTTAATAATCCTATCGAGGATGATTTAAAAGTTGAAGATAAAACAACTACAAAAGACTCTTGGCTCAATAATCCTCTAGTATTATATGGTACAATTGCAGCCTTAGCTGTTTTATTAACACTTCTGGTATTTAGCCTTTTAAAGGCAAAATCACACAAAGATGATTTAGCCAAACAAAAAGATAAATTATCGTTAGAACAAGAAAAAAATGAAGCTATTTTAGAGCAGACACATCACTTAGAAGAGGTTAACCAAGTAAAGGATAAATTATTTTCCATTGTTTCACACGATTTAAAAGATTCTATTTCTTCGATAAAAGCATTTTTAGATTTATTGAAAGAAGATAGTATTTCTAAAGATGAGTTTTATGAATTAATCCCAGAATTAAGCGAAAATGCAAATAATGCCAATTCACTTTTATTCAATTTATTAAACTGGTCTAAATCTCAAATGCAAAATTTAGAACCTAAACCCGAGTTGTTTAACATTCAGGATGTCTTCCATACAAAAATAGCCTTAGTAGAACAAAAAGTTGAAGACAAACGTATTGTGCTTATTGATGAGTCCCAACGCGATTTTGTCTATGCAGATAAAAGTATGTTAGAAATTGTGATTCAAAATTTAATAACTAATGCTGTTAAGTTTAGTAGAACAGGTGATGTCATTACAGTTTCTAATCAAGATATAAATGGTAAAGCTTTAATTTGCGTGGAAGATACTGGTGTTGGTATCTCTAGAGAAAATATTGATAAGCTCTTTAATGCTAATAAAAATTTCACAACTGTTGGTACTAAAAACGAAAAAGGCACTGGTTTAGGACTAACTATCGCAAAAGATTTAGTTGATTTGAATAATGGTAGAATTTGGGTGGAGAGCACTCAGAATGTTGGCAGTAAATTCTTTATTGAACTACCTAAAATAGCACCTCAAGCGTAATTAAGCCTTAGGTAAAAACACCTCAGCCATCATACAGCGAGCGCTTCCGCCTCCACAAGTTTCAATAGTCTCTAAAGTACTTGAAATAATAGGACAATGCTTTTCTATATTTGCAACTTGACCAGGAGTTAAACTCTTATGAGCTGCTTCGCTCATCACTAAATAACGTTTGTTGTTATCCCCTCTTAGTTGCAACATATTTCCCGCAAACTGATGCATCTGTGATTCAGCAATAGAAATGATTTCCTTTCCATCTTGCTTTAAATGTCTCACCACATTTTTACGCTCTTTTTTATCATCAATAGTATCAAGGCAAATGACAGCGAAGTTTTCCGCTAAACACATCATCACATTGGTATGGTAGATTGCCAAGCGCTTCTCATCCACGGTTTGATTTGCTGTAAAAATCACTGGAGTATATTCAAAGTCTTCACAGAATTCTATAAATAGTTCTTCATCTGCTCTTGGTGACAATGCACAATAGGCTTTTCTATTAACGCGATCCAATGCTATGCTCCCTGTTCCTTCTAAAAAAACACCTTCGAGTTCGGCAGATGAATAATCAATAATATTTTCGATTTTAAAACCTTCTTCTTCCAAACGGATAAATACTTCATCTCTGCGCTCTCGCCTTCTATTTTCAGCAAACATTGGATATTTGGCAACGTCGCCATTATTGTGAAAACTTACCCAATTATTCGGAAAAATAGAATCTGGAGTATCCAAATGTTCATTATCATTTTCTACAATCACATTAATACCAACAGCTCGTAACTTTTCTACAAAAGCATCAAATTCTTGTTGTGCTTTTATGTTAATCTCAGTATTCTTTAAATCTAAATCTTCCTGAAAATAATTATTGACAGCCGTTTGTTCATTCATCCTAAAGTTTACAGGACGAATCATTAAAATGGTATTTGTGGTTTGTTGCATTTAAATAAATTTGAAAGTGGAGCAAAATTAGTCTTTTTCAAATTTGAAAAGCCGATAATTGGCAATTGATTAATAATTTTATTAGCCTTTGATTCTAAGGGTTTATTTATTTAAGTTTGACATATAATCACAATCAAAATGAAAAAACTCATACTTCTTTTTCTCATTACCCTTTCATGTTCTGAAAAACCTGACCAAAACAAGGCTATAAAATCAGATAAAGATTTCAGAACCATTTTCGAAATAAGTAAAGGACTAGAAACTGCTACTTATGGTGAAACGATACAATATTACACAGATTTAGCAGATACCTATTCTGAAATTTCAATTCAAGAAATTGGCGAGACCGATTCAGGGAAGCCTTTACATATCGTGACTTTAAATATGAGTGATTCTGGCGATGAATATAAAACACTTCGACAAAACAACAGAATTCTATTAATTAACAATGGAATTCATCCTGGTGAATCTGATGGTATTGACGCTACAATGATGCTTTACAGAGATATTGTTCAAGGCAAAATTGATGCACCAAAACACACTGTTATAGTTACAATTCCTATTTATAATGTTGGAGGTAGCTTAAATAGAAACTCAGGAACACGCACCAATCAAAATGGCCCAAAAGAATATGGTTTTAGAGGTAATGCGCGTAACTATGATTTAAACCGAGATTTCATAAAGTCAGACACAAAAAACGCAAGAACCTTTGCTGAAATATTTCATTTACTGCAACCTGATGTCTTTATAGATAATCATGTAAGTAATGGTGCGGACTATCAATACACACTAACGCATTTATTTACACAACACAATAAATTAGGTGGTAAATTAGGCAACTATATGCATACCGAAATGATGCCTCTTCTCGAACAAAAACTAGAAGCAAAATCTTGGGACATTACACCTTATGTCAACGTATTTAATCGTACTCCAGAGTCTGGTTTCTCTCAGTTTATGGATTCCCCTCGATACTCAACAGGTTACACAACACTATTCAATACACTTGGTATGATGGTAGAAACTCACATGCTAAAACCATATAGGCAACGTGTAGAAGGTACTTACGAATTAATGAAAAGTATGGTCGAAATCACCGAAGAGCAAGGAGATAAAATCACAAAACTCAGAAAAGCACAAGCCAAAACATGGTCGGTAGGAATTAGCTATCCATTAGCTTGGACTATAGACACCACTAAATTTTCAACCCTTAAATTTAAAGGCTATGAAGGAGAAATGATTCCGAGTGAATTGACAGGAGCACAACGTTTAAAATATAACACCTCTAAACCTTTTACAAAAGACGTGGCGTATCAAAATTACTTCAAAGCAACAGACTCAGTTACAATTCCAAAAGCCTATATGATTCCTCAAGGTTGGTATAATGTGATGGATTTATTAAAGTTGAATAATGTGGAATTCACTCAAATTGAAAACGATACGCTATTAACAGTTGAATCTTATAGAGTTAATGAT
>Ga0316189_10005929_pt1 | contig 11712 bp, 8 predicted proteins | sample LowCovwburrow_MG_FD_204930 | JGI IMG/M metagenome (GOLD analysis project Ga0316189, IMG submission 204930) | Coastal sediment microbial communities from Maine, United States - Lowes Cove worm burrow | ecosystem: Environmental > Aquatic > Marine > Coastal > Sediment | place: USA: Maine... | reverse complement strand
CGCCCGCCATGCGGATCCGCTGGAGGTCCTCCATGGCCCCGGTGAGGCCGGCGTCGGCGACATCCTCGCGGACGAGCTCGGCGTAGCCGATCACCGCGTTGAGGGGGGTCCGCAGCTCGTGGCTCATATTACAGAGGTGTGGTGCTAACTCTCTGAATTCCGGCTCTTATCGAGGATTTGGTTCCCGAGAATACAAATCGTCCCCAAATTGGCCCCGAAGAGGGGGGATCTCTTTCCGCCCCACCCAGCGGGAGAAACCATGTCGAAGCCCCTCGTTGAGAACGGGAGTGGGCGGTTGTCCCCAGATCGACCCCGCGGACGACGAGCCGCTCTTGATCGGCTTGAGGGCCGCGGTCAACGGTGCGCAGAGCAGTCTTGACCGGCGCGCCCTCGGCCGTTGACCGAGCGAAGGGTCGGGGTGGATCCTTGTGGATCGATCCGATGATGTGTCGGCGATCGGGCAGCGATGAGCTGCGGAGGGCCACCTCGCAGGAGGCGATCCTCGAATCGCTGCTTCAGTGGGGCCGCCTCGATGAACGAGGCGGAGGGCCACCGTCACCCGGAATGGTCACGTAGTACCTGCGAAGCGACCGAGCAAAGCTGGGGCTGCGGCCCGAGACGCGGAGGTGGTGGAGGAAAGGACGCTGGCCGAGGGGAACTCGTGTGGGGCCGACACACGCCGGACGCAGCGCCGGGGAAGCGTGAAAAGTGGGCTTGCACGGGTGCGGGAAGCAGCACAGAAGGACAGGGAACAGCGCTTCACGGCGCTCTATCATCACGTCTACGAGGTCGATGCGCGTGCGCCGACGCCGCGTCAGCCTGCACGAGCCTTACCCAAGAGCGTCCCTCAGGCTTTTTTTCGGCGGTTGCCGCCGCGGCTAGCGCGCGGTGGGTCCTTTCGGCTAGCAGGGGTGGGTTCACTTTCGCCACGAAGTGGAGTGTGAACCGCGCACCACATGTGTGCGCGTGCATTTCGCCCGGGACTGAGCGAAGATAATCTGTCATGTCAAACGTCGACCCCAGAGGCTTCATCCGCATGATGCGGAGTCTGTTCGGCAGCAAAGCCGTCCATCTTCGCGAGCTTGTTCAAAATGCCCTCGAGGCCATCAACCAAGCTGCCGCCAGGGGGTTCGACGCGGGCTCCATTACCATTGAATCCTCGATTATCGGACGCAAGCTGCGAGTCATTGATGATGGCATTGGGATGACCAAAGAGGATCTCCTCGGCAAACTCGTCGTATTGTTCCACAGCGGCTGGCCTCAAGATGCAGGGACAACCCTGGGGATTGGTCAATTTGGATTTGGTTTTTACTCGGTGTTTCTGGTCGCCGATGAGGTCGAGGTGACCAGTCGACATCGCGATCACCCGGCGCAAGCATGTCGCATGACATTGCAGGCAGAAGGTACCTCGCCGAAGATCGAGCTGCTGACTGAGCCACTCCCCCCATTTGGCACGACCATCGACCTGACCCTGCGACCAGAACTCGCTCATCTCCTCGACACCGAGTTAATCTGCGATGACCTCAAGCAGACCCACCTCTACACAGAGTATCCCATCACCATTAATCAGCGCCTCCTCGGTCTGCCGACCTCAGCAGGCTGGTGCCGGCAGTTCGAAGAGCGAGGCGCTCGCTCTCACGTCGCGGATTGGTTAAAGCAGCGCTATTCATGGTCCGAGGCGCCGATATTCGTCGAGCAAGTCGAGGTCGACAATGGTGGCTGGCTCGCAGTTGCACCGGAAGGGGTGAGTGTCCCTCCGCTCGAAGTCTACCGTCGCGGGATCGCGGTTGCCAAGCAAGAGCTAATCCCGACTCCACACAACCTGATCATGACCGGCGTAGTCGACATGCGTGATGTTGGTCTCAAGCCGGACAGAGAGACACTCCTCGATGATGGAAATCTCGAGCGGCTGACCAACTCTCTCGGTGAAGCTGCGCTCAAACTCCTGGGAGCAGTTGCGTCTAGCCCAACCAAGACCATGGCCTTGTTCGGAGCCCACCGGCGGGCGCTGACCCTCGCGATGTTGACCGACGCGAAGATGCGAGAGCGCCTCGGTGCCGTGTATCCCGTGCAGCTCTACTCTCCTACGGCGACAGCCAAATTAACACCCACGAGTCTGTCCGAGTTAGCTGAGCGAACCAGCCGGGTCATATGGGTCGGGGACGCGACACGTGAGCGAAACTACGCTCAACGAGCGTGGAAGCTCGGCCAAAGGCCCGTCATGCTTGAGCACAAGCCGGAGCGTGACTTGTTTGAGAAGATCTGTGATGCCAACGGCGTTCAGATGATCTCAGCCGCTGCCGCGTTCGCCGAAGAGATGCGCACTTCTGCGGTGCCTGACCGCCGGCTCGAGATGCTCTTTCGTGCGGCAGCCGGCGTAGACTGCGAGATCATCTGTTGCGAAGATGCCGACACCTCCATCCCCGTGCGTGTCTTGAAGGTCCGCAACACCGCACCCAAGCTACCCTCGCTCGGCGATCTCGACGACCCTCGCGCGAAGATGCTTATGACGATGCTGTCCGACATGATAGGCGGGACAAAGGGCTTCTCCGTGCTGGTCATCGTCAGTCGGTGTTCCCCTATCATCGAGCTAATCGCTTCGCCTCGCGGGTCGAGGAACGGGCCTCGAACCGCCCGATTGCTCGTGTTCGTGGCCAAGATTTCAGCAGGCATCGAACTCTCCTCTGGCGAGCAGGAGATGTTCAACGCCGACCTCATCGACCAACTCACCGAGAGTGAGGGGCTCAATGCTGGTGTCGAGGTGGAGGCTTCTCCGTCCCGAGACTCCCTCTGGCAACGACTTTGGAAAGGAAAAAACAATGACTGACCCGCAGAGTGGAACCATCACGATTAACGATGTCTCGCATGTCATGGATCTTCTCGTCCGACACCTGTATGGGAGCGATCCCCATCTGACTATCCGCGAACTCATCCAGAACGCTCACGATGCGACCGTTACCCTGCCGGACCACATCCCCGCGAATCAGCGCATCATCTCCATCAGCGTGAACACGCTCGACAGCCCGGGCCACATTGAGATTTCGGACTCCGGTGTCGGAATGAGTGATGTCGAGATGAGGGAAAACTTCTCCAAAATAGGCGACTCTGATAAACTGAAGCGCGCGATTGACACGCCGGAGATCATTGGCCGTTTTGGCATAGGTTTCCTGTCGTCTTTTATCATCTCTGATCATGTCATTGTCGAGACTCGCAAGATTGATACGGATACCACGTGGGTCTGGGAGGTCTTGGACAAGCAGTCATGGACGATGACCAAGGCCAAGGTCAACACGTTCAAGCACGGCACACGTGTACGCCTGTACTTTCGCAACTCCTACCCCCAGGAGTACGCAGAGCGGATAAACGACCTCAAGACGGTCGACGGTGTTGAGAAGATTGTTCAGACTTATTGCTATCTGATTCGCTTCCCGATCCGCGTTGGTATGAACCACAAGAGTGCACGCAGCGTGAACACTCTGCGCCCTCCTTGGGAGTCGGACAACGAAGCCAAAGAAGCACACAAAGTCCTATTCAGCCGAAATGAGCCTCTATACACTCACTGCTTCAGCCTTAAAGACCGGACAGGGCAGTATCGGGCGAATGGAGTGTTCTTTTTTGAGGACCGCCTCGTTCGCAATCCATCAGTCCAGCTCTACGTCAAGCGTATGCTGGTAAGTTTCGAGGACCGCGAGTTGGTCTGTCCGTACGGGGTCTTCCTGACTGGCCTTGTTGATTCACCGGATCTCAGTGTCGATCTTGCGCGCCGACAGGTGTCTCCATTCGACCCTGCCTACAAGTGGCTGCGCTGCGCCATCTACCAGGAGTTCAAACTAGCCTTCATCCGGTTTGCGACTCGTCGACCAGAGGAATGGATCGATCTGTGGCCGAAGATAGACAACACCTTTATCACATACTTACTAGATGCCTTCACGAAGACTGAGGATGCACCCCTCAAGGACGCAGCGACTTCGTTTCTGATCGAAGCTGGACGCTTCCTACCGCTCTACCAGGTCGACATGATCAGCGGATCGCACGGTCGCCCAATCTGGAGGACGATCCAAGAGTGCATCGAGCGGGCACGGAGAGACATCGACACGTCTTCACCAGAGCGTTTGGACGAACGGAGCCGCATCAAAATCTTCTACACAAAGAGCCTCCAGCCAGTCGAGAAGGACATGTTGATCCACAAGTACGGTGAGTTGATTGACGTCGGCCGGCCCGAGAAGTCCCACGAGACACTGATGCTCGCCCTCCACAGCCTGAATGAGCACTTTGAGGACTTTTCTCTCGTTGAGGTTAAGATAAGCCAGTTCACGGAACTCAGCCCAGCAGAGCAGTCGAAGTGGGTCGATGCAATTGAGCACATCCGGCGGGGTCTCGTGTTCTCCGGCCGGACCCACAATGTTGTTGCGGTGTCGTTCGAACCCAAGGAAACGCCTGTCGTCATCACGGACACAAACGTCGACCCCGGTCAGCTAGAGAGTCTGCGAGAGCAACTGAGCGCGGTAGGCGGCAGCGACGTTGTGCGCCAGCTCCTCCAGTTCATGGACCAGATGGGCGCGAAGGGCGGTAGTCTCACTATTCACCTCAACGTCAATAACTCACTGCTTCAGCACGTGCGAGACCACCTCGAGCATGACTCGCCCGAGGTCCGTCAAGCAGCCGTCGACGGGCTCTCCGCGACCGCATGGCGCGCGGTTCTCGACTACTTTGGATGGAAGAGCACACGTGACATGCTGGCCCGAGATCGTGCATATACGCACCAGATCATCACGGCACTCATCAACCGAACCCGTGAACACGCAGCACTGAAGGAGAAGATCGAAACAGCCGACGAGGAGATCACTAAGCTCCGCAGCGAACTCCAGGACCTCAAGGAAGAGGAGATCCTTCACGACACGAAGCTCTACCCCGCTATCTGCGGCGCACTCGACATGCGGGAGGTCAACGAAATCGTTGTTTCCGAGTCGAAGTTCCCAGCTCCGCAGGCATCGAAGATCATCGATGTGATGGTTGGTGAGATGAGTAAGCTAGTCGAGAGCATAGGGGGGGTCCTTACATCGTGTTCGAGCACTCATGTGATGTTCGCAATTCCTCAGCCAACAGGTGTTGCCGTCGACATCTTGAGGAGCATCCAGAGCTTGTCGAGTCTGGCGAGGGACATGGCAACGTCCAACTCGATGATGGCCGATATTATCACACCGCTGAAACTCCCACCTATTCGGCTGGCAATCTCCGCTGGGGAAGTGTTCTACGGCGGTATTGGGCCAATGATTGGCGTCATCGGTATCCCTATCCTCGAGGCGACCCAACTGGTTGCCATGACCAGCATCTACGAGCGAGGTGGGTGGAACACGCTGTTCTCCGAGGATGCTATGAATATCGGCGCCAAGTGGGGCCTCTGGCGGGCCGCGGCATTCAAATTCATCGAGGCCGCCAGGGTCGGAAAGTCGGATGTCAACATCTACTGCCAGCGCTAGGACTATCGGATGACGAGCCAGAAGATTCAGGCAGCCTGTCAGCTATTGCTCCAGAAGTATCCGACCTATGATGACTTCTCCAACATGATGTGCGCGGCAGGGCTCGAGGCTCCGCGTCCTCGCAACAAACCTCTCGTCGTCGTGATCGAGCAAGCTGTCCGCGCATCTATTGAGAACGGAGGCCTCGCGGCACTGGGCCGGGTGTCGGGCGTCGCTATGCCGATGTTCGAGCTGTGGTACCTAGACCATGGCCCAAGCCGTGGACGAGACGGCGCACTTCGGGTTGGGTTCATTACGATGAAGTGCGAGGAACTAGACGGAGTTCTCGCGCGAATGCCGGGTCACCAAGTAGTCGACAGCAACGGACGCTTCTACTATCGTACGCGAGTCGGGCGAGGCAGAAGGAGAAGTCTCGATGTTATCGCCCTGAAGACACTGACTCAGGGTAACCTGTCCGCGGCGAGCGCCGTCCAGACAATGTTCTCTACTTGGGAACCTGACTATGTCTTCTTGTGTGGCATCGCGGGAGCGATACACAAAGATATTCGAATCGGTGATGTCGCTGTCGCTGAGCAGGTTTTCTACTACGAGATGGCAAAGATCGATGAGGGCCAAACTCGATCTCGAACTGTTGCCTGGAACCTCTCGGCTCGACTGAGAGCGGCCGCTGCTATCGCCTCCCGCCACAGTTGGGCGGAAAGCACCGCCAGCCTGCGTCCAGAGATGGCCCCGCCACAGCCCAAGGTGCTTCTTTGTCCAATCGGTAGCGGAGATAAACTGATAGCCGATTCAAGTGCGGATGAGATTCGACGCCTTCGAGCGGCCAACAACAAGATTGCGGCGCTCGAGATGGAAGCCGCTGGTGCCGCTTCTGCGGCTCACGAACTGGGCCGTAGCGAACAACTGATCGTTGTTCGTGGGATTTCGGACCACGCCGATGCCGCGAAAGACGACCGTTTTCAGCGCTACGCGTCCGACACTGCCGCGGCGTTCTCGTTCGCCCTCCTCGATTTCCTCGAATGAGGCACTCCAATCCGTATGATACAATGTGAACTCGCCCAGATACGTGGCCAGAAGAGCCGAGCCTGCCGCCCCCTTACTAGACTAGACACTATCCTCATCGGGGTTGGCATTGCTCTCTCCACTCACTGTAGTAGCGACTCTTGCTCTCCTCATTCTTTCTACATCTGGAACGAGCCCCTCCCACGTTTGGTGGGTAGCACACAACGCTCTCGAAACCTCTTTCACCAGGAGCTGACTGGCCGCCACCTCACCGATATTGTAGTCCTCCACGGAAAATTGAAAGTTGGACATAGAGAACTCTATTTGCCGCTGTGTTCCCCTGTACACTCTCCAAAGCTCCTGGGGGCGTCGGAGTTGAAGCCACGCTGTTCCCACACCAGACACAAGCGACAGAGTTGCGGGGATAAACTTGGCAGATACTTCGTCGGTTCCGAAGGCAATCAGAAGTGGCACTGCGGAGGAGAGGACAAGCACCGAGGCTAGGATTGATAGTGACTCGCGTTTATTGTGGTCTGCCTTGCGGCGGTGCTCCTGGCGCTGGTCTTCTGCCCATTTGTAAGCTTCACTTGTGCATCTGTCCGACCTTGAAACTCCCCCGTCAGGTGCATTGATGGGCTGTCGTGATGCTTGTCTATCGCTCATAAGGAATACTGCCTATTTGGAAGCTCTCGATGGCTCTGTCAGAAATTCGGTGTGGGAGATCGAGTTGAAGAGAGGAACCGCTCTAGGAAGGCACTAGCATGAAGAACTCATCGACGAGATGTTCGTTCGAGCAGCGGCAGCCCGGCTCAGGATAACACGCGCAACGGGACGAGCGCCATGCGGCCCAAGACGGACCGAGGCGAGCTCCAGATCGACGTGCCACCGCGGCTTCTGCGGCTATCGCGGTAGCAGCCCTTAGCACTTTGGGGTCGGGCCGCCCCCCGCACAGATCCCGGCGTGCGGAGCTACCGCACCGAGCCGGGCACAGGCGGTCGCCAAGATCTTGCCGCGATTAGTCGATCCAGTGTCGAGGTAGGGCCTTGGGCATGCCGTGCTCGCGCAGGGCGGCGACGAAGAGCTCCAGCATGTCGACCTCGCTCGCTCGGAACGTCATTGACGGTCCGTGGACTTCACCGCACCAGCGGGCAGCCTAGGCCCTTCTCCGGTGAGCCAGTCGGCTGACACGCCGAGAGCGTCGCATGCCTTCCGAAGCCTGACCCACGCGGCGGGGGGCTTGGCTGTCAAGCGGTACGCCACCTGTTGGGCTGGCGCCCCAGGGCCTGCCCCCACGGCGATCCCCAGCTCCTCGAGCGTGAGGCCCGCAGCTCTCCGAGCGATCGCGAGGCGGACCGAGATCTCAGCTCGAAGCTCCTCTTCGTCGGACACAAGGCGGAATATACCGGGCTGCATGGGCGCAGCGTGTGAAAAATGAAAATTAGTCAAAATAAGATAGTTTTATTCATAATGTGTTATCCTGGTCGCCGGATGACAAGTAGGCTGTAGAGCGTGCACCGATGTCTATAAGCTCCCCCATTCCACTCTCCGACGGTCCTCCCGGATGGACGCGTTTCTTCCACGCGGACGAGCCCAGCGAACCGGCCCCGCTCCGCAGGCCTGCGGCCGGGAGCCAAGATGGTGTTCTCTCGCCGGGCAAGGTGTTCGCGGAGCAGTGGGAGGTGCGCAAGGAGCTCGGCGCCGGTGGCATGGCCCGGGTCTACAAGGTGTCGTCGTTGCTTGTGCGGCGGGACTACGCGATGAAGGTTCTCGACCAGGCGTTGGCGAAGGATGCGATGGCCGTCGCCCGCTTCAAGCACGAGTTCTGCACTCTGAAACGGCTCTCGCACCCGCACATCGTCAAGGCGGACACCTTCGTCGCGGCCAGAGGAGAGGAGCCTTGCCTCTACACGATGGAGTTTCTGGAGGGAGAACCTCTCGACAAGATCGCGAAGAAAGGGCCCCTTCCCGTCGAGCGCGCCGTCCAGATCACCCTACAGATCTGTGATGCCATCGTCGCGCTCCATCATCTGGGCGTCCTTCATCGCGACATCAAGCCGGCGAACATCATCGTCGGCGAGATCGACGGTAAGGATCACGCCACGCTGGTTGATCTTGGGGTCTGCAAGTGGACGCCGCGCTACTACGCGGAGCTCGACGACCGAACGCCCCCGGATCTTCGCAGGGAAACCCGAGCGGGGACCGTGCTCGGCACCCCCGGGTACATGGGCGCCAGCGAGGAGGACAGTGACGGGGAGTTTCGCGATGTCTTCGGGCTGGGGGCTACGCTCTTTCGCCTCGTTACGGGCCGGATGCCATACAAAGGAGAGCCAGGCCCGGATGCCGTTGTCGGGTGGAGTTCCGCCGACCCCGACTTCCCGGAGAGCTTGACGGAGGCTCTTAACGGGGCTCTCGCCGCTTCGGTCGGCGAGCGTTTTCAGTCGATGACCGAGTTTCGCGACGCGCTTGAGCTGGTCGTCGACCAGCTAGCGCTGGAGGCGGGGAAGGTAGGGCGACCTGAGCCTGACACGACGGACGTCATCTTGCCCCCGACCCACAGACCACCATGGAGGTCATTGTTCTTCGGGGTCGGCCTGGGGATCGGTCTCGGGATCGGTGCCGGCATCGGCATCAGTCTCGGCTTCGGCTCCAACGATCCGACCGGAGACGTTGCGAGCGAAGAGTCCGAGCGCGCGCCCCTCGAGGCGGATGTCCAGAGCCCGGCTCACAGCCTTGGCGATGAGCTCCGTCTCAACAACGCGGCGAGCTGTGTCCCGCCGAACTCTGGCGATGAGTCCTTCGTGGATCTCGAGATCAACGCGGAGGGGTACCTCGCGGGGATAAACCCCAGCGCAGGTGTCGACCCCCTGACAGTCGCCTGTCTGAAGAGGAAGCTCGGGCGGGCTCCGCTCTCGTCCGGGGGGCAGAGCACCCACCGGATCCTCCTGACCAGCATTCTGAGGGGCGAACTCGAGCATGACGACGACTAAACCGGTATCATCCGCAACGAAGATGATCGCCCGTCTCACGGTCGCTGTGCTCGTCGCCCTCGCCCCGCTCCGGGTGCCGGCGGCGAGCCCGGAGCCCCAGGGGCTCGCTCAAGAGGCCGCACGGCTTGCGAAGCGCGCCACCGCCGAGGAGGATCCCGACACGGCAGCGATCACGGCTTTCGAGGCCCACAACCTTTGGAGGCAAGCGTTCGAGGTGGACGGCGACCAGCTCCACCTGTGCAAGGCGCGTTCGCTCTTGACGACGATCTGCGCTCGCCCAGAGCTCGGCGGTGAGTTTCGAGCGTCCCTCGAGAGGAGTCGCGACGCGCTCCCGAAGTGCCCAAGATCAGGCCCTTCCCAAAAGCGCTTAAAGAGGATCGGATCCTCCGAAAAGCTTCCCGACTTTCTCGCGATCCCCGAGCCTGCTCAGGTTGATCCGCCCCTCGTCCCGCGCGTCCTCGAGCAAGCCGTTCCTCTTCCCGAACCTCCTCCCGACCCTCTGCAAGCTGAACCTCTGGATCTGCCGGAGCGCCCGGGCCGTGCGTTCCAGGTCGCCGGCGGGGCGTCGCTGGCCCTCGGGCTGCTGGCCCTCGGGGTGATGACCCCGTTTGCAGTACGTGACGCCGCGAACGCGCAGGCGATCGATGCGCTCGCCGCGAAGAACGAGGCCGCGGGCAGGTTGACCCCCGAGGAAGCTCAACGGGCCGCGGAGCTGACACAGAACAGCCGCTTGACCTTCCGTTCGTCCCTCGCTTTCGGCCTGGCTGGCGGTATCGCGACGGTGCTCGGCGCGAGCCTCTTGATCGCTGGTCAGCGAAGGTCGGTCTCCTTCGCTCCTCATGCGGATCGCAACTCGGCGTCCATCTCACTTCAAGGCCGATTCTGACATGTCTTCGATCCCCTTACGCTCCATCCTGATCTTCATCATCGCCCTGCTCTTCGGGTGTTCACCGCTGTCTGTCGCCAACCTGGCCGACTTCGAGGTGTCCGGCTCTGAGAGCAACTCCTCGTCTTCGTCGGGTTGGTCCGGGGCGACGACGAGCGCGATCGACGACTCAGAGGGGTCCGAAGGTTCGACCGGCTGGGGGACGACCGATGTCACCGAGACTGACACCGACACCAACACCGATTCGACGACCGGCGACTTCGCGATCGTCATCGATGATCACCTCCTCACGCCGAGCCCGATTAAGTATAACGGCGCGATCGACGCGACCGTGTGGTCCGACAGCGCCGAGGGCGTAACGATGGAGCTCGATGACGGCTCGGTGGTGGAGCTCATCGCCAGCGCGCCCGGTGTCTTTGAGGGCGAAATACTCGCCCTGACGGGACTCTCCAACGGAGAGCACGACGCTGTCTTCACGCCCTGGTCGGGCGATGCGGAGGGCGAGCCCGTGATCGTCACCTACGAGATCGCTCTCGGAACACCAGGCGAGCAAGGGCTCTGGGAAACCGGCAACGTGATCGGTATCGGCCGAGTTCCGGCGCTGGCCGTGCTCCCCAACACGGATGTTGTGGAGTTCGGGACACTACTCGGCAACGGCACTTCACGGTGCTACGGACGTCGGCGATCGAAGGGCGGCGCCTGGGGTCCCGACGATCTCTTGTATCTGCTCCCTGACGTCGAGTGCCGAGCGGTCGACCTCGAGGTCGATGAGGAGGGCGCGATCTTCTTCCTCCTGGAGACCGAGACGAACTCCGGCTGGCGTTGGTCGCTGCACAGGATGCCGAGCTGGGGCGCGCCGCTCGAGTCGATAGGCTACGGAAGCCAAGACGAGACTGCCAACGCACTCGCGCGCTCGCCCGGCGAGGGGGCGCTCGCGGTGTGCGGTGCAGCGCCGACGATTTTGCCCACGGATTCGCGCGACGCGATGGTCCGGGTGTTTCGCGAGGACAATTTCGGGCTCACCAAGGATTTCGACCACATTGTGGACGGCAAGGGGCACTACTTCGACGAGCGCGCGAACGGCTGTGAATTCCTGGATGACGAGACTCTCGTAATCGTTGGTGAGGCCTTCGGAAAGCACGACAAAGTCAAGAAGGTGAAGCTGAACCGGCGTTTCAATCTCTTCTACGATCTCGGCACGAACAGCGGCGAGATGAGGGTCGCCAAGGGGGGGCTCGTGCCGCAGAGCGTCGCGAGCGACGTCGACATCGACGCGGATACAAAGGTGGTCGTAATCGTCGGCCACATCTGCGACTTGGTCTGTGAGCCTGAAGGGCAGATCTGGACACTCAACGCG
>Ga0316189_10005928_pt1 | contig 11712 bp, 13 predicted proteins | sample LowCovwburrow_MG_FD_204930 | JGI IMG/M metagenome (GOLD analysis project Ga0316189, IMG submission 204930) | Coastal sediment microbial communities from Maine, United States - Lowes Cove worm burrow | ecosystem: Environmental > Aquatic > Marine > Coastal > Sediment | place: USA: Maine... | reverse complement strand
GAAGCTAAAACAGAAAAAATATTTTGTTCCTACTGATTTCTCGTTCAACAAAGAGAGCGATACCTGCCATTGCCCTGCGGGTAAGAAAATGTGGCTGATTGCTCCGAACACCGTGATGGGTGAGCATATCTATCACCGCTTTGAAGGTTACTTAAATGATTGCAGGCAATGCACGCTACAGCAACGGTGTATGCGTAAGCCGCCTAGCAGTCGTGGTCGCCAGGTATCAGTTCGCATTGGCGAAGTGAGCCATCCAGCGCCGAATTTACTGAAGCAGATGCAGGATAAAATCGACAGTCGAAAAGGCCGGCATATTTATAGTCAGAGGATAGGTGCAGTCGAGCCTGTGTTTGGTAACATCAACACCAATAAGCGACTCAATCGCTTTACTTTAAGAGGAAAAGCGAAGGTCAATGCGCAGTGGCTGATGTATTGTATGGTACATAATATTGAGAAAATACAGCATTACGGCTCAATAGAGTAAAACAGCGAGTTAACAGTACAAATTAGAGCTTGATTGGATAATATTAAATTATATAGGCTATAGATTAACTTGAAATATCCGCGTTATTAGAATTATGCACTTTTTAATACCTCTATTAATGAGTTTTTATTTATGGGTTTTTCTACAGCCTCGTTAGCTGAAAATGACCATTCGAATCATACAAGCAAAAGTAGAAGATGCGGCGGATATTGCTAATGTCCATGTGTCATCCTGGCATGCCGCGTACGAAAAGATCGTTCCGGCAGCTGTCCTTGCGGCGCAATCGGTTGAAAAGCAAGAAGCCTTTTGGCGAGACGCCTTAAATAAAAAATCATGTGGCATATTAGTCGCGGTAGCGCCTACTAACGAAATTGTCGGATTTGTTTCTTTCGGCCCCTGTCGCAATCGCAATGCGATCGGAGAGATCTACGCCATATACGCAAGACCAGATTATTTTCGCACGGGTATTGGTCGTTTGCTGTGGGAGGTGGCGAGACAACACCTTCAAGATGCGAAGTTCCACAAAATTATCGCACTAGTAATCATAAACAATCACGCTGCACGTAGCTTTTATGAACATGTTGGCTTTAGCTTAGTGCCAAATTCAGCGTCTACGTTCACGTGGGAAGGTGAGGTGCTAGATGATGTCTGCTACGAATTTCGTTTTGACACGAGGAATAAATAAAGTACAGTCAGCTAACAAGTGCATACAGTCTGCCAAAATGCCCGCTACGCGCGCACTTTGGCCGCTGATGCGAGGCGTTATGCATATGAATAATTATTGGAAGGAGTCATGTTCTTAAATTTAGCAAAATTCGAGATCAATCGAAGTGGAAAGCAAGCAGTCGGTTTTTATATCGCATATTTGTTTCTTGGAATGTTATTAGGGGCGGTAGTGGGAACCATAGCTGGTAGCCTTACATCAGGAGACCCATTTCAGGCAGGCTTCATAGCTGGGAATATTTTTGCAATAATTATGTGTGGTTTCCTTGCAACAGTTGTCTCACTAAAAAAATCATTATTATCATCATTTAAGACATTTTTCCTTATTGCAATTACAGTTTTGTTGTCAATTTTCATAGGTGCGCCAGGTGGTCTAATCCCAGTGGCTTATTTAACCACCATGCAAAATAATAATGCATAAAAATGTATAACGAGACGTGGGGGCTCGTTAATTAAACTGTTAGAGGTACTTATGAAAATAGCATTATTCACATTTCTTATTACGCTGGCAGCTACCGCTACTGGTGCGGACATAACAGATGAAGAGCTTTCAATGCTTTATGAAAAGCCTAGTGTGTTTGAGAGTCTTCCAAAGACTCGCTGGATAGCTGAGTCAAAAAATGCGTATGTTGTTCATGATGGATACCCACAAGCGCCAAAACATATGCTGGTAATACCAAAAAAGAGGATTCCAACTATTTTGCAGGCATCGCCTGATTTAATTGGGGAAATGGTTATATTGGCAAACCAAGTGGCGAAAAAGGAAGGTTTGGAGAAAAATGGTTTTCGGATGGTAATAAACACACATCCAGACGGCGGACAAAGCGTGTATCACTTACATATACACATACTTGGTGGGCGGCAAATGAAATGGCCACCCGGCTAACCTCTTATAATGCGCTGCAGTTCATTACAGCCCTTTGGGCTTCCACCGGACGCATCGAGAGCAGACCGATTCAGACTTCGAGAGTCATATTGGCCAAGATCGGCCTGTTCTCGATGCGCCGATGAGCTTGGTCGTTAAAGCTCATAATTCGAATCGTGAATATTCATATAAAAAAAGCACAATTATCAGATGCAGAAGCATTGCGCATATATTACACAAGCCTTCTAGATGAGAATATTCCTTACATACGCGACAACCTACCTCCTACGCTTGAGAGGGAGAAAGATTTCATAAATTTTCTATTGGAGAGTTCAGGTGATTTACTTCTAGCAGTAGATAACTCAGATATAGTTGGAATGCTGCAAATAGAACGAAGCAGTCATTACCAAGAAGAACATAGGATGTATATCGGCTTGTCTGTTAAGAAAGAATATCGAGGCAATGGACTAGGTACAAGACTGCTAAACAAAGCAAAAACGTGGGCATCAGATAATTCAATTTTATCTATCGAGCTTGAGGTTATCGAAACCAATCCTTCTATTTCGCTATACAAAAAGCTAGGTTACAAGACGGCGGGCAGAGTCAGTAATGGCTTCAAAGTCAAGGATAAGTATTATGATGTGCTACTCATGCAACTTGAGCTCTAACAAGGCGCTGCACCGGAATTTTGCTACGCTTCGAAAATCCCATGAGCCAGGTCGTTATGCGCACAAAAACATGGTGAAGAGCTACCATGTAAAATGGGACAGCCATATTTTTCGAAAAGTAATTTAATATAAACATCTATCCCGTTTTTTAGTTTTTCCCTATCAATATAAAGGTTCTTTATGAAGTCTACTACTTTAGTATTTATAGTTTTTTCTTTTATAACAAATGTTGCTTTTGCTTCGTGGCAAGAAGATCTTACGAACCTTATAAAGACGGATAATGATAAAACTAAAAAAGATTTAATCACCAAAATAGTTTCAGCGAAACCTGAACTCAAAGATATTATTGAATTAATAAAATCTCAAAAATTTAACCATGGTGAGAATGGAAACTTTGTAGAAAAAGAAATTATGTGCGTAGATGGTAAGAAAAGACCTTACATAATTTATATCCCAAAGAGCTATGATCCGAGTATTAAAACGCCCATGATTGTCAATCTTCATGGTGCAGTTACCTGGCCAATGAAGGATAAAAAGAAAAGGCTAAAACACGCGAAGAGTCAAGAAGTAACCGAGCTTGCTATAAAAAATAATTGGTTTATCGTTTTTCCTTTTGGTGAGGCTAGCGCTACATGGTGGGATAACGTAGGTCAGTCTAATGTTTTAAATATTATTCGTGAAACCAAAAGGAATTATAATATTGATGATGAAAAACTTTGGATGACTGGTTTTTCTGATGGTGCTTCTGGATCTTTTCAATTTGCGATGACAAAGCCAACAGACTTTGCGGCTCTTTTCCCACTTTGTGGAGATATGGGTGTTGGAGCTCAAGATGGTGGAAATCATCTTTATCCGAGCAACATGAGCAACCTTCCTTTATACGTAATTAATACAGATGAAGATTACATATATCCATCTTCCAGAATGATTAAAACTATAGATATGGCAAGAGAAGCGGGAGCCAATATTTTTTACAAGGAATATAATGGTTTCGGGCATGATTTTAATTTTTCTGCTGAAGAGCTTCCGCGATTAGAAAGATACTTCAAAAGAAATTCAAGAAACTCTATTCCACATCATCTACAGTGGAAAACGGCACAGGAAGAATTCTCTACACTTTTCTGGTTAAAAATTAATGAAGTTGCTGATGGTGATAGAGCAACCTGGCATAAAGATTTTAATACAAAGCTGTTAGATGAGAGCGTGGCTTTTGGTTTCATTCCTGAACAAGGGTTTGAAGGAAACGGTGTTAAAGTCGCTAAGGTTAATGAAGGCGACAATCTTTCCAATAGGTTGGGGCTAAAAAATAACGACATCGTCATACGATGTAATGAAACTGAAATTAGTAATCTCAAGGACATAAAAACTTTTAAAGATTCTATTAAACGTGGAGATTTTGTTAGAGCTAGTGTACTTAGAGAGGGCAATGAAGTGCTCTTAGAAGGACGCCATCCTGAGCCTAAGAAGTATGATGTTTTTCCAAGAACTCTAACTTCCGGCGCTATAGTTGCTGATTTTAGAGCCAATACTTTTGATGTTAAAACTTCCAGGGTTAATGGCTTTTCAATCTATCTACATCCAGACATGATTCAACTCGATCAAGATGTGGTAATTAAGACAGAAGGTAAGGAACTTTACAGAAGTAAAGTAACTCCGGATATAGCATTTATGCTCAATAACTTTCTTGAAAATAGAGACAGAGAGCTTCTATATTTTAAAAAGATCGACATTGATTTGTAGCAGCTGGATTCTGGGGACAGTATACCTATTAACAGGAAATCAGCTGGATTCTGGGGACAGTATACCTATTAACAGGAAATCAGTAGGCTAGTCGATTGACTTAAAGTGAAAGTCTCTTGTTGGCACACACTACCCTGCCGACCAAGTTGCATGACCGTTTGATTCAAAGTAACTGGTAAGAGTTTGGAAACAATTTTCAACCACTAAAATAAATTACTTAATACTATCAGTAATTAATAAAGGTTCAACACACTAGTGGTAAGGAAACTGGTACAGGCTCACTCCTAAAGCGCCTACACATCGCAGCTCACGTGGGATTCAAGTCTCGCTAGCCGGGCCTCATAATCGGCAGGTCGAAGGTTCAAGTCCTTCCAGGCCCACCATTTATCCCCCTCCCTGATACTACCTGCCCTGGATATAAAATCCATCGCGAGTTATCAATCTCAGCGTCATGAGGGTGCTGGTTGTTCGAGACAGAAATCCCAGTAGGGAGTCCCCTCAAATCGCTTTACCAAAAAATCGACAAAGGCCCTGACACGTTGTGAAAGATGGCGTGTTGGCGGATAGATGGCATAAGCATCTATCCGTGGGGGATTGTAATCTTCGAGTATCTGAACCAGGGCGCCACTTTCAATTTCTTTATAGGCTATAAACGAAGGCTCCATAGTGATTCCCATTCCCTCTACCGCCGCATCTTTAAGAAAGTCCCCGGTACTGGCTTTCAGGTATGGATGTATCTTTGTCCTGGTTTCTTTGCCATTGCTATCAGTTAAATTCCAGTATTCATAGTCACTCAACAGGCTGTAAACAAGACACCGATGATCCACCAGTTCATCCGGAGTTCGCGGTGCGCCCATCTGTTCAATGTATGACGGACTTGCACAGATAACATTATGAACTGGTGCGAGTCGGCGCGCGATCAGGCTCGAATCAGGCAGGTTAGCGATACGGATGGCCAGATCAAATCCTTCCTGAATCAGGTCCACTTCACGGTCGTTGAAATCCAGGTCAAATTCGATCTGTGGATGCGCCTTTAAAAATTCGTTAATGGCTGGCCCCATATGCATGAGCCCAAAAGTTGATGGCAGGGCTATCTTCAAACTGCCTTTTAATGTGCCATGGGCCTGCGTTGTAGCGAGTTCAGCCTCGAGGACATCTTCCAGTATACGTACAGACTGATGATAAAAAGCACGTCCGGTATCGGTCAGGTTCATCTTTCGGGTCGTTCGATGAAACAGCTCTACGCCCAGGTGTTCTTCCAGCTCTTTTAGACGCCTGCTTACCGCGGATTTTGCTACCCCGAGTCTATCTGCAGCGCCACTGACACTACCGGCTTCGACTACTCGAATGAATGTACTCATATTCTCAAAGCGATCCATTTCACTCTTCTCAATTGTTGCGACATAAAGAACAATTATTTCTCATTATCACTGTTTATTCTTATTATGACAATGACAATAATGCCTCCAAGAAAAAAGGCATTGTGCACAGCGAAGGTAATATGATGACTACACAGGCAAAGCTAACTCGATTCATACCCGCGATGGAGACGTCGGAAGGCGCGGGCGTTACTGTACTCCGCTCAATCGGAATACCTGCTTTGCGCAACTATGACCCGTTTATGCTGCTTGATCAGATCAGCAGCGATAATCCTGATGACTATATTGCCGGCTTCCCGTCACATCCGCATCGCGGATTTAATACCTTCACCTATATGATCGATGGTGATATGGAACATAAAGACAGCATGGACAACACTGGCAACCTTGGTCCTGGCGGCGCCCAGTGGATGAAAGCAGCGAGTGGCGTTATCCACTCGGAAATGCCAAAACAGGAAAACGGTTTAATGCGTGGTTTCCAGTTGTGGATCAACCTGCCTGCAGCCAACAAGATGGATACACCTGAGTACCAGGAGTACAAGTCGGATGCCTTTCCCGTTGTCGAAACATCCGATTACAACGTCAAAGTGCTCATCGGCCGTTTTGGTGATGCCTATGCACCCATCGTGGATAACATTACCAACGTATCGTATTTTGATGTGCAGCTAAGCGCGGGAAAACATTTTCAACATGGATTGCCAGCAGAGCACAACAGTTTTTTATATGTGTTCGAGGGAGGTGGCCAGTTCAACAGGCAAACAATTCGCTCGAACACACTCATAGAGCTGGGCACTGAAGATAATGCGCCTGACTTTATTGCCGGTGAGCAGGGTGCGCGGTTCCTGCTGGTTAGCGGCAAACCGATCAGCGAGCCTGTTGTTCAGTATGGTCCGTTTGTAATGAACTCGAGGGAAGAAATCGATGAAGCGATGCGTGACTATCAGTCCGATAACTTCGTCCGTGATCGCGCCTGGATCAGGCGAGAAAAGTAAAAGATATGATTATGAAATGGAAAAACAGCACGACCCACTTTGGCATGATTGCCGTCACTTTACACTGGCTGGTGGCGATCACTGTTTTTGGACTTTTTGGCCTGGGTTTATGGATGACCGGACTGGATTACTACGATAGCTGGTACAAGCAGGGCCCATGGTGGCACAAAAGTATCGGTATCCTGCTTTTCTTTGTCGTGATTTTTCGCTTGTGCTGGCGAGTACTAACGCCGCCGCCAGCGGCGTTGCCAAGCCATAAACCCTGGGAGGTCAAGCTGGCACATATGGCTCACTCGCTGCTCTATCTTTTGTTATTGACAATCATGGTCAGCGGCTATCTCATCTCGACTGCCGATAACCGTCCAATCGAGGTGTTTGGCTGGTTCGCCATTCCAGCGACTATCTCATCCCTGCCCAGCCAGGAAGATATCGCAGGCTGGGTACATTTAATTCTGGCTTCTACTTTAATCGGGCTGGTATTGCTGCACGCAGCGGCCGCCTTTAAACATCACTTCATCGACCGGGACCGCACCTTAATACGCATTTTCGGAAGATAAGTTCATTCTGTAACCTTGGAGAACAATTATGAAATTACCGACATTAACCACTTCATTACTTATTGCAGGTTTGACATTTGGCAGCACGGCTGTCATGGCAGACGACTATGTCATAGACACTAAAGGCGCACATGCATCCATTAAGTTTCGTGTGCAACATCTTGGTTATAGCTGGCTATATGGTCGCTTTAACGAATTCAGCGGCAAGTTCAGCTACGATGAAAAGCAGCCAGAAAAAGCATCCGTTGAAGTCACCATAAAAACCAGCAGTGTGGATTCAAACCACGCTGAACGCGACAAGCATCTGCGCAGTGATGATTTTCTGCATGTCGATAAATACCCGGAAGCTAAATTCGTCAGTACCGGTTTTACGCAGGGTGAAGATGGCACTGGCGTACTCAAAGGCAATCTCACATTGCACGGTGTGACCAAGCCCCTGGAAATCGAAGTGGAATTCATTGGCGCGGGCGATGACCCCTGGGGCGGCTACCGCCGTGGCTTTGAGGGCAAAACAAGTTTTGCTATGGCCGACTTTGGCATTGTAAAAGACCTTGGTCCAAAGTCGAAAGATGTCGAGATGATTTTGTCTGTGGAAGGTATAAAACAATAGACGATTAACTCTAATATGACGTGCGTGAACGCACATGGGTAATCTATAAAAAGGCAGAGGTATAAAACCATGTATGGAAAACTGAAGGTAGTAAAAGGCGAGTTTATTCGATCCGAATCAAGCTTCAGAAACTGGGTAACAAAAGATGGCAGTGCAGGCCCCAGTGGCGACGCAGGTTTTACCGCCGAGCCTGACCGCTACCACCTTTATGTATCCTATGCCTGCCCATGGGCGCATCGCGCCCTGATTTTTCGTGTCCTGAAAGGACTGCAAGATGTCATTTCGGTCTCTGTGGTGCATCCCTTGATGCCATCTGAGAGCTGGGTGTTCGGTGAATACCCGGGAGCCACCGAAGATCATATAAACCATGCTCATTATTTATATGAGAATTATCTAAAGGCCGATCCGGGCTTCGACGGCCTGGTTACCGTACCCGTGCTGTGGGACAAGAAGCGACAGACGGTCGTGAATAACGAGTCTTCAGAAATCATCCGCATGCTGAACTCAGCGTTCGATGATTACAGTAATTCGGAAATGGATTTTTACCCGGAATCACTGCGTGAAGAGATCGATGCGATAAACGATGTTGTTTATAACAATGTAAACAACGGCGTATACCGCGCAGGATTCGCTACCACACAAAATGCTTATGATAAGGCATTTCTTCAACTGTTCGACACAATGGATTATCTTGAAGAAAGATTATCAGGGCAGCGCTACCTGGTTGGTAATCAGGTTACCGAAGCAGACTGGCGACTGTTTACTACATTAGTACGTTTTGATGCGGTATATTACAACCACTTCAAAACCAATAAAAAACGCCTGATGGATTATCCAAATCTATGGGCCTACACGCGCGAGCTTTACCAGGTTCCCGGTGTTGCAGAAACGGTCAATATGGATCATATCAAGTATCACTATTTCGGCAGCCACAGCTCGATCAATCCAACCGGCATCGTGCCGAAAGGGCCCGAAATTGACTTCATGCTGCCACACGGGCGCGAAAGCATTTCTTAAAACTTTTATTAGCAACAAACCTAACAGGAGAAGTCATGTCTGAACCAGTAAGCCCACAAAAAAAACCCTATGCTGTCGAAGTCGAAGCAGAAAAAACCTATTACTGGTGCGCCTGTGGCCGAAGTAAAAATCAGCCTTTCTGTGACGGCTCGCATCAGGGAACAGACTTTCAGCCCGTTGCATTTACTGCAGAAAAAACCGATACGGTTTATTTATGCGGCTGCAAAAAAACCGGGGACGCACCATTCTGTGATGGCAGCCATAATAAATAAGCGGGCGGATGTAAGAAAAATTTTGTATGGCAATAACAGTAATTATGGAAGAGATACACTACTGTCCTACATAATTCTTACACGAATGTATTAAACGTTATTATTACAGTGATCACGTGGTATTGAGCTGCAAACAGAAATAAAAATCTTGAACAGAAATTATGTCATTCCCGCGAAAGCGGGACTAAATTCAATTGGATTGAATTTGAACAGCCGAAAGCTGGCCCGAAGGGCAGGATACATGGATGTATTCTGTAATCCACTGGCTTGGGGTGCTTATGCTAATCAATGACTTGCTGGAGATCCGGTTATTTCAGGCTTCCTGCCTTTCACCCTACGGGCCGTACTTTGCGCGTTCAAATATGCTCCCGGCATGTTAGTCCGCGGATATGACGGGTGTGTGGGACAGTAATGGAAAAGATACTGAATTTTTCAGCATATCTCTTGCCAATGTAGTCATAAGTAGATGCAGGCTGTAATCCTTCCAGGCCCACCATTTTCTCCCATCTCGGCGTTATCGATTACACCATGTGTATATAATATAAAAACCGACAACTACAGCGTTCTGCAGGGCATGGGTTCTGGCCAGATAATCAACAGAAATGAAGCTGATAGTAAACAACAATATTCAATGTATACCTGTTACTGACAATAAAAGGGTTATCTGTTCATGATCAAAATAAGATATAGATTAACACTCACCCAGGCGATTCTTTTATTTGTACTGATTGCTCTGGGAGCTCCAGCCCAGGCTGATAAACAACCAAAACTAATCTTGCAAATCACCGTCGACGCCCTGCGTGGCGATCTGCCGAGCCGCTTTGCCAATGTGCTGGGCGATGGCGGCTTTCGATACCTGATGGAACAGGGTATTCATTACACCAATGCCCACTACCAGCACGCCAACACGGAGACCATTGTTGGCCACGTGTCTCTGGCTACTGGCAGCACGCCTGCAGCACACGGCATGGTCGCAAATGTCTGGTTTGACCGGGAACTGGACCGTCTTGCCTACAACATCGAGGATGCCAATTACAAACTGCTTACAGCCGGTGCTGATGTTGACCAGAAGTCTGAGATTGACCCGACACAAAAGGCCGCCAAGGTGGAAGGTCGCTCACCGGACAACATCCTGACCTCCACCCTGAGCGATGAGATGGCAATCCACTTCGCGGGTAAATCAAAAATCTTTGCCGTGTCGGTGAAGGACCGTGGCGCGGTATCGCTGGCCGGACATGCTGGCAAAGCTTTCTGGTTCTCTAAGGCCAGCGGTGAATTCGTCACCAGCAATTATTACTATGATGCATATCCCGAGTGGGTAAATGAGTGGAATGCACGTAAGCCTGCCATGGCCTACTCCGGCAAGTCCTGGGATCTGACACACCCTGTAGCTAAATACATTTTCGGGGATGCCGACGATAAAGCCTATGAAACTGACCTTGCGGGTTTTGGAAAGGTTTTTCCCCATGCCTACGGTAAAGAGGATGACAAGTACTTCACTACTAAACTGACATTGAGTCCCGCTGGTGACGAATTGACTCTGGATTTTGCTAAAACCTTGCTGGACAAGGAACAGCTTGGCCAGGATGCAGTGCCTGATTATCTGTCTATCAGTTTTTCATCTACCGATTATGTTGGCCATATTTTTGGCGCTTCCAGTCTGGAGACAGAAGACAACCTCGTACGCCTCGACCGTACTCTGGCGGATCTGTTTGCCTATATTGATGAAAAGGTCGGACTGGACAACACGCTCATCGTGCTCTCCGCTGATCACGGGCAACCGGAAGTACCGGGGTACCTGCACGAACTCGGCATCGACAATGCTCATCACTTTGACACCAAGGCACTGGACAAAACACCGGCCATCGAGGCTTTGAAAAAGCAATTTGGCATTGGCAAGGAACTGATCGAAGCCTACTTCCAACCCTATATTTATCTTAACTATCAGCAGATCCGTGAAAAAGGACTGGATCAGGCCGCCGTGGAGCAAGCCGTCGCTTCAGAATTGATGAAATTTGACGGTGTAGCCTATGCGGTATCGAGTACGGCACTGCGCACGAATAGACTGCCCGACAACCTGATGACGCGTTCAATCCTGCATAATTTCCATCCGAAGCGCTCTGGTGACATCTACCTGGTGTTTGAACCCAATGTGTTTATCAATGATTTCGATGGTTTGACGGTATCCTCAACCCATGGCTCAATATGGCGCTACGACACTTTCGTTCCAGTAATTTTTGCAGGGGCAGGCCTGCCCGCTGCAAAAGTGAGCCGCCTGGTCACGCCATATGATATTGCGCCTACATTGGCAGCCTATCTCAAAATAAAAACGCCGTCTGGTGCGGTTGGCATGCCTTTGCAGGAGGTATTGGGGCAGTAACTAACTGGATTTTACAAGTTATAAG
>Ga0316189_10005926_pt1 | contig 11713 bp, 6 predicted proteins | sample LowCovwburrow_MG_FD_204930 | JGI IMG/M metagenome (GOLD analysis project Ga0316189, IMG submission 204930) | Coastal sediment microbial communities from Maine, United States - Lowes Cove worm burrow | ecosystem: Environmental > Aquatic > Marine > Coastal > Sediment | place: USA: Maine... | reverse complement strand
AAAACGCACCGGCTTCATTGATGCCCTCTTCGAGAATCTGGCCCTTTTCATCCTCCTTGTAGAACATGATCTGCCCGGAATCATGGGGTGTGTAGCGCTGCCCCACCGACGAGTAGATACCCAGTTGGCGAAACATGCCCTCCATACCAAAAGTGCGCGCCTCATCCGGCACGATAGGCACCACGCGCTCCCCGATTTCCTTGTCTTTCGCCAGGCTGGACAGCATGCGCACGAACGCCATGGTGGTAGAGATAGACCGCTTGCCACTGTTCTTGAGCTGATTGGCATAGGTGGACAGGGGCGGTGTGTTCAGTCGCTCTATCGCACTTCGGCGCGATGGGATTTGTCCGCCAAGTTCAGTTCTGCGCTCTCGCATATAACGCATTTCCGGACTTTCCGGATCCGGTCGGTAGTAAGGCACATTAGCCAGTTCATCGTCGTTGACCGGTATGGCAAAGCGGTCGCGAAAGGCTTTCAGGCTCTCCAGGTCCAGCTTCTTCAACGAGTGAGTTTCATTGTTGGCCTCTCCCGCCTCACCAGTCCCGTAACCTTTTACCGTCATGGCCAGTATAGCCGTGGGCCGCTGCGTCTCAGCGACTGCTTCAGCGTAGGCTGCGTAGACCTTGTAGGGGTCGTGCCCGCCGCGATTCAGGTACATAATGTCGTCATCGGAGAGATCTGCCACCAGTTCCAGCAGTTCCGGGTACTTGCCGAAGAAATGTTCCCGGGTATACGCGCCGCCGTTGTATTTGTAGTTCTGCAACTCGCCGTCGCAGACCTCGTCCATACGTTGCTGTAACAAACCGGTTTTATCCTTCTCCAGCAGCGGATCCCACTTGCGGCCCCAGATAACCTTGATTACATTCCAGCCGGCGCCCCTGAACACCCCTTCCAGTTCCTGGATAATCTTGCCATTGCCGCGAACCGGGCCATCCAGGCGCTGCAAATTGCAGTTGATCACGAAATTCAGGTTGCCCATCTTCTCGCGGCCAGCCAGGGAGATGGAACCCAGGGACTCGGGTTCATCGCATTCGCCGTCACCCATGAAGCACCAGACATTGCGGTCACCATGATCCACCAGGCCCCTGCTCTGCTGGTAATTCATTACCCTGGCCTGGTAGATCGCCTGGATAGGCCCCAGACCCATCGACACCGTGGGGAACTGCCAGTAATCGGGCATCAACCAGGGGTGCGGGTAGGAGGAAAGGCCATCACCATCCACTTCCCGACGGAATTTATTGAGCTGCGACTCGTCCAGCCGGCCTTCCAGGAAGGAACGCGCATACATGCCCGGTGCGCTGTGGCCCTGGTAGAACACTACATCCCCGGGGTGGCCGCCTTCAGTACCGCGGAAAAAATAATTGAAGCCCACATCATAGAGCGTGGCGCTGGAGGAAAAACTCGAGATGTGTCCGCCCAGGCCCTCGTCGTTGTCATTGGCGCGCATCACCATGGCCAACGCATTCCAGCGCACCAGGGAGCGGATGCGCCGTTCCATAAACAGGTCGCCGGGCATCATTTTCTCATCCGCCGGCGCGATGGTGTTGCGAAAGGGTGATGTAATCGCCGGAGGCAGCCGCAGACCGGCATCGATCGCATGCTTGGCCAACTGCAGCAATAGAAAGGAAGCTCTCTGGGGGCCCCCATGTTTGACGACCTCGTCGAGGGCTTCCAGCCACTCCCGGGTTTCCACCGGGTCTTTATCGTCCACCATCTCCATCAGCTCTCCAGTCTATCTATTCGCTATTCGCTATTCGCTATTCGCAGAACGCATCACCCCAATGAGTACCAATATAGAACTATGCGGGGCGTGTCGTGCAATAAGTATAGGCCCTTTTATCGCTTTTGCTGCAGCTCCCAAGCGATAGAAATGCCCTTCATGTAAAAATACTACAGCAAAGGGCCTGGCAAAGGAATATTGGTTCTTTTATGGAACGCACAATAGCCCTGATTTTGGCGAAATTAGACGAAATTAAATAAAAAAGGCGCACCCCAGGGCGCGCCTTTTGTAAATTTACTACTGAAGCATTGCTAGTCGATGATATAGACCGGGTGGTCCGCTTTTATCGCCTCAGCGCTGTCATAGCGGCGCATATCACCCTGGGGCAGCTTCCCGGATTTACCCGGTGCCACCACCTGCAATGCATGCCGCTGCTCCAGGAATACGCCCTGATAGTAATCTCGCCAGGACTCCAGAGTCAGCTTTTCTACCGCATCCGCCAGCGACTGGCGCCCATCGAAGTCCCATTGCTTACGGGCGATAGACTGCCAGTAGAATTCTGCCCGTTCCCACATATTCTTGTGCGGACGCAGTATTTCGTTCACCAGAGCCTCCCGGTGCCGGACAAACTGCGCTTCATCCAGGTCGGGAACCACTCCCTGCATAAACTGCTCCATGGCACTGGCAACCGCGCTGGCATCAGCGACCGGCGACTGCACCAGCATTACCAGGCCGGGCACATCGTGCTGCGGCCAGGAGAACGCGCTGACCACGTAGCCCAGTTGCTGCTCGGTGCGCAGTTGCTGGAAAAACCCGGACTTCATGATCTGCCCGGTCAACGCGGTGGCCGCCTGGTCTTCCCAGGTATTGCCAGCTCCCTGCAAATACCAGGCAACCACGGCATCATCGTGTGGTACATCAACCGCGTATTGCAGCTGCTCGTTCTCGGCGAGTTTAAGCACCTTGAGATCGGGCAGCGCGGGGGCCGTCGACTCGGGGATGATTTTCGCAATCATCGTCGCAATATCCGCCGCACTCTCATCGTCGTAGTTGCCATAGACCATGATTTCGGCGCTGGCGGACTGCCAGAATCTGGCGACATAGTGCTTCAGGTATTCGCTATCAATTTTCTCCAGCGCCGCAATCATGGCCTGTTCGCCCCACTCGCCATATAACAGCGCCTCGCGCAGGTCATCTATAACCTGGCTACTTGGGCGCTTGGCAACAGAGTTGCGCAGGCTGCGAATCATATCGTTGCGAATATTGGCGAAGCGCTGGGGATCAAATGCCGGATCGGCCATTACCGCCAGCAACTGCGCCAGCAGGGTCGCCTGCTTGTCGTTGTAGCCGCTGATTCGCAGGCTGATACCCTGTGCGTGCTTGTAGATATTGAATGTCAGGCCAGCCAACATCGCCGGATAGGCCACCTCGTTAACCTGGTCCTTCAACAGGGCGGTATACAACACCGCCGCAGCGGTTTGCTCTGCGGTCTGCCCTACCTCCGGGGAACGAAAATTGATGTAGGTGGCGCCCCGCGGTATGCGAAACTGGTCATCCTGCATAAACCATATTTTCTGGCGACCGTTTTCCCAAATCACTTCTGGCACAGGGGGATTATCGGCATCGATTTTGACCAGGGAGACATCCTCGGCAATGAACTTGTTGGCAGCGGGCAGGTGCAATGCATCCGCGTTATTCTCGCTCTGCCAGGCCCCGAGTTGCTGCTGGGCAATGATCTGCCGCGAGTAAGGCACCTGGTAGCGCTGGGATACCCGGTCCGTAGTCACATTTTTATCATTGAATACCACGATAGCGTTGTCCGGGCTGATAAAATCGAACAACTCACGCAAAGTGCTCTCCTGGTAATCGTTCATCAGGTAAGGACCGCGCAGTGCGTCTTGCGACGGGTAATAATGCATGCCACTGGCCAGCCCGCTGACATAGCTGATCGGGCTGCCCTGCTCCTTGAAACGAAAGCCAAGGTCAGCAAGCTGTGACTGCTCCTGGTACAACCATTGCTTCGGCCCCTGGTCGCGCAACATGTCCGTGTAGGCAAACAGCAACTGCAATACCCGCGGGTAATTCCTGGCACCGGCTTCGGTAAGATTTATACTGACGCTGAACAGGGAACCGCCCCGCCATCCCAATCCGGATCCCGCAGCCACACTTTCCGCCAGGCCCTCGGCCTTCAATTGGGAAAGCAGGCTGCCCGCGCCTTCATGCCCCACCAGGTTACCCAGGTAAACCAGTGGCTTGACGTCGTAAAGTTCACGATAGTCAGGGATGGGGAATGACACCTCCAACTGACGCAGCGTGGCCTGGGGCTGCACCTCCACCAGCATTGGCAGGCTACCCGGCTCGAACAAAGGCGCCTCGATCTTCTGCGGCACATAGGACTTATTCGGAATGGCGCTGAACATGGGCACCACCAGGCTCTCCAGGTCGTCCAGCGACTGGGAACCCATCACTACCAGCCGCATCGCGTTAGCGGAATAGTGCTTGTTATAAAAGCTGATCAGCTCGTCGCGAACCGAAGAGCCCGGGCGATCCGCCAGGCTATCCAGGCTTCCGACGGAGAACTGGCTATAGGGGTGATCCGGGTTCATCACTTCCTGCAATACGTCCAGGCCGCGGCGGGGATCACTTTTCAGACCCATCTGGTACTCGGCTTCTACTGCATTCTTTTCCCGGTCAACATACTGGGCGTCGAAGCGCGGCGCGATAAAGAATTGGGCAAAACGATCCAACGCTTCGGGCAGGTACTGAGCGTTCACATCAAAAAAGTAGTTGGTGTGCTCGAAGCTGGTGTAGGCGTTACGGCTGCCACCGTGTTCGGTAATATAACGCTCGTACTCCGCGGCATCCGGGTACTTGTCTGTGCCGAGAAACAGCATGTGCTCAAGAAAGTGGGCGAGGCCACCGCGGCCGGGAGGGTTGTCACCACTACCCACCATAACATCCAGTGCAGCCGCTGCCTTCGTCGTATCCGGGTCAGATATCAGCAATACCGGCAATGTATTTTCCAGCACCAGAAAACGATATTTTAAATCGTCGTTGGGGCTCTGCACCGGCTGCTTTGCTGCGAGCTGCGCCGCATCCCCTGCGTCCGATGGCTGGTAGCACGCCACCAGCAGGGTGGTAACACAAAGCGCAAGTACGGGTAGCAGAGGCCGCAGCCACCACCGGGAAAACAACACGGACATTAATTACTCCATCAGATCTGTATTTCAGGTTCAGAATTGCCAGACATCACCACCTGGGTGGGCCAGGCATTAATAATGGCCTTGATCAGGGTCGCCAGTGGAATCGCGAAAAACACGCCCCAAAGGCCCCATATGCCACCAAAAAACAGCACCGCCATGATAATGGCCACCGGGTGCAGATTAACTGCCTCGGAGAACAACAACGGCACCAGCACATTCCCGTCAAGGGCCTGGATGACAAGATAGACAGCGAAAACAGCATAAAATTCATTGCCCACGCCCCATTGGAAAAAAGCCACCATCACTACCGGCACGGTCACCAGGGCGGCGCCAATATAGGGGATAATCACCGACAATCCCACCAATAAACCCAGTAGTGCAGCGTAGTTCAGGCCCAACCAGGCGAAAGCGGTATAGGTGACCAGGCCAACGATAATCATCTCCAGCACCTTGCCCCTGGCGTAATTGGCGAACTGCACATTCATTTCGCCCCAGATGCGCCGCAACAGGGGACGCTCCGACGGCAGGAAACCGCCCAACCAGCCCGTAATCTGCTCGCGGTCCTTAAGAAAGAAAAATACCAGCAGTGGTATGAGGATCATATACACCATCACCGTCAGAAACCCGGGTATGGAGGCCAGGGAGCGCGTCACTATCGCCTGCCCCAATCCGGCAAGCTCCGCCTGGGCCGCATTCAACACCCCGCTCAGTTGTTGCTGTGTGACCAGTTCAGGATACTTTTCAGGTAAAACGCCCAGGAAATGCCTCGCCAACTCCAGCATACGCGGTGTTTCGCTGGCCAGACTCATCAACTGCCGCCAAACCAGGGGCAACAGGCCGAGGGTGAAACCGAAAAAGACACCAACGAAGAGGATGTAGGCAACAGCCACTCCCAATATTTCGGGCACGCCGTGTCGCTGCAGTTGCGATGCCACACCCTGCATCAAATAGGCCAGCACAATAGCGGCAAGCACCGGCGTAAGAATATCGCCGATAGTCATCAACAGCACCACGGAAATGGTCAGGATGACCAACAACAGCACCGACTCCTCCTCAAAAAGGTAGCGTCGATACCACTTGTTAAAAATTTCCAGCATGGTGGCTTAGGCTCCGATAGTCAGCATTTCTGCAGCAGGTGAGTATATACCCCGTCACCGTCACTGCTTTCCAGTAACAGGTGGCCTGATTGTTCCGCGAACACCCTGAAATCCCGCACCGAGCCCTGGTCGGTTGCCAGCACCCGCAGGCACTGGCCCGCTTCCATGGAGTTCAACGCTCGCTTGGCTTTGAGTAATGGCATGGGGCACTGCAGGCCTGTCGCGTCCAGTTCGATAATATCCAGGGCACTCATACAACTGCGTTCCATCTCCAGGAGCGCGCCAGTATAAGCCATACGGCCCCAGGGAATGAACTTTCAGCAGCCAAACAGATCCAATTCGACAGATTGTTACGATACTACCTGCATGCAGTACAATGCAGGACAACTCAATATGTAGATTAGTGGTTCCATCCTGTGCTTGATTTTCTGCAGATAGCGGCTTTGCTGCGCCGGTTTGCCGGCACTGCACTGCTATCGACTTTTGTGCTGCTTTGTTTGCTCCCGGCTGAGGCAGTCCGGGGCCAGACAACACAGCCACCCCCCGAGGAACTCAAGCTGCCCAAGCTTGGCGAGTCCAGCACCAGCATGTTCTCCGCAGAATTCGAGCATCAGTTGGGCCGCGCATGGCTGCGTTACTTTCGTGCCCAGGTGCCCACCATAGACGACCCCCTGTTGTTCGACTACCTGGAAAACCTGATCTACAACCTGGTGACCCACAGTAAACTGGAGGATCGCCGAATCGAGCTGGTGATCGTGAACAACCCGACCATTAACGCTTTCGCTGTACCCGGTGGCGTAATAGGCATTCACAATGGATTGCTGCTGTGGGCGCAAACCGAAGACGAACTGGCCACGGTGCTGGCGCACGAAATTGCCCACCTCAGCCAGCGGCACTTCTCCCGTGGTGTGGAATTCCAGAAAAACCAGCAGCCGTTTACTACCGCCGCCATGCTGGCCAGTCTTATCCTGATGGCCACCGCAGGCAGCGATGTCGGGATGGCGGCGCTGTCAGCTACCCAGGCAGCCGCCCAGGATTCTTCTCTGCGCTACAGCCGTGGCAACGAGCAGGAGGCGGACCGGGTGGGCATGCAAACCATGGTCGACGCCGGCATGGACCCCCATGCGGCACCGGCGATGTTCGAACGCATGCTGCAGGCTTCACGCTATTCCAGTGGCGACCGGATACCGGAATTCCTGCGCACCCACCCGCTGTCGGAAAGTCGTATCGCCGACACCCGCAACCGGGCCAGGCAATACCCCAAGCAGGTGCGCTCCACCAGCCTCGATTACCAGCTGATGCGCGCCAGGGTAGTCAATGAACTGGCGGACACCCCGGAAGAAGCCATCGAGAAATTCCGCGGGGAACTTGAAGGGAATCCGCGTTCCAGGGAAGCCGCCACTTACGGCCTGGTGCTGGCGTTGACGGCTGGAGGCCGCGCCGAAGAAGCAAGCCTGGAGTTGGACTCGGTGTGGTCCGGCAGCCCCGAAAGACTGGAATACATTATTGCGGATGCCGAGATCGACATCGCCCGCAACCAGCCTGATCGCGCTGTACAGAAGCTGTCTGAGCAGGTGGAGTTATCGCCCGGCAACCATCCGCTGACCATGACCTATGCCAACGCGCTGATGAAAAACCGGCAGCCGCATATTGCCGAGGAAGTACTCATCGAGCAAAGCAGGATACGGCCCAACGATCCCGGCCTGTGGTACCTGTTGGCTGAAGTGCAGGGCCTGTCTGGCCATATCGTGGGACTGCACCAGTCCCGCGCGGAGTATTTCATACTCAACGGCAACCTGAGCCAGGCGGAAAAACAGTTGGACTATGCCCTGAAATTGACCGGCAATGACTACCTGGCAAATGCCAAGATCACCCAGCGCTTGCGCGACATCGGCGTGATGCGCGAACAAATGGAAAAGATGTAACAGGCGGCCACGCGGCTACCGGATCAGGCGTTACCCTTGACCGCCACCTGCAGTGAAGCGGCAAAGTCCAGCATGCGCCGCAGCGGCACCATGGCCCGCTCGCCCAATGCGGGCTCCACGAAAACCTCGTTATCGCTGCGATCAAAAACGCTGGCCAGCGTCTCCAGTTCGTTCATCGCCATCCACGGACAGTGAGCGCAGCTGCGGCAGGCCGCTCCATTGCCCGCGGTGGGCGCGATAATGAATTCCTTGTCCGGGGCCTGCTGCTGCAATTTATAGAAAATGCCCTGGTCGGTGGCTACGATAAAGCGCTGGTTATCCATTTCAGTGGCGGCCCGGATAATCTGGGTAGTGGAACCCACCCTGTCAGCCAGTTCCAGAACAGCCGCTGGAGATTCAGGATGCACCAGTACGGCGGCGTCCGGATAGACCTGTTTCAGATCTGCGACGCCCCTGGCCTTGAATTCCTCGTGCACAATACAGGCGCCGTCCCACATGATGATATCTGCGCCGGTTTGACGGCGCACGTAATCCCCCAGGTGGCGATCCGGTGCCCAGATAATCTTTTCACCCTGATCTGCCAGGTGCTCGGCGACATCCAGTGCGATGCTGGAGGTTACCACCCAGTCGGCCCTGGCCTTAACCGCTGCGGAGGTATTGGCATATACCACAACCTTGCGCTCGGGGTGCTGATCGCAAAACGCGGAGAACTCTTCCACCGGACAACCCAGGTCCAGGGAGCAGGTAGCCTCCAGCGTAGGCATCAGCACACGCTTCTGTGGCGTCAGGATTTTGGCAGTCTCACCCATGAACTTGACGCCGGCCACCACCAGGGTCTCACCCGGGTGATCATGGCCGAAACGCGCCATTTCCAGAGAATCAGATACGCAACCGCCGGTTTCTTCAGCCAGCGCCTGAATGGCCGGCGAGGTGTAATAGTGCGCCACGATAACGGCGTTTTCACGCTCAAGGCGCAGCTTGATCTGCTCCTTGAGGTCAGATTCCTGTTGCGGATTGAGCTTCTGCTGCTCAGCATGGTCCAGATGGTACTGTACCTGCTGGCGAATAGTTTCCAGTTTATCTGTGGCTATACTCATGGCTGTTCAAAACGGCGGGATAGAACGAGGAGCGAGTCTATCACAGATTATCGGGGCGTAACTTCTATTGCGGCCCTGCCTCGGCAGCAGCAATGTGCCCAGCCAGCGAGGGTAAATCCTATGCCGCGCGAACTGTTCCCACTGGACGAACAGCCAGTTACGGCTGCAACCATGGCGGCCACTCCCTGGAGATACTGCCGCTCCACTGCGGGGCGCGACGCTCGAGATATGCCGTGCCACCTTCCACCGCGTCTGCTTTGCTCATAGTATAGTTCAGCGCCTCGCTCTCCAGCGCCGCGAGTTCACCCCGGCTCATATCCAGGCCAAGCCACAGCAATTGCTTGTGCAGCCCCACCGGCAGCGGCGCACAATTACGGGCAATATCACCCGCGATATCCAGGGCGGTCTCCAGCACCTGTGCCGCCGGTACACTGCGCCCGGCCAGCCCCCAACTCACCGCCTCTTCGCCGCTCAGGCGCGGTGCGCGAACCAGCAATTCAAAGGCGCGCTCGAAACCGACCAGACGGGGCAACACATACTCCACGGCAAAGTCCGCTACCACGCCCCTGCGCGACTGTAAAAAGCCATACTTGCCTTCATTGGCGAACACCCGCATATCAGCCTGCACTGCCAGGCCAAGCCCGGCGCCCACAGCGTGCCCATTACAGGCGGCGATCACCGGCTTGCGCACATCCCAGGCCTGGGTGCTCAATGGGCAGGAATCGATTGTTATGGCATGGGCCGCCCCGTCAAAGGTGTCGCCACCCCCGCTCATATCCGCGCCGGTACAAAACACCTTGCCCGCCCCCGTAACCACGACCACGCGCACAGCGTCATCTTCATCGCAGCGACGGTAGGCCTCACCCAGGCCATCGATAATGGCCGCCGACAGGGTGTTATACGCCTCGGGGCGGTTCAGCGTAATCAACGCGATGCCGTCGGTGATTTCAAATAATAATTCCGGGCTCATATTTGCTCCAATCTCGTCGTTTGCCGGGCAGCTTAGTACACCGCCCCCGTCAGACAATGTTGGCCGGGGCCACCATTTGCTATCACTTTTATGCGCCGCACTGCCGAGTTCAGCCCCGATAAGTCGTTCACCAGTCGAGGAGGCATGCAAATGTCGGTATTTTTTATAAAACATTCACTAGAAATTCTCTATATTATTCCGTATAACCTCCTGTTATATAAAGAATAAGCGCCATCTACACGGCGGCAAACGGAGGCTAGGGGCCCCTTTTGCAACCGGGGTGCACGGCAGGCGGGCGCAGCGCCGCTTTCAGGCCCCATGGGCTGAGCATTCAGGAACCATTAGTGGAACAGCACAAAATACTCATCATCTCGGAGCGAGACACAGATCATACGATCCTGTCCGCCTGTCTGGAGCGAGCACTACCGCCACGCTTTCTCCCGGCTTCCGCGGATGCCATGGACAGGCCACTCGAAGCCCTGATGGACCCGGAGATCGACGCGGTCATCATGGCGCACGGCCCGCAGACAGACTACTTATTGCGCCTGGCACAAAAGAACGACACCCCGGTGCCGCTGCTGATACTGCTGGACGACGCTGATGATGCGACCGTTACGCGCCTGCGCGATTACGGCGCCCAGGACTATCTGGTGCGCAGCCAATTGCAGGACGCAATGGTGCATCGGGTGCTGGATTACAACATCCAGTTGAAGCAGGCCCGGGAGCAGATACGGCAACTGTCCAATCGCGACACCCTGACCGGCGCCCTCAACAGAGTGGGCTTTCGCGCCCACCTGGAACGGGCCATGGATCGCTCCCAGCGCTATGGCTTTAACACCGCGCTGCTCTACATCAATATCGACCAGTTTTCCAACGTCAACGATCACTACGGCGAAGCCGACGGTGATGTGATGATCAAGTCGATTTCTCGTCGCTTGATTAACAAAATGCGCAGCACCGACAGCATTGCTCGCCTGGGCGGTGATGAGTTCGCCGTGGTTCTTGAAGACGTGAGTTCACCGGCGGACGTGGAACTGATCGCCACCAAAATGCTCAAGTCCATATCCGCCCCCATGATACTCAGTGACCAGCAGGTGGCCATTGAAGCCAGTATCGGCGCGGCCATTTTCCCGGATGACGGTCGCGACTTCTCAGAGCTTGTGGACTGCTCTCGCAGCGCCATGCAACAGGCCAAGAGCGTTGGCGGCGGCAAATACATTCGCTACTCGGACCAGATCAGCTTCGACGTGGGCGGACCCACCTCTTTGGCAGCAGAGCTGCGCAACGCGGTGCGCAAAAACCAGTTTGAGTTGCATTACCAGCCGAGGGTAGAACTGGAAACGGGCAAACTGGTTGGCATGGAAGCATTGCTGCGCTGGAATCACCCGGAGCGTGGCCTGGTCTCCCCAGCTGAGTTCCTGTCCGCCTGCGAGGACATGGGACTGATGAAAACCATCGGTTACCAGGTGATTCAACACGCCTGTGGTGCCCAAATCTGGTTGGGCAAACAGCAGTTGGGCGACGTGGACGTTGCGGTAAATATCGCTTTCTCCCAGATTCAGGACGAGCGCTTCGTGGATATAGTGAAAGACATTATCGTGCGCAGCGGTGCCGACGCCAGCCGTCTCGAGTTCGAGCTGACCGAGTCGACCATCCTCAAGAGCCCTGGTGGCATCAAGGCAAGCATGGACGACTTGCGCG
>Ga0316189_10005925_pt1 | contig 11713 bp, 5 predicted proteins | sample LowCovwburrow_MG_FD_204930 | JGI IMG/M metagenome (GOLD analysis project Ga0316189, IMG submission 204930) | Coastal sediment microbial communities from Maine, United States - Lowes Cove worm burrow | ecosystem: Environmental > Aquatic > Marine > Coastal > Sediment | place: USA: Maine... | reverse complement strand
TGGAACGGAGTTGAATGATCCGCCATCTTGATAACAACCGTGTCGTCGCCCGCCCGAGTGGATTTAACCACTTTGGCGTTCATCGGAACCGGCATACCAACATGGTGACCATCTTTCATCTTCTTAGTGAACTGCTTATAAGACCTCATAGACTGGTCGTAAGAGAAACCTGAAATTACGCCATCTGAAGCCTGATTGTCGAACTGGAAGAAATGCGGATGAATGTTCAACTTCGACATCTGGAAGTTGGTGAAATCATCATCATTCCATTCACTAGTCAACAACAGATCCACACAGTCATACACATTGGCACGAATGACCAACGGAATGGCTTTTTTAGGATCTGCTTTCACTTCCGCCATATCCTCATCGATAACATAAATCAGACCATATTTATCGATGATTGGTGGCGTATTTCCGACTGCGCCAGAAAGCTCAATCGGGGTATTGATGAAGACCAGATTATACTGCTTGCGTCCAGCACCTCGAGGACAAAGACTCCATCGTCCCTGTTCGCCAGGTTTAGCGCCACCAGTATTCTCCATATCGGAACCACTCCGTGAACTACCGGATTCCGTCTTCGTAATAACCTCCGCATCGGTCTGCATATGGAACGGCTCCAACCAAGGAGCACCACCGTGGTTACGTGCAAAAGGAACACGCTTACCAAAATGAGGTGTCATATGAGGCCACGCCAGTTTGCCGTGCTGATCAAACTGGATCGCATGACGTTTACCCGGTCGCGGAGAGATATATTTTGCTATCTTCAAAGTAGATTCCCGCTCAGAAAGTGCTTGGTTACCTTTCCAAGAGTAATCCCATACAGAGCCGTCATAGGCAAGAATCTGGCCTTTTTCGTCATCCGTATGACCAGGTTTTCCCTGAGGGGGAAGCATGTACTTAACCCAGTCTTTGATATTAACAACCGGTGTCTCTTTGCTCCAGTCGCTTTTTCCAGAACCAACAACTTTAAACTTCTTGCCAAACCAGTCCATGGTTTTACCGACCAGTTTGTCTGAAGTTTGTCCTTTAGGAATTCTTCCCGCACGATCTGGAAGTTCTTTCAAAGGACGCATAACATCGGTGCTACCCATTGGGTAGTTACCATCCTGCAGGGTGTTGTATACCCTCCAGTAGCCCCACATACCCGCTACGTAATGATGCGCAACGTGACAATGGAACAAGAAGTCGCCAGCAAGACGCTGACAAAGTCCGGATCCACACTCGGTCTCAAGATCAAGTGCTTCAGCAGGACCAATAACTTCTACGTCAACCCGGTCAGTTGTGGTGCGAACTACCGGATATTTAACCGGACCGTCATAGGCGGCCTGGGTCAAGTTTGTAAGCTGTACTTCCCGTTGCGGAGAACGGGTCCAACGAATGGAACCTCCATGAGGATGATGTGAGTGAAACACTTCACCACCACCATGAATCAAACGAAACTTCGCCGGGTCACCCAAGTAAGAACGAGGGATCGTGGTCGGAGCATCCGCGAATGTATAAGAACTATAGGACAGAGATTCGTCCTCATAATGAAAATGCTTCTCCTGCTGAGCCAAGTTGTTAATACCAAACGGCTCGGAACGGAAGTTCATAGCACGAGCTGAAGGACGATAAGCATCCGTCAACGGGTCGCGCTGTGGAATCATTTCACCATGACGGTTGAGAGGACGAAAAGATTCGTCACCAACTTCATGATAGAAAAGAGCGAACTCACGAAAGTCTCTGGCGTCATCATTAGCGATCATGGCCATCCAACCGTTTTCCAACGGACCGCCAGTGAAAGGATCCAGATAACGAGAACCTCTCGGCTCAACAATAAAAGCGCCGATCAATCCCAATGCAGAAGGATCACGACCCACATGATTCTGAATCATGTGACTACCTTCCTGCTCATCAACGGGAATGAACCACTCATATTCCCCAGATTCACCGGAAGCTACAATTGAGCCAGGAGTGGCCGCAGTGTTAGGCTGACCGCTGGAGCTGATGATCATTGCGGAACCACTGATCTGGAAACTCGCATCTTCATCTTCCAACCGGTTCGTGAACTTAACGCGAACACAATCACCCTGGTTGCCACGAATAGTCATAGGCTGAATCGCATCACCCTGAAGTCCGGTAGAAACCGCACCTGGGTCAAGGTTATCCTCCTTTTGACGAGCAGCCAGATTCCGCCTTTCCTCATCACGGACTTTACTGATGTCCTTATCCAGAACATACATATAGCCCGGGTAGTAATCGCCCCATTGGTTCAGGGTAACTTCTACATTGATGGCAGAAACTTCATAAGTCTTGGTGGGAACATTCCCCGGACAATGAGCGCCTTTATAAACCTTGGCGGCCGCTTCCGTGGGTCCAAGCAGATAACTCTGGCCCAATTGATGTGCAGACCATGAGTCGTGGAACCCGCCGCCTGATGATGCCGGGCTGGCATGCTCCTTAACTTTGTCCTGAAGTTGTCCCATCAACTTCATGAATGTTTTGTCCAGTTTCTCCTGGCTGCCTTCCAAACCGCTCATCACATCTTCGCGATTGAGCTGATTTTCAAGCTTGTCGAGCCAAACGGGACGATCTACAGCAGGGTTGCTCTTACCGTGCGAACCATCATGACCATGGTCTACACTGATAGCACCTGCCGGAGAAACGAGAACCATTGCGAGTCCAAGAACTAAAAATAGTCTTGTACTCATGCTCCGAGCCAGATTCAGGATTGGATTACTTTGCATAAGTGCCTCCTCCTTACGTTAATATTAGTACTTCTGAGTAAAACAGGTTGGTATTTTGAAAGGGTAATATCTGTTGCATCAGGCCTATTTTTTATATGGAAACAGCGTACTTTATAAAAAACAGAGGCTGGACAGAACCCAGCCCCCGTCTAATCAATATATAGATACGTAAAATCAGGAATTATTCCCGGAATTTGAGCATTCCAGAGAAAAAAATGCGTTTTGTAAGAAAGGGCCTACACAAGAGATAAACCTTTATAACGAATTGATTTAACGATAAGAAGGATGAGACGATGGTGGGCTTAAATGGGAGGGTTTAATATCAATAAGTTATAAAAGCAGGGTCAATCTTCATCGGTGATGTATTTGGCAATTTCCAAGCGTAAAGACTCGGAGCGTAGAAGCTCTCGCTTTAGATAAACTTTGGCACGCGCAATACGAGACATTACAGTTCCGATAGGAATATTCAATGCCTCAGAGATCTCCTTGTAAGATAACCCATCAAAATAAAACTGGACCAGAGTGATTCTGAGACGCTCGTCGAGCTTCTCCAGAACTTCATGAAAATTACTTCTAACCTCCGCTCGCAAAAAATCACCTTCGGGGTGTTGCCGGTCGCTCAACTTGTCACAAACCGACTCAAACTCAATCTCAGCGCGCTTTTTAGTTTTCTCAATATCCTTTAAAAAAAGGTTCCTCAAAATAGAAAACATCCAGTATTTGCTCTTCGCTGGATCTTGTATTTGATGAAAACTCTTCAACGAACAATAAAGAGTCTCCTGAACCAGATCCTGGGCATCATTAGGATTGCCACACATTCGGATTGCGGACTTATAAAGCATTGAGACATGCGGAGAAAGATGCTTTTCAAAGCAATCCCTCTCACCAGCCTCATCAAGACCGTTTCTAAATTGATTGAGAAAATCCATAAGCTTAATTTTTTAGCACGCAATGACATTTTTCTTTGTTTCCGGGAATATTATCTAAAAATGTATATCTTTTAAAGGTAAATATGTGAAATATCGCATATAGCAGTTATTTTACCCACTTTAACATGCACACTTGTGCTATTCCATGGACATTACCAATCAGGAATTGCTGGAAATCTCTTTAAAAATAGAAAGCGATGGAAAGAAGTTTTACAGTGAACTTGCTGAAATGGTCGCTGACCCCAAAGTGAGGGATTTCTTTAAACTCATGGCTCGGGAAGAAGCTCTGCACGAAAAGCAATTCAAACGCCTTATCGAATTGAAAGGTTTTGATCTAATCGGCTGGGAAAACAATCCCTCCCTGCGCGAATTTATCGACAAGGAATTCCAAACCGATATTTTTCCGCCCGCTAAAGAGGTTATCGACCAACTGCCCAAAATCGGAGGCATCCAAAAAGCTCTTGAGCTTGCCATGGATGCAGAGCGCATCGTGGGGGAGTTTTTTCGGCTCATGCATGACTCCTGTGATGACATTGAAATAAAAACAATCCTGACCATTCTGGAAAAGGCAGAAAACGAACATCTGGAAAGAGTTAAGTCTTTCAGAGCAAAATTTTTAAACGACGATAATTGATTCCTCCCTCCAAGAAAAGAAGCAAATAATTCTGATAATTACTTTCAAAATCCCCGGTTCTATTTTATAATTCCTATTTACCATCGACATTGTGGTTAATTTTCTGACACTTTGATAGGGTTAAATCTTATGGTTGTCACCAACTCTGAGCTATTAGAGCTTTCAATTAAAATTGAACGTGAAGGACAACGGTTTTATAACCAGCTGATCAAACACGTTGATGATCTCAAGGTCAAAGAGTTTTTAAAACTCATGGTCAAAGAGGAAGCTGCGCACGAAATCCATTTCAAGAAAATGCTCGAAACAGAAGGTGATTGTGGTTGGGAAAACGACGAAGACCTTAAAAAACTGATTGAGGAAAGTTTTCAAACCGACATCTTCCCTCCACTGGAAGAAACACTGAGCCAGTTGCCCCGATTTGAAGGACTCGAAAAAGCTTTCGACTTTGCCATAGAAGCCGAAAACGTGGCCGTCGAGTTCTACCGCATTCTTGGAAAAGCATGCTCAGACTTCGAGTTAAAAACCAATATGCTCTTGCTCGAAAAAGCAGAACTGGAACATTGCAAGTTAGTTGAAACACTCAAAAAGCGTGTCCTTGAAAACCTGGGATAATCCCCTCCCCCCTCTACCTTTAAGCCGCTCTCACCCATACAACTATAAGTCGCAAGACCTGATTAAGCCTAGTTAACTCATCGTTTCCCATTAGTGCTATTGCCGTTCGCTCCACGCGTAGCGGGCAAAAAAAAACAGCACCGGAACCGAAGTTCCGATGCTGTAATTTAAAAAACTTTTCTTACTTGGCGGTCAACGTAAAATCAGCTTTAGTATCGCCACCAGCAACTTTAACATCTGCAGTCATCTCACCAACATAAGGATGCCAAGCAGTTACTTTGTAAGATCCATCAGGAACGCCATCGATCTTGAAAGATCCATCAGCTCCACTGATTGAAAAGTAAGGATTCCAAACAATTCGTCCATCTGCTTCCATGTAGTTATGCTGATCACACTGCAGGAAGAAATGTTTGTCTTTTTTCTGTTTGAACCGCTTCATGGTTTTGGTTACATCCGCAACATCACCTTTGCTAGGCAGAGGCTTGTTGAACAGAGTTTTGCGGCTTGCGCCCACAACTGAATATCCATGTGGGTTATGTAGAACGCCGTCGTCCTGATTGGTAACCTGAGTGATACCGGTTTTCACACCCTTTGGGGTTTTACGAACAATTGATACTTTCGGAAAAATATCACAGGTTTTAAAATCAAAGTTAACGACTTCAGCAGCCCATTTTTTACCGGTCTCAATGTTCTCAATGAAAACCACAGCGTCTTTCAGTTTACCACCAGCAGCAGCAACTTTAACACGAGGACGAACGTTGCCTTTAGCGTCAGGATGGGTGGCGCAGAACTCAACGTTCTTACCTTTGCTCAAGTCTTCCATGATCGGAGCCATGGCAGCACCCTTCAGCGATACTGTTCCGCTGATGGAACCTGCGCCTGCAGCACCTTCAGTATACTTGGGCTTCTTTGCAAAACTCGTGGATGCTCCAAATGCCAATACCAGAGAAGCAACCATTACACCTAAAACAATCTTCTTCATTTCTTTTTTTCCTCCTAATTAGGAATTCAAAAAATATACACCGCACACACTAAAACGTGTTCCTCTACAATTTCACTGAAATATCAGATTCCCTAGAGAGCCGGGATTGTAGCATAAAGAATTCGCTTTTATAACGTAAAAAGGGGCCCCCATCAAGGGGCCCCTTCCACTTTTTTCAAAATAAGTGTCGAAAATCAATAATTATCGCATCGACAGCTTATCATTCTCAGCTTTAGAAGCAGATTTCTCCTCTTCTTTCGGCTGAGATGCGGTTTTCACGCCTTTAACCGTCGCTTTACCTAACGGGAGGATCGAGCGGTCACCAGAAGGCAATACCTTCATGTAACCCCATTGACCCGCCTGCTGATAAGGCGTACGAGCGTCCATCCACAAGTACGTACCAGGGTTCTTGTAGGTTCCACCGGCATTGAAGTAGGCTTGAATGTACTCGCCTGCTCCAAATTCCTCAACGTCGATCATGTCTGAATTTTCCTGGTTCAGATGACGACGCCATTGGTGTCCATCTACATTGAACATCTGGTTCTGCTCATTATGAGCACCGAACACGTTGATCATGACATTATCGCCTGCATGAGCCTTGATCGTCGGCGTAGCCGGATCAGAGTCTCCAGCGACACAAGCTGTGAACATATTACCTAGCTCACAACCTTCGTCTTCACGATAGGTCCATGGCTCCAGGCGATAGTTCACGCCTGTCAAACCTGCAACGTTCTGCAGATAAGGCATGAATGACGTTCCGAGAATGTTGTCCTCATCCTGGAAATACAAGGCGAAATCCCTGTAGTTTTCAAGGTGAGAGTTCTCAGGATAAGACTTGTCGATGATAACATCCGCTTTCCAAGAGTTACCCAGGGTAATGTCTTTCCCTGTCTCTGGATCGCGATACACCGAACCACGAGGCCCGATGATGATACCGCCGAACAGTCCGTCTCTAACGTTCGTCGTCAGGTTACCGAAATCCCAGATCAACGCGCCATTGATGTTGTAATCAGGATGCGCGTAGAACGTGTAGTTTTTCGATTTACCCGGAGCAGCCGTTTGGTCGCCTGGGTTGTTCCCAACGTTGATTCCCTGAGAAACCAGAGGATCGAACGCCATGTTGTTTAAATGTAAAGAAGCGTTGCCTTTTTTCAGACGGTTGGTCAATTTAACTTTGACACAATCGCCGATATTAGCACGCAGAGTCAGCGGATGAGGCATATGCCCCGTCGCAGCCTGCTTGGCTTCTCCTTCCAGTGCGAAGATTTTTCCCTGCGCATTGGCTAGAAGAAGTTTACGCTCGAAATCTACTTCAATTTCGTCTTCAGCGTTGGCGTTGAACTTCAGTGCCTTGTCAATTGCGACAACACTAAAGCTCTTAACCGGAGCGCCTTTCGGACAAACATTTTTTCGCACTTTCTTAGCGAAATCCTCGTTACCCGGAAGAACTTTCAGGTCACCCTGGGCCTTGTCATGCACCCGAATGATACCCCACTCACCTTCAGACAGTTTGGAGGTTCTACCATCGTAATAGATGTAGTCTCCAGCCATACCCTGATAACCACCAGCAGTGGTCGCCAGGTCATAACGCTCTGCGATACCAACATGCAGAGCGTTGGTCACACGTGAATCCCGGTCATAACGCTCCGGGCGGTAACCATGTCCCGATACCACAAAGGTATGGGTTTCATTCATCATGCCGTGCAGGAGACGGAATACAATATTGTCTCCGACATAAGCCCTGAGCATGGGTGTTGCAGGATCGCCATGTACCTTACTGCTGAACAATTGGGACGCATCCTTGTTGTTCATCAGTCGCGAAGCCAATGAAGCCGCGCGGAAGTTGAATCCACCACCCGTGGTGTGTGTTCCACCATTCAGGTAAGGGAAAGCAACGTCCAGCATGTCAGCAGGCATCTGGAAAGAAATTGACTGCCCGGCAGCAATCGCGTTTTCACGCGACAGTCCAGGAGGATTCCCTTCAGTCACCAACTGAGCAGTATGCGGCACAGTATCATGAACCTGAACCACCAACTCGCGGAAGCTACCGTTACGGGCATACGCGAAAGGCTCTGTTCCATGAATATCAGCAACCGGGCCACTGCGAATCAACTCACCCGTTTTCGGATCATGGTACGTGGAGCCCCAAGGCTCAACGATGGTAGATCCGATTCCACCGTGCGGCCATGTGGTAGCACCAAACGCATGGTCATGCCAGAACACCAGTCCAACATCAGCATCTACCCACCAACGATAGCGAACATACTCAGTCGTAACAATCTGCCCCGCTTTGTGAGCGTGCGTCATGCTTTCGCCAAACTTGATGGTGTATTTGCCGTCTTTGGCTGGAGCTTTATTTGGATCAGGCGTAATGTTCGTGATCCAGCGCGCGTCCTTGCCATTGGGAACTTCGATACCAACAATGATATCAGCTCCAACATGGTAAGTCGGCGAATGCTCTGCCATCTGGATCTCGATCGTGTCATCACCCGGTTTCGTCGCCTTCAACAACTTGGCGTTCATCGGAATCGGCATGCTGACATGATGCCCGTCTTTCATCTTCTTAGTGAACTGCGTATAAGACCTCATAGACTGATCGTAAGAGAAACCTGAAATTACGCCGTCTGAAGCCTGATTATCGAACTGAAAGAAATGCGGATGGATGTTGATTTTAGACATCTGAAAGTTGGTAAAATCATCATCATCCCATTCGCTCGAAAGCAGAACATCTACACAGTCATACACGTTGGCACGAATGACCAACGGAATGGCTTTTTTAGGATCTGCTTTCACTTCCGCCATATCCTCATCGATAACATAAATCAGACCATATTTATCGATGATCGGCGCAACTTTCCCAACCGCGCCAGAAAGCTCGATCGGGGTATTGATGAAATGCAGGTTGTACTGCTTACGTCCGGCACCTGCAGGACAAAGACTCCAACGTCCCTGCTCACCAGGTTTAGCACCACCTGTATTCTCCATAGTTGGACCACTTCGCGCACTACCAGATTCTGTCTTAGTAATAACCTCAGAATCGGTCTGCATATGAAATGGCTCAAGCCAAGGAGCACCACCATGGTTACGTGCAAAAGGAACACGCTTACCAAAATGCGGAGTCATATGTGGCCATGCCAATTTACCGTGTTTGTCAAACTGCAACGGATGGCGTTTACCCGGATGCGGAGTTTTAAACTTCGGCCATTTAATAACCGTCTCCCGCTCAGATAGCACCTGATTGGCTTTCCAGCCATAATCCCATACAGACCCGTCATACGATTTAATCTGTTTGATCGGATCATCAAAGTGACCAGGTTGGCCCTTGGGCGGAAGCATGTACTTCACCCAGTCCTTGATGTTGACAACCGGTGTTCCTTTGGTCCAGTCGCTTTTTCCGTTATCAACAATTTTAAACTTCTTACCAAACCAGTCGACCGTCTGACCCACCAGTTTGTCTGAAGTCTGTCCTGTAGGAATTCTTCCTGCTCTATCTGGAAGCTCCTTCAAAGGACGCATGATATCGGTGCTTTCAAAGGGATAGTTACCCGTTTGCAGAGTATTATAAACCCTCCAGTAGCCCCACATACCCGCTACGTAATGATGCGCAACGTGACAATGGAACAGGAAGTCACCAGCGAGACGCTGACAAAGTCCAGATCCGCACTCGGTCTCAAGATCGAGAACCTCGGACGGTCCAATAACTTCCACGTCAACGCGGTCAGTCGTGGTGCGAACAACAGGATACTTAACCGGACCGTCATAAGCCGCTTGGGTCAAGTTTTTAAGTTGTACTTCCCGCTGCGGAGAACGGGTCCAACGAATGGTTCCACCATGCGGATGATGTGAGTGAAACACTTCACCACCACCATGTACCAAACGGAATTTCGCCGGGTCACCCAAGTAAGAACGAGGGATCGTGGTCGGTGCATCTCCGAAGGTGTAAGAACTATAAGCTAGAGATTCGTCTTCGAAATGAAACTTCTTTTCCTGCTGAGCCAAGTTGTTAATACCAAACGGCTCAGAACGAAAGTTCATAGCGCGAGCAGAAGGACGGTAAGCGTCTGTCTGTGGATCACGCTGAGGAATCATTTCACCATGACGATTAAGAGGACGGAAAGATTCATCACCGACCTCGTGGTACATCAGAGTAAATTCACGGAAGTCACGAGCGTCGTCATTGGCGATCATGGCCATCCAGCCGCTTTTCAGCTCGCCGCCTGTCCAAGGATCGAGATAACGTGAACCTTTAGGCTCAACAATCATGGTACCGATCAAACCCAAAGAAGAAGGATCACGACCCGCATGATTCTGAATCATGTGACCGCCTTCCTGCTCATCAATAGGAATGTACCATTCGTACTCCTGCTTCTCTTCGGCCGCCACAATGGCACCGGGAGTGGCCGCCGTATCAGGCTGACCAGTAGAGCTAATGATCATCGCAGAACCATTCACCTGAAAACCTGCATCTTCATCTTCAAGTTGGTTGGTGAATTTAACGCGAAGACAATCGCCCTGATTCGCACGAATGACAAAGGGTTGGATCGCATCACCCTGAAGACCGTTAGAAACTGCACCGGGATCAAGTTCATCGTCACGAGCCGCTGCATTCTTTTCTTCTTCAGCGCGGACTCGAGCAATATCCTCATCCAGAACATACATATAGCCTGGGTAGTAATCGCCCCACTGATTAACTGTGATTTCTACGTTGATCGCGGAGACATTGTACAATTTAACGGGAGCATTACTAGGACAATGGGCGCCCTTGTATACTGCAGCAGCCGCTTCCGTAGGCCCGAGGAGAAAACTTTGCCCCAACTGATGGGCGGCCCAGGAGTCATGAAACCCGCCGCCTGATGAAGCTGGGCTAGCGTGTTCTTTAAGTTTGGACTTCAATTGATCCATGACCTTCATAAAGGTCTGATCCATTTTGTCCTGTCTACCTTCCATGCCGCCCATTAATTCTTCGTGGTCGACCTGGTTTTCAAGCTTTTCCAACCATGCAGGTTTATCAACTGCAGGATTGCCAAGATTGTGACCGCCATGTGAATGGTCCGTCGAAATCGCACCAGCCGGGACTGAAAGCCCCAAAGCTACGAGAACGACAGCAAACGCATGCCAGTTTTTCCACCCCTTTTTGACACCAAACATTTCTACCTCCTAAAGTAGTGCGTCTAAAAATGGCTAATAAAAACCGTATGAATGTTGTTTTTTTCTAAACTAATATACCGGCCTCTTCCACCCCTTAAATGGTAGGCCGTCAAACATAACCCCTTATATCATAAGGTTTATAAGATAATTTGATTAAAACACAAAATCCCCACACACGAAAACCTCGCATTTTGGGTGCGTCAACTTAACAAATTTAATTTTCCCTTACAAGCCCCAAATGAAATTTTTCGTCGTTTCTCAAAACTAACAAAAAAATCGGGCTTCCTTTGCCAATTTTAGCCAATAGTTGTTGAAATTCGGTCCGATTCTCCACTACATCTCCGTTGACCGCTGTGATCAAGTCTCCAGAGCGTAGGCCCTTCAAACCAGCAGGACTTTCAGGAGTCACATTGGATACCAAAACCCCATTGGGCGAGCTTGTGTTTTTTTCTGGATTCTCCACGCTAAAACCCAGTCCCAACGGATCTAAAGGCGGCAAAGAGGCCAATGGCAGGATCTTTTGCTTTCTCGATTCCAGCTTTACAGGCATCATTCGGGACTTACCATCCCGAAGAATATCCATATTAATAGTTTGCCCGGGCGTGATCGCCCCAATCACCCGGATCATTTTGTTTGGGGAATCAATGTCCGAACCGCCAATTTTCAGGATGATGTCTCC
>Ga0316189_10005924_pt1 | contig 11714 bp, 12 predicted proteins | sample LowCovwburrow_MG_FD_204930 | JGI IMG/M metagenome (GOLD analysis project Ga0316189, IMG submission 204930) | Coastal sediment microbial communities from Maine, United States - Lowes Cove worm burrow | ecosystem: Environmental > Aquatic > Marine > Coastal > Sediment | place: USA: Maine... | reverse complement strand
TCGTCAACCAATCCTTCACCGATATGACCGGTTACGAAAGAGAAGAGCTCATGGGACAGTCGCCGACGATTCTTCAGGGTCCAAAAACGGATCGCGCTGTGCTGGAGCGGCTTCGCCGCGACATATCCGAAGGCAAAATTTTTCACGGTCAGGCGGTTAATTACCGCAAAGACGGCTCGGAATTCATGATGGAGTGGAAGATAGCTCCTGTGAGAAATGAAAATGGGGAGATTACGCATTACCTGGCTATTCAACGCAGCATTTGAAAGGAGTTGCACAATGATCGGTGAAAGACTGAACAAGGCGATTAACGACCAGATAAAAAATGAGCTTGAATCTTATTACATTTACCTTTCCATGGCCGCCTACTTCCATTCCGTCAGCCTCGACGGCATGGGACATTACATGCGCTGCCAAGCGCACGAGGAAATGCTTCACGCCATGAAATTTTTCAATCACATCCTCGATAGGGGCGGCAAAATCGAACTACAAGATCTCAAACAGCTCAAAACCGAATGGTCGTCACCGTCGGAAGCCTTCAAAGATGCCTACAAACACGAAAAGTTCATAACCGGTAAAATCAACGATCTGACAGCCATTGCCAGGGAGGAAAAAGACTATTCCTCCGAACCCCTTCTGGCTTGGTTTTCCGACGAACAGGTCGAGGAAGAAGCCAATGCTTCAAAAATAGCCGATCAAATTGAGATGGTCGGCCAAGACAAGTCGGGTCTTTTGATGCTGGACCGCGAACTGGCCCAACGGGCTTATCCACCGGGGACACCGTTTGACCCGGCCACTGCCGCCACCGCATAGTGTCGTGTCATTATTCCAAACTATTAGTTTCTGATATTATTTAGGATTTGGATATTGTAATTTGGAATTTATTTGTTTTTTGGTGCTTGTTTTTTGTTATTTGGCATTAGTTTAGGCGGGGGGAAAAGCCCTGAATCCTAAACCAACACTGCCGATGGTCATTGTTATTTACCCACGCTTGAAAAATCGAGCAGTGGGTGACAAGGGATAAGACGATTTATGTGTGAATAGACACTGTGGGGGAAAAAAGACCTCTCAGTCCGTAAAGAGCAAACGGGCGGTGGAGAACTTCCACCGCCCGTTTGTTAAGACTTACTATTGCGCTCAGCGCTTCGCAATCAGGGATTTCTGGCCGGCGTGACGGATGAAATAGTTCTCATTTTCGAATGTCATGAGACCCGAAATCGCCATCAGGCTCCGTTCGGTAAACTTCACCCGGTGTTCACCGATGGTCACATACAGGCCGTCGTTTTGAGCGTAAAGTTTCTGCGGCTCCAATGATGACCGTTCGCCGGTGTTGAGCACCAGCGTAATGGGGTCGCTCAAGATCACATCAAAGACAAACAGCGCCGTGTCTTCATAGGGGAAATAAACCTTTTCCGTGCAATTGTCCCTGTTCTGAAATAAAAAGTACCCATCGGCATCCTTACGGATTGACGCGTGAAAAAAATCGATGATTTTTTTGTTCCGGAACCGTCCGCTTTCGTTGTGCCAGCAGCCGTTGGCATCAAGCCGAAAGACGGCATTTTCTTTTGGGACAACAATTTCTGTGGGTGCAGATCTGATGTTTTCTGAATCCGCTTTCATATGTCACCGGTCTTGCCCATCGATCACAGCAGAATTTAAATAGTTGTTAAAAAAACCAACTTTACAGGGATCACCCTCCAGAGTGTCTCGAAAAAGGGCTTGATTCAAAATAATCCGGACTCACCAAGCCGCCTTATCGCCTGAAATCATTATCCAGGCTCAGTGAAAAAGTTCACGGTAGGCAGTCCGTTTTTCTTTCGGCCACCGTGGACAAATGGCCGGTTGACCCTTCATTACCAACTGGATACAGGCGTCACATTTGGAATTACACTTGAGAATCTTGCGGTCATCGCCACGGCGGGCTTTCTGCGGCCAGTGAGGGTCGACCCAGAGCATGCGCGCCAGACCGATAAGATCGGCCTTGTTGTCACGCAATATGGCTTCGGCCCTGGCCGGGCTTGATATTCTGCCGGCGGCAATCACCGGCACCTTGACCGTCTTTTTGATGGCCTGGGCCAGCGCCACCATGTAACCGGGACGGCGCGATTTTTTGACCACATCGGGCAGGAAAAAAGATTCATAGGTTCCACCCATGACAGAAAGGTATGCCACGCCGTTTTCCGCCAGCGCTGAAGCCAAAACGCCGGCGTCTGCTACTGTCAGGCCGCCGGGCAGCCACTCGTCGGCCAGGAGACGATAGCCGACCGGAAAATCGCCCACTTGGTCTTTGACCTGTTTGAGGGTCTCGATCGGAAAACGGATGCGGTTTTCGATCGATCCGCCATAGGCATCGTTTCGCAAATTGGTCCTGGGCGACACGAACTGACTTAGCAGGTATCCGGTGCCACCGTGCAGCTCCACCAAATCGAATCCGGCTTTCTGGACTCTGTGGGCGGCACGTGCGAACTGCTTCTGTATCATCGTAATCTCTTTTTTCAGCAATGCCCGGGGAGTACGACCGAAAGCCGGTACATCTGAGGCAGACACCGGCTCGACAGAGCGGGCAAAGCGCCCGGCATGGTTGACCTGAAGCGCCGCACGGCACCGCTGCGCTTTGATGGTTGCAGCGATTTTTGCCAGTCCATCGACATAACGGTCATGGTCACAGCGCAGAGTCCGAGAGGACCCGCTGCCGGCCGGCGTGATGCAGGAATTCTCCACGACGATCATGGCCGCTCCGCTTTGGGCCATCATTCGGTAGTGTGCCACCAACAGCGGCGACACCTTGCCGCCCTCGGCGGCATACCCCAGGTAAAGCGGCGCCATGGTGATCCGGTTCTTCAGGCGCAGTCCGTCGATGCTCTTGGACTTGAACAGAGTCGGATGAGCTGGTTTTTTCATCGCCTCTCCTTTCCTTCATCGTCTCTCGTGCACTCCAAAACGTCCGATGGCTTCGATCCGTTCATTTACTCACGGCAAGATAAGTCAATCAGGCATCGTCTCCCGTAACGATGCGCCGCATTTTTTTGATGCGGCCGCGACGTCGTTTTATGGCCAGCTGACGCTCTTTGGATGCCAGGGTCGGCCGCGTCTTCACCCGACGTTTCGGTTTTTCAGCGGCCTGCCGGACCAGTTGAACAAGACGGTCGACCGCATCCTGGCGATTGCGTTCCTGGGTCCGAAACCGTGAGGCATGAATGATCAGCACCCCCTCGGCGGTCACCCGCTTACCGGCCAGGCGAATCAACCGCTCCCGAATCTCGACCGGAATTGATGCGGTGTTGCGAACATCGAAGCGCAACTGCACGGCCGTTGAAACTTTGTTGACGTTTTGACCGCCGGGGCCCGACGCACGGACAAAGTCCATGTGGATTTCGGTTTCATCGATGGCGACATCGGCTGTGACGGGAATCATGGCAACCTGCGCTTGCCGATACCGCCGAGCAGACACGTTTCGATTTCCCTCGCCGCCCATTGTGGGTCCTGACGGCGTTGGCCTTCCCTGTGAACCGCCAGGATAATTTCGGCATTCTGCCGGGCGGTGCGGTTACCGGCGGAGGCCGCTTCGGCAATCAACTGCCAGTCGCCGGATCCGGTAAAAAGCTGAAAAGCGACACGCAGTTCCGGGAAGAACTCCTTTCCCAAACCATCGAAGAAAGCCACGAAAAATCCCAAGGCGGCTGCGTCCCTGTGGTTCACGATATGGTGCAGCGGACCTTTTTCACCGGTATCGGCCAGAAGATCTTTTATTGCACGGGCCGCAAGCTCAACCGGCGTGTGGGGATAGGCGGCAATGATCTCACGCCACTTGTCGCGGTCGAAAACCGTGTCTTCCCTTTCACCGATTTCATGATAGATGTAAGTTCGGCTCTGCACGTTCAGGATTCTGTCCAGGTTGCGCTTCAGCTCGGCATTGGCTGGATTCTCCATACCACAGTGAAACAGGGCGAATTTGAGAGCCGGACGACCCGACTTTTTGATGTAAAAAATCTTGTCCCACAGAAAAAGCTGTGCCGCCTCCCGCCGCAGAATGATACCGTCATCCTGGGAGAGAGCCGGGATGGTCAGCAGATCGCGCGCCAGCTCGTGCCCGAGGGTATAAACGGTGTGGCCGTCGACCTGCGACGTGTGCTCGAGGCGGGCCAGCAGAAAGGTCGGCTTCAGGCTGTGGGCATAACCGGCACCGTAGTACAGACCGAAGGGTTCGAGAACGGCGTTTATCCCCGAGGTGTCGAATAGATCGAACCGACGGCCGCCGATGACAAGGTCAGCCGGCTTCATGTCGACTAATTTTTCCCACCTGTTTTCCCTGGCATCGATCCATTCCAGAATTTCGGCGGAATCCTTTTCGACCCAGGGGGGCAGCCGGTTTTCCCACTTGAAGAGATCCCTCAACCGCAATGCCAGACCGCAAATGGAATAGAGCCCCGCATGCTGTGCATCTGAAATGTCGCAGTTATGCCGCACCTGCCGGGTGATGTCATCAAGGTCAAACATTATTTAGAAATTCTTTAAATCTAAACTAATCGGTTCCAGGTTCAGCCCAGCCGCTGGCCTGAAAAGCGGCCAGTTTGATCGAGAAAGAAACTGTGCCATTTTGGCGTAGTTTCATACGAGGGTTCAAAAACAAATGAACGTCGAACATCGAACGTCCAACATCGAACATCGAATGAATGTATTCTGTCTATTTTAAAAAAGACAGAGCGAAGCGATTCCATCCTTTGTAATTCGATATTCTGCGGTTCGCTTGTTATAAAATAGATAAAGCGTAGCGCCATCAATATTGGACGTTCGACGTTGAGCGTTCGATGTTCGACGTTCAATCTGTTCACTGTTTCGGCCAGTTTGATCATCAAAAAACCATGCCATTTTGGCGTAGTTTCATACGTGGGTTAAAAGATCAAGGGGTACAACCAATGGATCCGGAATACCCGACATACACCCCATTGGGTGAAACGGTTTTACAAACACCATAAAGTCAGAATTATCTAAATATGAGCTGCGTTTAAGGGTTTTTCAACCCAGAATGTTGAACCCTTAACCGCTCAAATCGGCCATCATGGTTAGCCGTCGATTTGGAACCGTTTCTTCATAATTTCACGGAATATAACCAGCTTCTGCACATCCTGCGTCCCTTCAGCCAGCGAGACGGCCCAGGCGTCCATGGGGAATTTGTGCACCGGGTGTTCGCGCACAACCGATGCGGCGCCGAACAGGTCGGCTGCCCATGGGCACAATTCTTTGGCAATCTCAACCGCCAGGTATTTGGCCAGGGAGGCCTCGAACCTGAAATCAGCCCCCCTGTCCATAGCCGCGGCCGCGTGGTAGACCATCAACCGGGCGGCTTCGAGACGCGCATAGAAATCGGCAATCTCGAAGGCCTTGGACTGGAACTCGGCGATCGGTCTGCCGAAAACAGTGCGGCTCCTTGCTCTCTGCAAAGCCAAATCAAAAGCCCCTGCCGCTGTTCCCAGGGCCAGTCCGCTGATGGGAATCCGGCTGTTGGTGAAAACCGTCAGCGTTTGCTGGAGGCCTTTTCCCTGATTTCCCATAAGGTGGTCATCGGGAACAAAGACATGGTCGAATTCGATCCGCGACAAATCGGATGGGATCCAGACCTGTTTGTTGAGTTTTTTACGGCTGATTCCCTCCGAATCCAACTCGACCAGAAACATCGATATCCGCCGGTTGCGCGGGGCCTCCGGTTCGGTTACCGCCGTGACGACGGCAAGATCGCTGATCAGTCCGTTGGTCGTATATGCCTTGGAACCTTTCAAGACCCAGCCGCCGTTCGTCTTTTCGGCAGACATGGTGATGCCGGCCGCGTCGCTGCCGGCCAGATTCTCGGTATTGCCAAAGCAGATCAGACTCTCGCCCCTGACGGCTGCCTCCCCGAAACGCTCTAACTGACCGTCGGTACCGAATTGGTTTAGTGCCGTCAATCCGAGGTCGGAAACGATCAGCACGGTAACCGCAACTCCCGGCGACAGTTTTGCGATCCGCTCGAGGAGAAGGGTCTCGCGCAAACCGGGTCTTTTGATCAGACGCTTGTCTTGCCAGCGGTATCCGTACCATCCTGCCATCCCCATCATCTGGAAAAAGCTTCGCGGAACAATCCCCTCCCGGTTCCAGGCCTGCAGGTTCGGTGATACCTTTTTCTTGAGAAATACGTCGAAATCCGCCAACTCTGCCGCAAGCTCAGCCGGAATTGAAAAGTCCATCACGCCTCCGCTTGGTGCGCTGCCGATGGGAACGAATTTGTGGACAAATCTGTCTGCTGTTCAATAGGTATCAGGATTTGTAATAAAATTCATGATAAAAATGAGGGGAATACTGTGCAAAGAAAATAATGAAAAAATGTTATTCGATCGATACCCTTTCCAGCAGCTTGGCTTCTTCGAGAAGCCGTCCGGCACCAAGAACCGCTGTCGAAAGAGGTTCCGCGGCGATGTTCACATTAAGGCAGAGTTCGTTCCCCAAGTAGCGGCCGATATTTCTGAGCATAGCCACGCCACCGGTCAAGGTGATGCCCCTGTCGATGACATCCGCCGACAGCTCGGGTGGGATATTTTCCAGCACAGTTTTTATCTGGCGGGCAACAGAGTCGATCTGTCCGGACATTGACTTCCAAATTTCCTGTGTCGGGATGGTCAAGATTTTGGGGATTCCCGTGTGCGGGTCGCGCCCCCTGATTTCTATCTCCTCGTCGGGTTGATCCAAATCGCTGATACAGCTAATCTGCGCCTTAATATTTTCGGCCGTGTGTTCGCCCACCAGCAGATCGTAAGAATTTTTGAGGTGCTGGCTGATGGTGAAATCCATTTGATCGCCCGAGGATTGGGTCGACTGGCATTGGACGATCCCTAGCAGCGATATGGCCGCCGCTTCTGTCTTACCCGCCCCGATATCGACAATCATGCTGCAGGTGGCGTCCGTGACCGGCATCCCGGCGCCGATGGCGGTAGCGATCGGGCCACTGACCAGAGGGGCTTCCCGGGCGCCCACCATTTCGGCGGTTTCCTTGATGGCACGCTTTTCGACCTCGGTGATGGCGTGCGGCACGGCAAAGACAATTCTTGGTTTGACGAATTTATACCGGCTGTGGACTTTGCGAATAAAAAACTTGAGCAAGGCGGCGATCGCTTCGAAGTCGGCGATGACGCCGTCGCGAATGGGGCGTATAAGGGTGATATCGGCCGGTGTCTTGCCCTGCATGTCTTTGGCTTCCAAACCAAAAGCGATCGCTTTGCTTCTCGACTCGCTGATTGTTCTGACGGCGACGATCGACGGTTCGTTTAATACAATCCCCTTTCCCTTGAGGTAGATGCGTGTGTTGGCGGTGCCCAGGTCCACGGCAAAATCACCCGAAAACACGCCCATGATTCCATTTAATTTCATGTTTCTGCACACCAATCTTTCAGCGTTGACCCGACAGATCTCGACTAAGGATGGTATTTTCCCACAAATCTGATAAAAATGAAAGATGAGAATATCCGTTCTGGTGATGTTGATCGTGTATGCGGCGGTAGGCTGCACAAGTGATGAGGACCGTCAGGGCACCGGCCGGCTCGACAGCGGCAAGTTGCGGATCGTCATGCGATGGGCCGGAGATGATTTTGCGTCTCAGCACCAGCTGGCCGTCAGGGATGAGATTGCGCGCAATATCGCCGCAAGCGGCAGAGGCATCATCCTACGGACCGGAACCGGGATGGGCTGGATGGACATCATTGTTGAAGCTCGTGAAGATAACGCCCGCACGGCAATCGAAGCGATCGTGAAAAAACATGCAAAAGGCTTTGCCTTCAGCATCGACAAGCGATGACGGACTCTATTGTACCTGAACACTCATGGCCTTGCGGGCCGCCACGGTGCATGAAAATGACGTGCCGGAGCCCGGATGAACGGTTGCGAAAAGAAGCATTCATTGCTCCGTCGTCGGTTCGCCCTTTTCGTTCCAGCCGCGGGCCCGGTAGTAGTCTCCAAGAAGCTGTTCCATCTCTTCGGATGTGATCACCTTGCCGGTTTCGGGCAAAGGCTCACGGTGGAAACGCTCGGGTATCCGGACGTCTGCGGGTCGCAGTCCTTCGCGGATGTTGAAGCGCCGCGCGGCACCGGTCACATCGGCGGCAATGCGCCGCATTGCCGCCGCATCGAGCCTAAGACCGGTAATCGCCCCGATGATCGTTGAGAGCTCTTCCCACTGGTAAAGGTCCCGGTAGAACCGGCACAGGATCAATGTGTCGAAGATCGTCAGGCGGTCTTCCCACTCGGTAAAGATTTCAGCTTTGCCATCAATCTGGTCCGGGTCGACGAGTCCGGAAAGCTCCGGTTTGTAAAAAGTAGCCCGCAGGTGGCAGGCCCCCCGGTCCGATGAACCGTAGGCCAGGCCCATACCCTTTAGGATCCGGGGATCATAGCCGGCCGGCTCCAATCCCTTGACATGGATGGCCTGTTCTTCCATACGCCATTCTCTTGCTGCGAATCGGATGCCCTGTGCCAATACCGTGTAGGAAAACCGCCAACATCGTTCATGATGTCCACCAGCATGGGGGTACCCTTGGTTTTATAAGCCTGTACGCCGGGGTTGTCTTTGTTGCGCCGCGCGAATTCACGGCAGAAGTCGGCCAGTTGATCCGCATCGGCCCATTCTTTTTTACGGTCGCCGTGAAAAGCCACCGCCTTTATCATTTTTGACCCCATCACGGCGCCCACACCGGTGCGGCCGGCGCTGCGCCAGTAGTCGTTTTCAATGACGGCAAAAAAGATCCGGTTTTCACCGGCCGGCCCGATGGTCACCACACCGCATTTTTTGACCTCGGGGCGCATTTCCCGGACGTGTTGTTTAACGGCGTCTTCGGTGGCAAACGTGTCCCGACCCCCCAGGCATTTTTTCAGCAGGTCGTCTCCGACCGGCTGAACCGTGAATGTCTTTTCACCGACGTCTATAAAAAGAAGTCGATTGTAAAATCCCTTCATGGTTGATCCTCTTTTTCTGTTTTAAACCATCTCGGTCCCATGGGCCGCCACGGTGCATGTAATTTTGGCTCTTACTGTTTTGGCGTCCTTCCGTCCGATCCTTGGAGCCGGCTGATGCTTCGGTTGAAGTAGGCTCTGTTGTTTGAGGCAGCTAGCGGGCCTTGCCCATCGCCAGGACACACATAGAAAGTTTAAAATTTTGAATTTTGGTCATTGTGATTTATTTGTTTTTTGTTATTTGCGATTTGGAATTTTTCACCGAAACGTAACCGTTTCTTCTTCGATCAAACTGGAGGCGGCAACCAGAGACGGCGCTGAACCCCTGGCCCAGACCCGGCTTGGAAAGTTGTGGTGATGGAAAGCAACGTCTATGGAATATGCAAACAATTTCGTAGCCACGTCCCGTCGCGCCAGGGCGGGCTTGAACTGGTAACCTTCTGTGCGTTCAATTGTGTCGCTCAAGGCAGTCGAGACACTTCAAAGATGACACGACACTATATCCCCAGGTAAGCGGTCTTGATGTGCGGGTCCTGCAACAGCTCTTTGGCCGTTCCTTCCATGGCAATCCGTCCGTGCTCCAGCACGTATCCACGATCGCTCAAACCGAGAGAATTTTTCACGTCCTGTTCCACCAGCAGCACCGTTGTTCCCTGGTCCGCAATCTTGCGAACGGTTTCAAATATGTTCCTGATCAGGATCGGCGCCAGGCCGAGTGAAGGTTCGTCGAGCATCAGCAGTTTGGGCCGGGCCATCAACCCCCTGCCGATGGCGACCATCTGCTGCTCTCCACCCGAAAGGGTCATAGCCAACTGTGACTCCCTCTCTTTGAGCCGGGGCAGCAGTCCCAAAACTTCTTGGAGGGTTTTTTCCTTTTGCCGGTCGGCACGGCTGTTGTATGCACCCACGATCAGGTTGTCCTTCACGGTCATGAGCGTAAAAAGCCGGCGCCCCTCGGGCACCTGCACGATGCCGCGCTCGACGATCTTTTCGGGCGGTTGGTCGTGGGTGGGGAAACCTTCGAAAAGAATTTCTCCCCGGGCCGGCGCCATCAAGCCGGATATGGTTTTGAGCAAGGTCGATTTGCCGGCGCCGTTGCTGCCGATGATGCTGACCACCTCGCCTTCCTCGATCTTGAGGGACAGGCCGAACACCACCTGCACATCGCCGTAAAAGACGTCGATGTTCTTCAGCTCAAGAAACGGCATATTCTTCTCCCAGATAGGCCTTTATCACGTTCTCATCGGCCGCGACCTGCTGCGGCAGTCCCTCGGCGATCTTCTGACCGAATTGAATGACGACGACCCGGTCGGAAAGAGCCATGATGGCGCGCATGATGTGTTCGATGACAAAGATGGTGACGCCCTGTTCGCGCAATCGGCGGATAATGGCCACCATTTCGTCCACTTCAGCCGGCCGCAGACCGGCCATCACCTCGTCGAGCAGCAACAGTTTGGGTTCGGTCGCCAGGGCCCGGGCAATTTCCAGCCGTTTACGGTCGGCAATCGTCAGGTTCCCGGCCCGTGTATCCTTGCGATCTTCGAAATTCAGATATTTCAACACCCATAGCGCCTTTTCGCGGGCCTCGCTCGTCTTATCGGTGATGGCGAAAGCCCCCACCATCACGTTGTAGAGGACACTTTTGGAGGCAAAGGGCTTAACGATCTGAAAGGTCCGGGCCAGTCCATACTTGCAGAGGTCCCACGGCTTGCGCCCGCTGATCTCCTCGCTGCGAAAATAGATGTGGCCCTTTGTCGGCGGGTAGACACCCGCGACGCAGTTGAACACCGTCGATTTTCCGGCACCATTGGGACCAATCAACCCCAGAATCTCACCTTCTTCGATACCGAGGTCCAGGCTGTCGACGGCGCGCAACCCGCCGAAGTCCTTGGTCAGGTGCTGCACTTCGAGAATCTTCATCTGTTAGGCCTCCATGGCTTTTGACGCGAAGAGCCGTGCCTGCAACCTGTTATACGCCCGGGTCAATGGTTCCTGAAGTCCCCGCGGCTGAAAAAGCATCACCAGGATCAGCACAACCCCGAATATGATCAAGTGCATCCCGGGCAAGGTGTCACCGAAGTAAATCCGTGAAAAATCGCTCACCGGTCGCAGCAAAAGGGCACCGAGCACCGGACCGGCGATCGATCCGCGACCGCCGATCAGGGCGATAAATGCAATTTCAAAGGACAGGTCCAGCGAGATGATGCTCTTGGGATGGATATAGAGGGTGAACTGGGCGTAAAAGGTACCGGCCAGAGCCGTGAGAAAGGAACTCATTGCCATGGCGATGAGTTTGGCGCGGGCCACGTTGATACCCAGGGCCATGGCGGCTTCTGGCTCCTCTCCTCCGGCGTTGAGCAAGTAGCCGAGCTTGGAACGCGAAATGAACCACGTGAACGCCAGCACCCCCGACAGCATGACCAGGATGATGTAGTAGTAGGGCACCTTGCTGATGAACATGAAACTAAAGAGGCCGGTCTCGAGCGGCGGAATCTGCAGACCGCGGGGACCGTTCAGCACAAACGGGCCTAATCGATCGATGTTTTCCACCATCACCCGCAACCCTTCGGCAAAGGCGATGGTCGCCAGGGCAAAGTAGGCCCCGCGCATTTTCAAGGTCGGCAATCCGATGATGACACCGACAATTGTGGCCAGCAATCCACCGATAAGCATGCCGATCCAAGGACTGATGCCATACTGCAGCCACAGAACGGTCGAGGTATAGGCGCCAATACCGATGA